>Ga0194125_10007771_pt1 | contig 15344 bp, 11 predicted proteins | sample TA2KigC250mmetaG_FD_148626 | JGI IMG/M metagenome (GOLD analysis project Ga0194125, IMG submission 148626) | Freshwater microbial communities from Lake Tanganyika, Tanzania - TA2015034 Kigoma Deep Cast 250m | ecosystem: Environmental > Aquatic > Freshwater > Lake | place: Tanzania: Lake... | reverse complement strand
GTCGGAGGGCACCGGCGCGGAGGGGCACCACCGCGAGGAGAGTGAACAACCCGCTGGGTCCCGGCGTCGGTGTATGCAACGTCCCCCGATGAGGGAAAGGGAGGAGAAGTATGACTCGCATGACGGCCCGCACTGCTTTCTTGGCGATCGGGCTGCTGGTGCTGTTTGCCTGTGTCGCGGTGGCGCAAGAGTACACGCTGCAAGAGTACATGCCTCAGGCGATGGGGTCGAAGTGGACGGTCCAGTCCACGGGCGGGCGCGGTGACGAGACGTTGACGATCAGCATCACGAAGACGATGGACTTCGGCGGGACGCAAGTGCCGCTGGCGCTGACGCAGGCCGCCGACGGCACACCGCGCAGCGGGAGCCTGGAGTTGGTGAGCGCCGACACGTACACCATCTATGGGATGCTGTTCGGCGGGCGTCCGGGCGGCGGAGGCGGCGGGGAGCTGACGACGGTCCCGTACAACCCACCGGTGGAGTTCCCGGGGACGCTGACGATCGGTCAGACGGTTGAGAAGACCACAACGATGGGGGCCGGCGACCGCCAGGCGAGCGTCACCATCAAGCTGCAGTTGGCGGCGGTCGAGAACGTAACGGTGCCCAAGGGCACGTTCGAGAACTGCCTGAAGGTGCTCCTCACCACGACCTTCGCCGCGAACGCGCAGGGCCAGACGCCCCCGCCGCGCACGCGGACGATCTGGTATGCGAAGGGCGTGGGCGCGGTGAAGACGGAGAGGCCCGGTTTCGGCGACCGGCCGGCAACCATCACCGAGCTGGTGGACTACACGATCGGGCAGTAGCACGGCAACGCCGGTTCGGGGTTTGGCGTTCGGGGTTCGGCGTTGGCGCCTCCGGCCCTAACGGTTCAGGCGTTCAAAGGTCGGAAGGTCCGAAGGTTGGGAGGTTGGGCGGCTCCGAGGCGGCATGGCCGGGCCCGCAGGTGTCGCTTCGTGTTAGAGCGGAACCACCTTGCCGGTGCGGGCGGATTCGAAGCACCGCAGGATGAAGCGTGTCGTGTGGGCGCCGTCCGCCGCTGAGGCGGGCGGCGCTTCGTCCTGCAGGATGCACCGCGCGAAGGCCGGCAGGATGTCGGGCACGCCGCTGGAGACATCGGCGCCCAGGTCCTGCGAGTGGTTGCCGAACTCGTAGGGCGGGGTCCAGTCCGGGTCTGACGAGTGGAAGCGCGCGTCGTGGCCGTGGTCGATCGCGATCGCGCTGCGGCCCTTCGAGACCACCATCACGAAGAACGGGCAGCCGCACGGCAGCGGATGAGGCGCCATCAGTCGCCCCGTGCCCCCGTCGCCCCCCAGGAACGCTCCCACCGCGCCGTTCTTGTAGCGAACCACCGCGTTGATCGTGTCGGTCGGGTCGGGCTGCGAGTGGTGGAAGACGCCTCCCACGGCGTAGACGGACTCGGGCTCCGCGCCGGCCAGGTAGAACATCATGTCCACCACGTGGCAGCCCTGGGAGAGGATCTGCCCCCCGCCCTTGATCGGGTCCTGCGCCCAGAGCCCCTCGGGCCAGATGCCGTCCACGCGCGCGTGGGCGATGATGTTGTCCGGCTGGGGGATCTCGCGCTTCACGTCGCGCGCCCCCGTCGCGAAGCGGCAGCGGAAGGCGACCATGTACTTCACGCCGCTGCGCGCCTCCGCGTCGAGGATCGCGTCGCACTCCGCGAGGGTCATCGCCATCGGCTTCTCGATCAGCACGTGCTTCCCGCACTCCATCGCGCGCAATGAGTAAGGCGCGTGGGTGTCATGCCACGTGGTGATGAGGACCGCGTCGATGTCCGGGTCGGTGAAGACCCGCTCCGGATCGGTGGTCGCATACGCGCCGCCGTAGCTGTCGCGGTAGGCCTCGGCCTTGCTCAGGTCTATGTCCGCCAGCCCGCGCACCTCGATGCGCTCCGCAAACGGCCGGAGGTCCTCCGAGATCGCCGGTGACTGCGCTCCGACGGAACCGAGGTGCGCGCGGCACATCCCGCCGCAGCCGATCACGCCAAGTCGTACTGTGTTCATGTTTGCCTTCGCCTGCCTTCCATGGTGGCCCGAGTCGCGCATGGGCTCACGGGCCGATGCGGAGTGCTCCGCCATTCGCGAGCGCCGGCCTGAACTCCTCGGCCCGGGGGCGCTATCCCCCCGCGATCGGAGGGATGAAGGCGACGACGTCGCCCTCCTGAAGCGCATCGGCGTGGGCGCAGCGGACGTGGTTGCGGAAGGTGGCCTTCCAGTCTGCGGGCGGAATGCCGAGACGCTCGGCGAGGTCGCGCACAGTGCTCCCGGCGGGGAGGGTCATTGGGAAGCCGTTCGGGTTCGCCCCCTCCGGCGCGATTCCCCGGAGTGTCGCGAATAGCTTGACGGTGACCGTGAGGTCAGGACCCATGGACGGCATCCAGCTCCTCCGCAGGCACATCGAACACGACGTTGTGCGGAGGCAGGGGTTCCTCGGCGAAGAACGCCGGCAGCCGGTCATGCTGCGGCCCGAAGCCGGCTCGCGTGTTGAACTCCCGCTCCGCCCGCAGCACTTCCGCGCCGAGCGCGGTCAGCGCCTCGGCATCCAACGCCAGCCCGAGGTGCGCGTTGGTCATGTCCACGATGGCCGGGAAGGCCTCGGGGTCATCGAGGACGGCGAAGGCCACAAACAGGCAGAGGCCGGTAGAGTCGATGAGCGCGGTGGCGATCTGCAGCGTGCGGGAGAGGGCCGCCTGGCCGTCAGGCTTCAACGGGTCCACCTCGCCCCCGACGCTCAGGATGTTCTGCGCGACGGCGTAGCCCGCCGTGTGGTCGGCACCCATGGTGGACGTGGCGTAGGTGACGCCGATCCCCTTCACCGCGCGCGGATCGTAGGCCGGGATCGCCTGGCCCTTGACGACCGGTACGTTCACCACGCCGAAGACCTTGCCGGCCGCCTCAGCCCCGGACCCGATGATGCGTCCGAGCGGGGAGCCGGCCCGGACCTCCTCGAGCAGACGGATAGCCCCCTCGGCGTCGCCGAAGGGGATCACGCCCGCCGCCATCGCGACGCCGATGGTGGCGCCCATCTCGATGGTGTCCAGGCCGAGGTCGTCGTCGAGCCGGTCCATGCGGGCGATGGCGTCGAGGTCGTCAATGCCGCAATCGGCGCCGTGCGCCCAGATGGTCTCGTACTCCGGGCCCTTGGTCAGGTACTCGCCGTTCGCGTCATGGTAGATTCGGGAACAGCGAATGGTGCAGCCCTTGTGGCACGCGTGGGTCGGTACGCCGCCGCGGGCGATGATCGTGTCGCGCTGGGTCTCGCCGCTGATGGCACTGACCCCCTCGAACTGGCCGGCGCTGAAGTTGCGGGTCGGGTAGGCGCCGGCCTCGTTGAGGATGTTGGCCAAGACGTTCGTGCCGTAAGTGGGCAGGGCCTGGCCGGTTACGGCGTGCGCTCGAAGCGAGCGCGCAAACCTCGCCGAGGCCTCGCGGAAGGCCGGCAGGTTCGCGGACGCCGGGCGCTCGCCGTGCTCGTTGTCCACGACGATGGCCTTCAGGCCCTTGGAGCCCATCACCGCACCCATCCCGCCGCGGCCGGCGTAGCGGGTCGGTCTCATCTCCTCATCGGTAACCGCGATACCAGCGGCGGCGAGCTTCATCTCTCCGGCCGGCCCGATGCTCACGCACGAGATCGCGCCGGAGGACCGTTCCTGCAGTCGCGCGACGGTGTCGTAGTTCCCCAGGCCCCTGAGATCGTCGGCCTCCTCGAGGCGAGCGCTCTCCGGCCCTAGCCGCAGCAGCCGGAGCCTGCCATCCGGCGGCGCGCCCTCGACCACGATTCCCGCGATGCCGAGCCGAGCGAGGGCGTTCGCGCCGTTTCCGCCCGCGTTCGACTCCTTGATCGTGCCGGTCAGGGGGCTCTTCGCGCCGACCGACAGCCGACCCGAGCAGGGCGCTCCCGTGCCGCCCAGCCAGCCCGGGGCGAATACGAGCTTGTTCGCCGGGCCGAGGGGATGACAGAGCGGAGGCACTTCCCTCGCGACCAGACCGGACGTAAAGCGGCGCCCACCCGTCGGGTGCGCGTCCGAGGGGAGGTGCTGAACCGTCACCGAAAGCTCCGACATGTCCACACGCAGAATCTTGGCCATCGCGCCATCCTCCCTTGTCGCTGGTGTTGGTCTACCGTCTGCGGCGCCGTCGAGCAGGGACCCGGACCCGGGTCCCCGGGACTGAGTCTACGGGTTCGCTGGTTCGCGGTACACGTGCACGCCCCAGCCCTCAAACGCGTCCCTGAAGCTGCCCTGCTCGACCGTCGGCGCTGCGCCCTCTTCGGCGAAGCGCTCAAGGCGCGTTACGCCGTCCAGGCCGGAGAGCGTCGCCTCGGCGGGTGCGTCTGACTCGTTGGCGGCGATGATCCACAGCTTGCCGTCCACGCGGCGCGCCGTGGCGATCACGGGCCCCTCGTTCACCGTGACGGAGGGACGTTCCTGCGCGATGAGGGCTGGTGAGAGTTGCGCGAGTTCGCCCGCCATGCGCCGGAGCGAGTTCCAGATGTCGGACTCCTGGTCCTCGTAGGAGGCGCCCCAGTAGATGATCCCAACCGCGCCATGCAGGATCGCGTCGTAGGCCATGAAGCGCGTCTCGGTCCAAGTCGGCGCGCGTTTGTGGAGGGCCGGGTCCTTCTCCCACGCGCTCCAGCCGAAGCCCTGCAGGATCGCCCAGACGGGCTTGCGGTTGTCTACCGTCTGGTGCTGCTTGTCCATCTCGGCGCCCACCACGCTCAGCGTCTTGTTTGGCAGGTCGGAGTGGTCCGCGCCCTCGACGGGGTAGATATCCATGCCGGTGACATCCGCCCAGCGGCAGTAGCGCGCGAGGTCCAGAATCGTGTTACGCGGCGCCTGGTTCTGCCAGAAGACCAGCGAAGGCGCCGCCGCCCGCGCGGCCAGGTAGCCGTCGCGCACGTCGCCCAGGGGAATGCCGTTCCACAGCGCCTCATCGCACATCCAGCCGAGGAACCGGGGGTGACCGGCGACCTTGGCGGCGCTGTCGAGGAACAGCCGATGGCGCTCTTCGGAGGGCACGCCATAGACGTGCCCGTTGTTCCACTCGATCAGATAGGCGCCGAGCTCCTCGGCTTTGGCGAGCTGCGCCTGGACTTGGTCAGCTTCCCCGTTCGTGAACGCGCCTGTCACCAGGAGGTTGAAGCCGGACTGCACGATGCGGTCGGCCTCGGGGCTTGTCGGACCGAAGTTCGTCACCCCGATCGGGAACCAGGGCTTGCCATCCACGAGCGCGACGTGGTCGTCGCGGAAGTAGAGCCCCGGCGCGTCGCCCGACACGATGTCGAGGCAGGCCTCTGCGCTCGCGACCGTCTCCTCGCCGCGACGGGCCTCGGCGACCACGCGGTAGCCGCCGAGCGGAAGCGTAGCGATGTCGGGCGTCCACGTGGCGGGGCCGGCGTGCCAGTCGAGGGCCTGCTCGCCGAGCGGCGCGCCTCCCGCGTCCAGCAGCCGGAGCTGCAGCGCGAGGTCGGGGTCGTCGCTCTTCATCTCGCACCAGACCTTCACGGCGCGCGCATCGACCCCGTCTCGAATCAGGCCGCGAGCGTTGGGCGCATCCAGCCGCAGCGCGATCTCGCCCACCAGCCCGCGCTCGGTCAGTGTCACATCATCGACCCACACCGTGCCCGGCCCGGTGTTCTCCAGCACGATGTTCGCCCGCGCCGCGTTGGGGGGCGCCGCCGTCCGCAGCGTCTTCACCTGCCAGCCCTTCCAGGTCTGGTCCTTCATCTCGGCGGTGCCGAGGGCCTCGCCTCCTGCGGCGAGCCACTCGATGGCGAGGCGGAACTCGCGCCCGAATTCGTCGGCGCGCGTCGAGGCGGTGAGTTCGTACTTCGCCGAAGGCGTGATCGCGACGCCTGCCTGCCGCCAGCTCGCGCCCGGCTCGGTCCGGGCGTTCAGTTGGCCGGTCTTTGCGCCGTCGGCGTCGGCGCGGGCTCCCTCGCCCGAGGGCGTCCAGGCGTCGGGCACGCCGTCGCCATCGCCGTCGGACTCGAACCCCGGGTTGCGCAGCACATTCGGAGGCACCGCGCCCACCTCCCAGAGGGCGACCGAGTCGAAGCCGTAGGTCCCGGGCTCGTAACACCGCAGGAGCACAATCACGCGCGTCGCGCCCGGCGGCGGCGCAACCGGCCCGACGGCAACGCGCGCCCACTTGTCCGCGAGCGTCGCGCCGGCGGCGGTGCGGGAGATGAAGCCGCCCTCGGCGAACCACTGCAGCTCGGCGAGGTGCGAATCACCGGCCGCGTTGGAGGTCTTCACGCTCACGGTCAACAGGTAGGCGGTGTCGGGCTTCAGGTTGACGAAGCCGGCGGTCGGACGCACGTCGCACTGGCCCCTCTCGGGACGCGTCACCTCGACATACGCGCCGCCGTCGGCCCCGCCGGTCGCCTGCCGAACAGCCGTCGCCTGTGCCACATCCGCCTGCAGCATCCAACCCGCAGCCAGCCCGTCGCCTGCGTCATCGAAGGTCCCGTTGGTCAGGAGGTTCGTCTGAGCGAGGCAGGGGGCGCTGCTCAAGGCGGTGAGTGCGAGTGTCAGCATGAGGGGTGCTCCTGTGGGCGAGGCTGCAATTCGGGGACACGATCCCAATTCGATACGACCGAATTGGGTCATGTCCCCGAATTGCTGTGCAGGCTCCAGGCCGTCGTCAGGGCGCGGGCGAGGTCCTCGGGGCGGCGGCTCTGGATCCAGAAGTCACCCTTGGTGCTGCGGATGAGCACGCCCAGTTCCTTGCCGCCGCCTTGGGCGACGACGTCCGAGATGCGGCGGACAGGCCAGTTGACGCCATCCCACTTCCGCCCGAAGGCCTCGGCCGACTGCGCCTCGATCCGGGCGACGCGGGCGGCCGTGATTCCCCAGATGCCGAAACGCACGCTCAGTTCGTCGAAGGTCACGGTCACGCGCCAGAAGAGCGTGACGGCCATGAGCGCCATGAGGCCCGCCGGGAACAGGATCGGTAACTGGCGCAGGAGCAGGGCGGCGATGACGAAGCACACGGCCATCCCGCCGATGATGATGGCAGGGAGCCACTCGGTTTCCTCGTAGAAGCGGTCGGGCATCGGGCGCTCCTACAGGACAGACTTCAGGTACGCGATGCTCCGCTTGGCCTGCTCGACGGTGCCGCACTCGACGGAGAGCACGCCCTCGTAGCCGTGCTTGCGGAGGATGGCGATGACGCGCGGCCAATCGACGGCCCCGTCGCCGCAGGCGCAGCCGACGGCGGTGCCGGTGACCTGCCCACGCTCGGCCTCGCTCTGCTCGAAGGCGATGTCCTTCGCGTGCACGTGGACCAGCCGGTCCGCGACGAGTTCGAGCATCTCGTACGGGTCTTCCTTCCCCGCGAGGAAGATGTTGCCCGTATCCCAGTTCACCTTCAGGCGCGGGCTGTCGGAGAGCGAGAGCAATCTCAGCAGCGTGTCCTGGCGGACCGTGTAGAGCTGGTGAGGCTCGATGGCCACGTTGATCCCGTGCCGCTCGGCGACGGCCAGAACCTGGTGCAGCGAGTAGCGCATGACCTCGAAGGCGAGGTCCTCGTCCATCCACTCGGGCTTCGGGCCCTCGTCGGTGCACACCGTCGGCGCCCCAACATCCGCCGCGTAGCGGATGGCCGCCGTGATGTACGGCACCGAGACCTCCGGCCTCATGAGCGCCGAGTGCCCGCTGAGGGCCGAGCACTTCAGCCCGAGTTCATCGAGCCAGCCCTTCACCTCCAATGGGTCGTCCTCCATGCTGAGCATGTGGTAGTAGCCCGCGATCGCCAGCAGGTCATAGCCCGTGGACACGCAGGGCTCCACGGACTCGTAGCCTAGCTCCGCCGCCGCCTGAATGCCCTTGCGGAAGTTCATGTCCGCGCTGCGCACGAACTCGAGGTTGATGCCGATCCGGATGTCGCTCATCGTGAGGCCCTCCGTATCAAAGGCAGTGATGAGTGCGAAGTGCTGAGTGCGAAGTACGGCAACGGCGTGCGCGCAAGGGTGCGCGCGGTCCCAGGGACGGCAACGGCTGGTTCGCTGCCCGGGGGCGGGGTTCCTTGGTGGGTGGAGGAGGTTGGCGGGGGGAGGGGCCGGAAGATCCCTACCCCCCTGCCCCCCTTCCTTCAGAAGGGGGGAACGGCAAGGGCTCCTACCCCCCTGCCCCCCTTCCTTCAGAAGGGGGGAACGGCAAGGCGGAGGTGGTAACTGTGTTGCGTGTTGCGATCGCGCTGATGATGTGTGCCGGGACTGCGCACGCGGAGGCGCCGGATGAGGTGATCTGTCCTCGGGTCGCTGAGGCGCCGGTGATTGACGGCGTGCCCGACGAGGCGTGCTGGATGGAGGCGGCGAGGGTTTGGGGTTTCACGGAGCCGCTGAGCGAGGCGGCGCCGGCGAAGGCGACTGCGGCGCGCGTGTGCTTCGACGATTCGGCGCTGTACCTCGCGTTCGAGTGCGCGGAGCCACAGCCGGGCAGCCTGCGGCTGCAGGCCCGGCCGGGCTCGGAAGACGTGTGGCAGGATGACTGCGTGGAAGTGTGGTTGGGAGCGGGCGCGAGCCAGCTGGAGTTCGACCAGTTCATCGTCAACGCGGCGGGCATCACGCAGAGCCTGCGCAGTCGGCCGGGCGTGCGGGGGCCCGTGCCCGGTGAGTGGTCGGCGGCAGCCAAGGTCGGTGCCGACCGGTGGACCGTGGAGATGGCCGTGCCATTCGCGACGCTGGAGCTGCAAGCGCCGACACGCGGCACGCTGATCCGGATGAAGCTCGGGCGCGAGGACCATGCGGGCGGGGGGTCGCGACTGGCGACGTGGCCCCCGAAGTCCACCTACGGCGGGGCCGAGAGCCCTGGACGGCTGTACCTGGAGACGGCGAACCTGCTGGCGAACCCGGACATGTCCCAACAGCAAGACGGGAAGATCGCGAGCTGGGGTTGGGGGCAGGAGGATGTGGGTCTGTTCTCGTCGGTCGAGGACCAGGGGCGGGCGGTGATCCGCTTTGCGGCGCCGGGACGGTACTCGGTCGCGCAGCAGGGCCTGCGACTGCAGCCGGATGCGCTGTATCGGCTGGATGCGCGCGTCAGGGGCGCGGCCGGGATTTACCTCCGCGCGCGCACGGCGCGGCGGAAGGGTGAGGACACGACCGCGTACTCGGTGTACTCCCGCCCGAGCGAGACGTACCAGAAGCTGGAGCTGACCTTCCCCACCGGCGAGACGGGCGAGGCGCTCATCATCATCGGGAACACGCAGGACCAGGGCGCGGGCGAGGTGTTCGTCGCAGACCTGCGGATCGCGCAGGAGGTCTCCTTCGATGCCGATGGGCCGGCGATTCCCTTGCCTCCGGACAAGCCGGTGGTGGTGAAGAAGCTGCTCGCGGCCGACTGCCGCGCGCTCCGCGGTTTCGTGGCGGCGCCGGTGGACGGGCGGCTGGACAGCTACGACTGGGACGTGAATGTGTGGGAGTACGGGATGGGCGGCGCGGGCGCAGGCGTGGGCTACAGCTACCGCAACAATGACGGGCTGCACATCACGCTCGCGGACGACGGAGGCGTGGATGCGGTCATCATCCGTCAGGGGGCGCGGGTGAAGCTGTACCGCGACGCCGAGCGCTACGATGACCCGGCCAAGGCGCCCTTGCTCTGTGACTTCAAGGGCCGCGCGAAGACTTCCCGTATGCTGTTCGGTGAGCGCGTCAAGAGCCGGCGTTTCAGCTTCTTCGACCTGCAGGATGGGCGGATCGCCGACTGCTCGTTCCTGCGGATCGGGGGCGAGGTTCCGGGGCAGGCGAACACGGTGATGATGGCCGGCAACGAGGTGGACCCGGGCGATCTGCGGCCCGCGCTGGAACGCCGGTTTGGCGAGGAGGATCGGACTACTCACGACCTAAGCCACGGCGAAGCGCCGATCAAGGCCCCAGCCAAGCACGCGATCCACCTGGTGAGCGCGCCGGAGGATGAGCCGCTGTGGCTGACCGGGATCGCGCTGCACTTGAGCGTGCCCGATGCGCCCAGCGGGTGCCCGCTCACTGTCGCAATCCAGGATCCGCTGAACCCGCGGCAGGAGTTGATGGGGGTGGACTTCACGCTCGAGGGCCCCGGCGACCTCCAGCCCGTGCTGGACTTCCCCGACCAGGTCATTCCTGATGGGAAGCGTCTGTGGCTGACGCTGACGTTCGGGGCGCCGGTGACGCTGGAGAGCGCAGCGGTCGAGGTGCGGACCGTGCCATTGGAGGAGGCGCTGCCGGAGGCGCTCGCGTTCCGCAAGTTCGTGATGAAGGGGTTGTTCGCCGAGTTGAGCGAGGCGCGGCAGTGGACCACGTTCCGCAGGGATACGGACTTCGACAAGTTCCGACGCGAGAACCACTGGGGCGAGGGCGTCATGGAGCTGGCCGAGACGATCGCCCAGTGCAAGGCGCTTGGGCCGGAGGACGACACGGTCCGCTGCTATGACGAGTGGTTCTGGCGCACAGCAAGGGACCTGCCGCCCTTCGAGCCGAAGATCGACGACATCCCCGGCGCGCCGGAGTGGGCGGTCGTCGCGCGGCAGGCGTGGCTCACGGCGCGGGAGGTTCCGAAGTGGTGGATCGACCATCGGCTCGTGCCGACGGGCGAGTTCGGGGGCCTGGTGGGCGACGACTCGGACATGTACCAGAACTACGCCGACTTCCCGATGTTCGAGCGGGACGGCGTCGCGGCCGAGATCATGGCGGGCGCGGCCAACCTCGCGGAGCTGGCCGAGATCGAGACCATGGAGGCGGGCCTCAACCGGCGCACGATGGACCCGCTGCATGCGTACGAGGAGGGCGTGAACCACGAGGCTCTGATGCTGTGGTGGAACTACGGGGACCCGGTCTACTTCGAGCGCTGCCTGCAGGCCGCGAAGTCGATGCCCGCGCTGACGGTGATGACGGACAAGGGCCACCGGCACTTCAAGAACCAGGACTGCGGCGCCGAGGACCTGCGGATCAACCGGGACCTGGGCGTCGATGGGCACGCGCACCCGCTGATGCTGCACCCGTGCTTCGAGGTTGCCTGGTACAACGGCAGCCCGAAGGTGGTGCAGTTCCTGCGAGAGTGGGCCGACGGGTGGCTCGAGCATCAACAGCCGGGCGCCTATGCCACCTCGGTGGATGTGAAGACGGAGGAGGCGACCGAGACGAGCCAGCGGGCGCTGTACGGAGGCTACGGCGGCCAGGCCTGTGCGCACAACTTCCTATGGTGGCTGACGGATGACGTGAAGTACATCCAACCGTTCATGGACTTCTGGACGCGCGGCGAGGATGCGTGGCCCGCGCGACGCTACGTGCCCGAGGCGTATCAGCGCGGTGGGTTGGATGGCGTCGAGAAGCGCGAGAGCGCCCTCGCGGGGAACCCGGTGACGAAGGCGATCGCGCTAGGCGACCGGCAGGCGCTGATCGAGGCGTTGAAGCGCGACATCGCGGAGCTACAGCGCTTCCGGACGATGTACACCGATGCCGAGGTGTTCACCGACCGCGTGTTCCTGGATGCGATCACCAACGCGACGCTCTGTTACACGGGCGGCTTCGCGACGCGGAACAAGTACAACCAGACCCATGCAGTGAGCTGGGAGGGCTTCGGGACGGACTACGCCGCGCTGGTGCTGACCGCGCGGAGGGACCACTTCAAGGCGCTGGTCTACAACTTTCGCAACACGCCGAGCGAGGGCGCGGTCCGCTTCTGGACGCTGGACCACGGCCGGTACCAGCTTGCGCTCGGGCCGGACGCCGACGGCAACGACGTGGCGGACAACGTGCAGCGACAGGAGACGCTCGAGATCATGCGGGCCACGGCGGTGCCGCTGTCGCTGCCGCCGAAGACCGTGATGGTCCTTGAGTTGACGCAGACGGAGAAGCTGGACGACATCCGCGAGCGGCCGGACCTCGCGATCACGGAGCGGGAGATCGAGGTGAAGGACGGCGTGGTCAGCGGCGTGATCCACAACATCGGGGGCGGGGATGCGCCGGCGTTCGAGGTCGCGTTGGCGGACGCGGCGGGGAAGGTGGTCGCGCGGCAGACACTTGGGCCGCTCGCGGCGCCGGTGGATCTGGAGCCGAAGCGCGTGGCGTTCCGGTTCGAAGGCGTCCCAGACAACACCGGAGGATGGCGGGTGGTGCTGGACCCCGAGGGCAGGATTGCGGAGGTGTATGAGGGGAACAACGAGGGTGGGGTGCGGTAGATTCCCCTACCCCCCTGCCCCCCTTCCTTCAGAAGGGGGGAACGGCAAGGGGCTCCTACCCCCCCTGCCCCCCTTCCTTCAGAAGGGGGGAACGGCAAGGGGCTCCTACCCCCCTGCCCCCCTTCCTTCAGAAGGGGGGAACGGCAACGGCGACGGATACGGCTGCACGGGAGCGATGTACGTTGGCGCCGGAGATCGACAACCTGCCGAGCGTCGTGGTCGGGACGGCCGGCCACGTGGACCACGGCAAGACGGAACTCGTGAAGGCGCTCACGGGGATCAATACCGACCGGCTCGCCGAGGAGCAGGAGCGGGAGCTGTCGATCGACATCGGGTTCGCGCACCTCGATCTGCCGGACGGGACGCGGGTGGGGCTGGTGGACGTGCCGGGGCACGAGCGGTTCGTCAAGAACATGCTGGCCGGGGCGACGGGCATCGATCTGGTGCTGCTGATCGTCGCCGCCGACGAAGGGGTCATGCCCCAGACGATCGAGCACCTGGACATCATCACGCTCCTGGGCATCGAGACCGGGATCGTGGTGATGACGAAGACGGACCTGGTGGATGAGGAACTGGCGGACCTCGCGGAGGAGGACATCCGCAGCGCGCTGGCCGGGTCGCACCTGGCCGAGGCGCCGGTGGTGCGGACCTCGGCGAAGACGGGCGAGGGGCTGGAGGAGCTGGTGAGGGTGCTGGCAGAGGTCGCGGCGGGGGTGAAGCGCAGAGACATTCGCGGGCCGGCGCGGCTGCCGATCGACCGGGCATTCACTATGCCCGGGTTCGGACTGGTGGCGACGGGCACGCTGGTCCGCGGGCGACTTGTGCAGGGGGAGGAGGTCGAGATCCTGCCCGACGGCTACCGGGCGCGGATTCGCGGGCTGCAGACGCATGGGGTCGGCGTGCAGGAGGTGGCCGCCGCGCGGCGTGTTGCGGTGAACCTGATGCGGATGAGCGGGGAGGGCGTCGAACGGGGCGACACGCTCTGCGCGCCCGGGAGCATGAAGCCGAGCGGCCTGCTGGATGTGCGCCTGAGCCTGCTAGCGCGCGCGCCCGGGCCGCTGTGGCAACGCACGCGCGTGCGGCTGCACCACGGTACGGCGGAGCGGCTGGGGCGCGTGTTCTTTATGGACCGCGACGCACTCGCGCCCGGGGAGTCGTGCATCGCGCAGGTGCGGCTCGAGGGGCTGGTCGCCGCCGCGAGGGGCGACCGGTGTGTCATCCGCTCGTACTCCCCGATGACGACCATCGGGGGCGCGGTCGTGCTCGACCCGGCGCCGCACCGGCATCGCGGGCGAGAGGGCGCAGTGGTCGGGCGACTGGAGTCGCTCGAAGCGGGTGCGCCGGTCGATCTGGCGCGCGAGTGGATCGGCGCGCGCGGACTAGCGCTCTTCACGCCGCGCGAGCTGTCAACGGCACTGCAGCTCGACCCGACCGAGGGGGAGCAGATCGTGGCCGAACTCCTCGAGGACCAGGAGGTCGTGCGGCTGGCGGACGGCATCGCGTGCGTACCGGCGAAGGAGCACGCGGCGCTGAGGGAGGAGACGCTGGCCGCGCTCGGAGCGTATCACGGATCACACCCGCTGAGTGATGCGATGCCCAAGGAGGCTCTGCAGGCGGCGCTGAAGCGGCCCCCGGCGGCGGTGCTGGATGACGTGCTCGAGCGGCTGACGGACGCGGGGAGCATTGCGCAAGGGCCGGCGGGGATTCGGCTCGCCGGGCACGCCGTGCGGCTGTCGGCGGACCACGAGCGGGCGCTGGAGGCGATGCGATCCATCACGCGGCGGGGGCGCTTCGCGCCGCCGACGCGGGAGGCGGTCCTTGCGGCTTCCGGACGGCCAACACCCGAGGCGCGGGCGCTGATGACGCGGCTGATCGATTCAGGTGATCTCGCGATCGTCGGCGAATACGCCTACCATCGGGAGGCGCTGGCCGAGATCCAACGACTCGTCACGCAGCACTTCCGCGAGAAGGGGCCGTTCACCGTCGCCGACTTGCGGGACCTGACGCAGTCGTCTCGCAAGTACGTGGTCCCGCTGGCGGAGTACCTGGACGGCGTCGGCTTCACGCGGCGGCAGGGAGACCTGAGGATCGTGGCGAGGCCGGAGGTCGAGTGAGATGATCGAGGACTACGCGTTCGGGCGCCTACGCGTCAGGGGCGAGACGTTCTTCCGCGACCTGATCATCTACCCGGATCGCGTCACAGAGGGTTGGTGGCGCAAGAAGGGTCACGAGGTCTGCGCCGAGGACCTGCAGGAGGTCTTGGCTGCTTCGCCCGAGATCGTGGTTCTCGGGACCGGCGCTGGGGGGCGTGTCAACATGCTCCCTGAGGCGGAGGAGATGCTCCGGGGGATTGGCGCCCAGGTCATCGCGCAGCCGACGGAAGAGGCCTGTCAGACGTACAACCGCCTCGTCGGTGAGGGCAGGAACGTGGTGGCTGCCTTACATCTCACCTGCTGAGGAGAAGTACCCACATGGACTGCCCGGGTTGCGGGAGAGAGATCGCCGAGGAGGATGCGTTCTGCCGGCATTGCGGGGCGCGGCTCGGCGGGCCGCCGAAGCAGTCGCGCTCGGCCACGGTGGACGACATGGAGCGCGAGTACCGGCAGTGGCTCGCCGACAAGCCGCAGGATGCGGATGCGCACTACAACGTCGGCCTCGCGAACCTGTACTCCGGCAACTACGGGGAGGCGGAGAAGGCCTTCCGCACGGTCATCGAGCTGCTGCCCGAGGAGGCGTCCGGGTATGAGAAGCTGGCCGTCGCGCTGGCGAAGCTGGGTCGGCGGGAGGAAGCGCTGGAGCAGGCCCTGTGCGCGTGTCGCCTGGACCCGGAGTGTGAGGCGGTTCGGCGGCTTGTGAAGGCGCTAGAGAGGGATCCGCGGTAGCGGGCATCGGGCGCCATGAATGGCGCCCCTACACGGTCGGGCGCGATGAATCGCGCCCCTACACGAGAACGGCGCGGACGGGAATCCACACGAGAACGGCGCGGACGGGAATCCACAGGAGGACGGCGCGGACGGGAATCCACAGGAGGACGGCGCGGACGGGAATCCACAGGAGGACGGTGCGGACGGGAATCCACACGAGAACGGCGCGGACGGGAATCCACAGGAGGACGGTGCGGACGGGAATCCACAGGAGGACGGTGCGGACGGGAATCGAAGGGAG
>Ga0194125_10007768_pt1 | contig 15349 bp, 13 predicted proteins | sample TA2KigC250mmetaG_FD_148626 | JGI IMG/M metagenome (GOLD analysis project Ga0194125, IMG submission 148626) | Freshwater microbial communities from Lake Tanganyika, Tanzania - TA2015034 Kigoma Deep Cast 250m | ecosystem: Environmental > Aquatic > Freshwater > Lake | place: Tanzania: Lake... | reverse complement strand
GTCCCCCTCCGCTATGGGGGTCTTCAGGGGGACGTCTATCGTCCCCTCATGGCCAACTGTTCCCCGGAAACGGGAGATGAGCCTTGAAAAAGCGGGGCCGGACCGCTACACTGGTTCTCGACGGAACGCCGCCCCGGGAGCCCCGATGAAGACCTTCCTCCAAACCGCCTGCGCCGCCGCCGCGCTGTTCATCCTGGCCGTCTCCTCCTTCGCCGTCCTGAAGCCGGGCGACGCGCTCATGCCGTTCTCGCTGCTCGACGTCGACAACCGGGAATACGCGGTGACGCTGGAGGACGGCCGGTTGACCCTGACCGTCACGGAGACGGCGGGGGGAGAGGCCCGGACCGTCAAGTCCCACCCGGACGCGCTGCTCATCGACTTCTGGGCCACCTGGTGCGTTCCCTGCCGCAAGGCCATGCCCCACCTGCAGAGCCTGCACGAGAAGTACGGCCCGGCCGAGGGCCAGGCGGAGGGCGGTCTGAGGATCATCGGCATCGCCCTCGACGACGCCGGCTCCAAGGTCGTCCGGCCGTTCATCCGCAGGATCAAGGTCACCTATCCTAACCTCGTCGACCCGACCAAGGGGGACACGGCCGGCGGGATGATCCGGTCGGCCAAGGAAACGCAGGCCCGATACAGGGTCCAGGAGATCCCGGTCGTCTATCTCATCGACTCGGGCGGCAAAATCATCCACGTCCATGTCGGCTTCAAGGAAGAGTTCGTCGCCGAGCTCGATCACGCTGTCAACGGGCTGATGAAGGGAGGGAAGGGATGAAGCGCATACTCCCCTGGGTCCTCCTGGCGCTCTTCGCCGGGATGATGGCCGCCGGGCTCCTGCTCGGGGAATACAGGGCGGTCCTGGAGAAGGCCGTCACCGTCTGCCTCGATTGCATCGGGATCGGGTGAGGTCGGGCCGTGGCCGGCACCGCCAAGAAGAAACCCCGGGATAAACGGGCTTGGTACCAGGCCGCGAGCGCCCTGGCCATGAACGCCTGGCTGCCGGGCTGGCTCAAGGGCCGGATCTTCCAGGGCGACATCAAGGGCGTCTGTGTCCCGGTCCTCAACTGCTACTCCTGCCCGTCGGCCCTGGGCGCGTGCCCTATCGGGGCCCTGCAGACCTCGTTCGGCGGCCTGCGCTTCAACCTGTCGATCGCCGAGAAGAAGTTCGGGCTCTACGTCATCGGATTCCTCGGGGCGGTCGGCAGCGTCGTGGGCCGCCTGCCCTGCGGCTGGCTCTGCCCGTTCGGGTTCTTCCAGGAACTGCTTCACAAGATCCCCACGCCCAAGGTCCGGATGCCGTCCTTCCTGTCCTATTTCCGGTACGTCTTCCTGGCGCTTTTTGTGGTCGCCCTGCCCCTGCTCGTCGTCGACGAGTTCGGCTTCGGGGAGACCTGGTTCTGCAAGTGGGTCTGTCCGGCCGGGACCCTCCAGGCGGGCCTGCCGCTCGTCGCCCTCAACACCAACCTGCGGGCCCTGGTCGGCTTCATGTACTATTGGAAGGTCGCGCTGCTCGTCCTGTTCATGGCCGCCATGGTCCTCATCCGCAGGCCGTTCTGCCGGGCCGTCTGTCCTCTGGGCGCGATCCTGGGGCTTTTCAACAAGGCCAGCCTATTCCGGATGGCCGTGGACGACGAGAAATGCACCCGCTGTGATCAGTGCCTCAAGGACTGCCCGGTCGGCATCCGGATCTACGAGTCGCCCGGCACGCCGGACTGCGTCCGCTGTCTCAAGTGCGTGTCCTCGTGCAAGTTCGGGGCCGTCAGCTACGAGTTCTTGAAGAAGCGCGAGGTCGCCGAGGACCTGCGCGTCACGAGCCGGGCCTGAGCCGAGGCTCTTCCTATTCCCCTTTCTTGATGACGACCTTGTCCCGCCAGACGGGATCGGACCGGCCGTCGCCGTCCGCGTCCACATAGATGGGATTGGTCAGCACGTAGGGGAGGGCGGCGCTCTCCGCCTTCCCGTCATCCGAGCGCTGCTGGATGAGAGGGTAGAGCGAAGCCCGTCCGATGACCTCGACCGCGATCCAGGCGTCGCGCTCGAGCGTCAGGCGGACCCGATCCCGGAACTTGACGACGGCCCCGGACTTGGCCCCGGCGGCGATCGGCTCGCGGCGAACGCCGTTGACGACGACGCGGACCTCGGAGACGTCCATCCATGGAGCCCCGGACACGGTGATGTCCAGATCGACGCGGCCCTTCTTGGCTGAGACGAGGTCCCCGAAGGTGGCCCGCCCGTTGGCCCGAACGGAGACGACCGGACCGGTGCTGACGAAGGACCGGCCCTCCTTGATGGCCTTGACCAGGGCCTCGGTGTCGAGGCCGGCGCCCTTGGGCCCGTCGTAGAGCACGTAGGTACGGGCGTATCCCGGCTCGCCGCCGTCTATGGTGTGGGCGTCCGAGGTCCCGACGATCCGAATGGGGTAGCCCCGGTTGAGGAGATGGAACCAGTCCTCGATGGATTGCCGGTTGGCCTCGTTGAGAACGGCCCCGTTCAGGGCCTCCATGACCTCGAAGCTCAGGTCGAAGGGGGCTTCCGCCGCGGCCCCGAGCTCGGGGTCCAATTTGTAATAGGCGAAGTAGTCCAGCCCGGGCCAGCGGGGATGATTGACGTGGATGAGGGTCCCCGGGTTCTTTTCCCGGCTGAGCTCGAAGAGAGTGCCGGGGTTCTCGTCGCGGACGCTGATGGCCCCGCGGCCGGGCTCGCCCGGCCTGACGGCGTCGGGGAACGTGTTGTAGTGGATGCTCCCCGTCCGGGCCGTGACCTCGTTGCCGGAGATGACGGCCAAATGGTCGCTGAGCCCCAAGGCCTTCAGATCGGGCCCGTAGTCCGTGACGTAATTGTGGTCGGCGGCCACGGCGACTTCGACGCCCTCGGCGACGACGCTCCGCAGGCGCTCCGGGATGCCCATGGCCCCGTCCGAGTTCCGGGTATGAATGTGGGAGTCGAGCGAGACGAGCCCGCGGGTGTCGACGGCCTTGTCGATCGTGAAATCGAGGCCGGGATTCGGGCCGCCGATGACCTCGACGATGCGCGTTTCACGGGTGTACTCGGGGCCCCGGGAGCAGACCGCGAGATAGGTCCCGGCGGGCAGCGTGATCTCCAGCCCGTCCGCGGTCGGGAATACGGAGTTCTTGAACGTCTCCCAGCTCCGGCCGGTCTCGACCGGGTTGTCGGGCATGAAGTAGGGCGACGGCGTGGGCGCCAGACCGAGGAAGGACACCTTTCCGGGAACATGGCCCATTCTCTTGTCTTTGATGCCGACCCGGAGCGTGCCGAAGGCCGGCGGCGACAATTTCCAGTCGCGGCTGTCGGCCCGGCCGTCGACCCGGAAGGTCTTTTCGACGATCGCCGGGAAGAAATGGGCTTGGGCGCGATAGATCCCTTTGGGCAGCGGGAACGACAGCGCCTGGGGTTTGTCCAGGAACGTCCTGAAAAAGACCGCCCCGCTCGCCGGATCGCGGACCAGGACCTCGGCCGGGCCGTCGAAGTCCCCGAGGTCGAGGGCGATGGTCTCGGTCGCGACGCCCGTCAGCCGATAAAGGCGGCGAAGGACATCCGCGACGTCTTTCCCTGTCAAGAGTAAGTAGCTGACCATATGTTTTTGTTGGGGCCGCAGAGCCCCGGGCAGGGGCTTCTCGGGGGACTCGAGGGGATTGGGATTATACCAGGCCAGGACATGGTCGGGCCGCTCGTAGATGCGGAGATTCAGTTTCGGGAAAGCCGCGGCATGAAAGGGGCTGAAGTTGAAGTTCTGGACGGCGTTGGCGCCCAGGCCGAAGCTCAGACCCTCGATCCTTTCCTTCCCTACGTTCCGGATCTCGGATGTGATGCTTAAGATTCCGGGATCGATGTCGTTTCCGAGATCATAGTGGGTCGTGATCTCGAGACGGATCCCTCCCGGGCCTTCGCAGGAGTAAACTGCGATGATTCCCATCCCGGACCGTACGACCCACTTGGTCGAAATGGCCAGAGGGCCGTTCGCCATCCGCACAGACGGCGCGCCGAACTGGGCCATGAGCCTTTTCCCGGCGCCTTTCGGCGCGAAGGCCAGGACGAAGCCGTCGATCTCGGGGTAGTCGTAGTTGATGGTCGAGAACATCGTGCGCGGCGAGCCGGCGATAACGGCCGTATAGTCGCCGTTGGTGACCAGAAGATCGCCCTTTCTGACGAACTCGCGCAGCGGGGCCGGAAGCCCTGTCGGGTCCCCGACGGTCTTGATCTCGACCCCGGCCGCGAGAACGGGGGCGCTGCAGAGCAGAGCGAGGATGAGAAAGCGGGTGGTTTTTTTCATGACTTCCGACCTCCTTGAGAAGAAGTGGGGGGGGGACACGTACAAAGTGTCCATGTCCCCGGGCTTCTCCGCCCAGCATAGACCAAGGCCCGTGTTTCTGGCAAATCAATTATCCGTTAATTTCGGTAATCATATGGCCCGCTTCCGGCTCGGGACGCTCCTCTCGCGGCGCACCCCCGTCCGTGCTCGCCGCTCCAAAGCGCTCTTCGGCATCAGCGGCTCCGCGCGGGCGGGGGGCCCCCGCTCCGCTGTGTCACTGTCCCTCGCCTTCTAAGCCTCGCAACTCGCGAAGGCAGAGTCCGGTCCTGGCCGACGGATGAGAACGGAATCCGGGGAGGCTGCGGAAGTAGGGGCCGCAGGGGTGTCCTTGACGGGAGCATAAAGCGGTAATTTAGCTGGCCCGGGACGGATACGCGGCCCATTCCAACCGGATCCGGACCGGGACAGCGTTAAGAATTACCGCGCGTACGGAGAGGATACCCCGAGGCCCCTCCGCAGCCGGGAGCTATCGTAGAGGGCTTCGGAAGGCGATCTTTTCGAAGATCTCGGGGTAGGTTTCGACGGTCTTCCGCGAGGCCGGCGCGATGGGAACCACAAGTTCGAAGCCGATCTCCGCGGGCGGCAGGCAGGTCGCGTCGTCACAGGCCTGGTAACTCAGGGTGCCCTCGAGCTTGACCGTTCCCGGGGTCAAGCCCTCCGCGGCTTTGAGCAGCGCTCCGAGGACGACCCGGCCCTCGTAGACGGCCACCTCGACATCCGAATAATCATACTTGGCCCGTCGGCCGGCCGGATAGACGACCTCGAGGACCTCGATGCCGGCCGAGCCCTCGAAAGCCAGGGACGTCGGGTACAGGAACTCGTCCAGAGGGGCGCTGTCGTTGATGTGATACCCTTTCTTGATCTCGAGGATGACGGCGGCCTTGAAGGTCTCGCCGGGGCGGACGGCGTCCCGGGAGATGACGCTGCCGACGGACGAGATGACCAGGATCTCCTGCCCGGCGAGAGCCGGCCAAAGGACCATGGCCAGCATCAAGGTGACGGGGGCGAAGCGCGAACGAGCGGCTGCCGATCTCACAGACCTGCCTTTCATCTCAGACCTTTTCCTCCTTGACCCAGAGCTTGGGCAGGAGCTTGACCAGGCCGAGCCCGCTGGCGACGAAGATCGTCGCCCAGACCAGCCCGAGCGTCGTCTTGCCGTAGATGAAGCTCCCGGCGCCGAACAAGGCCGAATAGACGAACGCGATGCCCGTCACCCAGCACAGCAGGGCGTTCGGCAGGCTGTCGGGCGTGGCCCCGACGCCGGCCTCGGCCCGCACCGGCTCCCAGCCCCGGCCGCCCGGCCTCACCAGCTTGTAGAAGCTGACCAGTGTCGTCCGGTCCGCGGGCTTGGTCAGGAAGGTCACCGTCAGCCAGACGACCGTCGTCACGGCGATGGTCAGGACAAGGGCGATGTGCGTGGGCACCGGGTGTCCCGTTCTCCCCAGGGTGAAAAAGAAAATGGCCATCAGGAAGGAGCTGGTCATGGCCGCGATCTCGCTCCAAGCGTTGATCCGCCACCAGAACCAGCGCAGGAGATAGATGAGCCCCGTTCCGGCCCCGACCGAAAGCATCAGGTCGAAGCTCGTCTTGGCCGTGTCCAGGACGTAGGTCAGGAGGGCGGCCAGGACCATCAGCAGGGCGGTCATGATCCTGCCGGCCAGGACATAGTGCTTTTCGGGGGCGTTCTTCTTGATGAAGCGACGGTAGAAGTCGTGGACGATGTAGGAGCTGCCCCAGTTGAGATGGGTGATGAGGGTCGAAACGTAGGCCGCCAGGAGCCCGGCGACCATCAGTCCCAGCAGGCCGGCCGGGAGGAAGCGGAGCATGGCCGGGTAGGCCATGTCGGGCCCGACGAGCTTGGGGTCGACGCCGGGGAAGGCCGCCCGGATGTCGGAGAGCTCGGGATAGACGATGAGCGAGCAGAGCCCGACCAGGATCCAGGGCCAGGGCCTCAGGGCGTAGTGCATGGCGTTGAACAGGAGGGTCCCGCCGAGGGCGTCCTTTTCCGACTTGGCGGCCAGCATGCGCTGGGCGATGTAGCTGCCCCCGCCGGGCTCGGCGCCCGGGTACCAGACCGACCACCACTGGACGGCGATGGGGATGATGAAGATGGACAAGGCCAGGCCCCAGTCGCCGAAGTCGGGCAGGATGCTGAGGGTTTTCGGGTCGAGCTTCTCGAACAGGCCCGAGAGGCCCCCGACCTGGGGCTGTTTGACGGCGAAGTAGGCCGCCGAAAAGGCCCCGGTCATGGCGATGCCGAACTGGATGACGTCGATGACCAGGACGCCCCACAGGCCGGACGAGACGGCGAAGAAGATGTTGATGGCCGCGCAGATGAGCAGGGTCTTGGTCATCGGCCAGCCCAGCAGGACGTTGGCGATCTTGACCGCGGCCAGGTTGACGGTGGCCATGATGACGCAGTTGAAAAAGAGGCCCAGGTAGACGGCCCGGAAGCCGCGGACGAAGCTGGCCGGCTTCCCCGAGTAACGGATCTCGTAGAACTCGAGGTCGGTCAAGACCCCCGACCGCCGCCACATCCGGGCGTAGAAGAAGACGGTCATCATCCCGGTCAGCAGGAACGCCCACCAGACCCAGTTGCCCGCGACGCCCTGGGTCCGGACGATGTTGGTCACCAGGTTCGGCGTGTCGGTGCTGAAGGTCGTGGCGACCATGGAGACGCCGACCAGCCACCACGGCGCGGCCCGGCCCGAGGTGAAGAACTCGGTCGTGTTCTTCCCGGCCCTCCGGCTGAAGAGGAGCGCGGGCACGAAGCAGATGGAAACGGAAACGACGATGATGACCCAGTCGATCAAGACAAGTCGCATGGAGGCGTCCTTTCGCTCAGTATCTCTGCCAGTCGGGCTTGTGGTCGTAGACCCAGGTATAGTAGCCGGCCATCTCGAGCTCCGAGGCCGCCTCCCGGTCGAGGACGACCACGGTCCGGGGGTGCATCTGAAGGACGGAACCGGGCACCATGGCCGTGACCGGGCCCTCGACGGCCCGGGCCACGGCCCGGGCCTTCTTCTTGCCGAAGGCCAGGAGGAGGCACATCCGGCTGTCCATGATGGTCCCCAGGCCCATGGTGATGACGTGGGTCGGGACCCCTTCGGGCCCGCCGAACCCGGCCGCGGTGTGCCTGCGGGATTCCTCCGTCAGGGTCTTGATCCTCGTCCGCGAGGACAGGGAGGAGGTCGGCTCGTTGAACCCGATGTGCCCGTTGGTGCCGATGCCGAGGATCTGGATGTCGATGCCGCCGGCCGAATGGATGGCCTGTTCGTACTGCCGGCAATAGGCGGGGATGTCCCTGGTCAGGCCGTCAGGGATGTTGATGCGCCCCTTGGCGATGTTGACGTGGCTGAAAAGGTGGGCCCACATGTAGCTGTGATAAGAGGAGGGATGGGCGGGGGAGATGCCGACGTATTCGTCGAGATTGAACGTCGTCGCGGCGCTGAGATCCAGCCCTGACTCCCGGTGCATGCGGACGAGCTCCCGGTAAAGCGGCAATGGCGTGCTGCCGGTGGCGAACCCGAGGACGGCGCGGGGCTTGTCCTCCACCAGGCGGGCCACGATGCGGGCCGCGACCTGGCTGGCCTGCAGGCTGTCGGGTTGAATGATGATCTCCATGTCTCCCTCCAGTGGAACAGGGTCCGTTCAGGGCCTTTTGATCCAGAACCTTTCGATACCTTCCTCGACGCTCCGGCGGAACCGGTCGACGTGCGACAGGATGTACTTGGGGACGTCCAAAGAATCGTCCCGGACGAGCGGGCTCAGGTCCATGGCGAACCAAAGCTGGTCGGCCGCGTCGGTCCGATGCGACTGGAAATAAGTGGCGTTGGACCGGCGGCGGCCCATGGTCGCCAAGTCGTACCGCTTGCCGCCCGCGACCTGGGAGTCGTAGACGCCGATCAGGGCCATGGCCAGGCCCTCCCGCGCGCCGACGTCGAGGGCGGCCTTGTCGCCGTCGTCCATCCAGTCCAGCCCCCTCCAGACCTCGCAGCCGTAGACGGCGCGGGGCCGGTCTTCAGACGGAAGCTCGCGAAGAGCGGCCAGCGCGGTGAAAACGACGGCCAGGTGGGTTTCGTGTTTGTCGGCCGGATTATGGGTGTAGACGACATCGGGCCTGACGGCCTTGAGGACCTCGACGAGGTCATCTTTGAGCACGCCGGTCGACACGTCCTTGACGGCGGCGCTCGTGTGGTTGAGCTGGACAAGGACGCCGTAATCGCCGAGCAGGGCCGCCTTCTCCTGTTCGCGTCTCCTGAGAGCGGCCATCTCGCCGTCCGAGTAGGAGGCGTATTCCCCGGCCCGCGGGCTGCCGCCGCCGTCGGTGCAGGTCACGGCCCCGAACCAGCGCTCCCGGCTGTGATAACACCTTTCGATACCGTGGAAGGCCATGATCTCCAGGTCGTCCTGGTGGGCGCCGAGGCCCAGGTGCGTGATCCTCCGCAGGGTCTCCGGGACCGCCTTCCCGTCGGGGACGAAGATCGACGCGTCGGGGTTGTGCAGCTTCATGGCCGGACTCCTTTTGCTTTCTCCTCCGTGTCTATCTCCGGAAGGCTGGCCGCGGCCACCGCCTGACCGACCCTCCGGCTCCTTTCGTCCAGGAGATGGATCCGGACCCGCGCGGCGGTCCCGGGGAATTCGGCCTCCAGGACCTCGGCGGCTTTTCGGACAATGACGTCCCCACCCGGCCCCGACATGACCCGGCCCAGGACGAGCAGGTTCCTGAAGCGGTAGAAGACCTCATACCAAGGGACCGTGTACCCCAGGGTGACGCCGATGGTTTCGTAGATGCGGGCCGCCCGCTCGTCGCCGGCGTCCATGCGGGCCTGGACCTCCTTGAGACGCTCGGGAAGGGCCATGGCCTCGGGAAAGCGGAAGCCCGCCGCGAGAGCCAGGCGGTTCACGGCCTGCTGTGAGAAATAATTGGCCCCGACGCCCCTGTCGCCCGACCACTCGTCCACGGGGGCCCCGGGGCTGATGTCGACGGGCACGAAGGCCAGCTCGTCCAGCCAGTCCATGAGGTGCCCGTCCTCGTTGAGGAACCCGGCGGCCTGGCTGGAGCCCATGGCGAGGCCCAGGACGGCCTTCTCTTCGAGGGACATCATCCCGGCGAGGGCCGTGACCTCGCCGTCGTTGAGGACCTCGAAGGGCACTCCCCATTCGTCCCGAAGCCGCAGGAACAGGCCCTTGACCTTGTTCTCGAAGACGTCTTCAGGGACGGCCCGGAAGAGGGAGGCGATGCGGACCTGATTGTCGATGAAGACGCCGGCCGAGCTTCCGCCGATGGCGTCGACCCGGGGGAGATGGCCGGCGGCCCTCTTCAATCCTTCGCGGATGTGCCGGTAATGATAGTCCGGGTCGGCTTCGACCGCCGGCGCCCACGGGAGCTCCTCGCTGAACACGGGGACTCCGTCCTTGACGGCGGCGATCTTGTAGTCGCTGGCCCCGAGATCGAACCCGATCCGGCAACCGTCGAGAAAGCCCCCCAGGTGGCGGCGGCTTTCCCGCGCTTCGGGGAACGTTCCGGAGCGATGCAGGGAGACCTCGAAGGGGCGCTCGTAGACACGGCTCATGAGGCGGACGTCGAAGGCCCGGGGGCCGTCGGCGGCGTAATGGTCGCGGATGTGCTCGCCGATCGCGGAGGGCCCCTGGAAATGGACCTTCCAGCCGCCCCGCGACCAGAGCAGGAACTTGACGAGCCGCTCGACGAGCCGCCGCGTCGTTCCGGGCTCGGCGTCCGTGACCGGGTCGGGGATAGAGGTCTCGAACGGCGAGATCAGCCCGCCCTCGCGCTCGACGCCGATCTTCAGAGGGACCTCGCCCGCGCGACGGGCCCGTTCGAGCATATCGCGGTAGGCCAGGACGATCGGGCTGAACCCGGGATCGCAGGGAGGGGAGCTCAACGGGCCTTGAACTCCACCTTGACCGGGGACAGGAGGCGCGACGCGAGGTTCTCGATCCCGAGGGCCCAGTTCTGCGCCGACGGAACGCCCGGCGAAGTGATGCCCCTTTCCCAGGACCCCACGACCCAGAACGTCACGGTTCTTGAGGACGGGCCCTTGAGCTTGACCGCGCGGTCGACCCCGCCCTCCTCCAGGCCGGCGAAGTCGGCCGGGGAAAAGACCGCGGCCAGGCCGATCTCCCCGGCGCCGGGTGTTTTCCCCCAAGTGGCGAAGAATCCCTTGGCTTCCTTGAGCGTTCTGGTCTCGGCGGCGAGCTTCTTGAGGCCGGGGCCGAAGAGGACCGGTCCGCCGGTCTTCGTCTCCACGAGGACATCGTGACGGGACCAGGCGTTGTCGGCGAAGGCGGAAAAGCGGGCGGTGACGGCGGCCGCGGCGCCGCCGGCGAGCCCTACGGACCCGAGATCCGCCTTGACCAAAGCCCGGACGGGGCCCGAGGAGAGAACGGTCAGCTTGGCCTCGGGACCGGACGGGCCGTAGAGAGGCAGACGCGTGTCCCCGTCCCACAGGCTCAGTCCGCCGAGCCCGGCCGACTCGCCGGCGTCGAGGGCGTTCAGGCCCCATTCCTGCAGGCGCCTCTCTTCGGCCGGGAGCTTCCTCAGGATGAGACCGTCGTAGGACTTCCCGTAGAACTCGATCCGTCCGTTGACGAACTTGTAGGCGGCCAGGTTGGATTCCCAGCCCGCCGTGGACGAGCCGGGTTCCCAGCCGGTCCGGGCGCCGGCCTTGGCGGTCGGCATGAGCTGGAAGCTGCGGGTCGGCGAGTAGTAGCAGACGAGCCGGGTCGTGGACAGAGGCGCGAGGCTGCGGATGAACACGATCTCGTCGTGATAGCGGTCGCCGTCCAGATCGTCGGTCTGCGTGACGACCAATCGGTAATCGCCGCCGGCTTCGTCGAAAAGGGCGTAGTTGTAGGTGTTGAAATCGGAGGCCAAGCCGCGCACGCCCGCGACGTCGATGATGATCGGGTGGTTGTCGAGCGCGACGGGCCCGGGATTGGTTATTTCGATGACGAATTGTTTCTTGAAGCCGAGGACCTTGGGGTCCTGGGCCTGGGCCGCGGCCGGGCCGGCCATGATAAAGGTCAAGGCGGCCAGGCCTGCCAGCCGCCGTGCGACCGGTGTGCGTTGAGACATCGGGGGTCTCCTTTCGGTGGCGATGGAGCGGGACCCATTTTACTCCAAAACGCGGGAAACGGGTAGGAGCGGAAAGAGCGCCCGGATGTCGGGCGGGAACGGAGGCGCTCGACCGGTTACCGGCACCCGCCAGGAGCGGAAGCCGGCCCCTTCCCCCCCCTGAGGATACCGGCGATCTCCTCGACCAGGGGCTTCGACCCCAGGTAAAGGGCGGTCCTCTGGTGGGGCATCTCCGGCACGATGTCCAAGATGGATTTACCGCTCTCGTCCACGGCCGAGCCCCCGGCCTCGCAGCACATGAAGGCCACCACGGCCGCCTCGTACATCAAGCGGAGCTTGCCCTGGGGGCGGTTCTTCTTGGCAACGGGGTGGTTGACGATGGCCGGGTACATGAACAGGCCGCCGTTGCGCAGGATGCGGTGGAAGTCGCCGGCCAGGGCCCCGAGATAGCGGAAGACGAAGGACTTTTCGTTGTTCCGGATCCACTCCTGGATGCCCGCGGCGTAGTACTCGCGGTTGGCGGTGTTGAAAGACAGCTCCCAGGTCTTGCGGTCCTCGGGCAGGACCATGCGGACGGGCTTGACGTAGTTCATCATCTCGTCGATGTGGAAGCGCCAGCAACCCGCGTCCCGCAGCGCCAGGGTGAAGGTCCCGGTGGGGATGACGAACATCCCGGCCGCCCGGAACTCGTTCCCGGCCCGGAGGTGGTTGTCTTCGGGGCCATCCAGGTTGCGCTTGCCGATCCCGAACAGGAAGCCCACGGGGAGGTTGTGGGGGACGTTGGACGTGCCGTCCATCGGGTCGTAGTAGAAGAAATACCGGCCGCCTTCGACGTTCATGGGAATGATGTTCTCTTCTTCCTCTGAGACGGCGTGGATGACCCGGCCGGACCTCTCCAGGTAGTGCTTGACGACCTCGTTGGCGATGTCGTCCATCTTCATCACGTCCTCGCCCTGAACGTTGACGGAGCCGGCCATGCCGAGGTTGCCGTGCAGGGCCCCGGTCAGGTAGTAATACTGGATGCGCTTGGCGGCGTTGAGGATGGAATTCATGAGGATGAGGAAGTGGTAGGTCCGGTGATGGCGCTCCTGATGTTCGAGAAGGAAATCCATGAAGGTTTGTTCGAAGTGCAGCATGATTCATCCTCCCCGGGAAATTCGGGCCGGCCCTGGAGCCGGTCCGTTCGATCGCCCCATTCCTTTTAGTTAGCACAGGAAGCGGGGCAGGTCAAGGGAAGCGGCGGTTTTGATTCCGTCCGCGGGGCTGTGGTATGGTTGGGCCGAAGGAGAAAAGCCATGGCCGGAATCGCGACGTTCGGCGAGATCATGCTCAGGCTGTCGCCGCCGGGCAAGGAGCGGCTCTTCCAGTCCCCGCGCCTGTCGGCCGTTTTCGGCGGCGGGGAGGCCAACGTGGCCGTTTCGCTGGCCTTGCTGGGACACCGTTCCCGGTGGATCTCGGTCGTGCCCGCGAACGAGATCGGCGAGGCGGCCCTGGGAGCCTTGCGGCGCTACGGAGTGGACACCGGCCAAGTGCGGCGGGCCGGGCGGCGGCTGGGCCTCTATTTCGCCGAGACGGGAGCCAACGAAAGGGCTTCGCTTGTCGTCTACGACCGCGAGGGCTCGGGGCTGGCGGAGGCCAAGGCCGGGGATATCGATTGGAGCGGGGCGCTGTCCGGCTTCGAATGGTTCCACATCAGCGGGATCACGCCGGCCGTGAGCGCTTCCGCGGCCGGGCTGACGACGGAGGCGGTCAAGGCGGCGAAGGCGGCCGGGATGACCGTTTCCATCGACCTGAACTACAGGTCCAAGCTCTGGAACTACGGCCGTCCGGCCCCCGAGGTCATGCGGGAGCTCGCGGCCCACGCCGATCTTCTGGTCGGCAACGAGGAGGACTGCCAGAAAGCGCTGGGCATCGGGGTCGAAGGGGGCGCCAGGGTCACGGGCCCGCTCGACCCGGCGGCCTACGAGACGCTGACAGCCAAGGTCATGGCCGAGTTCCCCCGGGTCGAGCGCGTGGCCGTCACTTTGAGGGGCAGCGCGAGCGCCGACCGGAACACGTGGTCGGCCGTGCTGAGGAACAGGAAGGGATTCCTGGCCGGCCCGACGTACGACATCCGGAACATCGTCGACCGCGTCGGGACGGGCGACGCGTTCGCCGCCGGGCTCATCCATGGGCTGGCAAGCGGCTGGGAGGACGCCCGGGCGCTCGGGTTCGGCGTCGCCGCGTCGTGTCTCAAGCACTCGATCCCCGGCGATTTCAATCTGGCCACGGAGAAGGAGATCGTGGCCCTGACGGCGGGCGACCGCTCTGGGCGGATCCGGCGATAGGGGAGGGCGGAAGGTGGAGAAAGCCAAGGTCCTCGAAGAGCTGATGTCCTCGAAGGTCGTCGCCGTCATCCGGACGAAGGACGCGGTCAAGCTGTCGCGGGTCGCGGCCGCCCTGCTCGAAGGCGGCATCAGGGCCCTCGAGGTCACCATGACCGTGCCCGGGGCGGTCGGGATCATCCGGGAGATGGCCGGGTCGAAGGCACCGGGCACGCTTGTAGGCGCCGGGACGGTCCTGGATGCGGGGACCGCAGGGGAGGTCATCGCCGCCGGAGCGGATTTCATCGTCTCTCCGGTGACAGACATGGGGACAATCGAAGTCTGCCGCGAGGCCGGCGTCCTCGTCGCGCCCGGGGCCTTCACGCCGACCGAGATCGTGACGGCCTGGAGGGCCGGGGCCGACATCGTCAAGGTCTTCCCGGCAACTTCCCTCGGGCCCCGGTTCTTCGAGGATCTCAGGGGACCTTTGCCGGACATCCGGCTCATGCCCACGGGAGGGGTAACGCTCGAGAACGCCCGGGCGTTCCTGGAGGCGGGGGCCTGTTGCGTCGGCATCGGGACGGCCCTCCTCGACAAGCGGATGGTCGAAGCGGGGGATTGGAAGGGGCTGGCGGCCCGGGCCCGATGTCTGACCGAGTCTATCTTTGCCGGCCGTCAGTCCTGATATTTGATATTTTTGGCGATTGTGCTATAATGCATTCAATCGCTTTGCTTGGCTGGCTGTGCAAGGCACAAGGATTACCCTCCTTCAATATCCCCCTTAAGCTTATAACCCCTAAAAAACAGCCAGCTTATCTCCCCCGCAGCGGGCGGGCGGATTTGACATCGGTCCGCAGGTCCTTTATAAATCCCGTTCTGATGGACAGCGGCAACCGTTCGTTCTGGAACAGGGATTTCCTGCTGGCCCTGGCCGGCTTTTTTTTCCTGTTCATGTCGATCTCCCTGTTCTTTCTCCTGCCCGTTTTCCTGGGACACCTCCAAGCACGGCCGAGCCGCATCGGGCTGATCATGGGCGTCCACAGCGTCGTGGCCATCGCCGTCCGTCCCTTTTTCGGGCGGATGATCGATGTCCGGGGCGGACGCCGGATCGCGCTGCTCGGGCTGGCCATCCTCGTCCTGGGCGTGCCGCTCTTTCATTTCGTCAAGGACGCGGGCTGGCTGCCGCTCGCCCTGCGGGCCCTGACCGGGCTCGGCTGGGGCATCGGCATGACGGCGACCATCGCGGTGTGCTCGGACCTCGCGCCCGTCGACCGCCTGGCCCGGTCGATGGGCATCATCGGCGTCGGCGGCCTGGTGGCCACCGCCCTCGGGCCGCTTCTCGCCGAGGAGGTCATCAGCCGCTTCGGGTTCGGCGGTCTGTTCAACGCCAGCCTGCTCTTTCTGTTCGCGGCCGGCGCGTGTCTTGTCGCGACGCGCGAGATCGCCCGGCCCGAGGTGAACGGCGGGAAGGCCGGCTTCGGCGCCCTGAGGACCGTTCCTCTTGTGACGGCCCTCGTCATCTCGGCCATGCCCGTCTTCCACGGCTCGATCAGGGGGGCGATGATCTACTTCATCGCCGTGTTCGGCAAGTCCATCCAGATCGAGCGGGTCGGAGGG
>Ga0194125_10007763_pt1 | contig 15358 bp, 17 predicted proteins | sample TA2KigC250mmetaG_FD_148626 | JGI IMG/M metagenome (GOLD analysis project Ga0194125, IMG submission 148626) | Freshwater microbial communities from Lake Tanganyika, Tanzania - TA2015034 Kigoma Deep Cast 250m | ecosystem: Environmental > Aquatic > Freshwater > Lake | place: Tanzania: Lake... | reverse complement strand
ATAATATCTCCCGACAATATTAAATAAAATAATGGGCCGTTAGCTCAATTGGTAGAGCATCAGACTCTTAATCTGGGGGTTGATGGTTCGATTCCATCACGGCTCACCATTCTTTATGAAAGACTACGAGTTAATTGAGCATACCGCTGATCTCGGCGTTAGGGTTTCCGGCAGCGACTTAAAACAGGTTTTTGTTAATGTTGCCAAAGCCATGTTCGATATCATCGCCGAGCCCTGCAAAGCTTGTAATTCACTAAAATTAAATAAATTTGAAATAAGAATAGAAGGCGAAGACCAACACGAGCTTTTTATTGGTTGGTTAAACGAATTACTTTCTTTATCCGAGGCCAAAGAAACAATCTTTGAACAATTTCAAATCAATAAGTTAACGCAAAAGCAGCTGGAAGCGGTTGCTTGCGGGTACCCTAGAGAAAATTATCGGATTAAAACGGAAATGAAGGCTGCTACTTACCACCAGTTAAAGATACAGGAGATAGATTCTCATTGGCAGGCGGAGGTTATTTTTGATGTCTAGTGAAGACACAACTTATGGAGCGATAGCGAACATAAGTTGTCTGTCTGAACTAGACCCAGCACTAATTTTATGTATTTTGTTTACTCATTAGAGAATAAATTAACTAATGAATTGTATTACGGCTATACGAATAATCTAGAACGCCGCTTAAAAGAACACAATATTAAAAATGAATATAAACTAATTTGTTACGAAGCCTATATTTCAGAAACCGACGCAAGAGATAGGGAGAGAAAACTAAAGAATTACGGTCAAGCTAGGACGCATCTTAAGAATAGATTAAGAAATTCTTTAAACTTGTAAAATTAGTGCTGGGTTCAATTCCGACGTATAATTTACGTCGTCTTTCGACTCCGTAAATTATGTCGTCATTGAAGGTGATTTTCGATGTCTGATTTGTGGCAAGGCCCTTTAGAAAAGATTGATGAATATCGATTTCGTATTCCTAAGAGCCATAAACCCGGGATGAAGGTTCCGGGTTTAATTTATGCCGATGAGAAATTGCTTAAAGATATCCGCAATGATAAAGCTGCAGAGCAGGTAGCCAATGTCGCATTTTTACCGGGCATCGTGGGATATTCATTGGCTATGCCGGATATCCATTGGGGTTATGGTTTCTGTATTGGAGGCGTTGCCGCAACTGATCCGGATAATGGCGGAGTTGTATCGCCTGCCGGCGTCGGCTATGATATAAATTGCGGCGTAAGATTATTGAAGACCAATTTTCAGCTCGAAGAAATTAAAGATAAAATCAAAGATTTAGTTTATGTTTTATTTAACGATGTTCCTTCGGGAGTTGGCTCAAAAGGTGATATTCGTGTAAGCGAACGAGAAGAAAGAGAAATCTTGGTTAAAGGCTCCAAATGGGCGGTTGAGAAAGGCTACGGCGTAAAAGAAGACTTGGAAGCTACCGAGGATTACGGCGCAATACAAGGAGCAGATCCCAATGCGGTATCTTCTCGAGCTTACGAACGCGGCAAGGCGCAATCAGGAACCCTCGGCTCAGGGAATCATTTTCTAGAGATTCAAGTTATTGATCAACTTTATGATGCCAAGCTCTGTGATTATTTCGGGCTAACGCTTGGTCAGGTTACAATAATGATACATTCCGGTTCTCGGGGCTTGGGTTATCAGGTTTGCGATGAATATGTAAAAAGCATGATTCATTGTTTAACCAAATATAATATCAATGTTCCAGATAGGCAGCTTGCCTGTGCTCCGATAAATTCCCAAGAGGCCCAAAGCTATATCGGGGCAATGAAATGCGCGGCAAATTATGCCTGGGCAAATCGCCAGTGCCTGATGTATTTGACACGTAAAGCTTTCGAGAAGGTTTTTAAAAGAAGCTGGCAGGATATGGGTATGGCTTTGATTTATGATGTGGCCCATAATATTGCCAAGCTTGAAAAGCATAAAGTTGACGGCAAGGAAAAAACTCTTTGCGTGCATAGAAAAGGCGCGACCCGTGCGTTTCCTCCGGGGCATCCGGATTTGCCGGCAAGGTTTCAGAAAACCGGACAACCGGTTATCATCCCCGGAGATATGGGAAGGAATTCCTATCTTCTCATCGGGACAGAAAAGGCAGCCGAGACATTTTATTCGACCTGCCATGGTGCAGGCAGGTTAAAATCCCGTACCGAGGCTACAAAGACTATAAATGTGGGTGCGCTTTTAAAAGAATTAGAATCTAAAGGAATTTTTGTCAAAGCCTCCGGACATGGTACAATAGCTGAGGAGGCCCCCAGCGCTTATAAAGATGTTAATGATGTGGTGGATGTGGTGCATAATGCCGGAATTTCTAAAAGGGTTTGTAGGATGCGTCCGTTAGGAGTGGTAAAAGGATAAATGAAGATTTTTATTGGAGTTTTAATCGGTGCGGTGATAGGTTTTGGGATTGGCTATTTTGGCAAATGCGCATCGGGAGTTTGTCCGTTGACCAGCAATCCAATAATTAGCACAATTATCGGCGCCTTGATCGGCGCAATGATAGTAATAGGTAGATAAAAAGAGAGGTAGAATGTTAGACCGAAAATTTATTAGAGAGAATTTGGATGTGGTAAAGAAATCCAATAGAGATCGTGGTGCAAAGTGGGATCTTGATAAGTTTGTCAAGATCGATGATTTTCTACGCAAAGTTATGATTGAGTTGGAAGATTTAAACCGGCAGAAGAATTTGGCCAATGATGAGATTAGTAAGCTACTAAAAGAGAAGAAAGACGCCAAGCCCAAGATTAAATCTATGAAAGAGATCTCGGATAAAATCGATAAAAATGAATCCGAGGTTAAAAAATTAGAAGCGGAATTAAAGGAATTATTGATTACTTTGCCTAATATTTGTCATGACTCAATTCCAATAGGGCCTGCAGACAAAAAGAAAACCGTGCGCGAGGGAGGAAATAAACCTAAATTTGATTTTACGCCACAGACACATATCGAATTAGCCGAGAATCTGGATATTATTGATTTTAAGCGCGCGACCAAAATCACCGGCTCAAATTTTATTCTCTACAAAGGCGCGGGAGCAAGATTGGAGAGAGCCTTATTTAATTTTATGCTTGACTTACATACAAAAAATCATGGCTATACAGAGATCTTTCCGCCATTTTTAGTCAATCGTGCCTCAATGACCGGTACCGGACAACTTCCAAAGTTAGAAGAGGATATGTATCGGCTAAAGGATGACGATCTGTTTTTGATTCCTACTGCAGAGGTTCCGGTAACAAATATTTTCCGCGATGAAGCTTTAAACGACGAAGATCTGCCGATTTATTATACAGCTTATACTGCCTGTTTTCGTCGGGAAGCGGGGTCCTACGGCAAAGATACCAAAGGCCTGATGCGCGTGCATCAGTTTGATAAAGTTGAGTTAGTCAAATTCGTGAAACCAGAAACTTCCTACGATGAATTAGAGAAATTAGTCGCGAATGCAGAAGAGGTATTCAAATTATTAGGCCTGCAATATCGGATTGTCTTGCTTCCCAGCGAAGATTTGAGTTTTGCTGCCAGTAAATGCTACGATATAGAAGTCTTTGCTCCGGGAGTAAACGCCTGGCTTGAATGTTCCAGCTGCAGCAACTTTGAAGATTTTCAAGCCCGCCGCGCGAATATCCGTTATCGGGACAATAAAACTAAAAAGATGAGTTTTGTCCACACCTTAAACGGATCAGGGGTTGCTTTAGCCAGGACAGTTATTGCGCTTTTGGAAACATATCAACAGAAAGATGGCTCAATTATGATACCGCAAGCGCTTCGGCCTTATATGGACGGGAAGGAGAGAATTGACTAAGAACATAATTAGTATCCTTAAATTGATTTGCGCCGTAGTTTTTGTCCCGATTGTTATTTTCTCTTCAGTTAGCTTTTTCCAACAAATACACTCTGTCGATAGAGAAATTTATGAATTTCTTACTTGGGGAATGTTTGCTTATTTGATTTTACATTTATTTATATACGAGCCCAATACGGTTTTCCAAAAAGGCCAAGGTATGGTTTCAGGCGTATTTAGTTTTTTTGCACCTTTAGTGAAGGTCGCTTCATTTGTCCTTCCGATTTATACTATATTCCTTTTAATTATTTTTGCTGTCATAAAGTTATTCTTTAAAGATATAAATATAACTAAACAATTAGTCTTTCTGATAGGGTTTAGTTTGACTTTACATATGATCTTTTGCGCCAAGGCGTTAAAGACAAAAACCGATGATGTTTTGAAAGCCAACTACTTTTTTTCTATGCAGTTGATATATATCGTGAATTTATTTATAGTTGCTTTCAGCCTTAGTTATTTCTTAGAAGGATTTTCATTTATCGATTTCTATAACAATACCTTTAGTCAGGCGGTCAAAATCTATAACGCTGTTTTTTCTCAGTTGTTTATTAATAGGACGTAAAAATGATCTCTCGAGCCGACGTTGCGTTGGTTCTCGAGATCCGAAAATTTCATGCATTTAAACAATGGAAATTTTCGGAGGCGTGGCTGAGTGGTTGTCCCGCACCGCAATATAAGAATATTGCGGGATCCCGACCGGAGTAAAGCGAAAGTCGGGAAAAGTATCCCTCACTGCGTTCGGGATAAAGCGGTCTTGCGACTGAACGAAGCGAAGGAGTCCCGAGCGAAGCGAGGAAAAAACTGACATAAAATTTTCGGAGAGGTGGCTGAGCGGTTGAAAGCGGCAGTCTTGAAAACTGTTATCTCGATTTTCGGGATCGCGAGTTCGAATCTCGCCCTCTCCGCCATTCCGACGTAACGTCGGAATGGCGAGACCTCGCCCTCCAATTTGCAAAGCAAATTGGAGAGGCGGGTCCGCCAGATTTAGAATTTTCGGAGAGGTGCGAGAGCTGGTTGAATCGGCCGGTCTCGAAAACCGGTAGGTCATTTTTGGCCTCCTGGGTTCGAATCCCAGCCTCTCCGTTCTCCTACGCTCAAGAGCTTTCGCCTTGAACTTCGGAGGAACGACGAGATTAACTGTTCTTTTTGGGAGGAAATTTAGCTGAGGTCCTCCGAAGCCTTACTATCGCCTACATGTCGAAAGGCGAAGGAGACCCAGCCTCTCCGCCAGTTACTATAAGAATGTTTAATATAACATTTTAACTAATTGCTTTTTTAGAAGAATTTTGTTATACTTGAGCGTAAGAATAGAAAATATAATTGAGGAGGTGGAGATTTATGGATGGAGTGGATGGTTTGACGGCTCTTAAGGTGTTTATGAGGATTATGTTGACTTTTTCTTTCGCCGGAAGTTTATTCACGCTTATTGATGTAGAGGCTTACAAAAAGTTGAATCAAATCTTAATGAGAGAATACGGCGTTACAAGAAGAATACTTCCGTTGATAGAAGAAACCAAGAGTACTGTCGAAGAATACATCATTAAGAACCGCAAGATATTAGGATCTTTGTTTTTGTTGTTATCTTTTATTCTCCTGACTTTATATTAAGATTTAGCAAAGCGTTTGGAGAGGTGCGAGAGCGGCTGAATCGGCATGTCTGGAGAACATGTGGCTTCGCAAGGGGCTCGAGAGTTCGAATCTCTCCCTCTCCGCCATTCCGACGTATCGTCGGAATGGCGAGACCTCGTCAAAAATCCTTAGGATTTTTGACGGGTCCGCTCACATAGCATAACTTAGCAAATTTTGCTGAAGTCTCTAAAAGAAGGTTTTATAATTATGCAAGAAAAAGAATTCATTCAAGATTTGGAAAATAAAGTTATTGAGAAATTAACCGGAAGGTTTAATTTGCTCCAGACTGAAAAAGAAAAACAGCAGGTTGTTACTGAAGTCTTGGATGAGGTTTGCGGACATTTAGAAAAGAAATTAATCCTAGAAGAAGTCAAGGCCCTGGAGACAGAACAGGAAAGAAGAAAGTTTGTGCAAGATTTCTTGGCCTATGATGTTATCCAGGATCTTTTGTGCGATCCCGACATAGAAGATATTATCATAAATAGCTTGAATACAATTTATGTCCACCATTCTCAAAAAGGCCTAATACGGACAAAATACAGGTTTGAATCCCAAAGGCAGTTGGACATTTTTATAAAGAAATTGATTGTCTTTTGCGGCAGGGCAGAGTTAAAGAAGATAAATAATATGGAATTGCCCAATATCCAAGGCCGCGTAAACATCATTTTTTCTCCGTTAGGTCCGCAGATCACCATAACCAAAGCAAAAACAGAGCCGATGAGCATGATTGACCTCATTGACAAAGGAACCGTTAATCCCGAATTGGCGGCGCAAATGTGGCTTTATGTTGAGGGTTTATCGGCTAGGCCTGCAAATATCATAATTTCCGGTGGCCCGGGTTGTGGTAAAACAACGCTTCTCAATGCGCTGTTTAGTTTCGTGCCCGAAAATGAAAGAATGGTAGTCATAGAAGATACTTTGGAGCTTAATACTCAGTTTGAAGAAAGCTGCTCACGGCTAGAAAGCGATGACAATACGGATATGACTACCTTAGTGAAAAATAGCTTGAGAATGCGTCCGGATAGAGTAATCGTAGGAGAAGTAAGAGGCGCAGAAGCAAAAGATTTAATGACGGTTGTCAATATCGGAAAGCATTGCATTGGAACGATTCATGCCAGCTCATCCAGAGAAGCTATCCTTCGTCTTCAGAACGAGCCCATGAATGTACCTGAGATACTGGTAAATTTAGTAGATGTCTTTATTATTATGAAAAGATTCAATTTTAATGATAGGGTTTATAGGGTGGCGGAGGAAGTAGTTGAAACCGGAGGAATGGAACAGAGAACCGTGCTTCTTTCCCAGATATGGAATTATGACCATAAACAAAATAAATTTAATCATGTTTCTCCTAGTACGATATACAGAGATAAGCTTTCAAAAACTACAGGGTTGTCCCCTAAAGAGATAATTGATGAGGTAAAAGTTCGTTCAAAAATCTTGACCGTCTTGCATGAAAGAAATATAAGGTCGATGAAAGAACTCACGCTGTTCTGCCGAGCATACAGTAAAGATCCAGCCTCAACATTAGCCAAATTAGGAATCAAGCGCGAGGAATTATTATAACCGTAGAAAAATTTTGCGCCCATAGCTCAATTGGATACCTGCCTGCCGGTAGGCAGGGAGCACCAGCCTACTCCCGATGAGGCAAGATTTTATATGAGGAAGTTGTCGGGATCCCGACAAAGTATTTAAAATATTAAAGTCGGGAGGAGTCCCTCGTTTCTAATTGGACTGCGGTCCCGAGCAAAACTCGGGATTCCGTCAAAGAGGAGAGCGAGGGACGGAGCCGGGTGTTGTCCCGATAAAACGGAAGTTTAGATCTTTTTAAAATATAATGCGCCTGTAGCTCAACTGGATAGAGCACTAGCCTACGGAGCTAGCTGTTACTGGTTCAAATCCAGTCAGGCGCACTGACTTAATAGTAGTATAATATCAATTAAAGTTTGTCGGGACTGGGCGCACTGTGAATAGTTATGTCGAATATTGATAATTTGTTTATGAAGGAGGCTTTGAAAGAAGCAAGAGAGGCCTTCAGCAAAGATGAGGTCCCCGTCGGAGCGGTTGTAGTCCATAATGGCAAAATCATTGCCAGGGCGCATAACCAGGTTGAGTTATTAAAAGATCCTACAGCTCATGCAGAAATGATTGCCATAACGCAGGCAACAAATTATTTAGGGGCCAAATGGCTAAATGACTGTTCTGCCTATGTCACGATTGAACCCTGCAGCATGTGCGCCGGAGCCCTTGTATTGGCAAGAATAAATAAGCTTTTCTTTGGGGCAGAAGATCCCAAGACCGGAGCCTGCGGTTCTATAATCGATATCACTAATAACAAAAAACTCAATCACCGTATTATTGTTAAAAAAGGAATTCTAGAAAAAGAATGTAGTTTGCTTCTGAGTGAGTTCTTTAAAAGAAAACGAAAAATAGAGTCAGCAAAGAATAATTGAAAAGTAGAGATCCCTCGAGCCGACGTAACGTCGGCTCTCGGGATCCGAAATTTCATACGTGTAAACAAGGGAAATTTCGGAGAGGTGGCAGAGCGGCCGAATGCAGTTGCCTGCTAAGCAATTGACCTGGTAACGGGTCCTCGGGTTCGAATCCCGACCTCTCCGTTTTTTCGCCTTCGGCGAAAAAACAGAGCAATTGAGCAATAGACAATAGAACAATAGATGTAGAATTGCTCAATTGCGGTCTAATGCTCTATTGTTCTATTGCTCTAAAGAAGGTGATTTATGTCGTTCATGTTTGAGAATCTTGAAGTTTATAAAAAGGCCATCGCCGTTGCCGATGAACTTAGCACGATCACAGAATCTTTTCCAAAAGGCAGCTACTATTTAACCGACCAGCTGAATCGCGCGGCTTTATCCATCGCAACAAATATCGCCGAAGGCAACGGCAAATACCATAAAGCTGATAGGGTTAACTATTTTCGCATTGCCCGTGGTTCAGCCTTCGAGTGTGTTCCAATACTGGAATTGTGCAAGCGCAAGAAATTGATCAAAGAGGATGATGCTAAAGCGTTCAAAAAACGATTGGACGAGATTTGCAAAATGCTATCAGGCCTTATGAATTTTTGAAGTGAACCCTCTAACGAGGAAGGTATGGGAAATCGCCCACGCTCATTGTGGACGCGAATCCTGAAGGATAAGTTGAGAAGAAATGTTTGAACTATTCGATAAATTCAAATAAGGAGGTGTTAAATGCCGGAAGGCAGATTGGATTGTAATGTTGTAGTTCGATCGTTAAGGTTAATATTTTGGGGAGCTTTGCTATGCGTTTTGTCATTCAAGCTTAATGGTCTTGATATTTTTGATGACACGGTCGGATGGCTTTTGATTTGTTTGGGCGTTTTTCCTCTTGCTAAACAATCAGGTGGAATTCATCACAAGAATTTTATGTTATTTGTGCAAATTGCGGCTGTTGTCTCGCTCGTTAAACAAATTATGTTTGGGTATTTCCCAACTCCGGAAAGCCTGAGTCTAATTTTACAAATTCTAGGATTTCTTACGCTCGCAGGTATTGTTGTATTTTGTATGGCTATGCGAGACATGGCCGAAGCGCATAGTCTGGATTTATCGAAAACTAGTTGGAAAACAACATTAGTGCTTTTTGTCGCCATTTATGCAATTCCTTTCGGATTATTTTATTTGTTTGCCACGGGAGCAATTATTTCTGGCACTTCATTTAATTTTAATATAGATAATCCGTTGTTAGTCATTCTGATATTGCCGATTTTCTTTGTTCCCATTATTCATTTATTTATTTCAACATCAAGAATGAAGAAAGAAATGACTTCTGTCGCTGTGTCTTGAAGATTATCGTTTTGATAGAACGCCCTTTTTATATGGAAGGGTAGAGTTGATGGGTTCGTCCAGGGATATTAATTATCCCATGCTTCGCTTGTGGTAGATTTTTATAAATAGCTGTATTACAGGTAGTTGTGGGGTTCGACTGGCGTCCGTCAAATTGCTTTTGCAATTTGACGAGACCTCGCTCGCCGTTTTGTAAAACAAAGCGGCGAGGCGGGTCCACGACTACCCGTTCTACTTCGCCCCTCAACAGGTAAATAATGGTAGGGCTTCGTAGAACGAGCCCCGAGATTTTGTGGTTGATTGAGAGAAATTAAGAAATGATCGTTATCGATTACGATAAATGCTGCTGGAAAGACGGAAAATGCACTAGCGGCTGTTGCGGTGGTGCAAAGTGCGATGGTTGCGTAGAGGCCTGTCCTGCCGGCGCATTAGAAAGAAAAGATATTGTAGTTTTTTATCCGGAAAATTGCGTTGATTGTGGCGCTTGCATAGAAGCTTGTAAGTACAAAGCGATTAAAAGTTTTAATTAAATTATGTCATACATTGTCTTAGCCCGAAAATTTAGGCCGAGAAACTTTGATGAAGTCATCGGACAGGAACATATCACTAGCACCTTAAAGAATGCTATCAAGCAGGGTAAGGTTGCTCACGCCTATTTATTCAGCGGCCCACGCGGAATTGGAAAGACATCCTGTGCCAGGATCCTAGCCAAATCATTAAATTGCAAAACCGGCCCCACGATTACCCCTTGCGAAAAATGCGATAGTTGTAAAGAGATAAACGAAGCCAGAAGTTTTGATGTCATTGAGATAGACGGCGCATCCAATAGAGGGATTGATGAAATCCGGGCTTTAAGAGAAAATGTAAAGTTTTCTCCATCATCTGGGAAATTCAAGATTTATATTATTGACGAGGTCCATATGCTGACTCCGGAGGCATTCAATGCGCTACTTAAAACTTTGGAGGAGCCGCCTCCTCATGTGAAATTTATCTTTGCTACTACTCAAGCTAACAAAGTACTCCCCACTATATTATCCCGCTGCCAGAGATTCGATTTCCGTAAAATCCCAATCGTTAAGATTATAGAAAAACTTGATAAAATCGCTCAAGACGAAAAAATGAATGTTGATAAAGATGCTTTTTTTGCCATTGCCAAGGCGGCTTTGGGGAGCATGCGCGATGCGGAATCAATCTTGGATCAGATAAGCGCATTTTCAACTAAGAAAATCAAATTCTCCGACGTGGCTGATGTATTAGGGATTGTAGAAGAAGATTATCTTTTTGACATTGCCGACATGATATTTAAAAAAGATGCTATTGCGGCGATAAAATTAATTGATAGATTGATTAATGAAGGGAAAAATACCAGTACTTTTATTTCTGGATTAATTGAGCATTTCCGTAATTTAATGATTGCCAGAGTCGGAGGGAGAAGCCTGGAGAGCCTTTTGGACCTGCCACCGGAAATCAAAGACAGGGTTCTAAAACAATCTCAAGCATTTTCCATACCCCAGATAATAAACATCATAGAGACTTTCGTGGCAACCCAGGAGATCGCCCGCAAGATAGATTCTTTGCATATTCCTTTAGAGATGGCAATCGCCAAACTTGCTGCCAGAGAATCCGGAGCCGAACAAATCGAGAAGAAAATTGAAGTCAAAAAACCTATAGATAAAAATCCCAAGATAAACAATTTTCAGGAAAGTAATCCCAAGGCAAGGCCTAAAACTCCTAAAAAAGAGGATGAGCCTCCAAAGGAAGAAACGGTTTTGAACATTAGCCTAGAGGAAATAAAGAATATTTGGGCAAGTCTGATTGAGAATTTAAGCAAGATAAAAATGTCGGTAGCAACTTTTCTGCAGGAGGGTAGCCTTTTAAGGGTTGATTCCGATACTTTAATCGTCGGATTCCTAAAAGATTCAACCTTGCATAAAGAGTTATTAGAGCAGGATAATAATAAAAAATTAGTTGAATCAAATCTTAAGCAATTAACCGAAAAAGATATTAAGATTAAATTTGAGACCATACAGGATTCGCCAGAGCATCATGATTCAGAACACGGGCCGTTAATCAAATCTGCAATGGATGCATTCAAGGGCAGAGTAATTAACCGGTGGCATCATAAGGAAGAACAGGAATAATCTTACATGGGTTATACTAAATCGCTAGAAGAACTTATCGCAAAATTGGTTAAGCTTCCCGGTATAGGAAGGCGTAGCGCAGAGAGGATCGCGTTGTTTTTACTGCAGTCTTCCGACGCCGATGTGAAGAATTTAACAGGGGCGATAATAAGGGCGAAACAAAATATCAGGTTATGTAAAGTCTGTAATATTTTGACCGAAGGCGAAGTCTGCCAGATTTGCCAAAATCCCGCACGGGATAATTCCACCATCTGCGTGGTTGAAGAGCCAAAGGATGTTTTAGCTTTTGAGAAGACGGCAAAGTTTCAAGGGTTGTATCATGTTTTAATGGGTTCGATCTCCCCGTTAGACGGCAGAGGCCCCGAAGAACTAAAGATAAAAGAATTGATAGATAGGATTAAAAATAAGAATATAAAAGAGATAATTATCGCTACAGATTCGGATACTGAAGGGGAGACCACGGCAATTTATCTTAACAAAATTATAAAGCCATTGGGCGTTAAGGTGACACGTATCGGCTTAGGAATTCCCGTCGGAAGCAATCTAGAATATATCGATTCAACTACACTTACGCATTCCCTGGAATCTCGAAGGGAACTCTAAAGAATTAAAAGCCCCGAATAATTATTCTATGAAAGTAGCAATGTATTACAATAATGATAATGTCCGCTTGGAAGAAATGCCTAAGCCTGAGGTTTCTTCGGATGAGATATTAATCAAAATAGAGGCAAGCGGGATTTGCGGCTCAGATGTGATGTATTGGTATCGGAGGCATAAAGTGCCTTTAGTCCTAGGCCATGAAATTGCCGGTGCAATAGTTCAGGTCGGCAAAGATGTAAAAAGATATAAGATTGGCCAACGGGTTTCGGCTTCACACCATGTGCCCTGCGGGGAATGTCATTATTGTTTAAACGACCATACCAGCGTTTGCGAAACATTGCGCAAGACAAATTTCCATCCCGGTGGTTTTGCTGAATTTGTAAGATTGCCAGGTATAAATGTAGAAAAGGGCGTTTATGTGATCCCAGATAATGTTTCTTACGATGAGGCAACGTTTACTGAGCCATTGGCTTGCGTTCTTCGCGGGCAAAGATTGGCTAAGATGAGCCAGGGCAAAAGCGTCTTAGTCATGGGCAGCGGAATTTCCGGTCTATTGCATATTCAGATGGCAAAATTAAATAAAGCAGCCAAGATTATCGCTACTGATATTAATGATTTCAGGCTTAAAGCCGCAAAGAATTTAGGGGCAGATGAAATAATCAATGCCAAAGATTTCTCGCCAGAACGCTTGCTAAAAGTCAATAATTCCCGCCTTGTCGATTTGGTTATTTTATGCACCGGGGCAAAGACCGCCATTGAACAGGCTTTGGAATCGGTAGACCGGGGAGGCGCAGTGCTATTCTTTGCCGCTACCGATGAAGGAGTCAAAATATCGTTAGACGTAAATAAAGTTTTCTGGCGAAATGAAATAACGCTTTTGTCATCCTACGCCGCAAACCCCGAAGAACATATTGAGGCATTGCAATTGATATCATCAAATAAAATTAATGTTAAGGATATGATTACGCATAGTTTTGCACTTGCCGATACACAGAAAGGTTTCAAACTTGTAGCCGAAGCAAAGAATTCTATTAAAGTCATTATTCATCCGCAAGAATAAGGAGGTTTCGCATGGATTGGGGAATGAAAAATCGTTTATCAAGAATAATTAAGCCGGAAACCGGAAAGACAGTTATGCTGGCAGTTGACCACGGATATTTTTTGGGGCCGACTAGCGGATTAGAAAAACCGTCTAAGACCGTTGAGCCGCTTCTTCCTTACGCCGATTCGCTAATGCTAACCAGAGGCGTTTTAAGGACGTCGGTAAATGCTAATGTAAACGTGCCGATAGTGCTTCGGGTTTCAGGCGGTAATAGTATTGTGGGAGAAGACCTATCCAATGAAGCCATAACCGTTTCGATTAAAGATGCGATCCGCCTTAATGCGGCAGCAGTGGCGGTTTCGATTTATGTGGGTTCAAAATATGAGCACCAGACTCTGAAAAATCTTGCAGATTTGATTGATCAGGCAGAGGATTATGGAATTCCGGTTTTAGCTGTGACTGCAGTAGGAAAAGAGATGGCGCGAGATGCGCGATATTTATCGTTAGCTTGCCGCATCGCTGCGGAATTAGGCGCGCATTTTGTAAAGACATATTATTGCGAGGACTTTAAGGCGGTTGTAGAGAGCTGTCCTGTGCCTGTGGTTATTGCCGGGGGTAAAAAGGTTTCTGAAATGGATGCTCTTAAGCTTGCCGATAATGCCATATCTGAAGGCGCTGTAGGGGTCGATATGGGCAGAAATATATTCCAATCTACGAATCCGGTAGGCATGATTAAGGCAGTAAGAGCGATAGTCCATGATAATGTTCCCGCGGCAAAGGCATATGATATATTTAAATCGTCAAAAAATAAAAAATAAAGATATCGTAACTTATTCATTGGCAGCTAGATAAGACAGTGTTGAGTTGCCCCCCTTGAAAATCTCTCAAAACTATTCTATACTTTAATTAAAGAAAGCGCTTTCCTATCAATAAAAGCCACGGACATATACTAGAGAAGGGAGTGTATGTCTAAGGTCACGCATAATGACCAGTTATTTAATTCTTTTTCTTTCCCCAATAGCTCACCAAAAGAAATAAAACTTCCGGAAGAAATTTCTGAACAAAAATTCGTTGCCGAGACATTCCGCATTTTGGAACGGGCAGTTGAGCAATCTGTAGACGGAATCGCCGTTGCCAATATTAATGGAATAATACGTTTCTGCAATCAGGCATGGGCTGATATGCACGGCTATTGTGTTTCAGAAGTTATAGGCAAAAATTTAAGTATATTTCATACAGAAGAACAGTTAGCCAATGAAGTAATTCCGTTTAATGAGTTAGTAAAGAAAAGAGGCTATCATAAGGGTGAGGTAGGACACGTAAGAAAGAACGGAAATGTTTTTGAGACATGGATGATGACAACTATGCTTAAAGATGAAAAAGGTATTCCTTTGGGCATCATTGGGACGGCTCGAGACATCACCGGACAGAAGAAATTACAAGAGGCCTTAACTAGATCTGAGCAGCAATATCGCAATACCATTGATTCAATGGCTGACGCCATCCACGTGGTTGACAAGGATTTGCGTTTTGTCGTTTTTAATCCTGTTTTTAGTAATTGGAATAAGCAGCTTGGGTTAGAGACGGATGCTATAGGCAAGAGTTTGTTCGAAGTCTTTCCTTTTCTACCAGATAAAGTGAGAGAAGAATACGAAACAGTTTTTATGACCGGTAAAAATCTACAGACTGAAGAGGTCACTGAATTTACAGACAAAGAGATTATAACTGAGACGAGAAAGATTCCTATCTTTGAGGGAGATAAAGTCATTCAGGTCGTAACAGTAATAAGAGATATTACCCAGCGCAAAAAGACTGAACAGGACTTGCGTTTTCTTAGCGAAATTTCAAGAAACATGTCGGAAGGGGTAAGCTTGGTTAGCTTAAGTGATGGTTCGATTCTTTATACAAATTCTAAATTCGATGAAATGTTCGGCTACGGTAGAGGTGAGTTGGTCGGTAAACATGTATCTATTCTTAATGCATCTTCCGAAAAGAGCTCGCAAGATCTTGTTAAGGAAATCTTTGAAGCTTTGGATAGCAATGGTGTTTGGAAGGGTGAAATTTGTAATACCAAAAAGGATGGTACGAATTTTTGGGGGTTTGCCAGTGTCTCGGTATTTGAACATCCTAAATACGGCAAGGTTGCAGTTTCGGTTCATACCGATATAACTGATCGAAAAGTAAAAAGACAGGAATTGGAAGCTTCCGAACAAAAATATCGCTTTCTTTTTGAGAGAAGCCCGGTTTTTGCGATAGTCATTGATAAAGATT
>Ga0194125_10007761_pt1 | contig 15358 bp, 8 predicted proteins | sample TA2KigC250mmetaG_FD_148626 | JGI IMG/M metagenome (GOLD analysis project Ga0194125, IMG submission 148626) | Freshwater microbial communities from Lake Tanganyika, Tanzania - TA2015034 Kigoma Deep Cast 250m | ecosystem: Environmental > Aquatic > Freshwater > Lake | place: Tanzania: Lake... | reverse complement strand
GGGATGAAGTAGGAGTCACGCGAGGCGCGGAAGTAGTTGACCTCCAGCGCCAGGGGCAGATCGGTGACGGGGTCCCCCAGGGCCAGGGCGTCCTCGAGCTGGCGCTCGCGGTCGGCGGCGTCGAACTTGTAAGACTCTGCGCCGGCGAAGTGCTGAGTGCCCGAACCGCGCGCCGGCCCTCAGCAGGGCCCCTGCCTCTTAACGCCGGGCACGAGCCAGGGCGACCGCCCCAAAAGCGAATTCCCTCCGGAAGACCGACGCCGTCCGTCGGCCGAGTTCCAAAGTCAGCCGCCTCCGGACAGGGGCAACTCAGCACAGTGTTCCGTGCCGGTAGCGAGCTCGCAGGTGTATATGAAGTACGGCCTCGGAAAGCCCACCCTACTCAAGTGCACCCGATAAACGAGCCATCCAAACAGACATACGTGCACGACTGCGTGCCCAGCGCACTGGTCCATTGCGAGGCCGTGAAGAGCCCGGTACTTGCGGCTCGTTAGCTGTTCGATCTGAATTGCCTGCTCGCGCTCACCAAGAACCGCAGCTCGAAGGCCAGCGAGCTGCGGAGTTTCGCTGAGTATCACATCTCCGGCGTGGCACGCCAGGAACTCGTAGGCTATCTTCGCGAGCACAGCCGAGGAGAGGAACGGTCCCTCAAGTACTGGATGGATCTCTTCGATTCCCCAGCGTATTGCCCGCAGGTCCAGACCCAGTTCCACAACGGTGTTGTCCGGGGCCTCATCGAACCTGGTGATCAGACGCTTAATCGCATCCGGGTCAAGTCCCCGTTTGACCAACGCTCGCTGAAGGTACTCACGGGCTTCCGGAGTCGGCTGAACCAAAGATCCATCTTCGCGCATCCCGGCGTCTATCCGGAACTGGCCGCCCTTTACAGTCCCTCTGGTCTTCCCTCCTGGTCCCGAGGCAATATACGGCTGGCCTTCACAAATGGCGCTGGCGAGGTCCGGAATCTCGCCCTGCAACTGTCGTGCCGCCAATCGAATAGAGGGGTCGGCTCGTACATCTGCCTCGATCCTGTATCCGAGTTGGTCGTTACAGGGCTTGCACAGAAACTTCGCTGTCAACCTCCCGCCGATCTGACGCGGGATCACGTGCTCCACAGTCAGATCTTTCCGCTCGAGGCAGAGAATACACCGGCCATGTGGCCACGGAACTTCAGCCATGCGTCCTCTCCTCATCAGCTAACGGACGCGCTTCGTCGCAAGCCACGCCAAGCGCCAGCTTCTTGCGCGCGGGAGGCGGTGTCAGGTGTCGACCGCAACTGGGCACGGAATTAGCCGCGGACTTCTCAGCGCCAGAACTCCTCTTGGGTAATCGGGTGGCTCTGGAAATTGCCAAATGGAACCTTGTGGAGCGTGATGGACATCTTTGATGCCTCGGCATGCTTGATGTAGCCGTCCTCCGTCTGGGTAGTCCAGTGACGTTCATGGAGGGTGAACCTCTGCGTCTCGGCAAAAGATGGTGCATGGTTGAACCGTCTTGACGCTGAGTCCCAATCCCTGCCGAAAGCCACCCGGAGGACGTACTCCCCAGGGGGGACCTGTGTGGCTATGAACTCCTCTCCCGCAGGGACATAGAAGTTTCGGATCTTCTGCTCCCGGTGCAGCAATCGCACGAGCCTTACAAGGGCGTCGTGCTGCGTGCCATTCTGAACTTGAAGATTTGAAATACCCCCCGTGATTCCACCACCCAAAGGTGTTGCACCCAGCGGCAGACTCCTCGGAGGGGTCTCTGGCACAGTGTACCCGCGCCCAGGCGCAGCAGGCTGTGCGCTGCTCGGAGCTTCAAAAGGCCGAGCGGGGATTTCCTGTGGGCGCGCCGGCAGTTGTTTTCCGGCTTCCGGGCGCCCGCCCGCTGCAAAATAGAAGGCGGTGAGAAGAGCAGCAGCGGCGACAACTCCTGAAGACACCCAAATGCCCATCCGGCCGGGTTGGCTAATAGCCGTGAAAGCAGGTGGGCGTGAAGCATCGGCGCTCGACTCGGGTCCATATCTCGGTGCGCTGATACCCTTCGCGGGGGCTGGGGAGCTGCCCCCAATCAGGAGGACTCGACTGCATTTCGTGCAGCGGATTCCACTACCCGCATGGGACTCATCAGCGTAGTACTGTTCACCGCACTCGCACGGTACGATCAACATCTGAGATTACCGCCGCTCTTGCAGTCGCAGACCCGTTGGCAGCTACCGCGCGGCATCAGCCGCGGCGACCAAGAAAGACAACGCGGACTCCCCGAGGCACCTGGCCGCGCACAGGTGTTCCAGGGCAAAATGAGTCTCATTTGGCAGCAGACTGCCAGCCCGTCGCGGCAGAAACCATAGACCACGCGTCCAGATGGCCAGGGCGCTGGATGGCCACGGAACATTGGCACCGGCGACCCACGAAGCGCGGTTCGATCATTCATGGCGCCTGACCTCCCAGGAATCGCCTCCCTTGGCGGCAGGAACACTCTCCATTAGATCCCGGTCTGAGGTGACAGTCAACCGATCGCTTTTCGCGCCATCCCCCAGGTTCGGCTGGGACCACTGCGGAATGGGCATTCGTGCCTGCTGCGCGACTCCGACAGAACAGGCCAGGAGGTTTATTCCACAAGCATCCACCTCAGAACTAGGGCAGGCGAAGACCTGTTTTCACTCAGCCGGCGGGGCCGCCGGCCGCGCCTCCAGGATGACGATCGGCGCCCGCACGAAGGCGAACTTCCTGCCGATTTCGTCCACCACGCTCAACTGCACGGTGTAACGGCCGGGCTGGAGGGAGGCGAGCGGCACGCTCAGCTCGATGGGGGTCCGGGTGCCGGAGGCCTTGCTCACGCGCGCCGGCTCGGTCTCGAAGGCCTTGACGTTCTCGCGGAAGAACTGGAGGCTGGCCAGGACGCTGGGAACCGGCGTGGGCGTGGCGGGCTGCCGGCCGGTGTCGTAAGCTTCCGCGTACACGTACAGGCTCTGGTCGGGCCGGAACACCCGCGTGACGCTGGGGATCAGCTTCTGCCCCTCCTGAATCAGCGGATGGGCGAGCATCGTCTTGCGGTCAGCGCGCACCCGGCCCACCGCGGCCGCCAGCTTCTCGCGCTGGTGGGACCACACCACCGAGCTGAGCGGAAGGTACGGATTCGATCCCGCCAGGTTGGGCACCGCGAAGCGGGTCTCGAAAGTGCCCAGCTTGCCGGTCTCGTTCTCGCGGCACACCAGCTTCAGCGAGTACTCTCCGGCGGGCAGCGTGAAGCCAGTATCGTAGCTCAGGTTGCGCGTGGCCAATCGCTCCGCCTTGTCGCCGCGCAGGCGGACCTTGATGCTGTCGCGCACGCTGGCCATCAGCCGGCCCTTGGGATCGCGGACCTGGGCCACGAATTCGATATCGGTTTCGTCCTTGCGTCCGACTTCCGCCAGCTTGATGGCCGAGCCTGGGATCTTCACCGCCAGGGGGATGAAGTAGGAGTCACGCGAGGCGCGGAAGTAGTTGACCTCCAGCGCCAGGGGCAGATCGGTGACGGGGTCCCCCAGGGCCAGGGCGTCCTCGAGCTGGCGCTCGCGGTCGGCGGCGTCGAACTGGCGGAATTCCTTGGGCGCGAAGTATCCGGAGCGGTAGTCCAGGCGGGCCTGCGGCTGGGGCAGCAGGCGCACGCGGATGCGGCGCCAGGCGCCGTCCTGCGCGGGGTTGGTGCTGTAGTAGCCCAGGATGTAGTAACTGGAGATATCGCGCTGGGCCTGGCGTATGCCCACGCTGAGGTCGTTCTCGTCGAGCAGGGCCTTGCCGCCGGTGTCGGCGGCCAGGGTGTAGAGGGTTTCCTGCTGCTGCATGAATCGGCTGCGCAGAGAGCGCTGGGTCTGCCCGCTGTAAATGCCCGAACCGCGGGAGCCTCCCCGCGAAGCGTCTCCCGCCGGGGCCGACGCCATCAGTCCGCGCGCATCCACCGGGTAGAAAGATACGTTCGCGCGCACTGCCGCGTTGACCGTCGAGCGCATTTGCGACTGGTTCTCGACGCCCGTCCGCCCCACCCCGGCGGAGAAGTACACCAGCGCCTTCTTCTCCGGCAGCGAGGCCAGCATGCGCACCGCATCTTCCAGCGCGCCCAGCTTGCGGTCGGTGTTGAAGATGTTGAATTCGGCGTCGGCGGCGGTGAAAGCCGCGCCGGTGTCCTCGCCGGCGTCCTCGCCCTCCTCGATTTCTTCTTCAGTCCCCGTCGCGGCTTCCGCGGCCAGTTCGCTGGCCTCCCCGATGCGGAAGGACTGCATGGTCTTGGTCAAAGCCTCGCGGTCGGCGGTGAAGTCCTCGATCACCCGCAGGCGGTTGGTGAAGGCCATCACGGCGACCATGTCCGCCGGCGTCATCTGCTGTTCCAGGAATTTGAGCGCGGCATCGCGCGCGCGGATCTGCTCGGGCTGTTCCATGGCCGAGAAATCGAAATACAGCACCAGCAGGCGGCGGTCATGGTAGCGGACCTGCCCGGGCGAGGAGGCAGAGATGCGGCCCTGGGCTGCTGGGGCGGCCGGCGCAGCGGCTGCCGGCGCCGCCGGCGCTGCCTCGGCCGCCTCTTCCAGGCGCTGGTACTCGAACACGGAGAGCTTCTGCGCCTTGCCGTCCTCCAGGACCTCGAAATCCGTGGGTTTCAGTCCCTCGAGGGGCCGGCCATGGCGATCCTTCACGCCCACGTTGACCACCACCAGGTTGGTGGTGACCGAGACGCGGTACTCGGTCTGTTGCTGCGCCAGCGCGGAGAGGGCTAGAAGAATGGGGACAGCACGGAGCCATGCCGGCGCGCCGGCACCCAGAAGCATGAAAATCCTGGGACAGGCCGGGGTGTCCACGGAGGGACACCCAAGCCTGTCCCGGATTTTCAACAGAGACAGCCATTTTCCGCGGCGCCCGGTTCGGGGGCCGGGATGAGCGCGGTGAGCGCGAAAAATGGTGTCTGGCCCCATTGGCTGGCTTAGAACCTCATCCGCAGACTCAGGCTGATGGTGCGCATATTGCCGGCGGCGGTGGCCAGCCCGTAGTTGGAGGAATTCACCGTGGTGCCGATGCGGCTGATGCTGACGTGATTGAGAACATTGTCGGCCTCGGCCCGGATATCCAGGCTACGGCGGGCCTCTCCCAGGGAGATGGTCCGGCCCAGCGAGGTGTTGACGGAGAAAGCGCCCGGCCCCGGAATGGTGTTGCGTCCGGCATTGCCGTACTGGCCGGCCGGCGGCAGCGCGAAGGCCAGCAGGTTGAAGTAGCCATCGGCCGCGGTCACGGGCAGCCCGGTGGCATCGGCGCGGGAGCTGCCCGCGGCGCCGGTGCCGCCGGCGTCGGAGCGATTGCCCAGCACGGTGGCGGTGAAAGGCCCGCCCGAGCGCGCCGTGATCCCGCCGCTCCAGCTCCAGTTCCTGATCAGCACGTGGTTGGTGAAGCGCCCGCCCCGGCCGCGCCGGCCGAAGCCGGTCGAGAACATCCAGAACAGGTTCAGGGTGTGACGCCGGTCGAAGCTGGAGAGGCCCCGCTCCGCCGCCAGGTCGCGATCGTTCTGCGCCACCACCGCGCCGCCGCCGCCCAAAGTCGAGGCGTTGTCAATCGAGCGCCCCCAGGTGTACAAGGCGTTGGCGGAGAAGCCCTGGCGGAACCGGCGCATCACCCGCGCCTGGCCGGCATGATAGATGGAGTTGCCCTCGGAGCTCTCGTAAATGAAGCCGGTGGCGTTGGCGATCAGCCGCCGGTCTTCCGCGGTCAGCGGCGAGCCCGGCGCCGCGCGGTTGGGCAGCCGCTGTATGTCCAGCCGCGTGCCCTTGGTGCCCAAATAGCCCAGCTCGACCACCAGCCCGCCGGGCGCTTCCTGTTGCAGCGCCAGGGTCCAGGTCTGCGCGTACCCAATGCGGTAATCGCGAGCCACGGCGAAGGTGTTGGTGATGTCCTGGGTGGAGGTCAGGGTGAAGCCGTCGCGGATGCTGAGCGGACGGGCCAGGCTGGTCTGCACGCTGGAGGACTTGGCAAAGGGCGGCTGCTGGGCCATGCGGCTGGCGGCCTGATTGTAGATGGAGGTGTTGTAGTAGACTCCGTAGCCGCCGCGCACCTGGGTGGAGTGGCCCTTGACCGGCTTGTAGGCGAAGCCGAAGCGCGGCGAGAAGTTGTTGCGGTCCGGATCGATCAGGCCCGCGGGGAAGGCGCCCGAGTAAGGGCCGCGGGAGCCAGGCGTGACCACCGCCACGGCGGTGAAGCCCGGAGCGACGTCCAGATTGGCCATGCGCAGGTATTTCTCGCGCACCGGAGCGTTGTATTCGTAACGTATGCCGTAGCTCAGAGTCAGCCGCGAGCGCGCCCGCCAGTCGTCTCCCGTGTAGGCGCTGAAGGCCTGGTTGCGAAAGTGAGTGTCCCCCGAGCCGAACCGGACGCTGCTGGATTGCGGGCGGCCCAGCAGGAAGTCGGCGAAGTCGAGCCCGGTCCGGTCGAGGGGATTGCCGGCGCGGTCGAAGGCGCTGGTGGCCAGCCCGCTGAAGGTGAACGTGCCGCGTCCGTTCTGGTGGCTGAGCGTGTTCATCTGCATGCGGCGGTACTCGAAGCCGAAAGAGCGAGTATGCTTGCCGCGCGCGCGGATGAATCCCTGATTCAGGTTCAGGGTCTGGTCCCGGCGCAGCGACCGGCTGCCATCGGAGAGCGCGCCGAAGTTGGTGAAGGAGAGGTTGGGCGGGCCCCAGTCCTCGGGCGCGCGCGAGACGCCGAGGATGCCCAGCTCCCCGGCTATGTCCCGCTGGAAGGCGAAGAAGGGCAGCAGCTCCGAGCGGTTGCGGCTGAAACTGGCGCGCAGGTTGCTCAAGAACCCCGGGGCGAAGGTGTGGCTCCAGGTGAGGTCCAGGCTCTGGCCGCGCCCGCGGCTGGTGTCGCTGAAGCCGAACAACTCGGTGGATTCGCTGGCGCGGCGCTGCAAACTGTAGGAGCCGGCCAGACGGTCGCGAGTGGTGACGCTGCGGTTCAGCCGCAGCGAGAGGTTGTCGGTGTCCCGCGGGTTGGAGGTCACGATGTGGTAGTTGCGCACCGTGCCCGGCAGGTTGGGCTGCGGAAAGAACTCGAGCAGGCCGCGCGCCGCCCCGTCCTGCCGCGCCAGCGGGATGCGGTTGCCGGGGAAGAGTTGCCCATTGAGCGGATCAAAAACGCTCACCCGGCCGCGCACCGCGGTAGCCGAGAAATCCCCGCTGCGCTCGGCGCCCAGGGGCAGCGTCGAGTACCGGTCGAAGGGGTTGCGGCTGCGCGTGCCCGAGTAGTTGACGAAGAAGAAGGTCTTGTCGTCCGTGACCAGCTTGGGGATGTGCAGGGTTCCGCCGCCGGTCAGCCCGAAGCGTGTCTGCGTGTAGGAGGGCTTGGTTACAGGCTGCCCGGTGAGCGAATAGGGAGCGGCGTCCAGCGCCGAATCCCGCAAGGTGAAGAAGGCGCCGCCCCGGAACAGGTCGCGCGCTCCACGCATGCGGTTGCCGAAGAAACGATCGCGCAGCGGGCCTTCCGCCCCGCCTTTCTTCTGCGCGCCAGGGCGGCCCTGGCTTCCGCGTCCCCCCAGGGGACCAGCCCCGCCGCGCATGCCAGGCCCGCCCGTCATCGGGCCGCCCCCAGGCATGCCGCCCATCATGGGAGCGCCCGGTCGCCCGCCGCCTTCCGGACCGCGGCCGCCCATCATCGGCGGCGCGCCCTCCGCCGGTTGCTGTCCGCCGAAGCCGGAAAGTCCAGGCGCCCCGAGCATGCCCTCGAACTGCTGCCGGAAACCCTCCCGCATGGCCATCAGCATGTCTTCCTGCTGCGCGGAGGGGAGACCCCGGCTCAGGCTGCCGCTCATCAGGTAGGATTCGCTGGCGCTCTGTTGCAGCTCCGCCTGGTTCGGCAGCGGAGCACTCTCCGCCAGAGCGGCCTGCACTTCGCTCTGTAGCGTCTGCTGAACGGCCAGTTGCTGGTAGGCGCCCTGGACGGGCGCGGGAGCCGTCCTCTGCGGCGCCGTCTTGACTACCAGGTTCCATTCGCTCTTGGCGGCGGCGGCATCGATGTCCCGGGAAACCACTTCGAAGCCCGCCATCGAGACCTCGATTTTCCACGTGCCCGGCGCCAGATCCGGGAAACGAAAGACGCCGGCCTCATCGCTCCACACGGTGATCCGGCGGCTTTCCTGCGTCGCCGTCACCGTGGCCCCTGGAATGGGGAGCGCGGAAGACTTCACCACGCCGCGATGCTCGGCGCCGGGGAGGGCCGCGCACAGTGTGAAGACCGCGCGCCAAAGGACTCGTCTCATGTCAGCTCGGGGAACCTGCTTCTATGATAAAGGCGATTCCAGCCCGCGGACAGTTACCTGTACAACACCGCCGCGCCGCGGCCCGACGCCAAAGAAGGCCAGTATTTACGTACTCTTTACAGTATCCTTGCACCCCCTCGGCCAGCGCTCCGGAAGGCCCCAACTCTAACGTATTGGAGTCAGCTTGGAGTCAGCCCGGCTTACGTATACTGGAGTCATGATCAGAAAAGCGTCCCTGTTGGCCCTCCTGGCCGGAATCTGCCTGCTGCCCGCCGAGTCGGGCCTGCTCAGGCTGGCCATGCCCGATGCCGCCGTGCTGGTGGGCGTGCGCCTGGATCAGATCCGCTCCTCGCCCTTGGCCCAGGCCATCTTCTCCGAGGTGGACACGCCGGGCTCGGAGATCAAGAAGGCAATCGCGTTGCTGGGCTTCAACCCCTTCACCGACCTCAACGAGGTGCTCATCGCCGCCCCGTCCCCTACGGCCAAGCAGCGGGCACTGATTCTGGTGCGAGGAACCTTCGATCCCGCCCGCCTGCCCACCCTGGCCAAGATGGGCGGCGCCACGGTGAGCACCGTCGAAGGCATCGACATCTTCACCGGTAAGCAGGACAAGCAGGAGTTCTCGCTGGCCGCCCTGGAAGCCTCCACCCTGGTGATGGGCGACCCCGAGAGCGTACGCGGCGCTGTTGCCCGGCGCGCCGCCGGTAGCCAGTGGTCTCCCAAGCTGCTGGCCAAGGTCGAGGAGCTTAGTAAGGCCTACGACATCTGGGGCGCGACCCTGGTTCCGCCCGGCCAGATGGCCAAGGGCGTGCCCAGCCCGCAGTTGCAGGGCATGCTCAAGGGCGACGTTTTGCAGTCCATCCGCGAGGCCAGCGGGGGACTCCGGCTGGGCAAAGACATCCAGATGGCCTTCGAGGTGGTCACTCGCAGCGAGAAGGACGCCACCGCGCTGGGCGACGTCTTCAAGTTCTTCACGGGGCTGGCGCTAACCCAGGGGAAGCCCGAGCAGGCCAAGTTGCTGGAGAACCTGAAGCTGAACGTCGAGGGCACGCGGGTGCGCTTCGGCTTGACCGTCCCCGAGCAGGAGGTGGCCAAGATGATCGAGGCGCAGAAGAAAGCCCTCGCCGCCCAGCGCCGCCGCACGCCCGCCAAGAAGGCCGAACCCGCTGCACCCAGCGGCGAAGTGGTCATCTACTCCTCGCCCCAGGACATGGGCGTCGTCAAGCTGCCCCCGCCGAAGTAGCCGGCACGACAGCCGTAGCTCGGCTATACTCTATACTCGGGAGGGGTAGTTATGTCCATCCGATGCTTCCTGATGTGTTCGCTGGTGAGCGCCGCGCTGCTGCTGACCTCCTGCGGCAGCCCGGCGCATGCTCCGGAGGAGTTCTACATCCTGGTCGCCACCAACATGAAGCTGCCTTACTGGCAGGCCGCCTGTGCGGGCTTCCGCGCCGCCGGAATCCAGCTTGGCGTGAGGTACGACTTCATGGGGCCGGATACCTATGACCCCCTGGCGCAGCGGGAGGAGTTCCGCCGGGCCTTGACCAAGAAGCCCACCGGCATCCTGGTTTCTCCGGCGGATCCGAAGCTCATGAACGAGGAGATCGACCGGGCCACCGCCCAGGGCATCCCCGTGATCACCTTCGACTCCGACGCTCCCGACAGCAAGCGGCTCCTGTTCGTCGGAACCAACAACTACCAGGCGGGCATGATGGGCGCCCGGGTCACCGCGGCCAGGTTGCAGGGCAAGGGCAGCGTGATGGTCTACACCATGCCCGAGCAGGTCAACCTCAACGAGCGCCTGCGCGGCTACCGCGAGGTTTTCGCCGGCCATCCTCAGATCCGCATCGTCGAGATCCTCGACGTGAAGGGCGACCCCCGCATCTCCTTCGACCGCACCAAAGAGATGATCGAATCCAAGAAGCCCCTCCCGGATGCCTTCGTCTGCCTGGAGGCCACCGCCTGCGAGGAGGTGGCCGAGGTGCTCAGCCGCAACCGCGTCGAGGGCAAGCTGGTGGTGGCCATGGACACGGACCAGGCCACCCTGGAGTGGATCCAGAAGGGTCTCATCGCGGCCACCATCGCCCAGAAGCCCTACACCATGGCGTTCACCGGCCTCAAGTTGCTCGACGACCTGCATCACCACAAGCTGCCCGCCCTGGACAGCCGGTGGGGCCAGAGCCCCTTCTCCCCGATCCCCACCTTCGTTGACACAGGAGCCACCCTGATCGACCAGAGTAACGTCCAGAGTTTCATTCAGGCCCAGGAATCCGCCACCAAGAAGTAGGCCGGCGCTCAGTAACCCATGGCCCGGCCGCCGCGGCGGCCGTCGCTCCAGCCCAGCCGCCACTCGCCCCCTTCTTCGATGGCCACTGCATGGACATCGCCCTGCGAGCGCGTGACCGGGTTGAGCGTGTGCCCCAGCGCGCGCAGCTTCTCGGCCACGTCAAACACCAGCGCCCCGGGCTCGGCATCCACGCGATCCGGCTGGTAGCCGTGGTGGATGCGCGGGAACTCGATGGCGTCCCGCAGCGACATCTTGAAGTCGATCAGGTTGACGGTGATGTTGAACAGCGTGTTCGAGATGGTGAGGGCGCCCGGCGACCCGAAGGCCACCCAGGGCGAGCCGTCCGGGCGAAGGATGATGGCGGGCCCCATCGAGGACAACGGGCGCTTGCGCGGCGCGATGCCGTTGGGGCTGACCGCGCGAGTCGTGAACGCGCTCATGATGTCGTTCAGCAACACGCCCGTTCCCGCCGGGATCACCTGTGAGCCGTAAAATCCGTTCAGCGTGTAGGTGTTAGTGACCAGGTTGCCCGCGGCGTCCACCACGCTGTAGTGCGTGGTCTCCTCCGACTCCGCCCCGTGGGACAGGCCTTCCGCCTGCCGCGCTTCCAGCCCTCCGTGGGACAGGCCTTCAGCCTGTCCCGCCTCGAGCTCCTTGCTCGGCGTGGCCCGGTCCAGCCGAATGCCGCGCGCCAGCTCGGCGGCATAGGCCTTGCCCGCCAGCCGCTCCAGCGGAACCTCATGGAACGCGGGATCGGCCAGATGCAGAACGCGGTCGCGGTAGGCGCGCTTCATGGCCTCGATCATCAGGTGCCGCAACTGGCTCGAGCCTTCCATCCCCAGCCGCATGGGGAACTGCTCCAGGATGTTCAGCATCTCCACCAGCACCACCCCGCCGGCCGCCGACGGCGGCACGGTGAGCAGCGTGTGGCCGCGGTAGGTCCCGCGCAGCGGCTCCACCTCCCGCGCCTGGTAGCCCTTCAGGTCCTCGCAGGTGATGGTCCCGCCGTGCGCCTCCATGTCGGCGGCGATGCGCCGCGCGGTTTCCCCTTCGTAGAACTCGCGCCCCCCGCGACGGGCGATGCGCCCGATGGTGGCCGCCAGATCCGGCTGCCGCACTACCTCGCCCTGTTTGAGGGGCTGCTCCCCTCCGTGCAGGAAGATTCGCGCGGTCTCGGGGAATCGCTTCATCACCGGCGCCTGGAGTGGCAGGATTAGTCCCATGCGCTGCGAGGCGGGGAAACCGCGCTCCGCCAGGCGGCGGGCAGGTTCCAGCACCTCCCGCCAAGGCTTGCTGCCGAACAGGCGATGGGCCTTCTCCAGGCCGTCCACGGTGCCGGGTACGGCCGACGCTTTGTAGCCCACGCGCGCTTCCAGCGGGTTCTGGAACATGCCCGGGCGCGCCGCCGCGGGAGCCGTCTCGCGGTAGTCGATGGCCTGCGTGCGCCCGTCCGCCATGCGAATGAGGATGTAGCCGCCGCCGCCCAGGTTGCCCGCCTCCGGATGCACCACCGCCAGCGCAAAGCCCATCGCCACGGCCGCGTCCACGGCATTGCCGCCGCGCCGCAGAATCTCCAGCCCCACTTCCGTCGCCAGCTCGTGGACGCTGGCCACCATGGCGTGTCGCGCCCGCTCCGGCTGGCTCACCATGGGGCGGGCCGCCTTCAGCTCCAGCCCGCTCTGCGAAACCTCCTGGGCCCACAGCGCTCCGCTCAGCCACAGACACAGCCACACCGCCACTCGCCGCATAGCACGAGTATATCGGGAAACCTGGGGACAGCCCGCATGTTTCCCGCATTGCGGGGAACATTCCGTCTGTCCCCCCTCAAAACCCGAAGCGCAGCAGGAAACGGAAGCTGCGGCCGTCGTTGAGCGTGTTGGTGATCTGCCCGAATTCCGGAGAAGCCATCTCGTGCCCCGGCTCGGCGAACTGCGGCGTGTTCGACAGGTTGATCGACTCGGCGCGGAAAGTCAGCCGCTTCTCGCCCCGCAGCGTCCAGGTGCGCGACACCGCCGCGTTCAGGTTCCCGATGCCGCCCTTGCGGAAAGTGTTCCGCCCCAGGTTGCCGCGCAGCTCGGTGGGCTGGATGTATGCGAAGGCCGAGCGCGGCAGGCGCGCCCGCGAGGTGTCCGGATGCGAGATGGCGCGCCCCAACACGGCGGCGTCCACCAGGTTCGGGCGGTCGCTGCCGCTGCCGTCCACGTTGCCATAGCCCGGCGAGTCGGAGCCCGCGGCCACGCTGAACGGCGTGCCCGTCTTCAGCAGCAACGCGCCGGATAACGTCCATCCCGCCGCCAGCCGGCGCAGACCGCGGCCGTCCGGGGCGGTCCAGGAAGCGCGGCACAGGAAGGCGTGACGCTGGTCAAACGAGCTGGGGCCTTTCATCTCGTGGTGCGCCTCGAATTCGGTGGGACTGCGCGCCAGCCGCGAGTCCTGATCGTAGGCCGTGTTGGTGTGGCTGCCGCCCAGGTCCAGCGCCTTGCTGAGCCAGTACACGGCATCCAGCGACAGCCCGCGCCAGAGCGGTGAGATCACCGCCAGGCGCCCCGCGTCGAAGTAACCCCGCGAGCCGTTCAGCACCCAGCGATGCTCGGCGTGCAGCGGGTCCGGCCGGCGCTGATTGATCGTCGCAGTGGTCTGCGGTATGCCCGGCACGGGACGCGCCCGGTTCAGGTACCACATCACCAGCAGCTTGTGCGACCGGCTGCCCACGTACCCCGCCTGGAGGTTCCAGCTCCCACCCAATCCCGCCTGCCACGCCAGGTTGTACTGGTGCGAGTACGGCGTCGCCAGCTCGGGGTCCAGCAAGTACAGGTTGGGCCGGCCCTGCGCCAGGCCGCCCAGGGGATTCAACAGATCCGGCGTCGGCACCATCAGCTTGGTGTTGCCGGGCGGGCTGAAGCGCACCTGCTGGTAAGTCACCGGGAAGATCTCGCCGTAATGCAGGCCATATGCGCCGCGCAACACGCCCCGCCGCGGCCCCAGGCGCCAGGCAAACCCCATCAGCGGCGCCACATTGTTCAGATCCGCGCTGTAGGCGATCCGGTTCAAGCCGTTCACCTCGAGGGGACGCCCCACCGGCTGCCAGCGCACGGCGTAATTGAAACTCAGCCCCGCCCGCGCGCGCCAGGCGTCACCGGCGTAGAACTGCATCTCCCAGTTGCGGAACCCGCGATGCACATTGCCGATCGAGATCAGGTGCTGCGACGGCGTCCCCAGGCGAAAGTTGGTGATCGAGTCGCGGCCGAAGTCATGCCCAAAGCTGAAGAAGCCGCGGTGCACATCCGTCTCCGTGCCGTTGACCTGCCGCCGCAGCGCCTCCCCGCCCGCCGTCCAGACGTGGTTCCCGCGAAGCTGCCGCATCTGCGCCCCGTAGCGAAAGACGTTCTGCGCCCGGTCGATGGGGATGACGCCCCCTGGTCCCAGCGTCTCCAGCCCCGAAACCATCACCATCGGCCCCACCGCATTCTCCTCCGGGGCCAGCAGCGAGCCCAGCCGGTCGAAGCCCGCCGTGAGGTCCAGCGTGGTCGCCGCCGACCATTCCCGGTTCCAGTTCACCCGCGCCTGGTGGGAACGCGTGGAAGTATCTGGGTTCTGCCCGGCCACCAGTTGAAAGGCGTCCACCCGCTGGGACGTGAAAGCGTAGCGCAGGCTGATGCGGTCGCCGTCTCCCCAACCCTGATCCAGGCTGGCGGCCAGGTTGTCGGTGTCGATGCGCTGGGGCGCGTTGGTGTTCAGCGCGCGCTCGTTGACGTCGGTGCGGTTGGGCAACTGGCTTGGAAACGCCCTCAGCCAACGCTGGATGAGCGCGCGCACGGCTGGGTCGGCGGCCAGCGGTGTGCGTTCGTCGAACCGGGGCACCAGCACGTTCCCGTTGACGCTGCCGCGCGCTTTCTGCTGGCTGGCCTCCAGCGAAAGCTGCGACCCGCGCCACAGCGGCGCGCCCAGGCTGACCCCGTAGTCGTTGGTCCGCGCCGGCTGCACTCCGCCGGCCTGAAAGAACGACCGGGCGCTGAAGACGCTGTTCAGGTGCGACTCGTACACGCTGCCGTGCAAGGGCAAGCCGCGCAGCGGCTCAGGGTGCAACAGCGGCGCCAGCGGATTGCCGAACTCCGCCCCGAAGTGGCTTCGCTCCGGGCGATACTCCTCGACGAGAGTGGCCGTGGTGCCCATCCGCACGTTCAGTTCCTTCAGCGCGTTGTTGTCCACCAGGTTGAACTGGACATTCTCGTTGCGCTGGCTCTCGCCCGCGGCGGTGTCGGCCACGCCCAGCAGGTTCAGCTCCAGGCGGCGGCTCTGCGGAGCCGCGCCAGGTTCGGTCTCGGCGCCGGACTCCCGCGGCTGCGCCTCGGGTTTCGGCTCCTGCGCTCCCGCCGCGAGCAACCCCAGGCCCGCCAGCCAAGCCGCTCGCCAGGCGCGCCGCAGTTGCTTGGAAGGCTTCAAACCTCTAGGGTACAATTCCCCTGTGACAAACACGAAACTGCTCCGCTGGATGGTGTCCCTCGTCCTGGCCCCCGCCGCTTCCGCCGCCGACTTCGTGCTCATCAAAGGCGGTATTCTGCGGCCCGGCCGCCCGCCCGTGCGGGTGGACGATTTCGAGATGCAGGCCCGCCCGGTGACCAACGCCGAGTACGCGGTCTTCGTGGCCGAAGCCAAGTACACGCCGCCCCAGCATTTCGAGGGCGGCAAGCCGCCGGCCGGCATGGAGAACTGGCCGGTGATCTTCGTCAACCGCCACGATGCGGCCGCCTACATAGCCTGGCTCAGCCGGAAGGACAAGCGCGTCTACCGCCTGCCCACCGCCGCGGAATTTGGATA
>Ga0194125_10007753_pt1 | contig 15372 bp, 21 predicted proteins | sample TA2KigC250mmetaG_FD_148626 | JGI IMG/M metagenome (GOLD analysis project Ga0194125, IMG submission 148626) | Freshwater microbial communities from Lake Tanganyika, Tanzania - TA2015034 Kigoma Deep Cast 250m | ecosystem: Environmental > Aquatic > Freshwater > Lake | place: Tanzania: Lake... | reverse complement strand
TCTCTGCAATATGTTTCCCAACAAATGGTTTCTCTTGACGAGCAGCATAAGCAAGTGCGTTACGCAGAGATTGTTCTGCTTCTCTTAGACTAGTTTCAACAGATTCGGATAATGCCATAATTAAAGAGTAAGAGTTGATCGTTTTTGTTGGAATTCTTCTACAATTTCAAGAATTCTTCTGGATGTTTTCTTTGCTGCTTTCTCGTCCCAACTTTCGTGAGAAACATTTAGAAGATACATCTCGTTTGAGATAGCATCAACAAGTATATCATAGTTAGTCATTTTTGCCCATAGAGTAGATTGTGATAATAGAGAACCTCTGGATTATCCAAGTCTTTACAACGGGGATAAAAGATGCCATCCTTGTAGCAGGCATTCTTGGGGTCTTGTTTATCATATTTTACCACATTTGCGGGATAATCCCTAATGTTGCAGAGTTCTCCCTGACGATAAACAAAGTTCTCCATACACAGAGCCCCAGCAAATGGTGCCAGGAACTTTAGCATTTCAAGTGTATACATCAGCACTCATCAGGTCCAAGTGGTTGAAGCACTTTTACAATCTTAAAAGAACCATCACCATTATCTACCCAGTTTACTTCATCACCCTCTTTCAGTTTTGCTGCTTCTAACAGGTCATTGGGAAAGGTAATGAAATAATCAGTTTTATCAGTATCGACATCTTTACATTCTTCTACAGGAAGAACCCACTTCTTTTTAGGAGTTTCTTGTTTTACGAGTTCTCTTTTAGTTTCCCCAGGATTACGAGCATAAACCGTTTTTCCACCGTCAGGAGATTCATAAACCTTACCACTGAAAGGATTCAAACGGTTTGGATCATTACGAGTGTAATCATAGTAATATTTGGAATGAGATTCACTATTTACGGGAGATTCTTCAGTCTTAACTGGAAGAGGTGTCCATTCATACCCACCCGCTTTACGAATTTCTTCTAGTTGAGCGTCTAATTCTGCCTTGTCACACATTGCATTCAGTTCTTTTTCAGTATATTGTTGATGTTCTTCTGGATAATAGTTCTCCTCCCAGAAAGAATTCCAAGCACCTTTACATTCAGGTGATGGATCATTTCTATCACAACTCAGGGGTGCTTGAGTGGGTTCATAGTATTCTCTTTCTTTCATAACCTCATCATAAAGATCCCACTTCTCACCAGTTGCAGTATATTGATATTGAGGTTGTTTCTTATTTGCAATAAGATACTCCATATCACTGTGACCCCAAGGACGCATACCATCATCCTCTTCTTTTTCTTTACTATCACACATTTCATCAAGTTCTTGATCTGTGTATCTAGCAAATCTTTTGAATCTATTGTGAAGTTGCAAATAACTTTCTTCCCAATGAGACTCACTCTTTTGTTTCTTTACAGTCTCATTCCAGGCAAGTTTGAACTTCTCATCAAACTCTTCCAGATAATATCCAAGAAACTCATATGCCGCCATCGCAAGAGTTTCTGCCTTATCAGAATCATTCTTTTGAATTGCGTCTGCTGCAGTATCAATGATCTCACGAGCAGATACAATCTTGGATGTTACCATCTCAAGATCGTTCATCACTTCCCAAACTTTATTGTTTGTGGCCATCTGCGATACTCTCCAGAAATTTCGGGTTATCAATCATTTCCTCTATGATAGTCTTAATTTGGTCATCTGTCAAGTCATTTAACCAAGACCATCGTTCGTCTTTTGGATCCCATTCAAAAGCAAAAGATCCATCAGGATTTTCAATGATGTTTAATCCAGATTCGTGAAGTTGTTTTTCCATTTATTTACTGAGTAGTTGTTGTGTTTCTTCTAACCAAATATAATCTAAATGAGAATTATTCATGGTTTTAATCGCATCTGTTGGAGTCTCTACTAACGGTTCTCCAGCTAAATTAAAACTAGTATTCAAAAGTATTCCATGACCAGATAGTTTTTTGAATTCCTGCAAAAGTTCGTATAGATACCCATTAGATACGGTTTGAATTCTACATGTGTTATCTATATGTGTTACTCCAGATAATATTTTAACATATTTTTCTCTTACTGGAAAACATATAGTCATAAAAGGACTAGATTTAACTTTACCCATATCAAAGTAAATATTAGAATCTTCTTCCAATACTACACAAGCAAAAGGGCGATACCACTCTCTTCTTTTAATCTTATTTACAATATCTTTTGCATTTGGATTTAATGCATTAAAAAGTATGGAACGATTTCCCAAAGCTCTTTGACCAGATTCTGCAAGACCACTATAAACAGCAACAGATTTATCTTGATATAATAAATTAGCAATATTCACCATCGATGTTTCTATACCTTCATATGAGGAAATATCATGATGTATTCCATGAAAGGATGTAGTTTCAATAGGATCAGGAATTTTACCTGTTAATTCGACATGTGCATTCATTGCTGCACCTATACTAATGCCATTATCATTACACATCGGTTCAAAATAAAATTCTACACCTGGAAATCTTTGCAAATAATAGTAATTTGCGATGATATTCATACCGTAACCACCAGAAATACACACTTTCTTAATTCCTGTCTTTGTTATTGAATCTTCTATTAAATCTCCAACCGCTTTCTGAGTTTGTTGTTGAACTTCATAACAAAAATCCGCATATAACTGATAATTATCTGTTGTTATTTCTTTAACTGGACTTATATCTGGATTTTTTTGCACGAGTAAATTTTTAAATAACTCATTAGAAGATCCATAAGAAGAAAGACCCATTGTTTTTCCACAATCATCAGGAGTATTCCCGATTAGTACCGAGGTTATATCATATAATCCACCCACACCTACCTTACTCCAAGGAAAGTCGTATGATGAAAATGATTCTACAGTATTCTTATGAATTAATGTATTTTTTACTTTGTTAAATATGAAAATACTTTCTACTTCCACCATATTGGGCGTTATTTCCGATCCAGATCCATCAGCTACAACTACCAAACTTTTATCAAATTTACTATTATAAAAAGAAAGGGAAGCATGATTTAAATGGTGATCTTGTTGAAGTATCAATCTTACATCTGGATTATATTCTTGGCACCGTTCAAATATTGTTTTTATAAACTCATCTCCTTGTGGAGGATTAAAATTAGATATACAAATTATATCCAATTTTTTTCTTAATTTATTAGAAATACTAGTTACTAAATTTAAAAGTACTTGTTCATTATAATCATGTTTTCTCCTTGTAAGTCTTTCTATGAGAAAATATTTTTCTAAACTGCCATTATTCAAAATGCATATCGAAGAATCATGGCCAAGATGAACACTCAGTATTAACATTCTCTTTCTAAATCCAAAGTCACGCAATGAAAACTTCCGCTCAAAGTTCTCCCATGTCTCATAGGGAGCATCGCACATTCAATACCATGTCTTTCTAGCTCTTTTCTAGTAGGTTCTTGGCGTTCTTCTAATGCAACTAAATTTGGATTTATACTGAATATATTCATATTGCACCATTCAGATGCATGATTATATCCAGGATGATGCCCAATGTCTATTGGTTCTGGACACCAAACAACATCCCAATTTCTAAAAACTTCTGGAAGAACATCAACCGATTTAATTCTTTCTGGATTTAATAACATTAACCCCTCACGGAGAAATGCAATAGTAGTGTCGATGTGCATATAACTATAAACACCTTGAAGAAGATGTACTTTTGCACGATCTCGGAGCATTTCCTGAAGTAAATTAGCTCCAGCGACATTACCACTATTAGAAACTAAGTAAAGAATGTCATCATTTGCACGAATAATGTTTGCAGCATCAAATGCGGGTGTTACTTCTGTAAGAGCAAGAGTGTCTTTATCACCTATACAATTTTGATCATAAAGACTATCTTGATATTTACATGGGACAATAATAGTCGAATCCAAAAGGTCCAAAATTGGTATCCAAGCATCTTTTCTGCACTTCAATGGCATAGGAGTTGCAACCGTAAGGTCTTTATGAGTGAAAATTACATCCCTTGGACAAAAATTATAATACTCTGTTTTTTCTTTATCTGGTCTTACAACTTCAATGTTCTGTTTTTGAAGAAAATTTACAAAAATTTCTAAGTCTTCATTAGTTTCATCTATAACTTTTTGGGGATAAGGGCCTACTGGAAGATCGGACACATCTTGTCGATCCGCATAGTTAATTGTGCGAACACTCAAGTCTACTTCTGGGACTCTTGCATAATCTGCGACACCGACTACAACTTTTTTCAGTTTACCCCATTCATTTTGACTTTTCATCTTATAACTCCTGTCACTTGAATCGCATATCGATCTTTCATGCTAAAATTATAAAAAGCATGTATTTCATCATATTCCCAATAGAAACAATCACCAGCTTTCCATTTACAGTATGTGGTATCTTTAACTTGTAAAATTTGACCTGGAGAACTATCTTCCAACATTACCATACATCTCATCACTTTGTCCGGATCTACATCATTTATTTCCACATATTTGCCGTACAAATCCGTGTGAAGAGGTAGGTATTGTCCAGGTTTAAAGTAATTAACTGCAGTAGCGACTTTATCCCAAAAATTAAAGTGTGGAATAATATATTCGTTTATGCAATCAGGCATACGATTAGGTAATTGATACTTATACATCGATAGTTTCTCTTTATTATGTCCAGAATCCAAGTATCGTTTTACCAATTCCTCGTCTTTATGAGTCGTTAAAATATAGTTAAGACCATAAAAGTCTTCGATATTCCATTTTGGTTTTATATGATCAATCATTTGAATACCGACATTTTTGTTAGATCAGGATAATCCCTATGGCTCCATTTTTTACCGGGAATTTTTTTCCGATCATTTAGTAATTCAATTCCCGTTTTTGCCACCTCAGGAGTCATGTAATAATGATACCCCATAGTAGTTATATCCTGTTCTGCCCAGGGAAGACTGAGATCACGACCATCATAGGACATTTTTTTCAATTCACGACGGTCATCTTTATTTGATAAAAGAATCATACCACCACGACCGAGACTCAAGTGTTTCTTAAACTGAAAACTTAAACACATGAATGTATTAGAAATGTATGTGTTTTGCCCCCAGAGTACGGCAGCATCAATAATATTTGTAGATCCCAAGTAGTAGTAATCAAACCAATCATCCTCTTTCCAAGTCCAATTTAATCCAAGTTTCATGCAGGTCATTGGAACAGAAAGATATGTTCTTTTTGGAATGGTAATCCAGTCAGACTTCAAGTATCTAAAACAAAGTTCCAGAGCATGAGTACACGAATCAGTAGCCACTGCATATGGAGCTCCAAAAAACTCTGCGACTTGAGATTCAAATTGGTTTACATACTCAAACATTTTAGTAAAGGCCTATATCGTGATCTAATTCTTTTTCCAACTCTTTCGGTACAATAATTCTATCATTTGGTTTACCATAAGTAAAGAACTCTTCGAGAGTGTAGTCATCTCTCAGTTGAGTCCACCACTTTTTATACGCTTTATAACAAAATTCTAAATCTTTTCTTTCATTTTTTCTATCAATATTTTGAGCCCAACTACCAAGATTCTGATTTACAGAAATCAATGGCAAACAATAAGTTTTTCCATTGTGTCCGAGAAAATAATCTGTCGTAAAATTAGGCATACCCATACCAGTATAATATTCAATTCCCTTTGCGGACCATTTATAATTGCAAATATTCTGGGAAAGATCAAACTTACCGTCTTTATAATGAAGACTTATAATTTTTTCTGCATATCTCCTATTGATTAGAGAAGCTCCTGTACTATGACCGGATAGAATGGGGTGTAGATAACAGGGAACAATTCTATCATTCTCAAAACTCATTTGAATACAGTCCCAATCATAGGGGATATTGTTCATCAAATATTCCCAATCGAAGTGCCAATATTCTATGAAACTTAAATCATAATCATCCTCCATGATGATTACATATGGATCATTAGTAGTTTCTAACCAGTTTTTAATATTAATTAAGTGAGCAAGAGTAATAGAAATCTCTGCAATATGTTGTTTCCTTCTCTTATATTCAGAAAAAGGATTTAGAACAACTAAATCTTTCCAGTAGTCTTCATATGTTGATAGTTGATATTTAGATCCTGAAACTTTCGTATAGTTTTTGATTCCCCAATAATCATACTGAGTTTCAGTATATTCTTGTCTATCTTTTCTCTCATCAATAGTAGCAAGAATGATTGGTGGAAGACCTTTTAATTTATCCTTTAAATTCATGATTTACTTCTATGATCAGCTGTTTTCTTTTGATTGAATCCAAATACAAAATATCATCTAGAGTATAGTCCTTAGATTTATTCTTCCACCAATCTAGAACCAAAATATCACAATTTTTAGACATATGATTTATTTTTCCATTTCTAAGTCCATCACTTAAAAAAGTATAGTTTGTGGTAAAAAGTGGAATTGAATATGTAATTCCTACCTGATATAAAACAAAGTCTACAGACTGATAGTGATATTCTGGCCAATTTTTATTATATCCATAATTAGAATATAATTTGAATTTATTATCTATATAATGAAGATTGATAAGTTTTTGTGCATATGACCTGTTAATCAATATACAACCAGTTGAATGATTATTTCTATACCACTTCGACAAGTTCATTGTCAAAAATTTTTCTCCAATGATATGAAGTTGAATACACTCCCAATTACAAGGCAAGTTACTTACAAAGGTTTTCCAATCAAAATTCCAATGTTCAACAGATTCTAGACAAAAATCATCTTCGACTATTAAACAAGTTTCAGAAACATTAGAGTTATACCAATCAATTATACCATGAATTCTATCAATCAGAGTAGCAAGGAACCATATCTGTGTTCTAAGTTTATCAGTGATAACTTTAGATTTCCACTCCTCATAATTTTCCACAGAGTATCTAGAAGAATTAACTCTACAATAGTTCTTTACTCCGTAATCTGAGAATTCTTTTTCCAAATATTGTTTACGATCTATTCTATGGTCAAGATTAAAATAATATATTGGAGGAATGTCTTCTAGCTTATGGTGAATCATGATCTCCTTACAAATTCTACCATTTCCCTATCATTTTCTTTTCCATAAGAGAAAAATTCTTTCAAAGTAAAATTATCTCTTTTGTTTTGCCACCAATCATAATAGATATCTCTGCAAAGAAGATGATGTTTCTTTGGTACTTTATCTAGATATGGATTTTGAGTTATCAAAGGCAATTGATATATAACTCCCAAAAAAGGAAGAAAAGTGTCCAATGCAACAACTTGATATGCTTTATCCAAAGGATGACTTCCGTATTTGCGAATTAACATATACTTTTCCTTAACATAATGCAAATTAATTAATTTCTCAGCAAAATGTCTATTGATTAAAATAGGGCCAAAAGCACTTGTCTTATCTTTTGGATGTAGATAAAATTGTATGTAATGAGATGATTCGAATCCTAATTGAATACAATCCCAACCATAAGGAATATTTTTCATTAAATATTCCCAGTCAAAGTGCCAATATTGGACCAAGTTCAAATCATAATCATCTTCAAATAAAATTAAATATTTTTCATCTGTTGTTTGTAACCAGTGTCTGATCATCTCAAGAGTAGAAAGAGTGATCGAAGCCTTAAGTTGATGTCGTTTTTCGTCAATCAACTTAGGAAAATGTAAAATGTCTTTCCACTCTTCATAATTTTGCACAAGATAATTTGAACCAGAGAATCTTGTCACATTATTGAGATTCAATTTTTCAAATTGTCTCTCCATGTATTTTCTTCTCTCTACTTCAGAATCTAGATTTAGATAGTAGATACTTGGAATTCCTTTTAGTTTGTCAGACATACCAGGTAATAATTGAATATCGAGTGCCGGATATTACAGGCATCACTTCATGTGGAAACATAAAATTCGATGGGAACATTATGATAGATCCTTTGGAGCCTTTAATTACAATTTCTCTATCAAAGAATGCGAACTCACCACCATCATAGTTATCATTCAAAAGAAAAGAACAACTTACAGATCGTTGTTGATGTTTAAATGAATCTGTATGTTGAGTATAAAACTGACCCTCTTTATATCTCAATAAATCATACCCAGTATCTATTTCTGATGCAACATCTGGAAATATTTTTCGATACTCATTAATTGCGTTTGAAGCACAAATATACAGATCTTCGTCTAATTTTTTTCTAATATTGAAATTCCTAGAAAGAGTCGTATCATGTGACAAACTTATCACATCACAATTTCTAATTTCAACTTCAACATTTCCAGATCCAACCGAAGTTGGATTCCAAGAATCACACTCAGAATATTCCTCTAAAATCCTATTACACAGTTCATCTGGAATGATATTATCCAATGTAAAAATATATTCTTCTAAGGTTCTCGTGCTTTTAGGTACAATCAAACTTGTATTAACTGGTTCATTAACAATTACATCTTCACTTTTAGGTTTGGTTTGTTCATTTAACTTATCGAAGTAAGCGTAGGAACAATCTCCACGACTTCTAACATAGTGTAAAAATACTTGAGTATAATATTCCCCATCATATGTTTCTCTCCAGTGTGGAGCAATTCTGCCAAGGTAAACCATTGCATCTCCTGGACTTAAATCTACAGATTTACTTTCTCCGGAGGGAGTTTCAATCCATATTGGCCAAGAAGAATCTCCATGCAAATGTAAGGTTAAAGATATCTCACAAGCATCTCTATCAGTATGTTTTGATAAGACACTATTATGTTTATATACTCTAGCATAAGAATATGTTGGTAAAACTACTTCTCCAATTGCAGAAGATACTTCTGGAGTTTTTTCACAAAGTAATTCTAAGAGAGGCATATAGTTATACGCAGAAAAAGAATTCGGAGCTTGAGGATCGCCTTCCAAATTATTTTCTTTAGAGTACTTTAAAAATTCAAAAGAAAGTTCAGAAGATCTTTCTTTTGAAATAAAATTTGGTAATACAATATAGTTGTTTTCAATTAATTTTTTATTCATGATATAAAATCAATAATTTATTTTTAAATTTCTTTTAAAAGTTCTTCGATATCATAAAATATATTTTCACCATCTTCTTCACTATCTTCTTCGGCATTTTCCTCTTCTAAAACAGGAAGATATGCTTGATTAAAAGAAAGAAAGTTAGCATGTAATCTTTCTTCTTCTTCTTGTTTTAATCTTTCTTGTTCTGCCAAATACTCCTGGTATAAAGCCTCTTCTTCTTCCTGTTTTTCATTCCATTGATCTATGGCTTTTTGAAAGCTACAGAATCCTTCTATACCTAAGATATTTATTTTTAAATTTTCAGATGGTCCTACAAACTCAATTTCGCCTTCTCCTACACCATCTATCTCTTCCCACTGAATTGCATGGACTTTTTTATCATCAATATCTGGAATCCAAGTCAGATCAATATCACGGTAACACTTTTCATCTATATACACCGCTTTATCTACAGGAATAATTGTTAACTTCATATTTACTCTCCTGACTCTGGTAATGTATTAGTAGTGTTTGTTAAAGAGGTGATATTTACAGGCAAAATACCATTTTGTTGTATCATATCAATATATAGTTGTCTATTTTCGTCGTTTGATTTTACAACCTCATTTCTGAATGACTCAACAGCAGCACCGGTTTGTCTTTGTTGTTGGGAATTTTCAATGGTCAACATAGGCATCCAAGTTACAGCACATGCCCAATGATCAACATCTTGTCCTGTATTTGGGTTCATTCCTCTTACATGTGTATACCAAGAACACTTATGTTCTATACAATCTTTTTTAAGAAGAGGGCAGTAATTGCCAGATTCGTTTTTTTTCATATGAACAAAATAATATATGGTATTATATCACAAATTAATTGAAACTACAAATGATAACATCTACATACTGAAGTCTAAGATCAAAAGTAGCTGAAAAACTGGCTGTACCTGAAAAAGGATGACTATGACTTCCACCACCAGAACTAGGGCCTGGACCACTGTTAGGAGAGGTCCGAGACCATCCACCACCACTGGCAACATCTCCGCCTCCTGGAGATAGTCCAACGAAACCACCATTTGGATGATTGTGAGCGGGTAATTGAGCTTCAGATAAAGTTGTATTTCCTGTACTTCCACTTAATGGTATACCAGTAACTGATACTGGAGTAGTAGATGTAGGAAAAATAGTACTAAAAGCTGTAGTCCCTCCAGCACTTCCTCCACTCCCCGAGGTAACTCTAAGTGCTTTATCATTTTGAGAAGTGGATTTTGTCCAACCTGTAGGAGCAGCTGCTTGAAAAAATACTGCTACAGAACTTTGAGGAACAATACCGTACTTAGAATTCAAAACGGTACTATCACCAAAACTTACTCCATTGACAGTTAATCTTGCGGATGGCATATTATATAATGTAAACTACAGATCTTATTGAAAGTATTTATCCATCAAAACTACACACAATAACATTTATATACTGAACTGCTAAAGAAATTGGTACATTGATAGGAGCAGCTGCAGCAATGGGGTGTTGATGGCCATCTCCACTACCAAGAGATCCTAGTGCAGGACTATTTCGTACCCATCCACCAGATGATCCTGGCGATGGCCGGCGCACATCACCACCATTCCAACTATTAAAACTTCCATCTGGATTATTATTTTGTGGAACAGAGTTAAGTTGATAGACCGATGAAGGCATAGAGTGTATATGTGCCGGTATTTGGCCCGTAGTCAAAGGATGAGGTCCAGTTGGATCTCCACCACTAATATTTCCAGCGTAATTAAAATAATTACTAGTCATCATAGATGTAAATCCGTTAGTTCCTCCAGAACCTCCGCCATTTCCAGACACAACTCTCAATGCCTTATTATCTTGAGCAGTAGATTTTGTCCATCCCGTGGGTGCATTTGCTTGATAAAAAATCCAAACAGTACCTTGAGGAATAATTCCTCTTTTTGAAGTTAACGATGTACCATCACTAAATGCAACTCCACTCACGGTCAATTTGGCAGCCATAGTTTATCCCAATACTTACCTAGCTTTAGAATATTTATAAGTTAATATTTACTCTCTGGGTTTTGGTTTGTTGCATTCATTGCAGTAATATGAGTATCCAGTTTTAAAGTATTTTACAATTTGGTAGTGATCTGCATCCAGTGGTTTTGTCTCACCACACTTACTACAAGTCCTTTCCGTAATGCTTTTTGGCTTTTTTGAGTTCTTTAAGCTCTGCTTTAATTTCTTTATATGCTGCTGTGGCATCAATTTTGTTGCCCATTTCAAGAGCAATAATGATGTCCACTCTCGTGCCGAAGTGAGCGAGTGCTTTCTCAAAGTCGTCCAGTTCATACATTGTAATTAATTCCACAATGCTCTGCAATAATATCTATGCGAGCATCAAGAGAATTCTCCATCCGATAAAGTTCATTGGTAGTGCCAACATTCTCCTCTTCAAGAACTTTAATTCTAGTTTCTAATTCAGAAATGCGTTCATAAAGTTCATCAATAGCAACAGGATCTTCAAAACCCCACTTCTTTTTAAACCAATACGGATCAATCATAAAAAACCTATCTTTTATACTACGGGGTTATTGGATTTGAGACCAGATACAGACTTGTTTGTGTGTAGTTCTTTGAGAAGTCTAACCAGTTCTGGAGTTTCATTCCATTCCCACACTTGAGTATGTGTCGGATCTTTCTTCTGAATCGTGTGAGTTCTTTTAGCCATAATTATTTTTTTTATCCAGAACATAGTATAACACTTGTCTTTATTTTAATCAAGTCTTAGGTTTAACTTTGATTACATCCCATATTCGCTGAAACTCAGGAAAAGTCTCAATAATATTTTCATCTCTTAATTTATCAAATCTTCTCATAGAATCTAAAAACTTAGGAATCAATTTTTGTTCTTGATAAAGATCGATATAGGTTAATAAACTTTCATAAAACTCAAGACATATTACTGATTTATTAGGAATCAAAAAATTATTGATATGATTCCTAATATTTTCTTTTGCGGCTTCTTTAGTTTTCTTATCCAAAATCCAAACAGACATTTCTCTTGGAGTTTGTAGAAAATTTAAAAAGAACCAATCAACATTTCGCATTAATCCACTATCGTAAAGATATTGATGTAAAGTAGTGATGTCAAAAATATTTAATGCTTGGACTGTACAATCAAAGTGTAATTGGTGAGTGTGTTCTTTACTCTTAAACCTTTCTCTAAATTGTTCCGCATGAGAAACAAATCTATCCCATTTAAATCCTTTCCTTATTAGTTCTCCTCTTGCACCTACACCATCTACACTGATATGAACTTGCATTTCCCTATTGAATTCATCCCATAGATCAAAAATGTGTCTACCTTTATAGACAAGATTACTAAAGTTACTATTGTAAGCGACTGTGACTTTATTATTTCTATTCAATTCAATTAACTTATCCATTATTTTCCAATGTTCATCTATAATTATAGACTCCCCTCCAGAAAAATATAAATGCTCTACAACTCCGAGATAGGGCTCTACCTCTTCGTAGGTTTTTTCTGCGGCATTCCACTTACCAGAAATTTTACCAAACTGTTCCAACTCAAAACTAGAACTTGCAGTCCAACTACACATTCTACATTTAAAATTACACTTATTACTTAATTTTAAATCCCAAAAAATAAATCCAGGTTCATTGACTGAGTAGTCGTCATTAGTTTGATATACAAAGTTACGAACATCAACCTCACCTCCTCGACGAGGATTGGATGATTTTGATATGTCCATCATGTAATCATCCATATATTCGGATGTAGTATTTGTCAGAAATCTTTCTTTAAAAGTATCGATTTGATATTGATCGCCGATGGGAGTCCACAAATTTCTAATTGTATCTTCTCTCATCGAACTTTTTCCAGCAGCTTGATTGTTATAACAAACCTCACAATTTTTATGAGGTGTTCCATTTATCATACCTTCTCGGAATTTTCTAATGGGTTCGTCATTCCAAATTTCCCACAAAGATTTCTTATTAATATCTCCATAAACATATTCACAAACACAACATGGACTAACCTGACCGTCCTGCCTAATGTTTAGAGTCATCCAAGGAGCTACACAAAAGACTCCATTATTAGGATCAATTTTATTTTTATCAATCATTTTTGATAATCCTCTCCAGTTCAGGAAAAACTTCTAAAGAATTCTCATTCCGTATAGTATCTAGTGCAGACATGTAAGATCTAAAAGAGGGAATAAGATGATCTTTTTTTTCTGTAGATAACAGTTTAAGGATTGACATATATTGTTTAATGGATCTTTGAGCCTTTGCAGGTACAAGATAGTTTTGAATATGATATTTTATTTTTTCACCTAATAATTTTCTTAATTCTGCATCAAGAATGAGTACAGACAAAATCTCGGGATTGTGTAAAATACACAAAGAAAAATCATCCCAACTATTAATTACACCTCTTAAATAAAGTTCTTTCTGAGCGTCCATAACATGAAAACAATTCATGGCTTGAACGACACAATTTATAGATACTGATTTATTAGGAAACACATTCCTAAACATTTTAAAATTATCTAAGAACTTTTGCCAATCAAAACCTTTTCGTATTAATTCTCCTCTTTTACCAGTACCATCAAAACTTATTGATATATGTAAATTTGGAAACCTTTTCCATAACTCAAGAACATCATTATCTTTATATTTCAAAGTACTAAAATTTGTATTGTAGGATATTCTGACAGATCTATTTCTATGTTTTTGAATTAATTTATTGAGAATCTTGTAATGGTGATCAGAAATTAGAGGTTCCCCACCAGCAAAATATACTTCTTCAACTATATCATATAGAGGTTCAATGTCCTGATAAATCGTATCCAAATCAAGTTTTGGATACTCACCTGGAATATTAAATTCTTTTCTCATCTCCTGTTCCCATGCACTACTGTATCCAGGACCACACATTCTACATTTAAAATTACAAATATTATTTAATCTAAAATCCCAATAAACAACATTGAATCTTTCAAAAGTTCCATCTTCCTTTGTTTCTTTAACATACTTATGATGTTTAGAATATATGTTATTAAAATTCTGTCTGGCAGAACCACGCCCAATTTCTTCTTCCTTATAACAGGCAGTACAATAACTACATTCTTTTCCTGCTATCATATTTCTACGAAGTTCTCTCATCTTCTCTCCATTCCAAATCTCTCTGAGAGATTCATTCATTAGAGAACCCATTTTGAAATCTCTAGAATCACCGGCACACTCACTAGCAACAGCTTCTAAAGTCGGGATACCTCCATTTTCAGTGGCACTTTTTTCTACATCACATATAGGCATCAAACAACATGGATAAACATCACCATTAGGTCCAATGTTCATATGAGTCCATGGAGCCATACAAAAAGTTTTATTGTCCTCTTTCTTTTTTTGACTTGATTCCATACCAAACCTCTTGATCTAACCAATAATCACTGACATATTTAACATATTTTTTGTTAGGATCCTCAGTGATAAATTTAAAAATATCAGGATTATTATAGTCGATTGGGAAATCTAAAAGTTCACTTACCCATTTTAAATAATACTGTCTATGTAAGAAAAATGCTTCATTATCTAAAAAGTGAACTTTGAATCCATTCCCAATGATATTATTTTGATAATAATGCATTGCAACCGATAAAGTTACCTCACCACGCACTCTCTTTTGTTGTTCAGAATTGATGTTTTGATCTCTTACTATGATACAGATTTGGACATCAATCCCTAAAGACTGAACCTTTTCTGCAAATTCTTGGACCTTTGGAATGTATCTTACTCCATCATAGTAGAATGGGCAACTTACATTTGCTAACCAGTAATCATAACCTTCAAAGTCTTTTTCTGTCAGCTCTTCTGGATTGACCCAGTACTTTGCAAAGTATTCTTCATCGCTGGGAACCCAATACTTATCTAAAAGAGATTTCCATCCACCTACCTTAGGGTGAGTACTAAACACTCTACTAAAAAAATGATTTCCAGATCCTTGTGGCCCAGTAATGATAACTAACTTTTTCATAATGACTTCAATGGTACTCCAGTTTTATTGCAATTATCTAAGATATATTCCTCTACATGGTGTACATACTTGTCATTAGGATCATTAGATAATATCTCATGGACTCTAGGATCATTCCAAGCAATAGGAATACTAAGATCTAAACTGTTCAGATAATCCTGTTTGTAAAGATAAAGTAACTCATAACTCAAAAATACCGGGTTAGAAAACTCTGGAAGTTGTTTCATAAAAAGAGGTAAAGTACTCTCTCCTCTCAGACGATTCTGTTGGTGTCTCAAGATATTTTGATCCCGACCAATTACCAATATTTGCGTTT
>Ga0194125_10007752_pt1 | contig 15373 bp, 10 predicted proteins | sample TA2KigC250mmetaG_FD_148626 | JGI IMG/M metagenome (GOLD analysis project Ga0194125, IMG submission 148626) | Freshwater microbial communities from Lake Tanganyika, Tanzania - TA2015034 Kigoma Deep Cast 250m | ecosystem: Environmental > Aquatic > Freshwater > Lake | place: Tanzania: Lake... | reverse complement strand
TTCCCGGCGGTCGAGTATAATTCCGGCGCCGAAATGGCTGGCTAGGTAGCTCAGTCGGTAGAGCGAAGGACTGAAAATCCTTGCGTCGGCGGTTCGATTCCGTCCCTAGCCATTCCCCTTCCCTCGCCTTCCACCCGTCGGGAATAGAAGGGAGTTAAAATAAGGATGAGAGGTCGGGGCGCTTGCGGGCGAAGTGGATCGTCGCTTCGAGAAATCCCCGATTCCCGCCTGCGTCGAAGTGGCGCCCTTCGAACAAAACGCCGTAAACGCTTTCCGTCTTCAGCAGGAGCCCGATCGCATCGGTGATCTGGATCTCTCCGCCATATCCCGGCCCCGTATTCCGCAAAGCATCGAAAATCCCGGTCGTGAAGACATATCTCCCAAGAACGGCCATATCTGAAGGGGCCTTCTCGGGCCCCGGCTTCTCGATGAGGTCCAAAATCCGATAAACACGCTCGGAGACTTTCTCCGCCCTGACCACACCGTATTTCTTCGTCCCCTCCCGGTCGATCTTCCCTAAAACGACCGTCGTCGCCCGTTTTTCTTCGAAGACGTCGATGAGCTGCCTCAGGCACGGAACCCGGCCGTCATAAATCGTATCGGGATTCAGGACGGCCAGCGGCTTTCCTCCCGCGAACTCCTCCCCCATCGAAATCGCGTGGCCAAGCCCGCGCTGTTCGGGCTGAAGGATGAAGGCAAACTCGGCCAGGCGCTCGACCTTCTTGACGGACTCCAAGAGCTCGCCCTTCCCCTTCTTTTCGAGAAACGCCTCGAGCTCCGGGTTCGGGCCGAAATGCCGTCCGATGGCCGTCTTCCAGGCCGCGGTGACGATGCCGACTTCCTTGATTCCCGAGGCGACGGCCTCCTCGACGGCGTACTGGATCATCGGCTTGTCGACGAGCGGCAGCATTTCCTTCGGAACGGCCTTCGTCGCCGGAAGCGAGCGGGTCGCGTATCCCGCCGCCGGAATCAGCGCTTTCTGAACCATCTTTCGTTTTTTCAACTCTTCCGTTTCCCCGTTTATGTCTCTCCGGGAAGAGAAAACGGGAGGACGGCCGGAGCGGACATGTCCGGTTTAGCCTTCCCGATCCGGACGGCGAGGGGAGCCGGATCGAAAGCTTCCGGCCGGCGAAGCTGTTTGAGCCTCCCGGCCGGCATCCGTACAATCAATGCCGGGAGGCGAGTTCTTCGCCGCCGAGCCGGATGGCCTCGGGAAGGCGTGAAGAACCGGACCTGGGAGCGAGGCCGTTCTCCTGTTTTCTCCCTTCCGGATTATTTCCCAAATTCATCAGGAAAGAACGTTCAGAACCGATACGTCACCATGATCGTCGGGGCGAGGATCTTCATCCCGTACAGGCCGGGCTGGGCATCGGCGTAAGCCGGGTCGTAGAGGGGATTGGACGCTCCCGGGGCGGTGAATGTCTTGAGAAAGTTGATGTCCCGCTCCTTCCCGATGAGGTATTCGACTCCGAAGTCGAGCTGAAGGGCGCCCAGGGCATAGCCCAATCCGAAGGTGAAGGCGTTGAAGTCGTAGTTGGGGAGGAGGATGTTCATCGTCCGGTCGGGAGCGGGGGCCGGGTCGTTGTAGTAGCCGGCCCGGACGGCGACACCCCCCTTGAACAGGTATTCGGCCCCGACGCGGATCTGCATCCGGGCATCCCAATGCATCGGCATCTCGGTTTTGCCGCTGAGCGTCATGAGCTGGGACCATATCGGGTCGGTATAGGCCGTCTCGATGACATCGATGACCTTCCAATCCGTGTATTGGATGTCGGCCGTCACGGTCAAATTCTCGAGGGGCTTGAAAGCCAGGCCCCCGCCGACCCAGAGCGGCCATTTGACCTCGCGTTCCATTCTGGATTCCCCCGAGAATCCGAGATAGCCGAGGTTCGAAATCAAGGCCGTCCCCGAGAACTTCACGGTGACCGGCGTCCGGACGGTCAATCCCAGGCTGAACATCTCGCTCGGCTTGACGAGAACGCTGAACGCCGCCCCGACGCCCCACCCCGTCTCGCTCTCCTCGTACTGCCCGAGGTCGAGCGTCGTTGGAACAAGGGGCGGCTCGAGCTTGCCGGCATATGTTCCGAGGTTGAAGACGCCGTAATTGACGTCGAGCCGGGCGCCGAAGGACAGCTTCTCGCTGACCTTGTAGGCCAGGGTTGGGGCGAAGGTGATCAGCCCGACCTGGCTCGACCAGTCGATATCCCTGCGGCCGCCCGAGATGAAGGCCAGGTCCGCGCTTTTCCAAGCCGCTCCAAGCCCGGACGGCTGGAAGATGCCGAAGCCGGCGACAAGCCGGTCCGAGATGGGATGGACGTAGCCGATCATCCCCCCGAGGTAGTGCTTCATCTGCGTCCTGGCCTCGACGGCGGCCGGGCTGACTCCGAGAGCGAGGGCGACCGGGTCGGGCAGCACGAGACTGTATTTTCCCATGGGGATGATATCGGAGCCGTAGAAGCCGAACGTCCTGGCCTTGAAGAAGGCCAGACCGGCGGGGTTCCAGAAGACCGCGCTGAAATCGTCGGCCAGGCCGACGAAAGCCCCGCCCATGGCCAAGGCCCGGGCTCCGATGCTGTTCAGGTTCAGGCCGTTGGCGAACGTCAAGGACGCCGCCGCCAGGAGGACGATCGCGACCGTCGGGATTTTCTTTTTCATGGCGTTCAGTCCCTCCACCGGGAACTGGAGATTTTGTACAGGAAATCGCGGACGGAGTCAAACGGCGGAAAATGAAAACCCGCCCTGGCCGTCGACGTCGACCTTGACCGCCCCCCCGTCCTTGAACTCGCCGCTCAAGATCTTCATCGCCAACGGATTCTGGATCTCCTGCTGGATCGTCCGCTTGAGGGGCCGGGCTCCGTAGACCGGGTCGAATCCCTTCTCGGCGATGAGGGCCCGCGCCGGGGCCGAGGCCTCGACGCCGATCTTGCGGTCGGCGAGCCGCTTCCGGAGGAGGTCGAGCTGGAGGTCGACGATCCGGAGGATGACCTCCTTGGACAGCGACCGGAAGATGATGACCTCGTCGATCCGGTTCAGGAACTCGGGCCGGAAGTGGCCCTCCAAGATCCTCTTGACCTCCCGCTCCATGACGGCGTGATCGCGGCCGAGGTCCTTGATGACCTGGCTGCCGAGGTTCGAGGTCATGATGATGAGGGTGTTCCGGAAGTCGATCGTCCGCCCCTTGCCGTCCGTCAATCGCCCGTCGTCGAGGATCTGGAGGAGGACGTTGAAGACGTCGGGATGGGCCTTCTCGATCTCGTCGAGGAGGACCAGGGCGTAAGGGCGCCGCTTGACCGCCTCGGTCAGCTGCCCGCCCTCCTCGTAGCCGACGTAGCCCGGCGGCGCGCCGACGAGGCGCGAGACCGTGTGCTTTTCCATGTATTCCGACATGTCGAGCCGGACCATGGACTTCTCGGTGTCGAAGAGGAACTCGGCCAGGGCCCGGGCCAGTTCGGTCTTGCCGACCCCCGTCGGACCGAGGAAGATGAACGACCCCAGCGGCCGGGCCGCGTCCTGGATCCCCGCCCGGGCTCTCCGGATCGTGTCCGAAACGGCCCGGAGGGCTTCCTCCTGGCCGACGACGCGTTTGGCCAGGACCGATTCCATCTTGAGGAGCCGTTCGAGGTCGCCCTCGAGCATCTTGGCGACGGGGATCCCCGTCCATTTCGAGACGACTTCGGCCACATCCTCCTCGTCGACCTCCTCCTTGAGCATCTTCCGCGTCTTCTGGAGCTCGGCCAGCTCGCGGCCGAGCCGGTCGAGCTCCTTGCCCGCCTCGACGAGCTTGCCGTAGCGGATCTCGGCCACGCGCTCGAGGTCCCCCCGCCGCTCCGCCCCCTGCTCCTCGACCTTGAGGGCGTCCTGGGTTTCCTTGAAGGTCTTCATCCGGTCGATGAGCGCCTTCTCCTGCTCCCACTGGGACTTCAAGCCGGCGTTCTTCTCCTTGAGGTCGGCCAGCTCCCGGCCGAGGGCCTCGAGCCTCTCCCGGGAGGCGTCGTCCTTCTCCTTCTTCAGGGCCTGGCGCTCGACTTCGATCTGGCGGATGCGGCGCTCGAGCTCGTCGACCTCCTCGGGCATCGAATCGATCTCGATCCGGATCCGGGAGGCGGCCTCGTCGACGAGGTCGATGGCCTTGTCGGGCAGGAAGCGGCCGCTGATGTAGCGGTTCGAGAGCGTCGCCGCGGCGACGAGGGCCGAGTCGCGGATTTTCACCCCGTGGTGGACCTCGTACTTCTCCTTGAGCCCGCGGAGGATCGAGACCGTGTCCTCGACCGACGGCTCGCCGACGAAGACGGGCTGGAAGCGCCGCTCCAGGGCGGCGTCCTTCTCGATGTGCTTCTGGTACTCGTTGAGGGTCGTCGCCCCGACGCAGCGGAGCTCGCCCCGGGCCAGGGCCGGTTTGAGCATGTTCGAGGCGTCCATGGCCCCCTCGGCCGCGCCGGCCCCGACGATCGTGTGGAGCTCGTCGATGAAGAGGATGACCTCTCCCTCGGACTCCTTGATCTCCTTGAGGATGGCCTTCAGCCGGTCCTCGAACTCGCCCCGGTATTTCGTCCCGGCGACCAGGGAGCCGATGTCCAGGGCGATCAGGCGCTTGTTCTTGAGCGGGGCCGGCACGTCGCCGTCGGCGATCCGCTGGGCCAGCCCTTCGGCGATGGCCGTTTTCCCCACCCCGGCCTCGCCGATGAGGACGGGATTGTTCTTCGTCCGCCGCGACAGGACCTGGATGACCCGCCGGATCTCGTCCTCCCGGCCGATGACGGGATCGAGCTTGCCTTGCCGGGCCAGGACGGTAAAATCGCGGGTGTATCTTTCGAGGGCCTTGTACTTGCCCTCGGGCTGGGGGTCGGTGATCGTCTGGGAGCCGCGGATGCCCTTGAGAGCCAGGAGGACGGCCTCGACGGCCACGCCGTTGGCGGCCAGAAGGCGGCCGGCCTCGCTCTCCCGGTCGCGGAGGACGGCCAGGAGAATATGCTCCGTCGAGATGTACTCGTCCTTGAGGGCGGCCGCCTCTTTCTCGGCTTGGGCGATGACCGCCCGGGCCGCCGGGCCGAGATACACCTCGCCGCCCTGGATCTTAGGCAGCCGGGCCAGGGACTGTTCGATCTCCGATTCCAGCCGGCGGATGTTGGCCCCGACCTTGGCCAGGACGGCCCGGACGACGTTCTCTTCCCGGCCGAGAAAGGCGGCCAGGAGATGCTCCGGCCGCAGCTCCTGGTGGCCGAGGGCCTCGGCCCGGCGCTGGGCCTCCTGGAAGGCCTCCTGCGACATGACCGTGAATTTATCCCATCGCATCGTCGCTCTCCCGGGTTGAATTTTCCGTATCCGGAGGAAGAATCATTAATAAGTTTCCCGATCGCCATTGTCAAGCGGCGGGGCCCTGATGTCATCGGCCGCGGGCACTTGACAATCGGCGAAATTTCATTATTTTTGTCTTTGTCCGAACCCGCAGGGAGTCGCCGTTGGAAGAAATCGAAATCGGAAGCTGGATGACGCTCGACGCGCTCAAGAAAAAGGCCGACATCCACGAGACCGTCGGCAACCTGCAGACCGGCCACAGCATGTCCGTCTTCTGCCAGATCGAGGACGACTACCTCGAGCTCGTCTACAGCGACGCGGCCTCAAACGGCCTCCGCCGCTTCGAGGACAAGGACGAATTCGAGATCGGCATCCAGCAGCGAAAGGAAGAAAGCGGAGACGCCCCCTTCGACGAAGACCGGGAGATCGAGAAAGAATACGAAGAGGACGACGACAAGGACGAGGACGAAAAACTCGAACTCGAAGAAGTCGACGAGGACGGCGAAGAAGCGGGCGAAGACGATTACTGATCGCCGCCGCGGTCCGGGCCGAAGAGCCGGAGCTGGTTTTTGTCCCCTTTCTCCCGGGCCCGGGTGGCGAGCCGGGGTTTCCCGGCCTCGTCGAGCTCCTGCTTTTCGAGATTCGCCAGGATCTCCCGGGCCCTGACGAGGACTTCCCCGGGAATGCCGGCCAGCTTGGCGACGTGGATCCCGTAGCTCTGGTCGGACGGCCCGGGAGCGATCTTCCGCAGGAAAACGATCTCGTCCTTCCACTCCTTGACCGTGACATGGGCGTTCTTGATCCGGGGGTGGGTCAAGGCCAGGTCGGTGAGCTCGTGGTAATGGGTGGCGAAGAGCGTCTTGGCCCGGACCTCCTCGCGCTCCTGGAGGTATTCGGCCACGGCCCAGGCGATGCTCAGGCCGTCGAAGGTGCTCGTCCCCCGGCCGATCTCGTCGAGGAGGATGAGGCTCCGGGGCGTGGCGTTGTTGAGGATGGCCGCCGTCTCGAGCATTTCGACCATGAAGGTCGACTGGCCGAGGCTCAGGAAATCCATCGCCCCGATCCGGGTGAAGATCCGGTCGACGAGGCCGATCGAGGCCGAAGCGGCCGGCACGTAGGACCCCATCTGGGCGAGGAGGACGATGAGGGCGACCTGCCGGAGGTAGGTCGATTTGCCGCCCATGTTCGGGCCGGTGATGATTTGGATCTGGTATTCGTTCCGGTCGCAGTAGGTGTCGTTGGGGATGAACGGCTCTTCGGCCAGGGCCTCGATCACGGGATGGCGGCCGTCCTTGATGCGGAGGACGTCGGAGGCGTCGACCTCGGGCCGGACGTAGCCCCGCTGGGCGGCGAGCTCGGCCAAGGCGCCATAGACGTCGAGACGGGCGACGGCCGCCGCGATCCGAAGGAGGCGGGGCGTCTCGCGGGCGATCCGGTCGCGGATCTCGAGGAAAAGCTTGTGCTCGAGCTCGCCGATCCGCTCCTCGGCGTGGAGGACCTTGTCCTCGTATTCCTTGAGCTCGGGCGTCAGGAAGCGTTCGGATCCGACCAGGGTCTGCTTCCGTTCGTAGTCGGACGGGACTTGAGCTAAGTTGGACTTGGTGACCTCGATGTAGTAGCCGAAGACCTTGTTGAACCGGACCTTGAGCGAGGCGATGCCGGTCCGCTCGCGCTCCCGCTTCTCGATCTGGGAGATGAATGATTTTCCCGAACGGCTGACGGACCGGAGGTCGTCGAGCTCGGGGCTCCAGCCGTCCCTGATGAGGCCCCCTTCGGTCAGAAGGAAGGCAGGCTCGTCCAAGATGGCCTTGTCGATGAAGGACGCGATGTCCTCGGCGTTGTCCCAACCGTCGCGCAGCTCGGCCAGGGGGGGGGCTTTGCAGGCAGCAAGGAGAGCGCCGAGCCGGGGAAGGAAAAGGAGCGACTTTTTGAGGGCGATAAGGTCGCGGGGATGGGCCGCCGCCAGGGAAATCCTTCCCGTCAGGCGCTCGAGGTCGAGAATCCCCTTGAGGCCCTCCCGGATCTCGCGGCGCCCGATCGAATCCTCACGTAGCTCGCCGACGGCGTCGAGGCGGAGGCGGATTCTCTCGACGTCGAGAAGGGGGGCGAGAAGCCGGCTCCGGAGGAGGCGGCCGCCCATGGCCGTGACCGTGCAATCGATGACGCCGAGGAGCGAGCCTTCGACCCGGCCGTCGCGGAGGTTGCGGACGATCTCCAGGTTGCGGATCGTCGAAGGATCGAGGACGAGGCGGTCGCCCGGCTGGAGATAGCTCATCCGGTGGATGAGGGCCAGGGAATCCTTGCGGACCTGCTTCAAGTAAAAGAGGAGGCCGCCGGCCGCGGCCACGGCCAGGGGCTTTCCCTCGACGCCGAATCCGGCCAGGGTCTTGACCCGGAAATGGTCCTGGAGGTCGTGCCGGGCCCGGACGGGCTCGAAGGCCCAATCCTCGACGGGGCTCCGGAGGCAGCTTGCGACCTCGCTTTTCGAGAGGACGGCGGCGATCTTATCCGCGTCGCCCGCCGGGAAGACGATCTCCTTGGGCGCGGCCTTGTAGAGTTCGTCGGCCAGGACTTTGGCCTCCCCCGCTCCGCCCTGGGTCATGCGGATCTCCCCCGAAACGAGGTCGGCCAAGGCCAGACCCCAGCCGTCGCCGTCGACGGCCAGCGAGGCGATGACGACGCTCTCCTTCTGGTTCTCGGGATCGAGTTCGACGGCCGTCCCCGGGGTGAGGACCTTGATGATCTCGCGCTTGACGACGCCCTTGGCCGTCCGCGGATCCTCGACCTGCTCGCAGACGGCGACCTTGTAGCCGCGGCGGAGCATCTTGGCCAGGTAGGCGTTGGCGGCGTGATAGGGAACCCCGCACATGGGGACTTTCTGCCGCGAGGTCAAGGCGATCTCGAGGACCTGGGAGCCGACCTTGGCGTCCTCGAAGAACATCTCGTAGAAGTCGCCCAGGCGGAAGAAGAGGATGGCGTCGGGGTGCTGCTTCTTGACCCGGAAATACTGCTCCATCATCGGGGTCGCGGCGTCTTTCTCGAAAAGGCGGGGCTGGCGGTCGGTCATGTCTTCAGGATTATAATGGAGGATGGGGGACACTTAAAAGTGTCTCCCATCTTTTTGGGGCTATTGACGCTTTTTTTTCGCTTCATTATTATGTTTTTCCCTCAGGGAGGAGCGGTGGAAGAGCGCCAAACTTTCGAATCCTGGAAGGAAATCGCCGCCTGCCTTGACCGCTCGGTCGCGGTTCAGGGCTGTTCCGGCACTTGCGCCCCGTGCCGGACGGCGACAATCCAAACCGTCTTGCCCTTGATCCGATAAAAAAACCGATAGGGGGGGATGATGACTTCGCGCTGAGGAAGCTCGGGAAATTCGGGGATGGCGCGGCCCGAGTCCGGAAACCTCGCGAGGCGGGACAACACGGCATTCGCCCGGGTCAACAAATCCAACGCCGCCTTCGGGTTGTCTCTCTGGATATGGCCTAATGCGGAGAGAAATTCAGCTTCAGCGGAGGGTGTGAACCGGACTTTCACGAGGGATTTTCTTTAAGGAGGGCTTCCCCTTTCGCCATCACGGCCGGAAGGTCAGGCCCTTTGCCGGCTTTAATTTCTTTTTCGCCCCGGGCGATAAGCCGGAGGATTTCCCGCTCGTTCTCGGAATTCTCAAACGCCTCCGCGCTCATGACGACGGCCGCTGCGCGGCCCCTTTGGGTGATGAAGACAGGCTCCCCTGAATCCCGGACACGGCGAAGAACGGCCGCCGCCTCCTGCCGTAGTTCCGTGACCGGAACGATCTTCGGTATTTTACCCATTGATAGAACCTCCAAGCGTCTTTTTATTTGTACCATTCAAAGTATCATTCCGTCAACCCGATAAAGTTTCTTTTTTGTAAACGTCTTTCCGATGGCCGTTCCGGAGAATAATTATGTCCTCGCCCATCAAAATATATACGACCCGATTATCGCCGACTCGAAATTTTCTGAATCCCGCGAATTTTCCCGTGAGCATTGGGAATGACTCGGGATTTTTTTGAAGAGTTTCCTCGATTTGGTCAAGAATTCGTCCGGCTTCGACTTTGGATATCTTCTTGAGGTCGCGAAAAACCGATTTCTTGTAGACGATCTTAAAGGCCAAGGGATTTCCTGATTTCTTTGCCCGTCACGACGGGATCGCTTCCGTCCCGGAGCGGTCGTGATTGGGCCGTCAATATCCAATCCGGCGACGGCGGTTTGGGGTCGATGGCCGAATCGGGTATAATCCCCGCTTCCCGGGACAACATCATGAAAAACTCCCCAACCGGCGGAATCCTCGCCTCCGCCCTGACGGCCGCCGCGATCTTCTGGGCCGGCGGCTGCCAAGAGTCGAAGCATCCCAACGGCCTCTACGCCGAGGTCGCGACGAACAAGGGCCTCATCGTCCTCCAACTCGAGTTCGAGAAGACGCCGATGACCGCGGCCAACTTCGTCGGCCTGGCCGAGGGGACGATCGAAAACGTCGCTTTCCCGCTCGGGACGCCCTATTTCGACGGCGTCGCATGGCACCGGGTCGTCCCCGGCCATGTCATCCAGTGCGGCATCCCGAAGAGCGGCAAGGCCAAGGATCCCGGCTATCAGTTCCCGAACGAGATCGTCCTCCCCGACCTCAACCACGGCCGGGCCGGGATGGTCAACATGGCCAACGGCGGGCCCCACACGAACGGCAGCCAGTGGTGCATCACCCTCGGCGACCGCTCGTACCTCGACGGCGACTACACCGTTTTCGGCCAAGTCGTCGAGGGGTTGGACGTCGTCATGTCCGTCGTCCAGGGCGACCTCGTCCAAAAGGTCAAAATCGTCCGGATCGGTCCGAAGGCGAGGGCCTTCAAGCCGACGACGGCTTCCTTCAAGGCCATGGTCGAGGAGGCCAAAATCCGGGTTCAGAAAGCCGAGGAGGAGAAAAAAGCCGAGGAGGATGCCCTCGTCCAGGCGAACTGGCCGGACGCCGTCGAGGGGGAGAACGGGGTGAAATACAAGATCCTCAAATCCGGCCGGGGAGAACCTCCCCTCCCCGGCGCAACGGTCAAAGCCGCCTACACCGGCCAAGCCCCCCTGGCCGGAAAGACATTCGTCAGCACGGCCGAGGACGGCATGCCTTACTGGGGAGAGACGCCCGAGCCTTTCGCTTTCGTCGTCGAGACGACCAGGGTCAATCCGGCGGTCGACGCCGCCCTCGCCGCGATGAAAAAAGGCGAGAAGCGCCTCCTCGTCGTCCCGGCCGGCCAGGGCTACAGGAGGAGCGGCTTCTACGCGGCCCAGCGGCCCGGAGAGAAGCGCTTCGTCATCTCGCCCGACACCTTGCTCGTTTACGAAATCGAAATCCTCGATATCATTTATCCCCCCAATAAATAAAAGGAGTTCTCATTCATGCCTGAATTCAAGTACAAGACAATGGGCCAGCAGTTCGGCCGCCGCTCGTGGGCCGAGCCGTGGAAGATCAAGATGGTCGAGCCTCTCCGGATGCTGACGCCGGAGGAGCGCCGCCGCGCCGCCTCGGAGGCCGGTTACAACACCTTTCTCCTCCGCTCCGAGGACGTCTACATCGACCTCCTGACGGATAGCGGGACAAGCGCCATGAGCGACCGCCAATGGGCGGGGCTGATGCTCGGGGACGAGGCCTACGCCGGCAGCCGGAACTTCTACCGCCTCGAGGACGCGATCCGGAAATTTTACGGCTTCAAGCATGTCGTCCCGACCCACCAAGGCCGCGGAGCCGAGCACCTCATCAGCAAGGCCCTCATCGAGCCCGGCGACATCATCCCCGGGAACATGTATTTCACCACGACCCGCCTCCACCAGGAGCTGGCCGGAGGGACGTTCGTCGACGTCATCTGCGCCGCGGCCCACGACCCGACCGACCGTTCCCCCTTCAAGGGCGACGTCGACCTCGACAAGCTCGAGGCCCTGATCCGGAAAGTCGGGGCCGAGAAAATCCCGTACGTCAGCCTGGCCGGGACGGTCAACATGGCCGGCGGCCAGCCCGTGAGCATGGCCAACGTCAAGGCCCTCCGCGCCCTCACCGACCGCCACGGGATCCGCCTCTACCTCGACGCGACCCGGATGGCCGAGAACGCCTTCTTCATCCAGGAGCGGGAGCCCGGCTACCGGGAAAAATCCATCGCCGAGATCCTCAAGGAATTCTGCTCCTTCACCGACGGCTGCTGGATGAGCTCCAAGAAGGACAACCTCGTCAACATCGGCGGCTGGCTGGCCGTCAATCACGAGGACGTCTTCGAGAAGGCCCGGAACATGGTCGTCATCTACGAGGGCCTGCACACCTACGGCGGGATGGCCGGGCGGGACATGGAAGCCGTGGCCATCGGGATCGAGGAGATGGTCGACGAGGACCACATCCGCTCCCGGGTGGACCAGGTCCGCTACCTCGGGACCCTCCTCCTCGACTGGGGGATCCCCATCGTCGAGCCGGCCGGCGGGCATGCGATCTTTCTCGACGCCAAGCGCTTCTATCCCCACATCCCCCAAGCCCAGTTCCCGGCCCAAACGCTGGCCGCCGAGCTCTACCTTGATTCCGGCATCCGGTCGATGGAGCGCGGCAACGTCAGCGCCGGCCGGGACCCGAAGACGGGCGACCACCGCTATCCCGCCCTCGAGCTGACCCGCCTGACGATTCCCCGGCGGGTCTACACCCAGGCCCACATGGACGTCGTCGCCGAGAGCATCAAGGCGGCCTTCGACTCCCGGGACAAGACGCGCGGCCTGAAAATGGTCTACGAGCCCGAATATCTCCGCTTCTTCCAGGCCCGCTTCGAGCCGCTCGCTTAAGCCGAGCCGGCTATTTCTGCAGCGGCGAGGGGTCGTCGAAGATCCACATCCCCCGGCCGTTCGTGGCGATGACGATCATGTTGTCCCGGGGATGGATCTGGAGGTCCCAGACCGCCGCGTTCGGCAGTCCCGAACCGAGATAATTCCACGTCTTGGCCGCGTCCGTCGTCACGTAGACGCCCAGGTCCGTGGCCGCATAGAGGACGTCCGCTTTCTTGGGATCTTCGCGGAGGACGTTGGTCGAGCCCGGCAGCTTCGCCGCAATGTTCGTCCAAGTCTTCCCGGTGTCGGTCGACTTGAAGATGTAGGGGGCGAAGTCGTCGTCGTGGCGGCCGATGAGGCTGACGTAGACCGTCGCCTCGTCGTATTTCGAGGCCGTGATGTTCCAGACGTGCTTGTAGTAAGGGAGCCCGGCCGTGATCTCGACCCAATTCGCCCCGCCGTCCTTGGTCACATGGACCCGGCCGTCGTCGCTCCCGGCGTAGAGCAGGCCGGCCTTGAGCGGCGACTCATCGATGGCCGTCAGGGTGGCAAAATTGATGGCATACGGCAGTTTGCCCTGATTCTGGGGGATGTTGTAAGTCAGGTCAGGGCTGATTTTTTGCCACGTCTCGCCCATGTCCCGGGAGCGGAAGACGTACTGGAAGCCGTGGTAAACGGTCTTGGGATCGTGCGGGGAGATGATCGTCGGCGCCAGCCACTGGCCGCGGTGCTCGGGCTCTCCCTCGGCCGGGCGGGGAAAGATGATTTTGCTTTCCCACCGCCCGTCCTTGTATTCGGACCGTTCGAGCCGTCCGTAGAACGACGAGGCGTAAACGATATTGGGATTCGTCGGGTCGATGGCGATGTGCGTCCCCTCTCCGCCCGGAGCCGTCTCCCAGCGGAGCGAGGGTCCTCGGCTTCGCCGGCCGGCCCTGGCCGGAATCTCGCCGGGCGGCGTCAGCCCGACGACGCGGTAAGTCCCCCAGTCCTGGACCGAGCCGTGGGCGGCGAACGGCTTGGCCATGCTCAGGGCGACGTTGTAGAACTGGATCGAGGGGATGCCCTTGTAGAAGTCGCGCCAGCTCACGCCGCCGTCGTAGGAGGCGTTGGCTCCCCCGTCGTTGACGTTGACCATGTAGTTCGAATCCGCGGGGTCGATCCAGAGGCCGTGATGGTCGCCGTGGAGGTTCTCGTAGGACAGCGGCCTCCAGGTCTTTCCCGAGTCCTCGGACTTGTAGAGTCCGAGGCCCATCAGATAAACGACGTTGTCCCGGCTGGGGTCGACCCGGATCTGGCCGAAAACCCAGCCGTAGGTCCCGCCGAATCGCTCCATCATCCGGTCGTGGGCGCTTATCCGCCGCCACGTCTCGCCCTGGTCGTCCGAGCGGTAGACCTCGGCCCCGATGATGTCGGGATACGTCCGCTGGCGGCCGTAGGAGTCCTTCTCGGTCGGCGACGGCGGACGCGAGGGCGTGTGGTTGTCGACGAAGGCGTAGACGACGTTCGGCTTCGTCCGGCAGAGGTCGAGGCCGATCCGGCCGGTGAATTTCGTGTCGGGAAGCCCGGCGTTCGCTTCCTTCCAAGTCTTTCCGCCGTCGGTCGTCTTGAAGAGGCCGTCTCCGGGCTCGGGGACGGGGTCGCTCCAGCGGAGGCGGATCCGGTGGCACATCGAGGCGATCAGGATGTCGGGATTCTTGGGGTCCATGACGAGGTCGATCGCTCCGATCTTCTCGTCGAGATAGAGGACTTTGGCCCACGTCTTGCCGCCGTCGGTCGTCTTGTAGACGCCCCGGTCCGGGCTGTAGGTCCACTCGTGGCCCGAGGCGGCGACATAGGCGACATCGGGATTGGAGGGGTGAATCCGGATCCGGCTGATCGTGAACGTCCCTTCGAGCTCGACATGCCGCCAGGTCTTGCCGGCGTCCGTCGATTTGTAGACCCCCGTCCCGGCCATCGAGGCCCGGAAAATGTTGGCCTCCCCCGTCCCGTAATAGATGACGTCGGGATGGGATTCCGAAATGGCGATGTCGCCCGAGGACATGGTCGAAAGCTCGTCGGTCAGGCAGGTCCAGGTGATTCCGGTGTTTTCGGTCTTCCACAGGCCGCCGACGGCCGAGGCGATGTAGATGATGTTGCGGCTTCCGAGGGGGACATCAACGTCGGTGCAGCGGCCGCCGATGATGTCGGGCCCGATGAACCGCCACTTCAGGTCCTTGTGGGGAGTCGAGGCCTTCATGGCCTGGTGTTCGCCGACCCACTTCATCCGCATCCCGGGATCGGTGTTTTCGACCTTCTTGGGCGACGCCTTCCCCGGGGCCGGATTTTGGGCGACGGCCCAGCCTCCCAACGCCAGGACGAAGGCCAGACTGAGAAAGAGTGACAGACGCTTGGACGACTTCATGATACCTCCCTGATATCTCATATATCTGATAGCTTCGAAATCTTATTGATTTGCCGAGTCTATGTCAATGGTTTCGGCGGCCGGCCATTGAACGGGAATATCCGCCTTTCATCCTCAATCGCACGCCGCAAAAAGGAACGGCCGGAACGAGATAGGAACCCGGCGTGTCAGGCGGCGGCATGGCCGTCCTCGCGACCCCGTAGCGGAAGGGGGTCCCATCGGCTTAGCCGATGGGGGGAACCGACGGGACTGGTTCCCCGGGGCCGGGGTTAGAGGATGGTCATGTCGCCGCGACACGCCCCGAGCGCCTTGATAATATTCGACGGTCAGCATCAGAGAGGCCGCGGAGAGGCCTTAGTCGCCTCCGAAGAACCGGGCCTGGCGTTTATCCTTGTTGTTGACGGGATTGGCGTCCAGGGCCCACATCCCCCGGCCGTGGGTGGCGATGACGATGACATTGTCCCGGGGATGGATGACCAAGTCATGGACGTAGGCCATCGGCAGGTTTCCGCCGAGCATCTTCCATGTCTTCGCCCCGTCGGTCGTCACGAAAACACCACCGTCCGTTCCGACATAGAGGATGTTCCGGTCGACGGGATCCTCGCGGATGACGTTCACCGGCCCGAGGGGGATGCCCTTGGCAATGTCGGTCCATGTTTTCCCGTAATCGACGGACTTCCAGACGTAGGGCGCGACGTCGTCGTCGCGCTTGCCGTTCTGGGTCATGTAGACCGCGGCCAGGTCGTATTGCGAGGCGGCCAGCCGGCTGACCCACTTCTGGTAAGGCAGCCCGGCCGTGATTTCGGTCCAGGCTTTGCCCCCGTCCCTCGTCACCCAGACCCGGCCGTCGTCCGTTCCGGCATAGATCAGGCCGTAG
>Ga0194125_10007750_pt1 | contig 15379 bp, 13 predicted proteins | sample TA2KigC250mmetaG_FD_148626 | JGI IMG/M metagenome (GOLD analysis project Ga0194125, IMG submission 148626) | Freshwater microbial communities from Lake Tanganyika, Tanzania - TA2015034 Kigoma Deep Cast 250m | ecosystem: Environmental > Aquatic > Freshwater > Lake | place: Tanzania: Lake... | reverse complement strand
ACCCTGGCGCAGCAGCGAGTGGAAATAGTCTGCGGCAAAACGGCGCACGGCCTGGAGCAGTTCCTGACGCTGCGGCGCCTGCTGGTCGAAAAGGATTTTCAGATAAATCCCGTAAATTTTCGGATGTTCCTTGATAAAGGCCACCCCGGCCAGCAGGGACTTTTCCAGCCGGGTGAAAAAGTCCTCCTCCTGGGTGCTCTCTTTTACCTGGACCAGGAGACGCCGGACCACGGAGATGGCAAAATCAAAGATATAGAGGAAAATCCCTGTCTTATCAGTGAAATACTGATACAGGGAGCCCTTGGCGATGCCGGAGCGGGCCACGATGGTATTGAGGCTGGCCTGGGGATAGCCCTTGTCGGCGAATTCCGTCAAGGCGGCCTCGATGATGCGGGCCTGCTTGTCTTCAGGGAGATTCAAAAATGTGGGTCGGACGATCTGGCTCATGATTTCGGGTTTTCTCTATGTGACCAGTTGGTCATATCAAATATTCATCCCTGTTGTCAATAGAATGGTTTGAGGTTTTGGTTGTCTGAGAGGGAAATATTTGACTTATTAAGTTTTTTTGTGCTATTTTGAAGCCTGGCTAAGAGGCGAAGGAAGCAACTCGAAGGTTGTATGAGCAATGCCGTTGACTTAGGGAGATGGCGAGTTGGCAACTTATTAAAATCCCCCCTAACCCCCTTTACAAAAGGGGGGAAATAGAGGATATCCTTTAAAAAGTCCCCCTTTTCTAAAGGGGGATATAGGGGGATTTTTCATAGGTACTCTTAAGTCAACAGCATTGGTTGTATGAGTCAGTGAGAAGACAGCCATGATTAAAAGGTTGTATGCCAAAAACTACCGCAGCCTGGCTGAAGTTGAGGTGAACCTTGGCCGCCTGACAGTGCTGGTGGGGCAGAACGGGACGGGTAAAAGCAACTTTATCGATGTGTTGCGGTTTGTCTCGGATGCGATGAGAAAAGGATTGGAGACTGCCATTGATGACCGTCAAGGCATTAAGTCTATTAGAAGATGGGCTCCCAGGCGACCCTATGACATTGAAATAGAGATTGAAATAGATCAGCAAGATTTTAGTGGAATATATAAAATTGAAATAAAATCAGTTAAATCAGAATTAGATATATCAACATCATTTACAATTAAAAGAGAAAAATGTCATTATGAAATCGATAAAAAATCCATCATATTTGAAATATATAACGGTAAATGGACAAAAAAACCTGATTTAGGAAGAGGTAGCATTATCATTAAAAGAGATAATAGAGAAGATAAAATTGATTTCGAAGATATATTACCTGTCATTGATACTAAAAAACTCGTGCTGCCATCAATAGCTATTCCTCCTTTTGGGGAAATATTTAATTATCTGCGAAATATGAATTTCTACAATATTTATCCCAATGAAATACGCGAACCGAGAAAACCTTCTGTCGAATATCCATTAGACCTGCATGGGAAAAATATTGCTTCCGTATTGAAAAGAATACAGAGAGATAAGACTGAAAGGATGGAGGATATCAAGGAATGTTTAGGAAAAATCGTGCCTGGAATTGTAGGTATTAAGGTAAAACGAGTGGCCGGTTTTCTGACTTTGAAATTTATCCATAAATATGGCGATAACAAGGAGTATGATTTTGACGCTTCCCAGGAATCTGATGGGACCTTGAGAGTATTAGGCATACTGGTGGCTTTGTTACAGGAACCGCCGCCCTTCTTATTAGCCATTGAGGAACCGGAATTAACTGTGCATCCTGGTGTTCTTCCTATTTTAGCTGATTTGATAAAAGAAGCTGCCGAACAAAGAACCCAAGTAATCATTACAACACACAGCCCTGATTTGATTTCCCAATTTGACGCCAAAGACTTACGTATCGTGGAGTGGAATTATCACGATGGGACAACCATCGGGCCGGTGGAAGAGAATCAGATTGCAATAATCAACGAAAAATTATTTAGCGCCGGTGATTTATTACGTATCGAGGGCTTAAGAGCCAGTCGTTGATGCCTTATGAGAACTGCAACCATCGTCCCCATTGTGGAAGGCCCGGGGGAGGTTGAAGCAGCCCCGTTATTGCTGCGGCGATTATGCGAGAGGAAAGAATATTGGAATATTAAGGTAGACAGGCCCATCAATGCTCATGGGATTGGTAATATCACCAAAGTGAACGGCTTAGAAGGATATCTCGAGGTAGCAGCTAGGCGAAATGAGTGCAACGGGATTCTTGTTTTGCTGGATGCCGAAGGTGATTGTTCCAAAGAAGTTGCTAAGAACTTGGCAGAGCGGGCTAAACAACACAGTCCGCATCTTTCCACAGTTGTCGTAGCGGCCAAACATCATTATGAAAATTGGTTTCTGGGGAGTGCCGAGACTATTGCGGGAAAGAGAGGTTTGAAACAAAATCTGGAACTCATCGATAACCCTGAATCGATACCTGATCCCAAAAGATGGCTCACAGATAGAATGGTGCAAGGTAAGGCATATAGAGAAACTCTTGATCAGGCACCTCTGAGCCAAGCGATTGATATTGAACTCGTCCGCCAGAGATCTCGCTCCTTTCGACGTTTCGAGCACGCACTGGAACAGCTCCTAGACAGTATTTTGTCTGGGCAACCATCCATTACTCCTTGAATGCATATCTATCAGGCCATTTTATTAAGGCAAAGGTTTAAAAATTCACCCTCGAACCGAGTTCCGGCCTCTATGAGAAATCTTCTTGAAATCCCTTGACACCGGCGCCGCCATGTGGTACTTCCCTTGGTAATTAATGCACCCGTGTGGCTTTTGATTGAAGTCAAACCTTGCATCGCCGGGAAACTGCCAAGATCAGATCAAGCAACCCCAGACATCAAGTGAAATTACAAGGATAGGCAATGAAGTGAGGGGTTACGGCCTCTTCCAGCTTCTTTGCCTATTGTCTTTTTACCCTTACTATCAGTTAATACATTCTGGGACAGCCACAACAACGCCTGGGAGCCGCACACGGGGGCAGCGGGCCAGCAGGAGAAGGTACATGTCGGAGCCGTTGGAAAAAGTCTATCAACCCAGTGATATTGAAAAAAAATGGTACCATTATTGGGAAGCCCAATCCCTGTTCCGGGCCGACGCAGACAGCAATCGCCCGCCCTACAGCATCGTCATCCCCCCTCCCAACATTACCGGCTCCCTGCATATGGGCCATGCCCTCAATAATACTCTCCAGGATATCCTCATCCGGGCCAAACGCATGCAGGGATACAACGCCCTCTGGATGCCCGGCACCGACCATGCCGGCATAGCCACCCAGAACGTGGTGGAGCGTATGCTGGCTGCCGAGGGGCAAGACCGGCACGCCGTGGGCCGGGAGGCCTTTATCCAACGGGTCTGGCAATGGAAAGAAGAGTCCGGCGGTCGTATTATCAGCCAACTGAAGCGGTTGGGCTGCTCCTGCGACTGGAGCCGGGAGCGCTTCACCATGGATGCAGGTCTGTCCGCGGCGGTACGGGAGGTCTTTGTCCGCCTCTCTGAGGACGGCCTGATTTACCAGGGGAATTATATTATTAACTGGTGTCCCCGGTGTCAGACGGCCCTGGCTGATTTGGAAGTGGAGCACGAGACCAAGGACAGCTATCTCTACTATATCAAATACCCCGTGGCCGGCAATGGCGGCCATCTCACCGTGGCCACGACCCGGCCGGAGACCCTGCTGGGGGATACCGCCGTGGCCATCAACCCTCATGACCCGCGATTTACCAAGTTTCACGGGGCCACGGTGCTGCTGCCAATATTGGGCCGGAAAATCCCGGTCATCACCGATGAATACGTGGATATGGAATTCGGCACCGGGGCCCTCAAGGTCACCCCGGCCCACGATCCCAATGACTTTCACATCGGCGCCCGGCACCACCTGCCTTCGGTGCGGGTCATCGACGACCGGGGCCGCATGACCGAGGAGGCGGGAAAATACCAGGGTATGGACCGGTTCGCCTGCCGGGAAAAAATCCTCAAAGATTTGAAAACCGACGGTTTACTGGAAAAAGTGGAAAAATACGTCCACGGCGTGGGCCACTGTTACCGCTGCCGGGCCGTCGTGGAGCCCATGCTGTCGAAGCAGTGGTTCGTGGCGGTCAAACCCCTGGCCGAGGCTGCCATGGCCGCAGTGCAGGAGGGGCGCATCCGCATCATCCCGGCCATGTGGGAGAAGACCTTTTTCGAGTGGATGAACAACATCCGGGATTGGTGCATCTCCCGTCAGATCTGGTGGGGCCACCGCATCCCGGCCTGGACCTGCCAGGACTGCGGCCAGGTCCTGGTTTCCCGTAACACGCCGGCTCAGTGCTCCCAGTGCGGCGGCTCCGAGCTGATGCAGGAAGAGGACGTCCTGGACACCTGGTTTTCCTCGGCCCTATGGCCCTTTTCCACCCTGGGCTGGCCGGACCCCACCAAAGAACTGCAGCTGTTCTATCCCACCTCGGTCCTGGTCACCGCCTTTGACATCCTGTTCTTCTGGGTGGCCCGGATGATGATGATGGGGCTTTACTTCATGAAAGACGTGCCCTTTCGGGAAGTTTATATCCACGCCCTGGTCCGGGACGCGGAAGGCCAGAAAATGAGCAAATCCAAGGGGAATGTGGTGGACCCCCTGGAGGTCATGGATAAGTATGGCACCGACGCCTTCCGCTTTTCTCTGGCCGCCTTCGCCGCCATGGGCCGGGACGTGCGCCTGTCCGAAGAGCGTATTGCCGGGTATCGGAATTTTGTCAACAAGATCTGGAACGCCAGCCGTTTCACCCTTATGAACCTGGCCGACTTCGACCCCGCCGCGGCGGCCCGGGACGCACTGCCTCTCACCGTGGAGGAACGCTGGATAGTGAGCCGGCTGCAGCAGGTCAGCCAGGGGGTGGCCGAAGCCCTGGACTCCTATAATTTCGACCAGGCCGCGCATCAGCTCTACCAGTTCGCCTGGCACGAGTTCTGCGACTGGTACCTGGAGCTCATCAAGCCGGCCTTGTATGACAGCAAAGATCCGGGAGGCCAGCTCCATAGCCGAAAAGTTCTGCAGGAAGTCCTAAGCGCCCTGCTGCGCCTCCTGCATCCTTTTATGCCCTTTGTCACCGAGGAAATCTGGCATAAACTGCCCGGCACCCAGGGGAGCATCATGCTGGCGCCTTTCCCCCTGGCCCAGAGTCGTTTCCTGGATCCGGCCGCGGAAGAGGAAATGAACCTGTTGATGGCGGTCATCACCGCAGTGCGGAACCTGCGGGGCGAAATGAATGTGCCGCCCGGCGCCAAGGCCCCGATACAGTTCTATAGCAGCAACGAGGCTTCTTTGGCAGTCCTGCGAGCCCATAGTCGCTCCCTGGAAATCCTGGCCAAGATCGACGGCCTGGCCTGCAATCCCGGTGGCGACCGGCCCCAGGCTGCGGCCAAGGCCGTGGTGGGGGACGTGGAAATCTACCTGCCTCTGGCCGGCCTCATCGATTTTGCCGAAGAAGACCGCCGGCTGGCCAGAGAACTGGAAAAAATCAGCAAAGACCTGAACACGGCCCAGCGCAAGCTGGCCAACGAGGATTTTATGGCCAAGGCCCCCGCCGAAGTGGTGGCCAAAGAAAAGGAAAGGGTCCAGACCCTCACCGAAAAACTGGCAAAACTGAAGAGCCACAAAGAAAAGATCAAGGCCCTGACCGCGGGCTGAACTTGCGGCCCAACTCCGTATAGCTGGGAGGGGAAAGAGTTATGACTGCATTCAATAAAGATTTCAGCAAGTTCGACCGCCCGGAGATACTCCAGGTGCTGTTTCACCCCCGCCCGGAATTCGGCGGGCTCTTCGGCGGCGGCGGCAGTAGCGGCCATGATGTCTTGATCCCCGTGGAGGAGGGGGTGGCCATCGGCGGCAGGTTTCACGTGCGGGATAAAGGCCTGCCCAATATCCTGTTTTTCCACGGCAACGGCGAGATTGTGGCGGATTACGACGAGATGGGGCCGCTCTACAACCGCCTGGGCATCAATTTCCTGCCGGTGGATTACCGGGGCTACGGCCGCTCCGGGGGGGAGCCCAGCATCACCGGCATGATGCAGGATTGCCATGAAATCTTAGAATTCGTTACCTCTTGGCTCTCAGACCACGGGTATAACGGCCCCTTGGTACTCATGGGAAGGTCTTTGGGGAGCGCCTCGGTGCTGGAACTGGCCGCAGCACACCCGGACTCAATTGCCGGTCTGATCATCGAAAGCGGCTTTGCTTACGCCGGTCCGCTGCTGCGCCTTTTGGGGGTCGACCCCGAGGCTCTGGGCTTCACGGAAGAAGCGGGGTTCAACCATATCGCCAAGATCAAGACCTGGCATAACCCCCTCCTCATCATCCACGCCCAATTCGACCATATCATCCCGTTCAGCGACGGGCAGGCCCTGTTTGATGCCTGCCCTGCGACGGACAAAACGTTGGTGATGATTTCCGATGCCAATCACAACGACTTGTTTCTGCGGGGCCTGGAGCAGTATCTGACTGCCCTGGGGGAATTTGTCAAGGGAGTGGGCAGGGGTTAGTGGTCAATGAGTAGTGGTCAGGGGTCAGTGATCAGTGGTTAGGTTTAAATCGGTAGTCACGGACCTCCAGGTCTGTGCCCCTGGGGTGCGGTATATCAGAGAAATTCCGGCTGCCCGGGGCCAACGAAAAAGGCGTGGCCGGCACGCCCAGTCATGTTCAGAACCCTGAACTTTTCGGTTTAGGAGTTTTTCATGGTCGGGACGACTGGATTTGAACCAGCGACCCCAGCGTCCCGAACGCTGTGCTCTACCAGGCTGAGCCACGTCCCGACTCTTTCTATGTATCCCAAAGTAGCCGTTTGGGCAAGAAAAATTTAGGCTATCAGCTATCAGCTTTCAGCTATCAGCTTTCAGCAAAAAAAGCAGGTTAAGCAAAGTCATCAAAGTATCGGACTGAGTAAGATGGAAATGCATTAAATCCGGCTGCCCACTAACCACTGACCACTGACCCCTAATCTTCGAAGGATCCTATGCGGTTGAAGAATACCCCATGGCGGTGGGGGATCATACTATTCATGCTCTGGTCTCTATCCGGCTGCCAGAAAACCGATGACAGCCAGCCGGTCATCCATTTGTCCAGTAACGGTCCGGCTTACGGGGATATTTTTATCGACGGGTCCATCGGCGACGCCAGCACCCTGATTCCTCCCCTGGCCTCGGACTCCGCCTCCAGGGATATCGCCTCCCTGGTGTATAACGGCTTGGTGAAATACGACGGCGACCTCCAGTTGGTGGGGGACCTGGCCGAAAGGTGGGAAATCTCTCCGGACGGCCTGACCATCACTTTCAAGCTCCGCAAAGGCGTAACCTGGCACGACGGCGCCCCCTTCACCGCCCAGGATGTCCTGTTTACCTATCAGGTGATGGTGGACCCGAACACGCCCACCGCCTACTCCGGCGACTACAAGCAGGTGGAAAAAGCCGAGGCCGTGGATAAGTATACCTTCAGGGTGACCTATCCCAAACCTTTTGCCCCGGGCCTGGAGAGTTGGGGACTGGCCATCCTGCCCAAACATCTTTTGGAGGGCCAGGATATTACCCGCTCCCCCCTGGCCCGCCATCCCATCGGCACCGGCCCGTATAAATTCTTGTCCTGGAAAACCCAGGACCGCATCATGCTGACCTATAATCCGGATTATTTTGAGGGTCGGCCGTATCTCAACGGCTACATCAGCATGGTGAAGCCGGACCAGGCCACCATTTTTCTGGAACTCAAGGCCGGCAATATCGACCGCATGGGGCTCACCCCACTGCAGTACGTGCGGCAGACAGATTATCCCAAGTTTCAGCAGATGTTCAATAAATTCCGCTACACGGCCTTTGCTTACACCTATCTGGGCTATAACCTGGAAGACCCCAAGTTCAAGGACGTGCGGGTGCGCCAGGCTTTGACCTCGGCCATCAACAAACAGGAGATTATTGACGGGGTCCTCCTGGGGCTGGGCGTCCCGGCCACCGGCCCCTATAACCCTGGAACCTGGTTCCACAATCCCGATGTCCCCGACTTTTCTTATGACCCGGAAAAGGCCAAAGCCCTGCTGGCCCAGGCCGGGTGGCGGCTGAATGCCCAGGGAGTGCAGGAAAAAGAAGGGCAACCCTTTGAATTCACCATCCTTACCAACCAGGGGAATGAGGTGCGGGTGCGCACCGCCGAGATTATCCAGCGCCGGCTCCGGGAAGTGGGGGTGCTGGTGAAAATCCGCACCGTGGAATGGGCCGCGTTTTTGAAGGAATTCATCGAAAAGGGCCGCTTTGAGGCGGTATTGTTGGGCTGGACCACCGGTCAGGACCCGGACGTCTTTGACATCTGGCATTCCTCCAAAATTAACCCCGGCGAGTTAAATTTTATCCATTACCAGAATCCGGAAGTTGACCGGCTGCTGGAGCAGGGCCGCCACACCTTTGACCGGGCCAAAAGAAAGGCCTGTTATTTCCGGTTTCAGGAAATATTGGCTCAGGATCAGCCTTATACCTTTCTCTTTGTGCCCGACGCCCTGCCGGCCGTCAGCAGTCGCTTCCAGGGCATCAAACCGGCTCCCGCGGGCATCACTTATAATTTCATCAAGTGGTTCGTCCCCAAAGCCCAGCAACGGCATTTATTTACCCTGGACTGAGATCAGGGCAGCCAGGAGCGCAGGTCTTCCCAGAGCTGGCGGAAAAAATCCACTGCGGCGGGATCACGACGCTGGGGGCTCCACAGGGCCTCGGCCAGGCCCATCTGGGCCAGACCGATTTTAGCCAACACGATCTGGCCGATGGCCACGTAGCCGCTGGCGAACTGACCCACCCCCAGGAACAGGCCCCCGGCAAACTGGGCCAGGGCCGTAAAACCGAAAATAAACTGGCCGAAACCGAAGACCAGGCCCACCCCGAATTGGGCCACGGTGATGACCCCGAAGGCAAACTGGCCGATGGCAATTATGCCCTTGGCCACCCGGCGTCGGCCCCGGGCGTCCTTGCCGAAGGCCACGTGTATCAGGGGGTAGCCGTAAAACGTTCGCTCTGAACGGTATTCATACCCCGTACCCCGCCATTCCTGGTCCGATGGGCGGGGGGCCCCGCAGTGAGGGCAGGTTGTGGCCTCGGTGCTGACCTCTCGCTGGCATTCCCGGCAAGGTAAGAGCGCCATGTGGTTGCCTCCCTTCGATATGGAATTAGCTCCTGTGGCGCAGGCCTTCGGTCAAGATAGTTATCTTACCCGGATCTGCCCCAATGGGTTTATTGGAAACGTAAACGGAATACCAAATAAAGCCACGGTATACATTCTTATCGTGATAACATGGGCAAAGCTCAAATGACCCTATTGAACCGGGTTCTGCCTGCTTCTGAAATTGAGCTCCAGCTTTGTTCGCTGATTGCTGACAGACTGCATTAATACCAAGTTCTGTTTGGAATGCAACAATGTGATATCTCAACTATCTAAAAATAGATAACATTTTAACCATAAAGCAGAAACCGGAAACCAGAACTGATATAAGATGAAACCTCCCGAGGCGGAAAAAATTATCTATGGGGTCCATCCGGTCCTGGAGGCCTTGCGGCAGCAGGGGGACTGTCTGGAAGAGGTCATGATGGCCCGGGGGGGACGGGGCCGCTGGTTTGAGGAGGTCAAGCGGCTGGCCCAGAGATACGGGGTGCGCTTCCGCCTGGTGGAACCTGCCTGGCTGGCGCGGGTTGCCGGTCCTGTCCACCACCAGGGCATCCTGGCCCGCACCTGTGGGTACCGCTATCTGCCGGAGGCGGACTTGTTGGCCCGTTTATCCGAGGCCGGGGATGCGGCCCTAACGGTGGCGGCGGATTGTTTGCAGGACCCCATGAATCTGGGCAACCTGCTGCGCACAGCCGCCGCGGTGGGGGTCCAGGGAGTGCTTATTCCCAAAGATCGGGCCGTGGGGGTGACATCCACCGTGGCTAAGGCTGCGGCGGGAGCCCTGGCCCATATACCGGTGTGCCGGGTCACCAATCTCACCGATGCCTTGGCCCGCCTAAAGGAGATCGGCCTCTGGGTGATAGGCGCCGAGGCAGAGGCCCCCCAGACGATATACGGCGCTGATTTAAGGGGCCCCCTGGCGCTGGTCATCGGCAGCGAAGGCCGCGGCCTGCGCCCCCGAGTACGGCAGGCATGCGACCGTGTGCTGGCCATCCCTATGGCAGCCGGGAAGATCGGCTCTCTGAACGCCGCCACGGCAGGGGCGGTGTTATTGTATGAGGTATTTCGCCAAAGATTGGCCGCAACAAGCTGACCTTAAGCTTATCTTGCTGATTTTATAATATAATTTAGTTCTATTAAAATATTAAAATGTCGTTGACTTCTAAACTATTAATTGGTAAGAATAGAAAAAAACGGTATTCTTATTGTCATCAGCATCATCAACGGAATCCAACCGCACTGAAAAATAAAGATATACCTGGCATGGGATGAGGTCTGCCATTTTTCGCCACAAATCGTCTTTCTTGGCTCGACCGCCGCGCTGGCCCAAAAGGCTGCTCTATGGTTTGGCTTTTTTCGGCGCTGTCGCCTTATCAGGACTGACCTTCATGGTTTATTTGGCTCTCCAGGTGCCTGAAGAAAAGTTGCAGGCCGGGATCGCCTTTCCCCACGTTCTATCTTCCCACGATAAAACCGAACCGATTCCCGACGTAAACGCCGACGGTACCGAAAAGCCCCCTACCGCGGGCAGCGTGCCGACTTATGCGCTGTATTATTCCTCCAGTCCCGAGGAGCAGGAGCGGCTTAAGCTCGAGGCCCCCCGGCCCCGCCCCCGCATGAAACCGGAAAAACGGACTCCGGCCACGCTCAAAGCGAAGAAATCCTCTTAGTCTTTCCCAGTCCTCCGTGAGCGCCGCCGCCTCCAGCCAGACCGGAACCATTGCCCGTTCTGCCGGGACTGTGGGTATTGCGGTATTCTGCAGTCGGATTCTGGGTCTGGTGCGGGAACAGGTGCTGGCCAATTTCTTCGGGGCCGGTATGGCCATGGACGCCTTTGTGGTGGCCTTCCGGATCCCCAATCTGCTGCGCGATTTATTTGCCGAAGGGGCCTTGAGCGCCGCTTTCGTCAGCGTATTCACCGAATATGACCAGCGGCGGGGAAAGCAAAGCACCTGGCGGCTGGCCAACAATGTCCTGGTGACCTTGACCCTCCTGGTGGGGGGCATCGCCCTCGTGGGCATCCTCTCGGCCCATCATCTGGTGCGCCTCATGGCGCCGGATTTCGGCCTGGTAGCCGGCAAAATGGGTCTAACGGTCATCATGACCCAGATCATGTTTCCCTTCCTCCCCATGATTTCCCTGGCCGCGGTGGTCATGGGCATCCTCAATACCAAGGGGAGATTTTTCCTGCCGGCCATGGCCTCCAGTTTTTTCAATCTGGGGTCCATTCTCACCGGGGTGGCTCTGGCCCTGATCCTGCCATCGTACGGGGTCCCGGCAATTATCGGCATGGCCATCGGCACCCTCCTGGGGGGAGTGTTACAGCTGGCAGTGCAGGTGCCGTCGCTGTACCGCACGGGCTATCGCTGCCAGTGGGTCATGGATTGGCGGGATGAAGGGCTGCGCCGCATCTTTGTGCTCATGACCCCGGCCATCATCGGGCTCTCCGCCACCCAGATCAACGTCTTCATCAACACCTTCTTCGCTTCCAGTTGCGCCGAAGGCAGCGTCGCCTGGCTCAATTACGCCTTTCGTCTCCTGCAGTTTCCCATCGGGGTTTTCGGGGTGGCCATTTCCATTGCCACCATGCCTGTGGTTTCCCGCTATGCCGCGCACCGGGATTATGAGGGTTTGAAACAGGCCTTTACCTCGTCGCTGGTGATGACGCTGCTCATCACCGTCCCGGCCTCGGTGGGGCTGGCCATCCTGGCCGAACCCATCATCGCCCTGATTTTTCAGCATGGCCGTTTCACGGCCTCTGACACCGGCCAGACGGCCGCGGCCCTGGTGTTCTACACCCTGGGTCTTTTCGCTTATTCCGGCGTCAAGGTCGTCGTCCCGGTGTTTTACGCCCTCAACAACACCAGGTATCCAGTGATGGGGAGCTTCCTGGCGGTGGGGGCCAACCTGATTTTCGTCCTCCTGACCCTGGACCAGTTGCAGCACCGGGCAATTGCCCTGGCCACCTCCCTGAGCATGATCCTCAACTTTGGCTTTCTGAGCGTCGTGCTTTACTTCAAGATGCAGGGCTATCCCCTGGCCCACCTGGGCCGCTGCCTGGTCAAAATCTGCCTGGCCGCGAGCGTCATGGGAGTAGGGGTGCATTTCCTGGCGGTCTGGCTGCCGCCCCATTTCGGCACGGGAATTTTCAGTCAAATGGCGCTGCTGGGCATCCTGCTGGCCGCCGGCCTCCTGCTCTACACCCTCGTTCTCTCTTTTCTCAGGGTCCCGGAATTGCAGGAGTTAATCCGCCAGGTACACGGTTTACGGAAGAGAATAAAGCCACCTGAGGAAAACGTGTGATGACAGCCGGTAAAAAGGACAAAGCTCAGGCCGTCCTCAGAATATTGAAGGAAAATTACCCCACGGCGCACTGCACCCTGGATTTTGCCAACCCCCTGGAACTCCTGGTGGCCACCATCCTGTCGGCCCAATGCACCGACGAACGGGTCAATCTGGTGACCCCGGCGGTATTTCAGAAATACCCCACCGCGGCCGACTACGCCGCTGCACCCCTGACCGACCTGGAGGAGGCCTTCCACTCCACCGGTTTTTTCCGCCAAAAGGCCAAAAGCATCCAGCAGATCTGTCAGACCCTGGTGGAGAAATCCGCCGGGCAGATTCCCCCGTCCCTGGAGGAGCTGGTGAAACTGCCGGGCATCGGCCGGAAAACCGCCAACGTCATTTTGGGCAACGCCTTCGGCATTCCGGGGATCGTGGTGGATACCCACGTTGGCCGGGTGGCCCAACGGCTCGGTTTAACCGCCAATAAAGACCCGGTGAAGATCGAATTCGACCTCATGGCCCTGGTGCCCCAGGAGAAGTGGACCCATTTTTCCCACCAGCTCATCTGGCACGGCCGCCGGATCTGCACCGCCAGGAAGCCCCAGTGCCCGGTCTGCTTCCTGCGGCCGTACTGCGACTTCGGGCAGAAGGAATAAGTGGTCAGTAGGCAGTGGGCAGTGGGCAGTGGTCAGTGGGCAGTGGGCAGTGATTAGAGATTTAGGTCTCGTTCCCAAGTTGTACTTGGGAACGCCTTATTATCAAAGCGGTGCATTGGCGTCTGGTCATTCTGAACGCCGAGAAGAATCTACTGATGGCAATCGGTTAAGATCCTTGACGATGTTCAGGATGACGCTAGCAGCCGTTCTGCCAGGTGGGCAAGAGGGGTTTTATCAAGGCTTATTGGTTCGGTCGGTTCCTTTTAAAAAACTGCGGAAGCGCTCCAAGGTCTTTTTTATCGGAGGGACCCGCTCTTCGATCCAGCGGACCAGGCGATCGAAAATCGGCACGTCGATGGATAACAATAACGCCCCCAGGGCCAGGAAGAGCCAACCCTGCAGGATCGGCAGCACGAGTCCCGGAATTCCCAGGAGGATAAGGATAACCCCCACTGACATGCGAACAATCCGCCTCATCTAACAATTCTCCGGCCCTGATTTTGGTCCTGGGCATCACAGCGGCAGACGCTTGCCCCGGAACTGTCCAGGAACATGGACTTGCCCAAAGGCCCCTGCCTCAATGAATGCCCGGCGATGACATCTAGACGAAATGGTATCATGAATTACCCGAGAAAAAAAGGGCCGGGCCAGAACGCAAAAACCCACCGGGAATGGTTAATCACATATTGCAAATTTAAAATGTGTGGTTATAATATTAGGGTCAAGCTCGACGTTGGCAGGATGACCATATGCTGGGGGATCGTCTAGCGGCAGGACAGCAGACTCTGGATCTGCTTACCGAGGTTCGAATCCTCGTCCCCCAGCCAAAAAATTTTTCCTATGGCCGGTCCGATCTTACCTGGGATAAAGCAAAATTCTGGTGGCCAGGGAAACAGAGGCAGTAAAAAGTAATCGGCACTACCCCATTCCCCGGTAGCTCAGTCGGTAGAGCAGGTGGCTGTTAACCACTTTGTCGGCGGTTCGAGTCCGTCCCGGGGAGCCAGATATCAAAAAGGCCATCTTTCGCAGGAGAGAGGGCCTTTTCCTTTTGGTAGTCTAAGTTGGTAACTGCCAGTAAATCAAAGGGTTCTCGGTAACCAGGGTTTAGCCTGCCTTCCTTGTGGAGTTCGAGAATACAAAATTGAGCCAACGGCGCTTTTCGGGCATATCGTAAATATTTCCTTAACCTGGTAATTAATGGAAATTCTGCTCAGCACATTTCTGCACATGCAGCCAACGCATCGTCTGCTGGCAGATTTAAAGACCAGGGGCCTTGATCTGGCGCCCGGCACAGTGACGGGCGGCTTGCACACTTTGGCGCCATCCTGGCCTTGTCGAACAGAAACTAGGCAGGGCCATTTTTGACCCTGCCTTATATGGGAATATTACTGAACGGTTGGTTAACCTTTCCTGCACCTCTGCCAGCCCGCCAGAGCCATGAGGCCGGAGCCGAACAGGAGAACGGCCGGAGGAAGGGGAGCAACTGAAGTGGTAAACTTAAAATTCGCTAGGGCATAGACGTTTTGCCCTACATATCCGCCTGCTGTAGAGGGAAAATTTAGCGTCCCACCAGGCCCATACACATATTGTACGAAGGACACGGGCGCTGAGTAATGAGCGTACGCTGCTCCGTTGCCCCATGTATCATTTATAGTCGGCAGAGCGCCGGCCACGTAACCGGAGCCTGCCGGGAGGTCAACCGGAGTGATGGCACGAAACAAGAACCCTCCGGTTTCGGGGTCTCCAGGCTGAACGGTGGCCGTGGCGAGGAGAATCCCGTTCACGTCCCAGATCCCGACGGGGTGACTATCCACCATGTCCCCATCATAGTCGAGAAAACCGAGTGCCGTCACCGTGACCGGAGAAGACAGATCGAATTGCCACCCTATGGTGTAGTCGCTGTAATAACTCCAAGTGAATCCTCCGGTTTGCAGGGCCATAGTGTCCGCCTGCGCCATCCCCGGCAGGCAGAACCCGAATACCGCAAGTACTAAAAGGTGTTTCCGGGTTCATCCTGGTTCCCAAGTTGCATCTGGGAACCCAATATCCCGCCAAGCTGTGCTTGGCCACCTTTTATAAGCTTGCGGGTAAGGCATAGTTTCTAAAGGGGGGTCAGGGGGGATTTTAATCATCGGGGGTGGCTCCCTAGGTCATGGACGTTTCATTTAGGGTGGCGATACTCTCGCTCACCCCGTGGCCCTTAATTTCCGTGACCTCAAAATGGACGCCGCCGTGAGAAACTGCATCGCCTACCCGTGGTTG
>Ga0194125_10007749_pt1 | contig 15379 bp, 10 predicted proteins | sample TA2KigC250mmetaG_FD_148626 | JGI IMG/M metagenome (GOLD analysis project Ga0194125, IMG submission 148626) | Freshwater microbial communities from Lake Tanganyika, Tanzania - TA2015034 Kigoma Deep Cast 250m | ecosystem: Environmental > Aquatic > Freshwater > Lake | place: Tanzania: Lake... | reverse complement strand
CAGGGGACCAAGCGGGAGGTTGTGGGTCAACTGCGACAGCAGTTCGTCGCCCCGCGTGGGACCCCTGCCGGAGGCCACAGGGGGAGGTGCTTTATGCCCAGCGCGGCAGAGCCGCAACCAAAGCCCTGCTGGCGGTTCCGTGGGGCGAACCTCCAGGTTTGCGAGCTGGTTTTCCAACCAGCTTTGGGCCGCGCCCGGAGCCCGCGGCAGGTAAGCCGGCAAGGATGCCGGCTCGCAAGCGTGGACGCTCGCCCCACCAAAGGCTCCAGAATCTTCGCGGCGCGCAAAGAAACTCAGCGAGTGTACCCCAGGGAACTCTCGGCCGGTCTATCCGGGGTCCTGCTGATTCTGCTGACTGCGCCCGCGCTGGCGCAAGACATCGCGGTTCTGACGGGAACGGTGACCGACTCCACCGGAGCCGTGGTGGTCGCGGCACAGGTGGCTGTGACCAACCTTGCCACCAACATCGAGTCTACTACCCAGACCAACGCCGAGGGCATCTACCGGGTGCCGTTCCTGCGCCCGGGGATGTACCGGGTCACTATCTCGGCGGCGGGTTTCAAACGCTTTGTTCGAGACAACGTGGAGTTGCGCGTAGGGGCCACCGTCCCGATCAACGCTGCCCTCGAACTGGGGACCGTAGCGGAGACCGTGGAGGTCAAAGCCGCGGTGCCCCTGCTGGAAACGGAGACCTCTTCGACCGGCACCGTCCTCGGGGGCGACTACTTCTACCGCATGCCGCTGTACCAGCGCCATATCCGTTCCATCCTGTACCTGACGCCGGGCATCAGCGTGTCCGGATTCGGATGGGGCGGCGCCCTCGGCGGGTTTCAGATCAACGGGGAGGACTCCGGCCGGATTGGGTTTTTCGAGGATGGCATGTACGGCGTGAGACCCACGGGAGGCTGGACGACCGACACCATCGCCAACACGGTCGAGGAGATCAAGGTGCTGACCACGGCCCTGCCTGCCGAATACGGGCACTCGGCGGGCGGCGCCATTGTGGTGGTCAAGAAAAGCGGGGGCAACGAGCTGCACGGCCTGGTTTCCGGACTGTTTCGCGAAGGCCCCATGCAGCACCGCCGCTTCATGCAACTGTACCGGTTTGAGCAGCTCGGCAACAGCCTGCATTTCTACCAGCCGGACGCCAACCTCAGCGGGCCCGTCTACCTGCCCAAGCTCTATGACGGCCGCAACAAGACATTCTTCATGATCGCCGGCCAGTGGCTGATCGAGCGGCAGGGCGAGAGCATGACGTACTCGGTTCCCACGCCGGAGGAATTGCAGGGCAACTTCAGCTACGCCGGCTCAGGGGTGGCGACTAATCCGATATACGACGCGCGCACCACCCGTCTGGTGGACGGCCGGTGGTACAGAGATCCCTACCCGGGCAACATCATCCCCAAGGCCCAGTGGGACCCGGTGGCCCGTAACTTCCTGGCCCTGAACGTCTGGAGCCAGCCGGACCGGCGGGGCACGCCGACCACAACCGGGTACATCGAGAACCTGCTGGCGGTCCGTCAGAAGACCGTGGACTGGGGTAACCGTTCGGTGCGCCTGGACCATCAGGCCGCCCAGAACCTGAGGACGTTCTGGAACTGGAGCTACAACTCCCGCACCTCCTGGACGCCGGATCCAAGCATCCAGAACCCCGACTTCGACGCCTCGCGAAGAACCGCCTTGGAACAGCAGACCACCGCCGGGCTGGGGGGCACTTACACGTTCGCCCCGACCCTGATCAGCGAGATGCGCCTGAGCTACTACCGGTTCAAGTCGGAAGCCACCTGGCCCGGTTTCGGCAAGGACTACGGCAAGATGCTGGGAATCCCCAACATTGGGGCGGGGAGCATGCCCAGCATCACCGGCATTCCCTACGTCTCCAATCCCAGCCTGGACGTGCAGGAGACATTCAGTTTCCGGCAGGACCTCAGCAAGCTGTGGGGTAAGCACGCCTTCAAGATGGGCTACGATCTGATGCGGCTGCGCCGCAACAACTACACGGTCACCAACAACGCGGGCGCCTTCACCCTGTCCAGCACGGCGGGCCTGCAAACCAACGGGGCCTCGATTCCCAACACCGGCGGGAGCGAACTGACGCGGCTCATGAGCGGGGCGGTGTCCTCAGCCACCTTCACCGTCAACCTGCTCAGCAACCTGCCGCGCAACTGGATCCACTCGCTGTATTTCCAGGATGACTGGAAGATCCGGCCCAGCTTGACCGCCAACCTCGGGGTGCGCTGGCAGGTGCAGAGTGTGATGAACAACAAGTACGGACAGCAGTCCAGCTTCGACCCCACTGCGCCGGACAACGTGGCGACCGGAGCACGCGGGGTAATCATTCACCCCGAGTTCCTGCACCACAAGGACTGGAACAACTTCCAGCCGCGTCTGGGGCTGGCCTGGCAGGCGCGCCGGAACGTGGTGGTGCGCAGCGGTTTTGCCCTCTCGACGGTGGACGATCGGCTGCCCGGTCCACCGACGGAGGAGTACGGCTCCATCACCGCGCGCATCGACACCCCGTCCGGGGAGTACCGGCCGCGCTTCCAGCTTAACGCCGGGCCGATCATGCCCCTGGCGTGGCCGACGGTGCGGGCCGATGGGACCATTCCTTTCGTGGGCGCTAACTACGCTTCCCGCGGCGCCAGTTGGGTGGATCCCAACCGGAGGACCCCTTACAGCATGAACTGGAACCTCGGCATCCAGTACAACTTTACCACTAACTACCTGGCGGAACTGACTTATACCGGCAATCGCAGCGTCAACGGCTTTGAGAGCAGACAGATCAACCACCTCTCCTATGACTGGGCCTGGAACCTGCTCCAGACCAGCCCCGCGGAGTTTAGCCGGATGGAGGGCAACAGCCAGGCCTATCGGCCCTTCCCCAACTTCGGAACCATCAACTTTCTCACTAACGGCGCCAACTCGGTCTACCACGCCGGCACGGTGAAGCTGGAGAAACGTTACTCCTACGGGCTGTCGTTGCTGGGGTTTTACACCTACTCGAAGAGCATCGACAGCAGCACGAGTAACATGCTGATTCCGCGCAGTCAGGACCGGGGCCGGAGCAGCTTCGACCGCACGCATCAGCTTACCAGCAGCATGAACTACGAGGTCCCTTTCGGCAGGGGCCGCAAGTGGCTTAACCGGGGCGGGTTCTGGAACGCCGTCTTCGGCGGTTACGACGTGGTCTGGATCTACCGCATTGCCAGCGGCAACCCGCTTACCTTCGGCTTCTCCGGAAGTCCTTATCGGTACATGCCCACCAGCATCGTGGCCTACCGCTCGGGCCGTCCGGACAGCACCGGCCAGCCGGCCGGTCTGCGGGACGGCTGGGCCGACATCGGCGGGGACCGCTTCACGCGGGGCAATCACAACAAGGCCATCCAGTCCATGGACTACTTCCGCTACCCTGCCGCTTACCGGGTCGGGAACGTGGGCCGCAATACCATGGACCGGCAGCGGTTCATCGACGCCAGCTTCTCGGCCTCCAAGGAGTGGAAGATCAAGGAGCGGTCCACCTTGCAGTTCCGCTTCGACTTCCAGAATCCCTTCAAGTGGTACAACCTGTCGGCTCCGAACAGCACGGTGAACTTCACCAACCCGGCTACTTTCGGCACCTTCAGCACCAGCACCGCCGACGAGGGCACCACCGCCAACGCCGGCGGACAGCCGCTGATGAACATCACCCTGGCGCTGCGCTGGTAGGGAGGGCCGCCCATCTCCGAGTGGCGCGCGCGGCCGTGCCGGTGTAGACTCGTAGCTCGCCATGTCTTTGGACCGCAGACAATTCCTTTCCAGTGTGGCCGTGCCCGGGCTGGCCCAGCGCGAACGGCCCAACATCGTGCTGCTGATGACTGACCAGCAGGCCGGCGCGGCTGTCTCGGCGAACGGCAACCGCTACCTGCACACGCCGGCCATGGATTCGCTGGCGGCTGGCGGCGTCAGCTTCACCGAGTCCTATACCACCTACCCGGTGTGTTCGCCGGCGCGCTCGAGCTGGTTCACCAGCCGCATGCCGCACGAGACCGGCGTGCGGGTCAACGGCCAGCCCATCGCCGCGGGCATTCCCACCATGGGCGAGATCTTTCGCGCCCAGGGTTATCACACGGTTTACGGCGGCAAGTGGCACCTGCCCAAATCCTTCGGCGGCGTTACCGGCTTCGAGGAGCTGATCGGCGGCAGCAGCCTGGGCGCCGAAATGGACGAGCCCCTGGCCACATCCTGTGTCCAGTTCCTGAGAAAGCAGCCGAAGCAGCCCTTCCTGCTGGTGGCCTCCTTCATGAACCCGCACGACGTTTGTAGCTGGATCCGCGCCCACCCGGGCAGCCGCAGCTACGCGGACGTGACCAAGTACCCGCCCGCCCCCGCCAACATGGCGGTGGACCCGGAGGAGCCGGAGCACCTGCGCCACCATCGCTACGGCGGCATCGACCTGATGTCGCAGGGCGTGGGCATCGCCGCGGAGTGGAAACGCGATGACTGGCGCTTCTACTTGCACGACTACTACCGCATGGCGGAGGACGTGGACCGCCAGATCGGGCGCGTGCTGTCGGCGCTGCGCCTGGCGGGGCTGGCCGGGAACACCTTCGTCCTGCTGACCTCGGATCACGGTGAAGGCATGGGCGCGCACCGCTGGGTGCAGAAGGCCGCTTTCTGGGAGGAGACGGCGAAGGTTCCCATGATCGCGGCCGGCTGGGGCGTGCGCCGGCACGGCGTCGTGGACACGCATACGCTGGTCTCGGGTCTGGACATCCTGCCCACGGTGTGCGATTACGCCGGTGTGCCGCCGCCAGAGATCGTGCGCGGGCGCACCCTGCGCCCCGCCCTCGAAGGCGCTGGGCTGGACCGCACTTTCGTCGTCTCCGAGGTCCGCTACGGCGATGCCGCGCACGAGGGCCGCATGGTGCGCACCGCTCGCTACAAATACGTGGTCTACAACGGCGGGCGCAACCCGGAGCAGTTGTTCGATCTGGAGCTGGATCCGGGCGAAATCCTCAACCTGGCCCGCGCCTCGGACGCCGCCCCGATCCTCCAGCGACACCGTCAACTCCTGGCCGGGTGGATCAGAGAAACCCGGGATGACTTCCGCTTTCCCGTGTAGGCCCGATACCGCCATGAATCGCAGACAATTCCTTGGAACGCTCACCGCTCCGGCCGTGGCGGCGCCCCGCGCCGCGCGCCCCAACCTCGTCTTCATCTACACTGACGACCAGCGTTGGGATGCCATGAGCTGCGCCGGGCATCCCTTCTTGAAGACCCCGAACATGGACCGCATCGCCCGCGAGGGCGTGCGCTTCCGCAACGCGTTCGTCACCTTGCCGCTGTGCTCGCCCAGCCGCGCCAGCTTCCTGACGGGCCAGTACGCGCACACGCACCGCGTCACGACGAACGCCAACAATAGCGATCTGAGCCGCCAGTTGAGCACTTTCCCGCGACTGCTCCAGCAGGCCGGCTACGAGACCGCCTTCGTCGGCAAGTGGCACATGGGCAACGATGACTCGCCCCGGCCGGGTTTCGACCGCTGGGTGAGCTTCCGGGGCCAGGGCGTCTACAACGACCCGCCTTTGAACATCGACGGCCAGGCCACTAAGGCCCAGGGCTACATGACCGATATCCTCGCCGATCACGCCGTCGGGTTTCTGCGGCGCGCGCACGCCAAGCCGTTCCTGCTGTACATGGGCCACAAGGCGGTGCACGGCCCGTTCACTCCCGCCGAGCGGCACAAGGATCTTTACTCGACGGAGCCCATCCCCTATCCGCCCAGCATCAAGGACAACCTGGAGGGCAAACCGGCGCTGAGGCGCCCGGCCGGCGAGAAGCAGTATGCGCCGGAAGTCCAGGCGCAGCTCCGCGGGCCCAACGAGAACCTCATCCGCAACCAGTTGCGCTGCCTGGCGGCGGTGGACGAGAGCGTGGGGCGGGTGCTGGCCGCGCTCGAGGAAACCGGGCAACTGGACGACACCCTGGTCATCTTCACCAGCGACAACGGCTACTTCTGGGGCGAGCACGGGCTGGGCGACAAGCGCGCGGCATACGAGGAGTCCATCCGCATCCCCATGGTGGTGCGCTACCCGAAGCTGATTCGCGCGAGGGCGGTGCGGGATGATGCGGTGCTCAACATCGACGTTGCCCCAACGCTGCTGGAGGTCGCCGGCGCGCCGCCGGCGCCGGCCATGCAGGGGCGGTCCATGCTGCCCCTGCTCCAGGGCCGGAGCGGCGGCTGGCGGCGGTCCTTCCTGGCGGAGTATTTTCATGAGCCGCAGTTCCCGCGGGTGCCCTCCTGGCAGGCCGTACGCACGGACCGGTGGAAGTACATACGCTACACCGAACTGAAGGACATGGACGAGTTGTACGATCTGAAGGCCGACCCCTACGAAATGCGCAACCTCGTCGCGGATCCCAAGGCGGCGGGCGCGCTGCGTCAAATGCGCGCGGAGCTGGAAGAGCTGGTGAGGCAGACCGCCGCTTGATGGCTGTGATCTGGCTTCAGTCCAGGAACCCCAGGCGGGCCGGGGCGAAGTTGCCCAGGTTCGGGAACACCTCGGCCAGCGCCTGCTCCGGCACGCCGAACCAGGCGGCCAGCGTCGCGCCGTACTGGTCCAGCGAGGTGGTCGGCACCCAGACGCCGCGACCGCTGGCATCGTCGGGGCCATTGAGCGCCACGGTGGGGAAACGGCCGTAAAGCTGGCCGCCCTTGGCGGCGCCCCCGATTACGAAATGGTGGCTGCCCCACCCATGGTCCGAACCGGCGTTGGAGTTCGGATTCAAGGTGCGGCCGAACTCGCTCGCCGTGAACGCGGTCACCTGGTTGGCGACGCCCAGCTCCTCGGTGGCCTTATACAGAGCGCCCAGAGCCGGCCCAAGTTGCCCCATCAGGGCGTCATGGGAGGAGATCTGGCCGGTGTGAGTGTCCCAGCCGCCCAGAGAGGCAAAGAAGATCTGGCGGGAGACACCGAACTGATCGCGGGCGCGTACCAACCGGGCGACCTGCTCCATCTGCCGGCCCAGCGTGGTGGCCGGAAAAGGCGTGTTCAGCCGCGGGCTGGTCGTCAGCACGCTCGACAACTGGCTCGTAATGCGGATCCCTGCTGCCGTGACCTGGTTGCCCGCCTGCACCAGCAGATAGCCTTCATCGCTGGCCAGGATCTCCTGGAAGGCGCGCAGGCGGGCCTGCTGCTCCTGCGAGTTGTTGAATGAGGTCAACCCGGTGGTCGTTCCCGTATCGACCAGTGCGGGCCTGGCGTCGCGGCCGAGCAGAAAGAGCGCATTGCCGGAAAGCGATACCGTCGCCAAGGCACGGTCGGCGTTGCGCCCCGCGGCGCTGTCCGCCGCGCGTCCCCCCCAGCCGTACCGGGCGCTGCCGGTGGCAATTGCGGATTGCCACTGCAACTGCTGGTCGGAGTGGGAGAACAGGTTGATGGGCAGGGGCGCGGCGCGCCGCCGGTACTCGTCCCGGGTCATGGGCTGGACCATCATGCCGACGTTGGCGACAATAGCCGCCTTCTTCTGTGAGAACAGTTGCTGTAGATCGGTCAGCCGGGGATGGAGTCCGTAGCCGGCGCCGCCGGGCGTCGTCACCTCGCGCAGCGTGTTTCGCGCCAGGGCCAGAGCGCCGCGAGCGGTCTGGTAGCCCTGGTAGTCTTGCGTTCCCAGCGGCACCACCGTGTTGTTGCAGTCGTTGCCGCCAAACAGGAAGACGCACACCAGGGCGCGGTAGTCCTCGCCCGCCGCCAGAGCGGGGAGCCGGGCGAGACGCTCCACCGCGGTGGCGCTGATCACGGTGTTCAGAAAGCCTCTGCGGGTAAACATGTCATCCTCCTGTCAGTTCTGCACCTGGTACAGCAGCGACGAGGCCGCCAGATAGGCCGCCGTCTGCGCCTGGAGCCCCGGGTCGGCGATCGAATCCAGCGCGATCAGGATCCGGTCGCGCACCGCCTCCGGCATCCGGCCGTAGAACAGCACGCGGTTCAGGGCCTCCGACAGATACCACTTGTGGACCGAGGCCAGGTTGATGTAGGGTACCAGGTCGAGAGTCACGGTGGCGCCCAGCCGCAAGAACGTCACGGCGTCAGCGAAGTTGGCGCGGGCCAGCGCGTAGGCCGGAGTCAGAATCTCGAATTCCGGCCCGGCCACGTCATTCATGCCGGGAACCTGGTAGCCCAGTGAGAAGTAATTGAAGACGGTGGGCGCGTAGAACAGGTTCTGACCCATGGCCGAGGCCCGGCCGGGCAAGGGATTGAACTCCGCCACCGAAGCGCCCAGCGCCCGCAGCATCGCGGTGATGTAAAGCACCGGCTCCCGGAGATGCCCGAAGGACGGCGGATTGGCCAGGTCGTCTCCGTAGCGCGCCTCCGGATCCAGTAGAATCGCCTTGGCCACGGCCTTGAGATCGCCCCTCACGCCCCCCGGCCCCGAGTTGAAAACCGAAGCCACGCGCGCCACATAGGAGGGACTGGGGTTGCTGGTGACCAGCGCGCCGATCAGCCTGCGGGCCACGAACGGCCCCACATTGGGGTGCTGAAACAGGTGCCTAAGCGCGTCGTCCAGATCCTGCCGCGCGGTCTGGCCGGCGGGAATGCGGTAGCCGTCCAGCAGGACCTTCTCGGAAGTGTCGTGGTTGGCCTCCCAGGCCACCATCTGCCCCGAGTAGTAGGCCGGGTTGATGGCGGCGGGGGTACGGCCCGGGGTGGGCGGGAACGTCCATCCGGTGAAGACCCGTGCCAGGTTCTCGATGGCCGTCTGATCGTAGGCCGGCACTGGAGAGCCTGCCGCATCGAGCGCCGGCGTACCGTCGAGGTTAAGCTTGACCGTCCCGATAGTGAACAACTGCATGATCTCTCGCGCGTAGTTCTCGTTGGCGTTGATACCCCGCGCCCGGTCGGGCTTGACGTTGTTGACCATGTCCAGGTAGCGGCCCATGGCCGGGTTCAAGGTCATCTCGCGCATCAGCGTGTGGTAGTTGCCGAAGGCGTTGGCGTGTAACAGGCGCAGGTAGGGGATCATCATTTGCGCCTGGCCGGTCTTCACGCCGGAAACCACCCAGATCTGATGTAGAGCGAAGGCCAGCCGCTGCCGGAGCTGATCCGGCTCGTTCAGGCAGTTGTAGAAGAAGCGCCGCTGCGCCGGGGCCAGCGACTGCTGGTCGTTGGCGGTGGGTGGCTCCGGGTAGTCCGAAAGGGGAGCGGCGAACTGCTCGTCAATCCACTTCTCGAAGCCGATCTGGCGCAGCCGCACCAGGCTGTCCGGGGTGGGTCCCCAGGAGGCCTGCTCGAGAAACCGATTGGCCGCGCGGGCCGAGAGCAGCGCTCCAGGCACATCCACCTGCACTACCTGAAGCGATGAGCCGCCTCCGCTGGGGTTGCGGACCTGAATCACCGCCAGACCGCCAGGCGCCGCCGCCGCCGGAGCGACGGCCACGAGGCGTCCGTCAGGCAATCGCTCGGTGGCCCATGGCCTGCCGCCCAGCCAGATAGTGGCGCCAGGCTCGAAATCGCCCCCCTCGGTGACCACGACGACGCCGGCCTGTGGCATCGCTGCGGCCTGTCCAACTCGGGCTGTGATGTCGCTGCCGGCTGCCGTCAAAGCACTGAAAACAAATATGGATAAGCCCCATCTGAGTCCCAAAAGGCACCTCCCCTGAGGCCTGGGTCACCCTTGCCCAAGCCTACTGTTCACACAAGAATATAATCCCACAACGAATCGCCAAGTTGCGCTGCCGCCCGGCCTGGCCGCACAGCCGGAGTCAGGGCCTACATCATCTCGGAAGCTCGCAGCAGAGCTTCGTGCACCAGCAGATCCTCATCCGGTGTGACTGCCAGCGGCCGTTTGGAGCGGACGGCCTCGGCCAGCTCGACGAAATCGCCCACGTAACGCTGAAACGCGGGCAGCGGCACGCTCTGAGACTTCGCTTGGTAGGGGCCGGCGGGCTTGGCCAGGTCCATCTGGAGCGCCGGCGGCTCGATGGGGCGCACCACGGCGTTGCCGTTCGAGCCGAAGACCTCGAAGGCGCGGTGCTGGCTGCTGCCGGGCTGCAACATCGAGCTCATGATCACGCCGAGCGCCTTCGGGAACTCGAATACCGCCACGGTGTTGTCGGCCACCTTGTCCTGGAAAGCGCCGTGCCCTCGCAGTAGGGGCGCGATCTTAGCGGGCCGCCCCAGCAAGCGCACCATGGGATCGATGAGATGGCAGCCCTGCTCGAACATCTGCCCGCCGCGGAACAACCCCCATTCCCACCGCCGGTCGGCTCCGATCAGCGTGTTCATGGTGCCTCGCACCATGTACACCTCTCCCAGCCAGCCCTTGCGCGCGGCTTCCAGCGCCGCGTTGATGCCCGGATGGTAGCGCCACATGTAGCCCATCTGCATCAGCAGGCCCTTGCGGCGGGCCAGCGCCACCAGCGCCTGGAAGTCCTTCAGGTTGTCGGAGGGCGGTTTCTCCAGGTGCAGGTGCTTGCCGGCCTCGAGCGCCAGGCGGGCGTGCGAGGCGTGCTGCTTGACGGCGGACTCGACCGCTACCACCTGAATCGACGCGTCGCCCAGAAGCTGCTCCTGAGTCAGCAGCTTGACGCCGGCCTTCTCGTACTTGGCGCGCAGCTTGGGATCCGCCTCGCAGATGCCCGCCAGCTCCCAGGCCGGGTTCTGCTGGACGACCTGCACTTTGCCCTCGCCGTGCGAGTGGCTCACGCCGAGGAAACCGATCCTGATGCGTTCCGCCGCGGGCGACACCGCCTGCGCCGCGAGCGCGCCACACATGAAGTCCCGACGGTTCATTTCAGTCCTCCCACCGCGGCCGCCAGTCCGGCCATGGTTTCGACGGCCTTCTCGAGCAAGTGGCCGTGCTCGCTGCCGCAGCCCACGAAGCGCATGCCGCGATCGATCCACTTCTTGGCCAGGGGCAGCGCGCGGACCTGTATGCCCGGCAGCACGCCGTGTCCGCGGCAGCTTTCCATGAAGGCCAGCACCGTATCCACCAGCTTGGGGTTCTCGAAATCGCCGGGCACGCCGAGGGAGATCGACAGGTCGGCCGGTCCGATCATGGCCACGTCGATCCCAGGCACGGCCAGCAGCTCCTCGCGGCGCTCCATGGCCACGCGTGTCTCGAACTGCACTACCACCAGAGTGTGTGTGTTGGCGTGTTCGACGGCTTCGGCGAAGCTCCACTTCTGGTAGTCCAATTGCGGCCCGCTCAGGCCATAGCCGCGCACGCCCGCCGGGGGGAACCGGGTCCAGCTCAGGGCCTGTGCCAGCAGCTCGGGGGATTCCACCCGCGGGTAGATGATGCCCTGCGCGCCCGCATCCAATGCTCGCGCCACCAGCGCGTACTGGAGGTCGCCGACGCGCACGATGGGCGTGATGTCGCGCTCGAGCGAGGCCTGGATCAGTGCGCGAGTGGTTTCCAGGTCGAAGATGCCGTGCTCGCAGTCGATGAAGCAGAAATCGAAGCCCGCGATGGCGTAAATGCGCGGCACCTCGGTCGAGCCGAACTGCTGCATGCTCGACCCGAGCGCCACCCCGCCCTCGCGCAGCTTGGTCTTGGTCCGGTTGGGTTTCATGCCGAGTGACTATAATAGCGTTGTTGGGGACCCGTGGAAAAAGCCCGGCGGCAAGCTGAAGCATGCCCCACGTAGGACAAGCTTCAGCTTGTCGCTCCAGAATTGGCATGGGGCTTGTTCCACGGCCCGAGAGGAGGCAGCCGAATGTACAGACGCGAGTTCTTGCAGACCACCCTGGCGGTGGCGGCATTGGCCCAGGCCGGCCCCGGAGTCACCCGCTATGTTCGGTTCCGTCGCGGACAGGCCATGGCTTACGGCATCCTGGACGGCGACACCATCCGCGAGCTGGAGGGCCGGCCCTTCGCGGCACAGAAGGAGACCGGCGCGAAGCACAAACTGGCGGACCTGAAACTGCTGTTTCCCTGCCAGCCGCCCAAGGTCCTGGCGGTGGGCCTCAACTACAAGAGCCACATCGGCAACCGCCAGCCACCCGCCCGTCCGGAGTTGTTCTACAAGCCCGTCAGCGCCCTTCAGAACCCCGAGGATCCGATCGTGATCCCGAGCGGGGCCCAGAACGTCCACTACGAAGGCGAGCTGGTAATCGTGATCGGCAGGCGCGCCCGAAGGGTCACCGCCGAGCAGGCGCGGGAGGCCATCTTCGGTGTGACCTGCGGCAACGACGTCAGCGAGCGCGACTGGCAGAACGGCTCCGACAAGGACTTGCAGTGGTGGCGCGCCAAGGGCGCGGACACCTTCGCGCCGCTGGGTCCGGTGATCGCGCGGGGGCTGGACTACTCGAAGCTCCTGCTCCAGACCAGGCTGAACGGCAAGGTGGTGCAGAAGCAGTACACCTCGGACCTGCTGTTCGATTGCCCGGCCATCGTCAGCTTCACCAGCCAGTACGTGACACTGGTTCCCGGCGACGTAATCTACACCGGCACGCCCGGCAGCACTGCGGCGATGAAGCCCGGCGATGTGGTGGAGGTCGAGATCGAGGGCATCGGCATACTGCGCAACCGGGTGACGGCGGGCTGACGCGCTCAGCCGACGGGCCGGAAGACCTTCTCGGCAAACAGGCGGCTTAGCCGGAGGTTCTCCTCGAGCGGGCGTGTGACTTCGGTGGCCTTCTCGTAGGCCAGCTCGACCATCAGGTAGCCCGAGAAGTTGATCTCGCGCAGGTAGGCGGCCACCCGCGCGTAGTCGAGATCGCCTTGGCCCAGCGTCTCGGTCCACACGTTCTGTTTCGAGTTGCGCAGGTGCAAGCCGCCCAGCTTCGGGGCGCTCTCGCGCAGCAGGGCCATGTAGTCCTGACCGCCGCGGAAGATCCAGTGCAGATCCAGGCACTGCTGGACCAGGGGCCCGGTGTTCTGGAGCAGATGCCGCCACTCGCGCGCGTTCTCGGCCATCTCCGGATCGTGGTGATGGAGCATCAGCCCCAGACCGCGTTTCTTCAGCTCGCCCGCCAGCCGCTCGACGTGGCGCGCCTGGATCTGGAGCTCCTCGTCGGTCTTGCGCTCGCGCTTGGGCTTGGGATTGGGGTTTAGCGTGATGAAGCGTGTGCCGGAGGCCTTCACGATGTCAGCCAGTTCGAGCGCCTCGGCGATGGTCTTCTGGGCGGCCTGCTCCTCGTGCATGGGCCCGCCATGGTAGACGACGGGGACCTCGACGCCGGTCTGCTTCATCGCCGCCAGGGTATGTTCCCGCACCTCGGGGCGGTAGCAGAGCGACATCAGCTCGATGCGCCGGTAGCCGGCGCGGCGCACGGCGGCGAGGGCCTCGCCGATGCCTTCGGCCATGGGCTTCTTCTGGGCGTTGAACTGCTGCGTCCAGACGTAGATCTGCGCCGAGAGCAGCGGGCGGTAGCGCGCGGCGTGGGGCAGGCCTTCAGCCTGCCGCGCCGCAGGCGAAACCGCCTGCGCCACACAGGCCGCCAGGGCCTGCCGGCGGGTGAACACAACGGATTGGCGTGCCATGCGACCTAGTATACTCTCACCTATGAAATGCGCTCTGTGCCTGATGTGTGCGAGCCTGGCCCTGGCCGCGGACGTTCCCCTGCGGCAATCCGGATTCGAGGCCGCCCCCGGCGGGTCGCCCCCGGGTTGGACGGCGTGGGCGGTGCGGCCGGAGGTCGCGCCGCGGACCTTCGTCGAGCGTGTGCACTCGCGCGGCGAGGCCGGCTCGCTGGCTATCTCGGGCAACAGCAATACCGCGGCCTACGGCGGCTGGGAGTGCCTGGTTGGCGGGGTCAAGGCCGGTCAGTGGTACCGCCTGACCGCGTACTACCGCCTGGATGCGCCCCGTCACGAATCGCTCGACGTGGTAGCCCGCCTGGACTGGGTCAACGCCAAGGGCGGGCGTGCCGGGCAGCCCGAGTACGCCTGGCGGGTTGGCGCGGAGGGCGAGTGGCGGCGCATCACCAGCCAGGCGCCGGCCCCCGAGGGCGCGGTCGCCGTGAAGGTGCAACTCTACTTGCAGAACGCACCCTACACCACCGTGTGGTGGGACGACATCTCGCTTGAGCCTATTCCCCTTCCTAAGCCGCGCCCCGTGCGCGTGGCCACTATCAACCACTACCCGCCAAAGCGGACCGGCGCCGCGGAGGAGAGTGTCCGCCAGTTCCTGGAAGTCATCGACAAGACGCTCACCGGACCCACCGACCTGATCCTGCTGCCCGAGGGCATCACCCTGGTGGCCACCGGCAAGAAGTACGCGGAGGTGGCGGAGACGGTGCCCGGTCCCACTACCGCGCGGCTGTCTGAGGTGGCACGGCGGCGCAGCGCCTACATCGTAGCCGGCCTCTACGAGCGTGAGGGCATCGCCATCTACAACACCGCCGTGCTGATCGACCGCAAAGGCGATCTGGTGGGCAAGTACCGAAAAGTGTACCTGCCGCGCGAGGAAATCGAGGGCGGCCTGACGCCCGGCAACGACTACCCTGTCTTCCAGACCGACTTCGGCAAGGTGGGCATCATGATCTGCTGGGACGTGCAGTATGCGGACCCGGCCCGCGCGCTGGCCGTGGCGGGCGCCGAGATCGTCCTGCTGCCCATTTGGGGCGGCAACGAAACGCTGGCCAAGGCGCGCGCCATCGAGAACCACGTCTACCTGGTGGCCTCGGGCTACAACCACCCCACCTACATCATGGATCCGGACGGAGCAATGGTGGCCGCGGCCAAGGAGCGCGGCACGGCCGCCGTGGCCACGCTGGATTTGAGCCGCCGCTACGTGGACAAGTGGCTCGGCGAGATGCGCGGCCGTTTCATGCGCGAGCTGCGCCTGGATGTGCCCGTCCGGCGCAGTTCGCCGTCAGCCGCAGTAGAATAGGCCTCCAGGCCTGTTTCTGGCGCGTCCTACGACAGGCAGGAATACCTATTCCACTGGGCCTTGGGCATAAGGCCGCCGGCCGTGAACGGCCCGGATGCTATGATTGAAAGGATTTTCCCTATGGACTCACGACGCAATTTCATCGGCAAGTTCGCCACCGGGTTGGCCGGCACTCTGGCGCCCGCCACGGTCCTGGGCGCCAGCGAGCGCATCCGCCTGGGCATCATCGGTCCGGGTGACCGCGGCATGCAGATTGTGCGCGAGGCGCTGGCCTGCCCCAACACCGAGATGGTGGCCTTCGCCGACGTCTACACCAAGCGGCTCGAGGACGCCAAGAAGCTGGTCCCCGAGGCCAAGACCTTCCTCGACTACCGCTACCTGCTGGACGACAAGAGCATCGACGCGGTGCTGATCGCCACGCCCCAGCACTTGCACTGCGAGCACTTCGTCGCCGCCCTGGACGCCGGCAAGCACGTGTACCAGGAGAAGACCATGGCCTTCACGCCGGAGCACGCCAAGCGCATGCGCGCCGCGTTCCGCCGCGCCGGCCGCCGCACCGTG
>Ga0194125_10007748_pt1 | contig 15379 bp, 12 predicted proteins | sample TA2KigC250mmetaG_FD_148626 | JGI IMG/M metagenome (GOLD analysis project Ga0194125, IMG submission 148626) | Freshwater microbial communities from Lake Tanganyika, Tanzania - TA2015034 Kigoma Deep Cast 250m | ecosystem: Environmental > Aquatic > Freshwater > Lake | place: Tanzania: Lake... | reverse complement strand
AGATCAATATCCCCATCTTCTATAAGTCGAAACAGGAACGGAAAGTTGCGGAGACGAAAGCTGACATTCAGGTCATCGAAGCCCAGTACCGGGCGATGAAGAATGAGATCCTCTTCATGATCACGGATATGGGTTCGATGATTCAGAGAGTGGAGAGGCAATTGGAGCTATATAAAACAGGGATCATCCCGCAGGCGAGCCTTCAGATCAATTCAGCGATGAGCGCCTACCGGGTGGGGAAGGCTGATTTTATGACCCTGCTCGATAGCCGGATGACACTCTACCGGTATGAGTTAGAATACCATCAGGCCCTCACCGAATATGAAAAGAATGTGGCCAGCCTGGAGGCAGTCGTTGGAAGACGTTTTGAATAAATGGGGGGTAAGAGAATGAAAAGATCCATCTCGACGATTCTTTTGTTATTGATAGTCTGGTTGATCGCGAGCTGTGGAAAAGAGACGACCACCCACCAAGAACATCAACCGGAGGTCAAACAGGGAACAAAGAAGACGGATGACTTGGACATCAAGGGGCTCACCATGGAGTCGATCCAAAAAGAAGGGAAGATGCAGGAGGTGACCCCCGGGGCCGTCCAGATCTCTCCGGAACGGCAGCAGTTGATCGGAGTGAAGATTGGGAAGGTTGAGATGAGGCCGCTTGAGAAGATCATCCGGACCGTGGGCAGGGTGGATTATGATGAGAGGAAAGTTGTCACGGTCTCACCCAAAATCGGAGGCTGGATCGAAGACCTCTATGTCGATTTCACAGGGCGGTTTGTGAGGCAGGGAGAACCCCTTCTCACGATCTACAGCCCGGAACTGGTCTCCACACAGGAAGAGTATCTCATCGCACTGGGGGCAAGGAAAGATCTGGTGAAGAGTCCATTCGCAGAGGTGGCGGCAAGCGGAAACTCCCTTGCTGAATCTGCAAGGCGTCGTCTCAAACTCTGGGATATCAGCGACGATCAGATCAAAGCCCTGGAGGAGAGCGGCCAGGCGAAGAAGACGCTCACCCTCTATTCTCCCTTTAGCGGGTTTGTCCTTGAAAAGATGGCTTTTAAAGGGATGAGTTTGATGCCCGGCATGGCCCTTTTCAAATTAGCGGATCTCTCAACCGTATGGCTCTATGCGGATATCTATGAATATGAGCTTCCTTTTATTAGGTTGGGACAGCAGGCGGCGATCCAGCTTTCCTATCTTCAGGGAGAGACCTTTACCGGAAAGGCGATCTATATCTATCCCTCCCTGGATCCCAATACCCGGACGGCAAAAGTGAGGTTTGAGTTTCCCAACCCTGATGGAAAGCTGAAGCCGGAGATGTATGGCAATGTGGAGATTAAAGTCCACTTGGGTCAGAGGCTGGTTGTAGCTGAAGGGGCGATTATCGATACGGGACTTCGACAGATGGCCATTGTGGATAAGGGCAATGGCTATTTTGAACCGAGAGAGGTGAAGGTCGGCGCCAAGGTCGATCATTATTACGAGATCTTAAAAGGCCTGAAGGCAGGGGAGAGCGTCGTGACAAGCGCCAATTTCCTCATTGACTCTGAGTCGAGGTTTAAAGAGGCTGTGGGAGCGCCGGGACATGTGCATTGAGAGCGAGGGACGACGGACGAGGGACGATGTAACTCCCTAACCCCCCTCTATTCCCCCCTTAAGCTAAGGGGGGATGAAGGGGGGTTATAAAGGGGTGAGAGGGAGTTAAGAGGAAATAATCATGATCGAAAAGATTATTGAAGTTTGTGCGAAGAATCGATTTCTTGTTTTCACCGTCGTTCTTCTGGTGATGTTAGGAGGGGTCTATTCGATCAAGCATATTCCTCTCGATGCCGTGCCTGATATCTCCGATGTCCAGGTGATTGTCTATACTCCATGGGAGGGAAGAAGCCCGGATCTTATAGAAGATCAAGTGACCTATCCCATTGTCTCGGCCCTCATCTCAGCGCCCAAAGTGAGGACGGTGAGGGGATTTTCCGATTTTGGATTCTCTTATGTCTATGTGATTTTCGAAGATGGAACGGATATCTACTGGGCAAGGTCCAGGGTTCTGGAATATATGCAGCAGATCACCGGAAGGCTTCCAGCAGGCGCAAATCCTGTGCTTGGACCGGATGCGTCAGGAGTGGGTTGGGTCTATACCTATGCCCTGGTGGATGAAAGCGGCAAGCATGATCTTGCTAATCTTCGCACCCTTCAGGACTGGTATCTGCGTTATTCCCTGGCCAGCGTCGAAGGGGTGGCCGAGGTGGCCAGTGTGGGAGGTTTTGTCAAGCAGTACCAGATCAATATCGACCCGAACCGGATGTCGGCCTATGGCATCTCTCTCAGGGAGGTGATGGAGCGAGTCAAGATGTCGAATGCGGATGTGGAGGGAAGGCTTCTTGAATTCAGCGGCAGAGAATATATGGTGAGGGGACGTGGATACATCAAGTCTGTCGAGGATATCCAGAAGATCGTAGTGGGCGGACGCAGGGGAACCCCGATCCTTCTCCGGGACATTGCTCAGGTCAGCCTCGGGCCAGAGATCCGCAGGGGGATTGTGGAGATGGATGGGAAGGGTGAGGTCGTTGGCGGGATCATCGTAATGCGATTCGGTGAAAATGCCCTCAATGTGATCGATCGCGTCAAAGAGAAGATCAAAGAGATCAGCCCCGGGTTTCCGGAAGGGATGAAGGTGGTTACCACTTACGATCGTTCCGAACTGATACGGCTCTCCATTGAAAATCTTCAGAAGACGCTCCTCACGGAGATCATCGTCGTAAGCCTGGTCATCATCGTCTTTCTCCTTCATTTTCGTTCTGCCTTTGTCCCCATCTTTGCGCTGCCGATTGCAGTCATTGCCTCCTTCATTCCGATGTATTTTTTGAAGCTGACATCGAACATCATGTCCCTCGGAGGCATTGCCCTCTCCATCGGAGTTCTCGTGGATGCTTCAATCGTCATGGTAGAAAATGGATATCGCCACCTCTCCGAAGGCACGGAGGAGGATCGGAAGAATAGCTCAGGCACGATTGTCCGGGCTTGCCAGCAGGTGGGACGGGGCATCTTCTTCTCTCTGATCATCATCATCATCTCCTTTGTCCCGGTCTTCATGCTTGAGGCTCAGGAAGGAAGGCTCTTCCGTCCCCTTGCCTTTACCAAGACCTTTGCCATGGCGGCCTCTTCGATTCTTGCCATCACTCTTGTTCCCGTATTGATGACGATCTTCTTAAAAGGCAAACGCCTCAAACCCGAGGCTGTGAACCCGATCTCAAGGCTCTTCCGATGGTTCTATGAACCCGTCATCCACTTTGTTTTAAGATTTAAGAAGACAGCGCTATTCGTCAACTTCCTCATCATTCCCTTGAGTGTCTTTCTGTTATTAAAGATCGGAAGCGAGTTCATGCCTCCCCTTTACGAGGGGACGATCTTCTATATGCCCGTCACCAGTCCGGGAATCTCAGTGACCGAGGCCGGAAGGATTCTTGCGGTTCAGGATAAGATCCTTAAGAGCTTTCCGGAAGTTCATACCGTCTTTGGAAAGGCGGGCCGGGCAGAGACCTCCACGGACCCGGCGCCCTTCAGCATGATGGAGACAACCGTTCATCTCAAGCCGAGAGAAGAGTGGAGAAAGGTTAGAAAGGATTATTCATCGCTGCCTGAGTGGTTGAGGCCCATTGCCGAAAAGATACTTGGAACCCATCGAACGATGACCTATGAAGAGCTCGTGGAAGAGATGGACAAAAAGATGCAATTTCCGGGGTTCCAGAATGCCTGGACCATGCCCATCCGGGCAAGGATCGATATGCTGACGACAGGGATCCGGACGCCGGTCGGAATCAAAGTCTCGGGTCCGGATTTGAAGACGATCGAGGAGACAGGAATCCATATCGAAGTCATCCTTAAAGAAGTGGCCGGCACAAGGAGCGTCTATGCCGAGAGGGTGGCAGGAGGCTATTTTACCGATATTAAGATCAACCGGGATGCGATCGCCCGGTATGGCCTGACGGTCGGCGAGGTTCAGGAGGTCATTCAGACAGCCCTGGGAGGAATGAATATTACCTGGACCGTCGAGGGGAGAGAGAGATATCCAGTGAATATCCGTTACCCGCGGGAACTCCGGGATGATATAGAGAGGATAAAAAGGATATTGGTTCCGATAAGGGGAGGAGGCGCTTCAGGGACCCAATCGATGGGCGGCTCTTCAGCACCTCTTCTCCATGTTCCCCTGGCCCAATTGGCAGAGATCAGCCACACCTCAGGCCCTGCCATGATCCGGGATGAGGATGCCATGCTGACCGGTTATGTCTATGTGGATGTGACCGGAAGGGACATCGGTGGATATGTGGAGGAGGCAAAGAGGGTGATCCATGAGAAATTAAAACTCCCTACGGGATACTCCCTCTCCTGGAGCGGCCAGTATGAGTTTCAGGTCAGAGCGAAAGAACGGTTAAAAATCCTGATGCCCATCGTCTTCTTCATCATCTTCATCCTTCTCTATATGACATTCCATTCGATTGCAGAGTCGATCATCCTGATGGTTGCCGTCCTCTATGCGATGACCGGAGGCGTCATCCTCCAGTACCTCCTCGGATACAATTTCAGCGTGGCGGTCTGGGTGGGCTACATCGCCCTCTACGGGATAGCGGTGGAAACCGGCATAGTGATGATCATCTACCTTCATGAGGCTTTGAACAAACGTCTTGCGAAAGGAGAGATCACACAGCAGGATATCCACGAGGCCACGGTGGAAGGCTCCGTGCTTAGGCTCCGTCCAAAATTGATGACCGTAGGAACAACGCTGATCGGCCTGGTTCCCATCATGTGGTCTTCAGGCGTGGGTGCAGATGTGATGAAACCGATTGCCGCGCCCATTATCGGAGGCCTCCTGACCTCGACCATCCATGTGTTGATCATCACACCCATCATCTTTGCCATGGTGAAGGAGAGGGCTTTAAAGAAAGGGAAGTTAAAATCAGCGGAGATGAAGATTTAATATCTTTCTCGAAGGTCCTTGAACTATGGATTTCAATGGATATATTAAACTAGAAGGAGGAAGTAAAATGAAAAGGTGTGATCTGTATTTTCTGATTTCTTTGTTGGGTTTATTTGTTTTTACATCAACCTCCATTGCTCAGCATGGGCATGGAGCAGGCTCAAAGATGGAGACCCGGGAGGTTTTGGTTGAAGGGATGAAGGTTATTTTCCAGATCATGTCCAATTCGGAGCATAAGAAGATGCTCAAGGAAATGAAGATGAAAGAAGATATTGAACCCGGGACTACGCACAATATCACTCTGACACTAAAGGATGAGAAGACTCAGAAAGAGGTCGCCAATGCCGAGGTCCAGATGAAGGTGGTCGATCCAAAGGGAAAGGATCAGATTAAATCTTTGAAGTATGAAGGGGAGATGAAGAGTTATGATGCCTATTTTAACCTTCCCACAAAAGGCAAGTATCAGGTCTTGGTCCTTTTCAAGAGCGGAGAGAAGAAGGGGACAGCAGGGATATATTATGAAGTGAAGTAAAAATCGCCAAACACCAAATTCCAATCACCAATGATCAAAAAATTAATAAGGGGAAAGAAAGGGGAATTCTATGGTAAATTATTTTGATGACAATTCATTGTCAATTGGAAACACGCCGATGGTAAAGATCAATCAGATGGCGCAGGGACTGAAGGCCACGATCCTTGCTAAAATCGAAGGTCGCCACCCTGCCTATTCGGTCAAGTGCCGGATCGGAGCCAGCATGATCTGGGCTGCAGAGAAGCAGGGGGTACTAAAACCCGGAATGGAGATCATCGAACCGACGAGTGGGAATACGGGCATTGCCCTTGCCTACGTGGCTGCTGCTAGGGGATATAAGCTCAATGTGACCATGCCCGAGACGATGTCTATGGAACGGCGAAAGGTGCTTGCCATTCTTGGTGCTAACGTCATCCTGACTCCGGGCGCCAAGGGAATGAAGGGGGCTATCGAGGAAGCTGAGCGTATTGCTTCATCCAGTCTCAATTACTTTATGCCCCAGCAGTTTAAGAACCCTGCCAATCCTGAAATCCATTTTAAGACGACAGGGCCGGAGATATGGGAACAGACAGAGGGTGAAATCGATGTTCTTGTCTCAGGAGTTGGCACCGGAGGAACGATTTCAGGTGTCTCCCGGTATATAAAAGGAGAAAAAAAGAAAAAAATCCTCAGCGTGGCCGTGGAGCCCGTGGAAAGTCCGGTGATCACACAACGTCTCGCAGGTCAGGAGTTGAAGCCGGGTCCGCATAAGATTCAGGGGATTGGCGCCGGGTTCATCCCTGATACACTCGATCTTTCCATGGTCGATCGTGTGGAGCAGGTCACCAGTCAAGAGGCGATTGGACATGCCAGAAGGCTTTCTCGCGAAGAAGGGATTCTTTCAGGCGTCAGTTGCGGCGCAGCCATTGCCGTGGCATTAAGACTGGCAAAGAGCGGTGAGTTCGATGGGAAGACGATCGTAGCGATCTTACCCGATTCGGGAGAACGATACCTCACCGGTCCACTCTTCGAAGGGGTATTTGACGAAGCTGGCCTTCCGAGTATATAACCGTTTATCCCATCCCCTCAGTGGAACAGGCTTCCAGCCTGTCATAACGGGCAAGATGCCCATCCCACTTGGTGAGAGTCGAGGTGCACATGTTGAAAATTTTGATAAACATTTTAATATTTATTTTCTTAAACTCTGCCTTCGCATGGGCCAATGGTGAGCATCCCAAAACCCTGAAACAGGAGACCGATCCAAAGGCCTTTAAAATCTTAAAAGATAAATCGATTGACCCAAAAACAGGGCTGCCTAAAACACTCGATCCGCACCATTTCAAAGGGAAGGCAAGGCAGGCTTATCAGATTGCTAAAGAGATACCGGAGGTGCTGACGCAGATTCCCTGTTTCTGCGATTGCGATGTTTTTGGCCATGAGAATCTCCTGGACTGCTTCATCGATCAGCACGGCGCAGGGTGAGGAATATGCCAGGAGGAGGCCCTCCTGACCAAAAGGCTCTATGATAAGAAGACTCCCATCGATAAGATCCGAGAGGAGATCATCAAGAGATTTAAGAAGCCATGAGAAATGAATTTTTACCTTAACATTGCAAAACATTTAGTCAAAACGGACATGGGTGAACCGTTCGTAAAGGCTTCGGGGCGAACCTTTTAACGAATAAGCACACACATCCCAAGTCCTTGCCGGAGTTCACATTAGGTGAGGTCTACCGTTTCCCTTAACATGTCAACTTAATCGCCGTCAGAAGCCTTGAAGAGCGGTTTACCCGTGGCCGTTTTTGCAACTGTAAGGTTTATTAACCGTATCACCATTGAATTGATTTAAACATTGGGGAATCCCCCCTTCTTTGCCTGCCTAAGGGCAGGGAAAAGATTATCAGAGAGGGGCATTAGAGTTCATTTGTATTCCTTAAACCCATTACCGAGAGGTTTACAGGGGCATACCTTTGGCGCTTGCATTTCAAATCAAAGGATGTTAAAAACCAAATTCGGGGGGCCTGATGTGCCCTCTTTTTTTATGCACTGACAATGGAGTTATCTAAAAACCAGAATGAGATTGAAAATTAATTGATTTTTATTGCCGATGGAACTAAAATCTTTAGAGATGCAAAGAACCCTACGCGCATTCGCAATCATACTCCTGACCATGTCCGCTTTTTTTTCACTTGCCCTTGGAGCAGGCCAGGAGTTTCCTGTTCCTCCTCCGCCTTTTACCGAAGGGATCTTCCCCTGCAGTCAATGTCACGCCTCTATGGAAACAAACCGGAAAAAGAGGGAGCTGAAAGACGAACATACGCAAATCAGGATGCATCATGCGGAAACCTTGCGATGGTGCCTTGATTGCCACGATGCAAAAAACAGGGATAAACTTCGCCTTTATAACGGAGAGCTCATCAACTTTACCGAAAGCTACCGGCTCTGCGGCGAATGTCATGGCAACCTTTACAGGGATTGGAGGGCGGGGATTCACGGGAAAAGGACAGGATCTTTCATGGGAACCGGGAAGAGAACCTATTTGCTCTGCGCCCACTGTCACGACCCCCATGAGCCAAAATTTAAAAGGGTGACACCGGAGCCGCCTCCGTTTCGGCCCACGGACAGACGAAATGTCAAATAAAAACTATACCCGCAGGGGGTTCATCCGGAGTCTTTCCGTCACCGCTTTGGCGGGCCTTTCTCTTCCCCTCCTCTCTTCGTGTTCGAGAGAAGAACGCGAAGACTTCCTTCAGAAGCATTTCCTCGAGATGACCGAAGAGGAAAAGAAGCAGGTCATCGCCAAGCTGGAGCAAAGATACTTTGAACAATATGGAAGAAAATTCCAGATCAGCACACAGGAAGCCCTGCCGGAAATCCTCTGGGGCTATGGCCTGGAGCTTTCCCGGTGCATCGGTTGCCGAAAATGCGTTTATGCCTGCGCAAATGAAAACAATACCTCGCGATACACCCGCCAGGTTCACTGGATCAGGGTCTTAAGACTCAAGAGGGGAAATCTGATTAACCTTGAAGACTCGGAGCATTACTATGCCCCTGAGACCGTTCCGGAAAAGGGGTTCGTCTATCTTCCCGTTCAGTGTCAGCAGTGTCAGAACCCTCCCTGCGTAAAAGTATGCCCCATCCATGCCACCTGGCAGGAACCGGATGGAATCGTTGCTGTCGACTATAACTGGTGCATCGGATGCAGGTATTGTATTGCCGCTTGCCCTTATAAGGGGAGGGTCTTCAACTGGGCGGAACCGAATCTTCCCAAGGATGAAGTCAATCCAAATGTCCATTACCTCGGAAACCGGCCCAGGATGAAGTGCGCTGTGGAAAAATGCACGTTCTGTATCCAGCGGGTAAGGCAAGGGCGATACCCTGCCTGCGTGGAAGCCTGTCCCACGGGATCAAGAAAATTCGGAAACCTGCTCGACCCGAAAAGCGAAATACGCTACATCATTGAACGCAAAAGGGTCTTCCGGCTCAGAGAGGAATTAAATACCGAATCGAAATTTTACTACTTTTTTGAATCTTAGGAAGGCAATGGGATCATTACAGGGATTGTTGAAGGAGACATGGCATTTTTATAGAAAAACCCTGATTTTGGTGACCAGGGGAGGCAAAATTTATTATGCCTGGTGTTTCTCCCTGCTTGCCATTATCGTCGTGGGGTTCATCTTCTACTGGAAGCAACATGAGATGGGCCTGATCGAAACGAACATGACCGATCAGGTTTCCTGGGGCCTCTATATTGCCAACTTCACTTACCTCGTGGGAATGGCGGCCGCCGCCGTGCTTCTGGTCATCCCCTCCTATATCTATCAATTCAAACCCATCAAGGAAATCGTCGTCCTCGGAGAGCTCTTTGCCGCCTCTTGCATGGTCATGGCCATCCTCTTTGTCATGGTGGATCTCGGAAGGCTTGACCGTTTCTGGCACATGCTTCCATTCATCGGATCGATGAACTTCCCCGCTTCGCTTTTAGCCTGGGACGTTCTGGCTCTAAATGGCTACCTCTTTTTAAACCTCTTCATCCCGATTTACTTGCTGGTAAAATCTTACTATGGGAAAAAGCCTAACTGGAAATTCATCCTTCCTTTCATCCTCCTCTCCATTCCGTGGGCGGTCGGAATTCATACCGTCACCGCCTTCCTGTATAACGGCCTTGCCGCCCGTCCCTTCTGGAATGCATCGATTCTGGCCCCGAGGTTCCTGGCAAGCGCCTTCTGTTCAGGGCCTGCCATTATCATCGTCATTTTTCAGATCATCCGGAAGGTCTCCGCCATCAAGATAGAGGACGGCGCTCTCTTCAAGGTTGCGGAACTGATTGCTTATGCCATGTTCCTCAATCTCTTCCTTCTCGGCGCGGAGATATTTAAGGAATACTATTCCGGCACGGTTCATATGGCCTCCTTCAAGTACCTCTTTGAAGGCCTTCACCACCATAATGAGCTGGTTCCATGGATCTGGGCGGCCATGGCAATGAATGTCACTGCCTTTATCCTCTTCCTGATCCCCTCAACAAGAGAACGCTTAAGCACCCTCAACCTGGGATGCCTTCTCATCATCGTGGGGGTGTGGATTGAGAAGGGGCCGGGGTTTGTCATTCCGGGATTCGTTCCCGATCCACTTGGCGAGATTCATGAATATGTTCCCAATCTTGTGGAGCTCATGGTCTCCTTTGGAATCTGGGCGCTGGGTCTTCTCATCTTTACACTCCTGATGAAAGTGGCCATCCCCATTGAGACCGGAGAATTCACCCATACGGATTATGAAAGAGGTGTGATCACAAAAAAATCGCTGGATTATACTGCCTCGTTGCATAAAATTAATAAACAATAAACAGGGGAGGGCCTTATTTAATACCTCATCAGAGGAATTTAATTCTCGGCGCAAACTTGATCACAGGGTGGATAGAAGAAGATTTAAAAATATAAATGGAGATCATGACAGGGCTGGCCTTGATCTATTTCAATTACCTCAATTGTTCATCACTTGGGATGTAGCCTATGAATAGAAAACATTACATCCAGTATATCGTCATGTCTGCAATTGTCTTTATAGGGGGAATTTGTTTTTCGATCGCTGATGCCCAGAAAGTAGCGCTAAAAGAAAAACCTCTGAACCCGAAGGCGGCGACTAAAGAAACCCCTCTAAATGTCAAGACCTGTTATGGCTGTCATGATGAGATTAAAGATTTTCATGCGGCGGGAAAACATCGAAAAGTCAATTGCAGGAGCTGTCACGAGGGCCTGGAAAAACACCTCAAGGATGCGGAATCGAAACCGGCCACCCGAATGGACCATGCGACCTGCGGCAAGTGTCACAAGGAACAGTATGGGTCTTTTATTTCGGTAAATCTTGAGTCCAAGCCAAAAGTGGAAAAGTCAACTGCCACCAGTCGCTCACCGCTCTTTGACATTATTATGAGGCCCCATGGTTTTACAAGGGAACACGGGGAACCGAGAAGCCATGTATTCTCTCTCGTTGACCAGCTTCTGGTTGATCGGGCCTTTGGTGGAAGGTTCCAGCTTAAGGACTGGACAAAAATGAGCGAGGCCAAAGCTGCTGAAAAGTCCGTATGGGAGATATTAAAGGATGTAGATCCTTCATCGAGCGACCAGAAGATCTTTCCGCCTTACACGCCAAGAACAGCCTTTACAGCAGCCAACCCGGTCTGTCTGAGCTGTAAGACCCAGGACCATATTCTGAAGTGGGCTTACATGGGGGACAAGAATCCAAAGGCAAAGTGGGACAGGACGTCCAAGGTGGTTGAAATGGCAAGGGATGTTCACCGGCCATTTAACTGCTTTACCTGCCATGACCCTCATTCAGCAGGCCCGAGGGTTGTCAGGGACGCCCTGATTGATGCGGTCGTTGACAGGGGAGAAGGAACCTATCCATACGATAAAGAGAAGAGTAAGAAAATCACTATGACAAAAGTGATGTTCAGGGATTTCAGAGCCATTGGCGCCTTGAATAAACCTGATTCAAATCTCATGTGCGCCCAGTGCCACGTGGAGTATAACTGTAATCCTGTCATCGATCTTAAGACAGGCGAGACCATAGGCATGGGAGACCGAAGGACGAATGAATTTCAGTGGCGAAATGTCTTTGATTATGACGCCTGGGTTGAAAAACAGGGATACAGGGATTTTCGAAATGAAGTGACAGGAGCTCTCCTGTCGAAGATACAGCATCCTGAAGTTGAAGTCTTCTGGGGGAGCAAGCACGAAAGGGCAGGGGTGGAGTGCAAGGATTGCCATATGCCAAAGATGAAGAAGGCAGGCAAAACCTTCACCTGGCATGGGCAGAAAGGCGCTAAATATATGAAGAAAGACACCTGTCTGAAGTGCCATCCTCGCTGGACAGAGAAGGAGGCTGAGTATCAGATAGAAGGAGTGCAGAATTATATCAGGGGAAAGATGAGGAAGGCAGAGCTCTGGCTTTCGGAGTTTGTGCGGAGCTATCAGCTTGCAAAATCTGTCGGAGTCTCCGAGGACACCCTCAAGGAATCGAGGAAGTTCCATACAAAGGCGCATACGAAATGGGAGTGGTGGACGGCTGAAAACTCCGATGGCTTCCATAACCCTGACCAGGCGAAGGCATCTCTCCTCGAATCCATCCAGACATCCATTGATGGCGTAAAATTCCTCGAAAAGGCGATCGAGGATAAATTGAAGGCCGGGAAGTAATCGATGGACAGCGGGACCGGAGGACCCTATCACACTGGCAAGAAGAGGGTTGATTCCCTATCTATAAAAAATTTAAAATCTCCTTGATTTTTCTTAAGGCACTGTGTTACCTTATAAAAGGTTGAATAGGGGGAAAAACCGATCCGTTCGGTTTCCCCCTTTTTTTATTTACAGATAGAAAGGAGGGGACTAAAGATGAAGATGAAAGTGAATGCTATGTTATTTTGTCTCTGCGTAGTTCTGGCCTGGACCGGGACGGTGGTTGCGTCGCCAGCCTACCCGACACCCGAACAGGCGAATATTGCTAAGACCGGCAAATACGTCGGCGGCGATGCCTGCGCCTCATGCCACAAGGACTATTACAACACCTGGGTGACATCGCGGCACACGGTCAAGGCAACAAAGGGGCCGGCCTTCGGCAAAGAGTTCGAGAAAAATATCTACGAATGGGTTCGCCGCGACTGGGACAAGATCGACACTTACATGATTGTCGACCAGAAGGACGCAAAGACCAATTATATGGCTGCGCGCAAGGTGCCGTTGTCTGAGATCGACTATGTCATCGGCCAGACCTATAAACAGCGCTACATGAAATATTATGATGGCAGTCCGCTCGAGGTGTTCGAGGCAACCACTGAGGACGGAGGCATCAGCTGGAAGCTCGACAAGTCAAAGGTTTCGCAATTTCCCGGAAACAAGCAGCGCGCCGGCTACAAGTTCCTGTTCCTCGAAATGAATCCGAAGGACGGACAGTTCAACAAGAACTACTATGGCGAGTTCCGCTCATGGCAGGAACGTTGTATCGGTTGCCACGTGACCGGTTTTGACCACAAGGCGTGGGATGCGGCCAAGGCCGACTACGTCGCCGGGAAGCGCAAGGACTTGCGCGACATCTTTGCGGCTGACCTTCGGGTGGGCTGCGAATCGTGCCACGGTCCGGGAGAGGCACATGCGAAAAACCCATCAGCCCGCAACATCATCAACCCTGCCAAGATCACCGATATTGAAACACGCAAGATGGTTTGTGAACAGTGCCATACGCGTCCACAGCGCAGCCTGGTCGGCGCTGGCGCCAATGACTTGCGTGGCTACCGGTTGACCGAATCCTACATGGACTTCGCCCAATACACGCGGCCTGCCTGGGGCAAGGGGAACCGCCAGGTCTCGGTTGACGGCAAGGGCAGACGAGATCACCAGCAGGATATGGACCTCCGGCTAAGCGCAACCATCAAAGGGAACCACAGCGCACACGCAGCGATGGCTTGCTTTGACTGTCATGACGCTCATGGGGTAGGGAACAAGGGCAAGAAGAACCCTACGCTTAAGGCAGATAGTTCCGTTGCAACCTGCGCATCCTGCCACGGCGTGAAGGCCGAGGCCGTGTTGAAGGTGATGGATGGCCGCCAGGGTTGGAAGAGGGCAGGCTTCCCGGACTGGGGGACCGAATATGGCCGTCAGGGCAACAAACAGCACATTTTCAACATCGATATTTACGGCCGTTCGTATGGACTTCACCCGCAACAGTATCAGTGGGCTCTAAAGAAAGATGGCGACCCGAAGAAAGAGGGCGACTGGGAATCGATCTGGCCATGGGAAAAAGAGCGTTTCGAGAAGCAGGGACGCACCACCACCGTGGGTGCAACTCCTTGGAAATAGCCGGGGATGGCACTTCCTTTTAAATAGGGTCTGATGCCGGGCCACCTGAGTGAACAGGTGGCCCGTTTTTTTTCGGTACATTTGGTGATAGATCGGTCAAAAAGACTCTATAGTATGTGAATTACGTTCTCTACTCTACAAAGCCCTCACCGACTGCCTTTCCATTTTGATCACTCATCAGTAACAAAATTAAGGATAAAGGCAACCCGATTATTTATATTGACATCCCTAAAGCAATGTCTCACAGTGTTTTACATGAGAACCAACACATTAACTATCCGCCTGGATAAGGATCTGGACCGCTTATTGACAAGAGCGAGTAAAAGGTCGAGGAAAAATCGGAGTGAAATTGCCCGGGAGTTGCTGAAACGTCAACTGAGGCTTGAGCAATTTGAGGAATTAAGAAAGAGGATCATGCCTTTTGCTGAAGCCCGGGGTTTGCTGACCGACGAGGACATTTTCTCCCAGATCTCATGAGGATATTCCTTGACATAAATATTTTCGTCAACGCACTAAAATATCGCTAAAATCCTCTAAAGATTTCATGAAATTTGAGGCTCCACTCATTCCATACTTCTTCAAAATCTGGAACAGTTTTCATTAAAGGTATTAAGCTGTTTCCCCAGGTATTTTTGTTTCTTTCCTTTAGATTTTCGGAAATTAGACCTTCGAAATTGGGTTGAATTTGGCGAACTTTGCATTTCTCAATAAAGAGGGTTCTGAGTGTCTCTGGTTGAAAGGACTCCCCTGACCGGCAGAGGATAAACCAGAGGTCATATAGATCCCGGGGCCGTGGCCATTTTTTCTGTTGTTGAAGTAGTGCACGCATCTTTTCTGCTATAATCTCCTCTTTGCTATAGGAGGTTATTTTGAAATCGGATAGATCTGGATAACGTGGCGTTACAGATAGGATTTCCGGCTCTGTCAAGATCGGCTCATCAAACGTCAGGTGTATTTCCACGCTCGGGAGTTTCTGTCTGCGTGATCCCCCTCTGTTATATTCCACAGGGATTTCAACTTGAATATCTCCCGGGCTTGTGTGAGGGGTTTTTATGGCTATAAGAGTGCCCGATTTTTCTTGAACCCATTTTGCAATTCGATTAAGCAACTTTTGGGATGAATCCAAGTCCCCTGAATTGGGTTGGCAACTGAAATCAATATCTTCGGAAAATCGGTATTCCGGATAATAGCAATGTCTTGGACAAGTTCCACCTTTAAAGAACCATCCCTTGGGTGCGAGGTGATGCTGTGATAATCCATATAATATCCAGACGATGACATAATCTGTTTCAATTTGATCGAATCGAATCCCTTCAAGCGATGCAAAGTGGTGAAGCTCAGCCTTTGTGATCATTAAACGACCTTCGCATTAATCAGAAGATTCCATCGCCGATTATGCTTCCCCTGTCTGGGAAGCGTAGGGTCTAAGGGTGAGAAACCACGAGAATGTGATGCAAGTTTCTGCAAGGTTTGAGCATTGCCAAGCTCCAACGCTTCCATCAGGAACCCCAAACGTTTTGTTACAGCAGTGTTGCCTATTTTAG
>Ga0194125_10007747_pt1 | contig 15380 bp, 12 predicted proteins | sample TA2KigC250mmetaG_FD_148626 | JGI IMG/M metagenome (GOLD analysis project Ga0194125, IMG submission 148626) | Freshwater microbial communities from Lake Tanganyika, Tanzania - TA2015034 Kigoma Deep Cast 250m | ecosystem: Environmental > Aquatic > Freshwater > Lake | place: Tanzania: Lake... | reverse complement strand
CTCCCGGCCGGGACCGACATAGACGACCTCGGCCTCGATATCGGCGCTCATGCTCCCCGAAGCGAGCGAGGCGGGAACCTGGTTGAGGCTGGCCAGCTTTTTTCGGACAGGCTCAACGAGCCAGAGGTCGGCCTCCTCGGCGTCCCAGACGTCCCTGGAGGGAAAAAACTCGACCGCGACATCCGACAAGCCCGCCTCTTGGGCTTGGTCGCGGATGTAGAAGGTCTCGAAATACCCATGCTCGTATTCGGCCGCCGGCCTGTTCCGGTTGGCGGCGAGCATCTGGACATGGAGGAATGCCTGTTCACCCGAGAATTCGTTGATGATCGGATCCCGGACCGACGGCGGGACGAGGCATCGGTCGGGTGGAATCTGGGCGGCGAGAAATCCGGTGAACGCGGCGGCGGCGATTATCGGGATTTTCGATCTGCGGCGCAGCCTCATGTCCATCGTCCTCCCGAAGTCAAATACGGCGGCTTATTCGGCCATCCTCTTGAAGATCGCGTAGCGCTTCTTGGCTTCCTCCGCGGCTTGGGCAAAGAGCTCCTTGGCGATCTCAGGATACTGTTGGACGAGCGTCCGGTAGCGGATCTCATTCTTGAGGAAGGCTTCGTATTCGAGCTTGGGCTCCTTGGAATCCAGGACGAGGGGATTCTTGCCGTCCTTGGCCAGGAGGGGGTTGTAGCGGTAGAGGATCCAGTAGCCCGTGTCCACGGCCAGCTTCTCCTCGGCCTGGGATTTCCGCATGTCGATCCCATGGTTGATGCACGGGGAATAGGCGATGATGATCGACGGGCCGTCGTAGGCTTCGGCCTCGAGGAACGCCTTGAGGCACTGGTTCATGTTCGCTCCCATGGCCACCGAAGCGACATAAACGTAGCCGTAGCTCATGGCCATCCGGCCGAGGTCCTTCTTGCCCGTCTTTTTGCCGGAGGCGGCGAACTTGGCCACCGAACCGGTCGGGGTCGCCTTGGAGGCCTGTCCCCCCGTGTTGGAGTAGACCTCGGTGTCGAGGACGAGGAGGTTGACGTTCCGGTTCATGGCCACGACGTGGTCGAGCCCGCCGTAGCCGATGTCGTAGGCCCAACCGTCCCCCCCGATCGACCAAACGCTCTTTTCAACGAGAAAGTCCTTGAGCCCGTCGATTTTCGTCAGGTATGATTTGGAGCCGTTGGCTCGTCTCAAGGCCTCGGGGAGGGCCTCCCGGACGGCCTGAGCGGCAGCCTTGGCCGCGTCGTCGGTCGCCTTCCAGAGCCCCTTCATCTTGGCCAGGGCCTCAGCCAGGGCGGGCGTCGTGCCCGCCGCCAGAGCCCCCTCGATCGAGGCGGCGAGAAGCCGACGGTTGGCGTCGACGGCCAGGCGCATGCCAAATCCGTACTCGGCGTTGTCCTCGAACAGGGAGTTCGCCCAGACCGGCCCCCGGCCGTCCTGAGTCACGCAATAGGGCGACGTCGGGAAGGTCCCGCCGTAGATCGAGGAGCAGCCGGTCGCGTTGGCGATGATCATCCGGTGGCCAAAGAGCTGGGTCGCCAGCTTGACGTACGGGGTCTCGCCGCAGCCCGCGCAAGCCCCGCTGAACTCGAACAGGGGACGGAGGAACTGGCTGCCCTTGAGGGTCTCGCGGCGGACGCCGTCGAGGACGTTGTCGGGGAGGGCGTCGAAGAACACCGCCTTCTCGGACTCGCCGGCCGCCCTCTGGTCCTCGATCGGCGTCATGACGATCGCTTTGGTTTTGGCCGGGCATGTTTCGGCGCAGGAGCCGCAGCCGACGCAGTCCTCGACGTAAACCTGGAGACGGTACCGGAGGTCCCGGTCGTTCTTGGCGTTCGACTTGACGGTCTCGAAGCCGGAGGGGGCGCCGGCGAGGTCGGCCGGGGCGATCTGCTTGGGCCGGATCGAGGCGTGCGGACAGACGAAGGCGCATTGATTGCATTGGGTGCAGTTGGCCGGGATCCACTTCGGGACCTCGACGGCGATCCCCCTCTTCTCGAGCCGGGCCGTGGCCGTGGGAATCCGTCCGTCGTAGGGCATCTTCGAGACGGGAATCGTGTCGCCCTTGAAGTGCATGATCGGGTCGATGACGGATTTCGTGAACTCGTCGGCGTCGTCCGGGACGAGCTTCGGGACGGGGGCGGATTTCGTGATCCGGCCGGGGATGGGGACTTCCTCGAGCCCCGAGGCGGCCCGGTCGACCGCGTCCCAGTTCATCTGGACGACGTTCATGCCCTTTTTGTGGAAGTTCTTGTGGATGGCTTTCTTGATCAGGGCGATGGCCTCGGCCTCGGGAAGGACCCCCGAGATCTTGAAGAAGCAGGCCTGCATGATCGAGTTGATCCGGACGCCCAGGCCGAGCTCTCCGGCGATCTTCAGGGCGTCGATGTTGTAGACCTTGATCTTCTTGTCGATGATCGTCCGCTGCATCTCTTCGGTCAGGTTCTCGAAGACCTCCTCTTTCATCCAGGGGGAGTTCAGGAGAAAGGTCCCGCCTTCCCGGAGGCCTTCGAGGATGTCGTAGCGGCCGATATAAGCGGCTTTGTGAAGGGCGACGAAATCGACGGCGTTGAGGAGGTACTGGGACTGGATGGGTTTCTTGCCGAAGCGGAGGTGGCTGATCGTCACCCCGCCGGATTTCTTGGAGTCGTACTGGAAATAGCCCTGGCCGAAGAGGTCGGTGTTGTCGGCGATGATCGTGATCGAGTTCTTGTTGGCCCCGACCGTTCCGTCCGAGCCGTAGCCCCAGAACTTGCACCGGACCGTCCCTTCGGGCTCCGTGTCGATGTAAGGGCCCAAGGGCAGCGAGGTCCTCATGACGTCGTCCTCGATCCCGACGGTGAAACCGTGGGTGCACGCCCCGTCGAGATGGTCGTAGACGGCCTTGACTTGGTTCGGGGTGAATTCCTTGGAGGACAAGCCGTAGCGGCCGCCGATGATCGTCAGGCCGCGGCCAGCGAGGGCGGTCATGACGTCGAGATAGAGGGGCTCGCCGAGGGCCCCGGGCTCCTTGGTCCGGTCGAGGACGGCGATCTTTCTGGCCGAGGCCGGGAGGGCGGCGATCAAGGCCTTGGCGTCGAAGGGACGGTAGAGGCGGACCTTGACGACGCCGAACTTGGCCCCGCGGGGATTAAAATAATGGATCGTCTCTTCGGCCGTTTCGGCGCCGGAACCCATGATGATGATCACCTTGTCGGCGTCCGGGGCGCCGACGTAGTCGAACAGATGATATCGGCGGCCGACGGCCTCGGCGACCTTGTCCATGTATTGCTGGACGATCGCCGGGGCCTCGGCGTAGTACTTGTTGACCGTTTCCCGTCCCTGGAAATAGACGTCGGGGTTGTGCTGGCCGACCTTCATCATCGGCCGTTCGGGATTGAGGGCCCGGTTCCGGAAATCTTCGACGGTCTCCGGCTCGAGAAGCGAAGCCAAGGTGTCTTCCGAGACGACGTCGACCTTCTGGACCTCGTTCGAGGTCCGGAAGCCGTCGAAGAAGTGGAGGAAGGGGATTTTCGTTCGGAGGCTGGCCAGGTTGGCGACGATGGCCAAGTCTTGGGCCTCCTGGACCGATCCGGCGCAGGTCAAGGCGAAGCCCGTGTTGCGGGCCGACATGACGTCGCTGTGGTCGCCGAAAATCGAAAGGGACTGGCAGGCCAGGGAGCGGGCCGAGACGAGGAAGAGGGTCGGCAGCATCTCCCCGGCGATCTTGTGCATGTTGGGGAGCATGAGCATCAGCCCCTGGGAGGCGGTGAAGGTCGTCGTCAGGGCGCCCGCGGTCAGGGCCCCGTGGACGGCCCCGGCCGCCCCGGCCTCGGATTGCATCTCGACGACGTCGACCCTCTGGCCGAAGACGTTCGTCCGCCCTTGGGCCGACCACTCATCGGCCAGTTCCCCCATCGTCGAGGAAGGGGTGATCGGATAGATGGCCGCGACCTCGGCGTAAGCGTAGGCGACATGGGTCGCGGCCGTGTTCCCGTCGACCGTCCGGTAGTTTTTTTTCATATAAGGACGTCCTCCTGTGGAATGAAATCGGGATTATTCTCTGAGCTCGGTCCTCCCCTCCAGGGCCTTGCGGACCGTCACCTGGTCGGCGAAATCGAGGTCCGAGCCGACGGGAAGGCCCATGGCCAGGCGGGTAAGCCGAAGATGATAAGGCTTGAGGACCCCCGCCAGAAAGTGGGCCGTGGCCTCTCCCTCGGCGGTGGGATTCGTGGCGATGATGATTTCCTGGAACCGGCCTCCGGCGATTCTCCTCTCGAGGCGGTCGATTTTGAGTTCGTCCGGCCCGACCCCCTTGAGGGGGGCCAGAACGCCCAGGAGAACATGATAGCGGCCGCGGAAAACGCCGGTCTTTTCGATCGTGGCGATGTTGTAGGGCTCCTCGACGATGCAGAGGACCTCGTCGCTCCGGTCGGAGTCGGCGCAATAGCGGCAGGGGTCGACGTGGGTGATGTTGTTGCAGACCGAACAGGAGAAGAGGCTCTGTTTCATCTCCCGGATGGCCGCGGCCAGGGCCTCGGCCTGTTCCGGAGGCTGGCCGAGAAGGTGAAAAGCGATCCGCTGGGCCGTCTTCGCCCCGATGCTCGGAATTTTCCGCAGCTCCTCGATGAGGCGGTGGAGCGGCTGGGCGTACTCGACCATCAGAACAGTCCCGGAATCTTGAGGCCCGCGCCGAGGCCGCCGAGCTTGCGGGCCAGCTCGGCGTCGACCTTGGCCGCGGCGTCACGGCAGGCCGCCAGGATGAGATCCTGGAGCATGTCGACATCGTCCTTGTCGACGACCTCGGGGTCGAGCTTGAGGGAGAGGAGGTTCTTCTGCCCGTCGAGGATCGCGACGACCATGCCGCCGCCGCTGGAGCCCTCGATCCGCAGTTCCGAGAGCTCTCGCTGGATGCGCTCCTGCATCTCCTTGGCCGTCTTGATCATCCGGTTGAGGTCCCCGAGTCCCTTCATCTCACTCCTCCCCGCCTTCGCGGCGGCCTTTCGTCGGTTCGACCGAGACGATCCGGCCTTTCATCCGTTCGAGGAACATCTTGACGTTCGGGTCCTTTCGGGCGGCCTCGGTTTGCCCGTCGCGAGGCGGCCCGGCCGGCCTTGACGGCGGCGGCATGACCGGCGGAGCGGGCGGCGGCGCCGGTCGATCGCTCGGCCGGCCCCATGAAGCCCCGGTCTGTCCGGCGGGCTTCGGCTCCCGCCCGGAAAAAGGCTTTCGGGTCGTGACCGCCGGAACCGCCGGTCCGTCGTTCCGACCCGCGGGAGGGGGAGCAGAAGCCAGGTCGGCGCGGCCCAGGGCCTTTTTGGCCGGCTCGAGGTCCCGGATAAGCTCTTTCAAGGGGACAAGCTTTCGGAAATGACAGAGCTTGACGAGGAGCGTTTCAAGGGTGATTTGTGGGTTGGAGGAATAGCGGAGGTTCGGCTCGCCCGCCTGGAGGGCCTGGAGATAGCGGAGGAGCTCCTCGTCCGCGGCTTTTTCGGCTTCGGCCCGGAGCCGGTTCATGTCCTCCGGGTTGAAGAGAAGGATGTCCTCAGGCCGGGACATCGTCCGGACGACGAGAAGGTTTCGGAAGTGCTGGATGAGCTCTTTGGCGAAAGCCCGGAGGTCGTAACCCGAGTCGAGGACTTTCTCGATCAGCGGAAAGACGCGGTCGGCCTGTTCGGCCAGGACGGCGGAGGAAAAGGCGAACAGAAGGTCCCGATTGATCGTCCCCAGGATTTCCTTGAGGGCCTCGTCTTCGACCCGTTCGCCGCAGAAGGCGACGGCCTGGTCGAGGAGGCTCTGGGAGTCGCGGAGGCTGCCGTCGGCCGCGGCGGCGATCAGGCCGAGACCGTAGGGCGAAATCGTCAAGCCCTCCTTTTCGGCGACGACGGCCAGATGGTCCATGATTTCCCGCTGGGAGGCTCGCTTGAATTCGAAATGCTGGCAGCGCGAGACGATCGTCGCCGGGACCTTTTGGAACTCGGTCGTGGCGAAAATGAAGACGGTGTTTTCGGGCGGCTCTTCGAGCGTCTTCAAGAGGGCGTTGAATCCATCCTTGGTGATCTGGTGGACTTCGTCGATATAGATGATTTTCGTCCGGCTGCGGAGGGCCTTGTATTTGACGAGTTCGCGCAGGGAGCGGATGTCGTCGATGCCCCGGTTCGAGGCGCCGTCGATCTCCAGATAGTCGACGGCATGGTCGTCGTCGATTTCGCGGCAGAAGTCGCAGGCGTTGCAGGGCGTCGGGGTCGGGCCGCGCCCGCAGTTCAGGGCCTTGGCCAGGATCCGGGCGGCGGTCGTTTTCCCCACGCCCCGCATCCCCGAAAAGAGATAGGCCTGGGCGACGCGGTCGGACTTGATGGCGTTCTGGAGCGTCCGGACGACGGCCTTCTGGCCGACCATCTCCTCGAACGTCTTCGGCCTGTATTTGCGGGCGAGGACGAGATACGACATGGACCGGAATTGACCTCGGAAAGGATAAGCGGATCCTTCTTCAGTAAGCGACAGTCTACCATAATCGGCCCGAAATCCCAAGGTTTTTTTTCAGGCCTCGGGCTTCACCTTGAAGCGGACGTCGAAGTTTCAGCCGCGCCGGACGACCCTCCCCCGCCATCCGGCTCGACGACCAGGACGTTTCCCGCCGGTCCGCCCTCTAGGCGAATTTCCCAAAGACGCTCCGGATGCGTTCGAAAGCCCAGTCGAGATCCTTTTTCGTGATGATGAGCGGCGGGGCGAAGCGGATGACGTGGTCGTGCGTCTCCTTGCAGAGGAGGCCGACGCCCTTGAGGGCCTCGCAGAACCGTCGGGCCCCCCCGGCATCCCGTTGAAGCTCGAGGCCGATGAGGAGCCCTTGGCCTCGGACCTCCTTGAGGTGGCGGCTCCGGATCGTCCGGAGCTTCGCCATGAAGTACGCCCCCATCTTGGCCGCGTTCTGAACGAGCTTCTCGTCCTTGATGACCCGAAGGGCTTCCCGGGCGACGGCGCAGGCCAGGGGATTGCCGCCGAAGGTCGAGCCGTGCTCCCCGGGCTTGAAGACGCCCAGGACGGACCGGGGCGCGATAACGGCCGAAATCGGGTAACAGCCGCCGCCGAGGGATTTGCCGATGACGATCATATCGGGCTTGAAGCCTTCGTGCTCAAAGGCGAAGAGCTTGCCCGTCCTTCCCAGGCCGGTCTGGATTTCATCGGCGATGAAAAGGACATTGTTCCGCTCGCAGATCTCCTTGGCTCTCTTGAGGTATCCCGGCGAGGGGATGAGAATGCCCGCCTCGGCCTGATAGGGCTCGACGAAGAAAGCCGCCGTATTCGGGGTGACGGCCTTTTCCAGGGCCCCGGCGTCGCCGAAGGGGATGATCTTGAAGCCGGGGGTGAAGGGCCCGAAATCCTTGCGGTAGAGCGGTTCGGTCGAAAAGCTGATGACCGTCACCGTCCGGCCGTGGAAGTTGTTCTCGCAGGCGATGATCTCGGCCTGGTCCTGGGGAATCCCTTTTTTCTGGTAGCCCCATTTGCGGGCGGCCTTGACCGCCGTCTCGCAGGCTTCGGCCCCCGAGTTCATCGGCAGGACCATCTCATATCCCGTGAGCCGGCAGAGCTCCCGGGCGAGCATCGGCCATTGGTCGTTGCGGAAGGCCCGCGACGTCAGGGTCAGGTTTCGCGCCTGGTCGATCAGGGCCTTGACGATCCGGGGATGGTTGTGGCCCTGATTGACGGCGGAATAGGCGCTCAGTAAATCGAGGTATTTCCGGCCCTCGACGTCCCAGACCCAGATGCCCTTGGCCTTGGTGATGACGACGTCGAGGGGATGATAGTTGTGGGCGCCGTACTTGTCCTCGACGGCGATGAACTCTTTGGCTTTCATGAAGGCTCCTTCGGGTCCGAATGAATGTCTTCCGCCCTTTATCCCCTCTCCAGGAGAGGGAATCCGAAACAGGCTCGCGTCTTCGGGGCAGGTGCGGAGAGGGCGGGATTCGAACCCGCGGTACGCCTTGCGACGCACACGCGCTTTCCAAGCGCGCTCCTTAAGCCACTCGGACACCTCTCCGGCGCTCGACGGGGAGACCGCTAAAGTACCAGAAAGCGGGCCGGGGCGTCAATTTCGCCCTCGAACGGGGGCCGGCCGCGATGTCCGCGCCCCCTAGCAATAAATATTGATGATGTCCTTGAGCACGGAAGCCGCCGTGCCGAACGGCCCGGACTTCCCCCCGCTGACCGTGATCGTCCCGAGCGAGTCGGTCGTGAAGGCGACGCCCTTCGTCGTTCCATTGAAGCCGAAAAGCGGATGCGAGGGCTCGATCGCCCGCGGCCCGACGTCGGCCTTGATCCCGGCTTCGCTTCTCGTCAGGCGGCCGATCAGCTTGATCGACCGGCCTTCGGCGCGGGCCCGGACGAGCCTCTCGGCCGAGACATGGCGGATCCCCTCGACGGCGATCTCGTCAAGCGACAATTCGAGGCCGGCCGCGGCGTTGGCCAGGAGGAGGATCTTCACGGCGGTGTCCCAGCCGTCGATATCCAAGGAGGGATCCGGCTCCACGATCCCCTTCGCCTGGGCTTCCTTAAGGGCGGCGTCAAAGGATATCCCCGCCTCCAGCCGGCCGAGGATTAAATTCGTCGCCCCGGTCAGAATCCCCTCGATCCCGAGGATGACCGCCCCCGCCAGCGAAACGGTCGCCAGGTCGAGCGTCGGCAGGGCGGCGGCCGTCGCCCCGCTGAATTTCAAGGCGACGCCTCGGACCCGCGCCTTGGACATGAGCCCGCGGAAATCCACGCAAAGCGCGCCCTTGCTTGCGGCGGCGATATGCCAGCCTCGGTCGAGGGCGGCATGGAAAAAGGCCAGTTGAGGCTCCCCCGTCTTCAGGTTGGAGGGCGTGCAATCGGCCAGCACCCCCGGCGGATGGCGCTCGAAAACGGCCTCGAGCCTCAAGCCCGGTCGCCAGCCCGGCCGCGATTCCAAGGCCTGCCCAGCCGTCTCGGCGAGAGCCTCGAGAGAATCCCCTTCCGGGACCCATCCCCCGCTCCGCCTCAGAACGGCGGCGAGTTCGAAGTCCAGGCCGTAACGCCGCCGGCAATATTCGGCCTTTTCATGGATGAGCCGGACGAACGCCTTGCCCACGTTTCCGTAGCCGGTCAGGATGACGGGAATTCTTATCGGCATCGGAGGCTCTCCTTTTATCTCGACTCCGCCCGCTTCCTCGAAAAAACGATCGCCCCGACGCTCGGTTCGAACGGGACGGTCATGGCGGCGATGTCTCCCTTGACGTCGATGATGAACGAGATTCTATATTCGACGTCCATCCAGTCGTTCTTCATCTTGAAGACGTCATCGTGATAATGCTCGAGGACAAAAATCCGCTGATGATAGTCGGCCTTGAGCCCCTGCCCGTCCCATGAAACGGTGATCGTCCCGTAGGCAGGGTATTCGTAGGCACCGGCATAGGCGGCCGGCGGATGAGAAGGGATCGTCCCCGGCTTGCGGTCAGCGTCGCGCTCCTTGTCCCTTTTCTCGCGCTCGGCCTTGGAACGCGCCTCCTCGTCTTTGACCCGCTGGAACCAATCCACCGGCTCCAGCCCGAGGAGGCGGTCGTAGACGTTATAGGCCAGGATGCCGTTGACGGGCGCGTCCTCGAGGTTGTTGAGGAGGACGATTCCGATGCCGTCCCTGGGCCAAAAAGAGGCCATAGCCGAGAAGCCCATGATCGCCCCGCCGTGGGAGACGAGGACGTGTCCGCGGTAAGCCGTGATCCGCCAGCCCATTCCGTAAAACGGGTAGAAGAGCTCCGGATACCGGATTTCGTCGGGGACGACGACTTGAGGGGCATGAATCTGGGCCAGGGTCCTTTCCGAGATGATCCTCTTGTCGAGCTTCTCGCCGTAGGCCCCCTTGTTGATGTTCAGGAGGAGCCATTGGGCCATATCCTCGGCCGTCGAATTGACCGAGCCCGCCGGCCCGAGGGCGTCGGCGTTGTAGAAGGGGAATTCCTCGACCCGGCCCTTGACCAGAGTGTAGGAGCGCGAAAAATCCGCGGCCCTTTGGGAATCATCGGTCGAAAAACTCGTGGCCTCCATCCCCAAAGGGTCAAGGATTCGGGCCCGGGAGAATTCCTCCCAGGACGTCCCGGCGACCGCCCCGACGAGATAGCCGGCCGCCATGACCATGAGGTTGTTGTACTGGTAGACCTGGCGGATATCCCGGCTGAAGTCGAGAAAACGGAGGGCTTCGAACATCTCCTGCCGGGTCAACGAAGAACGGATCCAGACGTGGTCGTGCCGGGGCAGACCCGTGCGGTGGGTGATGAGGTCGCGCGGCGTCAGCCGGGCGGAGGCGACCTCGTCGGCGACCTTGAAGGCCGGAAGGTATTCCCGGACGGGCTTGTCCCATTCGAGCTTTTTCTCGTCGACGAGGATCCCCATCGTCGTCGCCGTGAAGGCTTTCGAGCAGGATCCGATCCCGAAAATTGTTTGGGGGGTCACGGGAAGCTTTTCGGCGAGATCGCGATAGCCGAAGCCTCGAGAATAGACCATCCGGCCGTTGTGGACGACGGCCAGGGCCAGTCCGGGAACCTTCCATTCGGTCATGACTTTTTGGACGAGTTGATCGAAGCCTTGCAGCGCGGCCTGGGCATCTTGGCGCGGGGAGCCCAGCCGGGGCGAAGTCCCGCCCGAAGTAAAACAGGATGCGCCCAGGAACGAAAGAAAAACGACAAGGACGAAGCGCCGCTTGATGTTCAAGACGACCTCCCGGAATTCAGGACTTGGGGCGTATGGCCATTTCAGCCTTGATCTTCTCCGGAATGGGACGGCAGGCGCAGGCCTGGGCATGCTCCCTGTGCCAGGCCATGCGCTCGGCGAGCGTCGGACGAGCGGGCATGGGATGGGCCCGATGCCAGTCGGCGTTGATTCCCCGCGGGTGGGCGTCTTTCCGGCCGAGATTCGTTCTTGGCATCGTATGCTCCTTGAAGCCAATATCCCTGCTTAGATGGAAGACGGCCGCGGAAAAGGATATCCCGGGGCGGACGTCTGAAGCAAGAGCGGCCCTCGCCAGAAACGGCGTCGGGTTTTAAGAATGGACATGAATCCCCCTATCCCCCTTAAGAAATAAGGGGGACCAACAATCAGGTTGGCGTCTTTTTGAAGGAGGCTCCGGATTTTTATCACTTCGCCGAAGACGCGCCTTAATGACTCTTCTAACGTCTTACACCTCTTATCCCCTCTCCAAAAGAGGGGACCCCGAAATAGGCTCGCGTCTTCGGAGCAGGTGCGGAGAGGGCGGGATTCGAACCCGCGGTACCCTCACGGGCACACCGCTTTTCGAGAGCGGCACCTTCAACCACTCGGTCACCTCTCCGTCGATGGCGCGGGCGGTCGGCGGGCCCTCATTATAGCCGAAACGGCGAAAAAATAAAGGCGCCGCCGCCGGGAGAGACGACAAGCCGAGACAGCCCTTCTCGGCCCTCCGGGAAAAATCAGCCGGCCGCCCTTTTCCGCCGCTTGACCTTGAAGAAATCCCGGAGCAGGCGGGCCGATTCGCCGGCCAGGACGCCGGACGCGACCTCGAATCTATGGTTCGTCTTGTTGATGGGAAAGCGGACGATCGACTTGACCGCTCCCGCCTTGGGGTCGTCGGCGCCGTAGACGAGGCGGCCCAGGCGGGCCTGGATGGCGGCCCCCAGGCACATCGCGCACGGCTCGACCGTGACATAGAGGTCGCATTCTGGAAGCCTATAGTTGCCGAGCTTTCGGGCCGCCTTTCGGATGGCGACGACCTCGGCATGGGCCGTGGGGTCGCTTGTCTTGACCGGCCGGTTGTATCCCCGGGCGACGATCTTCCCCTCCCGGACAATGACCGCTCCGACCGGCACCTCTCCCCTCTCCGCGGCTTTGGCGGCCAGCCGGAGCGCCTCCCGCATGAACCGTTCGTCCGTCATGAATCTTCGAGGGCGGTAACAAATTCTTCGAGAGAAACCCCAGCTCGGCTTAACAGTCCCCTCAGTGTTCCGCGGGCGACTTCGGGATGATTGGGCACGGACAACGAAGCGATATGACCTGGTCGCGTTAGAATGATATGGCTCCCTTTTTGGCGAGCAACGTGCCACCCGAGATTCCTGAAAGCCCTAACGACATCTCGGGGCCGAAGGAGCGGAACTTGGGCCATCAAACGCGGACTTCAATTTCGGAGATCGAAACCGTCAAGGGCATGCCTTTCTCCGCTCGAACCTCAAGGCATTCTTTGATGGCATCCTTAATATTCTTTTCGGCTTCTTTTCTGGTCTTTCCCTGGCTGAGACAGCCGGGGATCGACGGGCATTCGGCGATGAACATCCCGTCTTCGTCCTGGTGCATCGTGATGAGAAATTTCATGTCTTTCTCCCTGGGCTATTCCCTCTCCGCCGAGAATATTATAAGGTATCAAAGAGACTTTGCAAGGGAGGACGGAGTGGAAAGACTCGCCTGCTCGCGCTGCGGATTCGGGAAGCCCGTCGATATATTCGACCCGTTCTGTCCCCATTGCGGAGATCCGCTGGTCATTTCCCTCGCGAAAAAAAGGCGGCGCATCCGCAAGGACGAATCCATGGGCGCCGCCCGTTATCTCGATTTCCTTCCCCTCGCGAAATTCGACCCCGCCTTTTCCCTCGGCGAAGGCGGCTCGCCTCTTCAGCCCCTGACTCGCCTCGCCAAAAAATTCCGCCTCCCGAATCTTTACGCCAAGAACGAAGCCGTCAATCCGACGGGAAGCTTCAAAGACCGGGGCTCGGTCGTCGCCGTCCAGAAAGCCGGAAGCCTCGGCTTCAAGACCGTCGGGACGATCTCTACGGGCAACATGGCCGGCTCGACGGCCGCCTACGCGGCCAAGGCCGGCCTCCGGAGCGTTGTCTTCGTCAAAGAGGACACGTCCAGGGAAAAAATCCTGGCGGCGGCCGTTTTCGGCGCCCGGGTCGTCAAGGTTCGGGGAGAGTATTCGGCTCTCTTCCGGAAGAGCTTCGAGGTCGGCCGAAACCACGGCATTTATTTCGCCAACTCCGTCGATCCCTACCGGATCGAAGGATACAAGGTCACGGGCTTCGAGATGTTCGAGCAGTTAGGCCGCCGGGCCCCCGACCTCGTCTTCGTCCCGGTGAGCGCGGGAGGCCACCTTATCGGCCTCATGAGGGGGTTCCATGACCTCCAAGAGGCGGGATATCTCAAGAAGATGCCGCGATTCATCGGCGTTCAGGCCAAAGGCTGCGCCCCCGTCGTTCGGGCTTTCGAGCGGGGAACCGGCCGAATCCTCCCCTTCCCCCGCCCGCGGACGGTCGCCCATGCCATCTCGAATCCCCATCCGCCAGGCGGAAACATCGTCCTGCGGTGGATCGCGGCAAACGGAGGGATGATGATGAGCGTCAGCGACCGGGACATCCTCCGGAGCCAAAGGATTCTGGCCGAGGAAGAAGGACTTTTCTGCGATCCCGCCTCGGCCACGACCTTGGCCGCCGTCCTCCGGCTGGCCAGGGCCAAGGTTTTTTCCGGGAGGGAACGGATCGTCCTCGTCATCTCCGGCAGCGGCCTGAAGACGCTCGAAGAGCTCGATCCCATGAGTTTCGACATCCGCGAGGCCGGCCTTGACGGTCTCGAGGCCGTCCTCTCCGCCTGACCCGAACTTATTTCAGGACCACGGCCGGTGTTTTCTGTTATAATGTTTCTAAATCCAGAGAAAAATGAAAAGCGCCCCCGGTGAGGCGCGAAGGAGGTTCTCATGCCGTCTGACTTTCCGCAATTCGAATTCCGGATGCCGAAGTTGCCGAAACTGCCCAAAATCCAGGCCCGCGGGCTTGTTTTCATCATCGTCGGCATCGTCGTCCTCGCCCTTCTCGCCGGTTCCCTCTACACCATCAAGCCCGATGAAATGGGCGTCATCCTCAGATTCGGCCGATTCGCCCGGACGACCGACCCGGGTCTTCACTTCAAACTCCCCTGGATCGAAACCCTGACGAAAGTCCCCGTCCAGCGCCAGCTCAAGGCCGAGTTCGGATTCAGGACCATGGTCCCCGGAGAGCGCTCCCGCTACGCCTCCCCCCCCGAGGCCGCGGCCGAAGCCGTCATGCTGACCGGGGACCTCAACGTCGTCGTCGTCGAATGGATCATCCAGTACAAGATCAAGGATCCCTACAAGTGGCTGTTCAAGTTCCGGGACAACGCCAAGGCCTTCCGCGACATCAACGAGGCCGTCGTCCGGCGGGTCGTCGGCGACAACTCCGTCGACGAGGTCATCACCGTCGGCCGGGCCCGGCTGGCCCTCGAGGCCCAGCAGGAAATCCAACAGCTCTGCGACCTCTATGAGCTCGGGCTCGACGTCAACCAGCTCATCTTCCAGGACGTCAATCCGCCCGACCCGGTCAAGCCTTCGTTCAACGACGTCAACGAGAGCCTCCAGGAGAAAGAGCGGAAGATCAACGAAGCCTGGGCGGAGTACAACAACGAGATCCCCAAGGCCCAGGGCGAAGCCGAGCAAGCCATCCGGGGGGCCGAAGGGTACGCGTCCGAGAGGGTCAACAACGCCCTCGGGGACGCCAACCGCTTCACGGCGATCTATCGGGAATACGCCAAGGCTCCCGAAGTCACCCGCAAGCGGCTCTACCTCGAAACGCTCAATGACGTCCTGTCCAAGATCAACCGGAAGGTCGTGGCCGACGAGGCTCTCAAGAATCTCGTCCCGCTCCTCAACCTCGCCGGCGAGGAGGTGAAGAAATGAAATTCCCGATCAAGACCGTCCTGATCCTCGCCGCGGCCGTCATCCTCCTGGCCGTCGTCGTCGACGGCGTCTACGTCGTCAGCGAAACGAACCAGGTCGTCATCACCCAGTTCGGCGAACCCAAGGGCGACGCCGTGACCAAGCCCGGGCTGCACATCAAGGTCCCCTTCATCCAAAAAACGAATTATTTCGAGAAGCGATGGCTCGCCTGGGACGGCGACCCGAACCAGATCCCGACGAAGGACAAGAAATACATCTGGGTCGACACCTACTGCCGCTGGCGGATCGCCGATCCCCTCGTCTTCTTCCAGCGCGTCCAGGACGAGCGGGGGGCCCACTCCCGCCTCGACGACATCGTCGACGGCGAGACGCGGAACGCCATCGCCAAGTACGACCTCCTCGAGATCGTCCGCTCCTCGAACCGCGAGTTCGAAGTGTCGGAGGAGTCCGCCCTCATCGACTTCTCCGAGGTCATGGCCAAGGTCGAGCTGGGCCGGGAGAAGATCGCGGCCATCATCCTCGAGGCGGCCTCGAAGATCACCCCCCAGTTCGGAGTCGAGCTCAAGGACGTCCGGATCAAGAGGGTCAACTACGTCGACGAGGTCCAGCGCAAGGTCTTCGACCGGATGATCGCCGAACGGAGGCAGATCGCCTCGAAATACCGGTCCGAGGGAGACGGCCGGAGCGCCGA
>Ga0194125_10007745_pt1 | contig 15381 bp, 10 predicted proteins | sample TA2KigC250mmetaG_FD_148626 | JGI IMG/M metagenome (GOLD analysis project Ga0194125, IMG submission 148626) | Freshwater microbial communities from Lake Tanganyika, Tanzania - TA2015034 Kigoma Deep Cast 250m | ecosystem: Environmental > Aquatic > Freshwater > Lake | place: Tanzania: Lake... | reverse complement strand
GCCGGGCCAGTACGAGATCGCGGTCTGCCTGGGCACCGCCTGCTACGTCAAAGGCGCCGCTCAGATCCTGCAGGTGATCAAGGACGAGTTGAAGATCGACGTCGGACAGGTAACGCCGGATGGGGTATTCTCCCTGGGGCCGGCACGGTGTCTGGGCGCGTGCGGCCTGGCCCCGGTCATCATGATCGGCGAGCGCATCCACGGCGATCTGACGCCCAAGAAGGTCGTGCAGGTCCTCAAGGACTATCGCAAACAAGCCGGAAGAGCGGACGCATAGATGGTCGCAAGAGAAGACAAATGGGCGGGGGGGCGTCTCGCGGGTGGCCGCGTCAAGGTCGAAGGCGCCGTTGGCAGTGTGCCCGCAAGGGCATATGAAGGAACGCCTTGCGGCGTCACTACGAACGTGCCGGACGCCGCGGCCGGCTCCGATTCGCCCTTACAGACGATTCTCGAACGGATCTACGCCGCGCCGCTGCCGGAGTTGGCGGATCTCGAGGCGGTTCTGCGCGTGACGGACCCCGAAGAGCTCGGCCTGCTGTTCAATTTTGCGGATCGCGTCCGGCGGCAGTTCGTCGGCGACGGCATCCTCCTGCGGGGGATAGTCGAGTTCTCCAATTTCTGTCGCAATCCGTGCCTGTACTGCGGCCTGAACCGGGGCAACCGCCGGCTCCGGCGCTACCGGTTGGGCCGGGAGGAGATCCTGGCGGCCGCGGAGAATGTCCGGGCGGCCGGCATAAAAACGGTTGTGCTCCAGAGCGGCGAAGAGGATAATCTGGACGCTGAGTGGCTCGGAGAGATCATCGCCCGGATCAAGTCGTCGCAGGACTTGGCCGTGACGTTGAGTGTCGGGGAGCGGAGCCGCCGGGAGTACCAGGTATGGAAAGAGGCGGGAGCCGACCGCTATCTGCTCAAGATCGAAACGTCGGACCCGGATCTCTATCGGCAATTGCATCCGGGCATGAGCTTTGAGAACCGAATACGATGTTTGCGGGACCTGACGGAGCTGGGGTATCAGACCGGTTCGGGCAACCTGGTCGGCCTGCGCGGCCAGACGCTGCGGCATCTGGCCGGCGACATTCACTTCTTCCGGCAGGGCGATTTCGACATGATCAGCGTCAGTCCGTTTCTCCCCCACCCGCAGACCCTTCTGGCGGAGACGCCGGCCGGCGATCTGTGGATGACGTTGAAGATGACGGCCCTGGCGCGGATGGTCAGCCGCGACGCCCATATCCCCGCTACCACGGCGCTGGGGTCGCTGCACGGCCGGGATGAGCGTTCCAAGGCCCTGGTGGCCGGCGCCAACGTGCTGATGCCGAATTTCACCCCGGCCCCGTACCGGCGGTACTACGAGATTTATCCGGGCAAGCGCTGCGTCAATGAAGAGGCGGGCCTGTGTCCGGCCTGCATGGAACAGATGGTCGCCGGGATCGGCCGCTGGGTGGACTATTCCCGGGGCGATCGGATACGAATGAAAGGAGAAACAGGCGATGGCCAAAAAAGTGCTGATGATCGATGACGATCCGGAGTTTGTCGAGGCAATCTCGAATCTGCTCGATGCCAAGGGCTACGACGTTCACACCGCCTCGAATGGCAAAGAAGGCGTCGAGAAGGCCAAGGCCCAGGACCCCGACCTCATTCTGCTGGACGTGATGATGACGACGAAGAACGAAGGATTCAACGTCGCCCGCGAGTTGCACGACCACGAGACGCTCAAGGAGACCCCGATCATCATCATGACCGGTATCCGGCGGGAGATGAATCTGCCGTTCGGCTTCGAGCCGGATGAGACCTGGCTGCCCGTCAAACGGGTGCTCGAAAAGCCCGTCAAGCCGGAGGTCCTGCTCTCGGCCGTCGCGGAGAATATCCGCAAGTGATCGTTGCGGGATGGCGGCTGCGATGCTCGTACGGATCGCGCAGAGGGTAGAGCGGCGCAAGCTCCGCCCGACGCAACCGCTCGACGAAACGAGCCGCGCAACCGCAACCGATTCACGATGTCTGCGGATTCTGAGAAGGGAGCTTGCTTGCGAAAGGATAATCCTGTAAGAAGACGCCCAGTGGATTTCCGTGACGTGCGACTGCGGATGGAAGGGCCAGCATGATCAAAGATATCGTTTTCTATACCATCGGCGGACTGGGGCTGTTTCTGTTCGGCATGCGACTCATGTCGGAGGGTCTCAAGGCCGTGGCCGGCCGCAAGCTCAGGCGGATACTGGAGGCCATGACGAAACGCGCCTTGTCCGCCTGTGCCATTGGCGCGGTCGTCACCGCGCTCATCCAATCCAGCTCCGCGGCCACGGTGATGGTCATCGGTTTTATCAACGCCGGCCTCTTGACTCTCCGGCAGGCCGTCTGTGTGATTATCGGAACCAATGTAGGTACCACCGCTACGGCGTGGCTGGTGTCGATGTCGGGTCTTCAGGCGTTCAATATCACGGCCTATGCTCTGCCGGCGGTGGGGTTGGGCTTTCTGATGGACGTGGGGGGGCGAACGCGCAAGATCAAGAGCCTCGGCCAGATTCTGCTCGGTTTCGGCGTGCTTTTCATCGGCATGGGTTTCCTCAAAGACGCCTTCGCGCCGCTGGAGGAAAGCACACGGTTCCATCAGTTCCTGATCATGCTTGCCAGCTACCCTATCCTGGCGGTCTTGGCCGGCGTGGTGGTGACCATGCTGGTGCAAAGCAGCTCGGCCTCGATTGCGGTCGTTCAGATGATGGCCCTCGGCGGCGCGTTTGGGCCGCAGTGGGACCTGGCATTGAAGGTGGCCATCCCGTTCGTGCTCGGCAGCAATATCGGTACCACGATTACCGCCCAACTGGCGGCCCTCCAGGCCAATATCCCCGCCAAACGGGCCGCGTGGGCGCATACCTTGTTCAACGTCTTTGGCACGATCATCGCCTACCCGCTCGTGTACGTGGGGTGGTACTGCGCGTTCGTCGAATGGGTGGCGCCCTGGACTCTGGGCCCGACTACGGTCGGCATGTCGATCGCGCTGGCCCACACGATTTTCAACGTAGGTAACTCGATGGTCTTCCTGCCCTTGGCCGATTGGCTGACCCGTCTGGTGATCCGCCTGGTGCCGGACAAGCCGGGCGAGGGCGCTATCAAGCCGGTCATCCTTGAACGCCATCTGCTCGACACGCCGGAAATCGCGCTGGAGCAGGCCCAGAGGGAGATCGTCCGCATGGCGATGACGGCCAAGATGGCCCTGCACGCCGCCATCGACGGGATCACGGACAGCAATCCGCGGCCGCTCAAGACGGTGCGTGAGCTCGAAGATTGTACCGACGCTTTTCAGTTCGAAATCACGTCCTATTTGACCGATCTTTCGAGCCGATGCCCGTCCGAAGAGGTCGCGGTGGAGCTGCCCGTACTGCTGCATACGGTCAACGATCTGGAGCGAATCGGCGACCATGCGGTCAATATCGCGCAGATTGCGGAGCGTAAGATCGAGCAGAAGCTGACGTTCAGCGAGTCGGCCCGCGCGGAAGCCGCGCAGTTGAGCCAGGAAGTCGCACAGATGTTCGAGCGCGTGATCGCCTCGCTGGAAAGCAAGAGCCGGGACGCGGCCCGGTCGGCCATTGTGAACGAGCGTCATCTGAACCGGATGCAGGTCGAGTTTCGCCGCAGCCATGTGGCCCGGATGGGCGAAGGTGCCTGCACGCCCGAGACGGGTCTGATCTTCATCGATCTGGTGGACAATGTGGAAAAGGTGGGGGACCACTTGACCAATATCGCCCAGGCGGTGATCGGCGGTCTGCAGTGGGCGGGCATTGAGCCGAAGACCGCACCTGGTGCCCGCTATGACGCGGATCTGCGGCCGCCTTCACAGGGCAAACGCATCCTTCGGCCTCGGCCGCAGGCCTCCGGCGAGACGCGACCGCATCTGTCGCATCCGGACCGGCTTGATCCCCGGGGCACCTGTCCCGAGGGCGAATAGACCGGCCGGGCCACAAATTGCGCGGTCTGCGGGTTTTGTCGTTGTTTCTCCTTCTTCCGCGATATTCTCTAAATTACCCTTGACGCCGCGCCGCGGATCGGTTCTATTCACACCCGATGGTTGAAGGGCTCCAGGCCCTGGTGGTAAGAGGTCCTGAGCGATAGGTCATCGCGAGCGCAGCGTGGCTACCTGCTCATTTCTTATGGGACACACGAAAGGATTGGTCGTTCTTGGAAAGGAGTCGGCAATGCGGAGTGTCAAACTATCTACTGTTCTGATCGTGCTCGGTCTGTGGGCGGGACTGGCGTTGTTCGGGGGCTGTGCCCAGTCGGATCTGGAAAACCGGAACCTTACGCAGCAGCGCCGGATCTCCGATCTGGAGAGCCAGTTGCAGGCGTCGCAATTGCAGTTGGAGCAGCTCAAGCGGAGGCTGGAGGTCGCGGAAAAGAGTGGCGGCGTCGAGGTCGAGACGCTCCGCCAGAAGGTCGCGGCTCTGGAAGAGGACGTACGCAAGAAGGCCGAGCTGATCAAGTCTATGCAGGATCGGTTGATGGGCGGTGCGGTGTTGCCCGTCGAGCTGAACACGGCCCTGGAGGATTTCGCCAAGGATAGCGACCTTGTCGAGTTCGATTCCAGCCGGGGCATCGTCAAGTTCAAGAGCGACCTGCTCTTCGAGAAGGGCAGCGACGTGGTGACGTCCCAGGCTGCGGAGGCGGTTCGGACCCTGGCCAAGATTCTCAACAGCGAGCAGGCCCGGCAGTTCGACATCGTTGTCGCCGGCCACACGGATGACATTCCCATCGAGAGACCGGAAACGCGCCGGGTCCATCCCACGAATCGCGCCCTGTCGTCGCACCGCGCGATTTCCGTCGTGAATCAGATGGAAAAGGACGGGATCGAAGCCAAGCGTCTGAGCACCCGCGGGTTCGGCGAATACCGCCCGCTGGAGCCGAACGCCCCGGCCAAGAAAGGCAATCCGAAGAACCGCCGCGTCGAGATCTACATCATCCCGGCGGGCGCCTAACCGGCCGGCCGGTTTGCCGGCAACGCACAATACTTGGACACATCAAGGCTGCGAGTCTCCCTCGCAGCCTTTTCTATTCAACGATCCGCGCAAAGGCTAAGGCCTCTGCCGGGTGGCATCGCCAAGGCCGGCCTCCGGCCTTGCCGATAGCCGGACCGCCGTTTGTAGTGTGCTCGTGAGAGCATAAGATAGCGTCTGACGACGCCACTACAAACCGGCCTTCCCGCCTTGCGGCTGCCACCTGGAAGTTCCTTCTTGGCCTTGCAGCGGATCGTTGTTTGTTGTCGGCATGCTTCCGGGGGGGCCGCGGGCACGATCAGTCCAGAGACAACTCCGGCAATTCCGCCCGGTCGCCACGGCGCCACTCTTCGAACCGATCGCGCATGCGCCGGCTGGCCTGGTGTCTGGCGTCGTCGGACATCGCCTCCCATCGTTCCCGCAACGCCGACAGCCGCCGGATCTCGGTCTGTTGCTCCGCCGGGGACAGACGCAGCCACCGCTGCCACATCAGGGTCAAGCCTTCGCGCAAGCGCGTCCGCTCGGCTTCCGTCAGATTCAGATCCGCCCACACCCGTCGCCATTCGGGAAGGGCAGGCGCCGTTGTCGCTGGCGGCGGGGCGACCGCATCCGTTTCCAGGGATTCCACCGTCGCCGGGGACTCCTCGGCCTCGGAGGACTCCTGCGACCGGCTCTCCTGCCCCATAGCCTCGGAGGCTTCCTCGTCCATCAGGGGTGTGATCTCCCCGCCCATTGCAGCGGCAGGAGGGGCCTCGTTCTCCAGGACAAAAGCGGATTCTGCGGGCGGAGATGATGTCGTCGGGGAAACCGGTTCCAGTCCGTACCGGCGTGCCATGCGGATTCCTATGCCGACCACCAAAGCGGCCAGCAGCACGGCAAGGCCGCCGGTGAATGCTGCAAAGCGCTGTGGCCCAGGCATGGCCAATCTCCGGGAATATCGGGGTATTCGTCTATGGTGAGGAGGCTTTGTTCGTGGGACGGCCCCCAGTGTCGGCAGGCGCCGGCTGCGTCGATTCCAGGTAGCGGAAGAACTCCGCGTCGGCGCCGATCATCAGGGTCGTGTTCTTGCCGAGCACGCGATAGCTTTCCAGGGTGCGCAGGAAGGAGAAGAATTCCGCGTCGGCGCCGTAGGCCGCCCCATAGATGCGCGTGGCCTCGGCGTCGGCCTTGCCGCGGATCTCCTCCGCCTGGCGCTGGGCCTCCGAGCGGATCTGCCGCAACTGGCGCTCCATCTCGCCGAGAATCTGCTGGCTGCGTCCCTCGCCCTCGGAGCGAAAGCGGGCGGCGATGCTCTGCCGCTCGGCGATCATGCGGCTCTCCACCTGGCGGCGGACCGACTCGATATAGTTGATGCGCTTGATGCGGACATCGACGATCTCGATGCCCAGCCCCGGCATCAGCCGGGCGGCGGCGGTGAGCATGCGCTGCTCCAGGCCCTCGCGTCCCACCTTGGGCTTTTCCAGGGCCACGTCCTCGCGGGCAATCGGCTCTTCCACCCGGGTGGGGTCCACGTCCCAGTCGCGCGAGCGCACGATCTCTTCCAGATCGGCCCCGGAGACGACATCGCGCACCACGGAATCGAGAATATCGTCCAGGCGGGTGCGCGCCCCGAGCTCGTCGCGGACGGAGCGGAGGAATTGCAGCGGATCGACGATCCGCCAGCGGGCCGTCGTATCGACCACGATGAACTCGCGGCCCAGGGTGGGAATCTGGCTCACGTCTCCATCCCAGGCCAGCAGGCGCTTGTCGAACCGGCGGACCTCCTGGATGAAGGGGCGTTTCCAGTGCAGCCCCGGCCGGGTGACGACAGCGCCGATGGGCTCGCCGAACTGCACGATGATGCCCTGCTCGGCCTGGTCGATGACGAACAGGCCGCCGCCGAGGAGGATCACCGCCGCCAGCAGACCGATCAGAAGGAGAACGACGATCGTGATACGTTTCATCGGCGTACCTCCGTCGGCGCCTGCCCCTCGCGCAGGTGCAGCAAAGGCACAGGTGCACTCTGACCTTCCTGGATCACCAGCACCGACCCGATCTGCGGCAGGACTTCGGACAGGGCCTCCAGGTACATGCGCCGACGGGTCACCTCCGGCGCCGCCTGGTACTCCGCGAGGATGGAGCTGAATCGGGCCGCCTCGCCCAGCGCCTGGTTGGTCCGCTCGGCGGCGTACCCCTGCGCCTCGGCGATGGTGCGGCTGGCTTCGCCCCGGGCCCGCGGGATCGCCTCGTTGGCCTGGCGCGTCGCCTCGTTGATCATGCGCTCCTGTTCCTGCCGCGCCTCGTTGACCGCGTTGAAGGCCGGCTGCACGGCGGTGGGCGGCACGACATTCTGCAGTTCCACCGTGATGATATGGATGCCCGTCTCGTACAGCTCCATGGCGGCCTGGATCTCCTCGCGGGCGGTGTTGGCGATCTTGACCCGCGCGGTCGTCAGGACCTCGCTGCCCAGATGATTGCCGACGACCCGCCGCATGACGGATTCCGAGATGTCGCGGAGCGTCCGCGTGGGCTCCCGCATGTTGTAGAGGAACCTGATGGGATCGCCGATGCGATACTGGACGACCCACTCGACGTCGATGATATTGAGGTCTCCCGACAGCATCAGCGATTCATCGGGGAAGCTCCGCTGCGCGTACCGCGTCGGCTCGCCCGCCGCGGCGGTGCGGAAGCCGAACTCCTCCTTGAGGACCCGCTCGGTGGCGACGCGTTGAATGTGGTCGATCCCGAACGGCAGCTTGAAGTGCAGGCCGGGATCCGTCGTCTTGATCACCGCCCCGAAGCGTTTGACCACCGCCCGCTCTTCCGGCTGGACGGTGTAGACCATGGTCAGCGCCCCGATGGCGACCACCAGCACGATCAAAGCGGCCAGGAGCATCGGCCACCAGCGGCGCAGCCAGTCCAGCACCGCAAAGACATCGACGTTATGACGATCATCAGGAAACTTCATAAGGGCATCCTACGGAGCCCGGCCACCCCGGTCAAGCGCCCTGCCGGCCAACTTCCGACTTTTTTCCTTTCTTGCGGCGCGGAAGCATGCGACGGCGCTGGAGCCGTCGCGGCGTCCGGAGAGATCATAAAGCGCCGAGGCCCGCGCCAAATCGGCACGGGCCTCGGAGGTTACCCTTAAGCGAGGATCTACCATTCACCATCTACGATTGTGCCTATCGCCGCGCGATAGCCAATCGTAAATCGTAAATCATAAATCGTAAATCATAAATCCTCACGGTCGGGTCACGCGGATATCATCGAGGTAGACGCGGCCGCTGCCACCCGGAACCGGGGCCTTCTTGTCGCCCACGCCCAGGTAGAGCTTCTTGATCCGGGCGAGGTTCAGCCCGGTCAGGCTGTTGAGTGGAATCTTCCACTCGGTCCAGGCGCCGGCGTTGGCGGCCAGCGGGTCCGGATGGGTCACCAGGACGCTCTTGCCGGTGCTGTCCTCGACGGCCAGGTACAGCCCCGCGGCGCCGTTGGTGCGGTCCGGATCGTCCCCGATCCAGACCTCCTGCCAGGCGCCGGTCACGCCGCCGGACGTCGCTGCCCCGGAGAACTGGGCCGTGGTCGTAGCGGCGGTGTTGTGGCTGGTCACGCACAGGCCGATGTAGACGTTGCTGCCCATACTGATCGTGGTGGTTGTCACCGTGCCGTCGGCGTTCCTGATATCGGTCCAAGTGGTGCCGTTGGCGGAATACTGGGCGGTGAAGGCATTGCCGGTGCGGGTGAGCTTGACCCATTGCGGGGCGTTGATGCCCGCCTGGGTCATGCTGCCGCAGGTGGCGCCCTGGGTCAGACGCCAGCCGAAGGAAACGCCGCTGGAGAAGCTCTGGATCATGTATGCCATGGGCGAGCCCGCGTCGAGGCTCTCGCGGATCATCACGCCCGCCTTGGTCCAGGCGTGGGTGTTGACCAGGCTGTCGACCCTGACCGTGACGGAGCCGTTGCCGTTGAGCCGCTTGTAGACGAAGCGGAAATCGTCGGCATTGTCCCAGATGTCATGGCCGCTGGCGCCGACGGTGAACGCGCCGTTGCCCTTGTCCACGAAACGCACCGGGTTGCCGCGGAACCACAAGCTCAGGTCCGTGACGCCATAGCCCGTCCAGTTCTGCAGCGGCGCGAAGGTCTGCTCGGCCTCGCTGTAGAACGGGTTCTTGGTGTTGTTGTAGTCCAGGGGCATGGCCTGCTTGCCGCTGTGGACGATCGTCCGCTCGGCGAACGGGGCCACCAGATTGCCGACCTGCGAGCCGGTCTTGTTGGTCCAGCCGTCAATCCAGGTCTCATAGATGCGCTTGCCTTCTTCGTCCGTGTAGCTTTCGAATTCGTCGACGATGAGATAGCCGGGGACGGTGAACGACCAGACGATGCCTTTGTGGATAGTCGTGCCGTCGGACGTCACTTCATCGATCCGCCAGTAGTAAGTGCCGCCGCCGAACTCCACCTTTCCGTCGAGGGAGAAGCTGGTGCCGGTCTGCCGGCCGCGATACAGCGGGGAACTCGTGTCCGCCAGCTTGACGGCGTCCTTATCCTTGCCCAGGTAGACATCGTGTCGGGCGGCGCCTTCTCCCGCCGACCACGTCAGAGTCCCGGCGTCGCGGATGTCCAGGCTGACGCCCGTGAGCGGCTGCGGCGTCCAGGCCAGCCGCACGTCGCCTTGCATGACCTTCTGAATCGCCTCGACCGTGAGGGCCTTGTTATAGACCCGGACATCGTCCATCTGACCGAGGAACCAGTAAGCTCCGCTGGGAGCTTCGCGGCCGAGCATCAGCGCGCCGGGCGAAACGCCGGCCACCACGTCCGTGGCCAATTCCCGATCCAGTCTGCCATTGACGTAGGTACGAATGGCCTTGCCCTTGTCGTAGACGCCCACGACGTGGTACCAGATACCCAACTCCAGGACAGTACCGCCCGGCGTCGCGCGATTGAGGGTCGCGACGTTGGCGCTGGTCCGGACCTCGAATTCGACCAGGTTGTTGGTGAAGACACCCATCTTATAGCCTGCCCCGCTCTGGTTGCTGGCGATCTTCTGATCCCGGCCGAGGGCGCCCAGACGGACCCAGGCCGACACCGAAACGGAGTCCACCTGGCGGACGCTGGCGTCACTGCCACAGTTGACGAAATCGTCGATCCCGTCGAAGGACAGGGCATCGCCGAAGTAACCCTCCACGAATCTCGGGCCGCCTGCCAGGGTGCCATAGTTGTTGTAGCCGGAGTAATCGACGGCCACTCCGGCCTTCTCGTCGTCCATCTTCCACCACCCGACCAGGCTGGGATCGGTCTTGGCGATGACGGGACGGACGGTGAAGGACCAGACGGGGCCGGCCACTTTCACGCCGCCCACGAGCATTTCGTCGATGCGCCAGTAATAGGTCTTGCCCTGCTCCAGTCCGGCCGGGGTGTAGGCGGCGGCGGGCTGATTGGCGGCTTTCTGCGCCGCCGCGGCGCCGGCCTCGACGGCGGCCCGATCGCTGCTGAAGTAGACGTCGTGGGTCGTGGCGCCCATGCCCGCGGACCAGCCGAGCACGACGTTGGGCGCGACGTACGCCGCACCGTCGGCGGGGTTCGGAGCCCAGGCGGTCTTGGGCGTCGCGGTGAATTTCCATACGTCGCCCGTATAGATGGTGCCGTCCGCCGTGACCTCATCGATCCGCCAGTAGTAGGTGGTGCCCGGCTCGATGCCCTGCACGTAGTAGAACATGGCGAAAGGCTGCTTGGCGCTGACGAGATGGGCCTGGGTCAGCTCGGGCGTAGTGCCGAGATACACATTGTGGAAGATGGCGAAGCTGCTGGGGCCCCACTGCAGCAGCGGCATGGTCACGCCGATCGCGCCGTCGGTGGGCTGAGGACCGGAGGCCTTGAGATCGATGTACTCGGCCACGCGCATGATGTCCTCGGCGTTGGCCTGGCCCGCCTGATCGAAGATCCGGACAAACCCGCGGAACTTGTCGTTAGGCAGGTAGTGCTTCACCCAGGCCGCGGCATTGCCGGCGTTGTCCTTCGCCAGGACCGTCAGATTGGGGGTGACCGTGGGTGAGGTCGGCCGGCGGGATTGCCAGGTCAGGGTCAGACCCCACCGGATTCCTTCCGGCGTGAACGTCACGACGTTGTAGGAGTCATTCGGCCCGGTGGAGGCGTTGAATCCCAGGACGGCGGTCGCGCCGGCGGCGGCCCAGGTGGTCCGGGTGTTGGTCGCGTCGCCCATGTAATAGAGGGGCCAATCCGCATACCAGACGATCTTGCCGCCGGCGTCCAGGTACTTGCGGAAGGTGCAGGTGGCCGTCATGGTCTCGCCGACGGTGTTGGGGATCACGTCCTGGCAGAACACGACCACACTGAGTTTCTTGTCGGCAATGCGGGCGTCCATCCAGGTCTTGAGCTGGTCGGCGTTGAGAACCGTGTACCCGGCGGCCGTCAAGGCGTTCCGCATCGCGGTGGAGTCTCCCTGCCACGCGGTGGGATACCGCGCATCGTAATAGAACGCGCGGATCCACTCGAATTCTGCGGCTGGCCCCGCGGTAGCCGCCAGCAGAAGCAGGGAAAAGGTCAAAAGGCAAAAGGAAGAATGGTTGCCGGCCCGTTTTTCTCCATCCGCTTTTACTTTTTCCTTTATCCTTTTTACTTTCTTATTTACTTGCTTACACATGGTTGTCCTCCTTCTTGGATTTGCCGATGACTGTCTATGACTGCGGCTTGTTGCCGGCGGGGCGACAGGCCACACACGATCGCGATCAACATCCATCACAAATCCCCGTGGTTGGGAAACCACGCTGTCCGCGGCCGCAGGGCGTGGGACAAAGGACAGATGGGGATGTGAAGTCGAGTGCTCCTCCCGAATCTACCATTCACAATTCATCGTGGCCGTCGCCCGCGGGCGACACGGTCTAAATCGTCAATCGTAAATCCCTGTGAGACCGACTAGCGCTTCATCTATACCATATCGGCTGTCCCGCGTCAATGCTTTAGGCGCAGATTCTCGGACCCGCCACGTCCCCGGGGACCGGGGGGGACGGATGTGGGGGGGCAGGCGTAAAGCGTCTCTCCTTGTGCTCTCGAGGTTACAGATCGAGGGCCTTTTTTTCGCTTGACAGGGAGCCTGCCGGGACGGCTCCATAGACACTCTGCCATCGTACGATGGATGACGATGCCTTTGAGAGTGCTGACTGGAGGTACAACCATGGCTCTTCCGGACCACCCTGTTCCGATCTCTACCGGCGCCATCACCCGACGGGAATTCACCGCCGCCCTGGGCTGGACCGCACTGGCCGGCGCCTGGGGTTCCCGGGCGGCGGATGCGGCGAACTCGGCGGCGCTGATTGCCGACACGCCCCGTGAGTTGCGGCCCACCGGCGCGCATTTGGGCAGCCTGTTGACGGATGTCGAGCGGATCGCCGACCGTCATCGGCCCATGGACTCATTTCTGAGCGGGACGTACCGGAGTTTCGACGAATTCCAGGAGCGGGCCCGGCAGCGCATCTTCGATTTGAGTCTCTACCGTCCGGAGCCGGTGGAGCCTCGGTCCGAGGTGCTGGACCGTTGCGATTGCGGCGATTATGTGCGCGAGAAGATCGCTTTCTCCACGGCTCCCGAGGTACGTGTACCGGCCTATGTCCTGATTCCAAAGAACCTGAAAGGCCCGGCGCCCGCGATGGTTGACCTGCATTCGCACGGCGGCATGTTCATGTTCGGCAAGGAGAAAGTGGTGGACCTGGAAGCGAACCACCCCGCCATGACCGAGTACCACCGCCATAACTATGATGGTCGGCCCACTGCCACGGCCCTGGTGCGTCGCGGCTATGTCGTCATCACGATCGATGCCCTGATGTTCGGCGAGCGTCGGGCGATCCTGGACGCCGATATCGAATCAGGCTGGGACCGTGCCAAGCTGTCGCTCTGGGAGACGCAACGGCTGAACGCCCAGTGTCGCGCCAAGGAGGCGACGCTGGTCAAAGCGCTCACCTTCGCGGGAGCTACCTGGCCGGGCATTGTTTTCTGGGATGACATCCGCACTGTGGACTACCTGGTCACCCGGCCGGAGGTGGACCCCGCGCGGATCGGCTGCCAGGGCATCTCCATGGGCGGCTATCGTGCCCTGTTCCTGGCGGCCCTGGACCCCCGCATCAGGGCCGGCTGCATCGTGGGATTCATGTCCACGGTTCGTCCCATGATTCATCGCCACGTGGACACCCATTCCTGGGTGCATTATCTGCCGGCCCTGCACCGGTATCTCGACTGGCCGGACGTGGCGTCGCTGACCGCGCCGCGGTCTCTCCTGGTTCTGCAATGCGCCCGTGACCAGTTGTTCCCGCCCGAGGGCATGAAGGAGTCGCTGAAGAAGATCGCCGCGGTCTTCGACCGTGCGGGCGCGAAGGACAAGTTCACCGGCCGTTTCTACGACGAGCCGCATCATTACACCCGCCAGATGCAGGACGATGCTTTCGCCTGGTTCGACCGCCAGTTGGGGGTGAAATCATGAGGAGCTGCCGTAGTACACCAGATCGTCATACGTCCGCTTGTCGTCGCGTTTCTTCTGGTGCTCTTCCAGCGGGCCGTGGTACTCGCAGTGGAAGAACCGGCTGTCGCGGATCGGCGGGGGCATCTGGTCGCTCTTGTCCGCCAGGGCAGCCGCCAGGTGCAGCAAGGCCAGCGGGATCTCGTCGCCGGTCCGCGCCCAGTCCCGGCCTGGACGCGGGAATAGCCCGGTGGCGGTCTGCGTCTTCAGGAGGTTGTCCGCGAGGCGGGACGCGAGGCCCAGGAACTGATGGTCCCGCCGGGCCCCGTAGAGCTCCAGCAGGGCGTAGAGGCACCGCCAATCCGCGCTGTTCGTGGCAAGGTGCAGGGCTCGCTCGGTCCCATCCGGCTTGCCCACGTCGCCCAGAGACAGGCGACGGGCCAATTGGCGCACCATCTGCCAGTGGGCCTCTTCCGAGGTCAGCCGGTAGGCCAGGGCGTAGCCCCACAGGATGAAGCCGTCCGGCCGGCGGGGCGCGAAGGAGTCCGCAATGTAGTACCCCTTGCGCGACTGCTGCCATTGGATGCGCGTGCCGTCCGTCATCAGAGTCACAAAGACGCCGGCGTTGGGATCGAAGCTGTGGCGGGCGTAGATCTTCAGGTCCTCGGAGGCCCAGCGGATCAATTCCCGGCCGAACTGGGCATGGGCGCCGCCTTTCTCTATCAGCGTGCCCGCGGCCTGCATCTGCGCCAGGGGCAGGTCGTGGTAGCGATTGGTCTGGTGGTAGTCGGCGACGATCTTGGCTTCGTTGATCGCCGGGTGGACGTGTCCGAGCGCCGCCTGGGCCCGGTCGTCCTGGCGGTAGCTCAGTTGCCCGCCCGACAGGCCGGTGGCGGGATCTTTCGCCTGCTGCCAGCGGTACAGGAGCCGCCGGGTCCACGTCAGCGCGTCCGCGTGGTCGCCGAGGACGGCGAGCATGACGCTGCTATGCAGCAGCGGCAGCGTCACGTTCACGAACGAGAGATTGCCGCCTTGGGCCGGGAAGGGCACCTCCAGATCCTCCTCAAAGGCGTGGTTCCACGGCGCCTGCACCCGTTTGGTGACACTGGCGTGGCGGTTGTAGTCCAGACGCGACCAGTCGAGGATGTGTCCGGCCCAGATCGCTTCCATGAGCCGGGCCGTCTCCTCGGGGCGCACGCGCCACAGGAGGCGGTAGTAGGGCTGATGGTTCTTCAACTCGTGGACATCCGCGTACTGGCCGACCGGGCGGTCCTGCTGGAGGTCCCAGGCGAAGTGGCCGCCCCAGTAGAGCAGGCCATTCGGCGTGGTCAGATGCTGCAGCGCGTGCCGCGCCGCGTCTTCGGCCGCCCGGCGGTACTTCGGCTCGCCGGTCAGCGCCGTCAGGCCATCCAGCGTCCGCAGCAGCGGCTGCTGGCTGCCGAAATTCGACAGGACCCACGTCTGCTCCTGCCACCGCCACGTGGCGGGCTTGAGCGTCTCCACGTGCAGCCCATCGACGAACAACGGCGTGTGCTGATTCCCATACGTGTCCCGCCCGTGCTCCAGGATCGTATCCGCGAAAGTGCGGACGGCCTTCACGTATCGATCCTCTTCACCTGCCTGCACGCGGCCCCATCCAGCCAGGGTCAAGACGATCAACGTCCACACACCCACGGGAATCCTGGCTCTACCTGTCTTGTCCATGGCCTGTCCTCATCCAAAAGGGTCACGTTTGCAGTGGCGTCGTCGGACGCTGGTGTCGTGGGCATCCGGCCCGCGCCATGTGGAAGGCGTCTCGCCTTCGAACCGCGGCCGAGGCGTCCGCGACACGTTCTTATGCTCTTACGGGCACACTACGAACCGGCCGGGGTCCTCCGACAGGTTGTACCCGCTCGGGGCCGGCCGTGCAAGAGAACGAGCCACGGAAGTCGGCCTGGTTCAGGAGCCCAACCTTCCGGGCGA
>Ga0194125_10007743_pt1 | contig 15384 bp, 12 predicted proteins | sample TA2KigC250mmetaG_FD_148626 | JGI IMG/M metagenome (GOLD analysis project Ga0194125, IMG submission 148626) | Freshwater microbial communities from Lake Tanganyika, Tanzania - TA2015034 Kigoma Deep Cast 250m | ecosystem: Environmental > Aquatic > Freshwater > Lake | place: Tanzania: Lake... | reverse complement strand
GATGCTGGAGTGGTACCGGCGCCTGTACCTCCTCCGGCGCTTCGACGAGATGTGCCTGCAGCTCAAGTACAAGGACCTCATCATGAACGGCTTCCACCCGTACAGCGGGGAGGAGGCCGTGGCGGTCGGGGTCTGCGAGTTCCTGCGACCCGACGACGTGGTCCTCTCGACCCATCGCCCGCAGGGCCACTCCCTCGCTCGCGGGAGCACACCGCGCCAGGTCTTCTGCGAGATGCTCGGGCGCCGCGGGGGTATGAGCCAGGGGATCGGCGGTCCGATGCAGTGGATCGACGCGCCGAACCGCTTCTTCTGCGGCTCCATCGTCGGCAGCGGAATCACCATCGCGACCGGCGTCGGCCTCGCCCTGAAGCGCGCGGGGCAGGCGCAGGTGTGCGTGTGCTTCTTCGGCGACGGCGCCTCCAACACGGGGTCCTTCCACGAGGGCCTGAACCTGGCGGCCATCTGGAAGCTGCCCGTGCTCTATGTCTGCGAGAACAACCAGTACGGCGAGGCGATGCCCGTTGCCGAGTTCGTCTCCGGAGAGAGCATCGCTGCGCGCGGCGCCGCCTACGGCATCCACAGCGTCAAGGCCGACGGCATGGACCTCGTGCGCGTGATCGAGGCGACCGCCTACGAGATCGGTCGCTGCCGTGGAGGAGACGGCCCGGCCCTGATCGAGTTCGAGACCTACCGCTTCCGCGGCCACTATGGCGGCGATCCCGAGCACACGTACCGCACCAAAGAGGAAGTCGCCGAGTGGCGCAAGCGCTGCCCGGTGGCGCAGCAACGGCGGCGGTTGCTGGAGGGAGGCGTGCCGGAGCCGGACATCGCGGCACTCGAAGCGCGCGTGGATGAGCAACTGGCCGCCGACCAGGCATGGGCCCTTGAGCAGCCCTTCCCGACGGTCGAGCAGGCGACCGAGCATGTGTGGATACCGTGTCCTACCCCCCTGCCCCCCTTCCTTCAGAAGGGGGGAACGACAAGCGACACGGCGAGCGCTCGCCTTTCCCCCCTTCTGAAGGAAGGGGGGCAGGGGGGTAGGAGAAACATGCGAACCATCACCTACTGCCAGGCGATCAACGAGGCCTACCGCGAGGAGATGCGGCGCGATCCGAACGTCTACCTCATCGGCGAGGACGTGGGCCGTTGGGGGAATCTCTTCGGCGCGTCGAAGGGGCTCCTTGAGGAGTTCGGCCCCGAGCAGGTGAAGGACGCCCCGATCTCCGAGGCCGCCATCGCAGGCTGCGCGGTCGGCAGCGCGGCCATGGGGATGCGGCCCATCGTCGAGATCATGTACATCGACTTCATCACCATCGCGATGGACCAGATGGTCAACCACGCCGCGCGCTACGATCAGCTCTCGAACGGGCAGGTGCGCGTGCCGGTCGTGTTCCGCACACAGGGCGGCGTCGGCATGAGGAACTCCTCGCAACACAGCCAGAGCCTGGAGAACTGGTTCGTCAACGTGCCGGGGCTCGTGACCGTGATGCCCTCGACGCCCTACGACGTGAAGGGGCTGCTCAAGTCCGCGGTCCGCGACGACAACCCCATCGTCTTCATCGAGCACAAGTCGCTCTACTTCACGAAGGGCGAGGTGCCCGAAGAGGAGTACGTCTTACCCCTCGGCGTCGCCGACGTGAAGCGGGAGGGCACGGATGTGACGATCATCGCGACCTCCTGGATGGTCCTGCACGCGCTCGAAGCCGCCGAGACGCTCGCCGCCGAGGACATCTCCTGCGAGGTCGTCGATCCGCGCACGCTCTGGCCGCTCGACACCGACACGATCTGCAGCTCCGTCGCAAAGACCGGGCGCTGCGTCGTCGTCACGGAGGCCCCCGCCGAGGGCGGCTTCAGCGCCGAGTTGATGGCGACCATCATGGAGCACTGCTTCGACAGCCTCAAGGCGCCGGTCAAGCGGGTGTGCGGCATGAGGACGGGAATCCCGTACCCGACGGAGCTGGAGAAGGCCGTCGTGCCGAGCGCAGCGTGGATCGTAGACGCAGTGCGGGAAGTCGTCGCATAGGAGGCGCAAGCGTGCCCAAGACCATTGGCCTCATCTCGACGATGTCCCCCGACAAGACCTGGGCGCAGGAGGTTCTCGACCGCGTCGCGGCGACGCACGGCACGGTGAAGGCGGCGCTCGTAGAGATGGGCTTCGAGGTACTGGACGAGGGCTCGCTGCACCGATCGTACCACGAGATGATGGAGGCGGGGAAGAGGCTCCGGGCGCGCGGGATCAAGGCGCTGGTGATCCACGTCGGCACGTGGACCTATGCGAACGCGGCTGCGGCGGCGGCGCTGGAGGCGGGCGTGCCGGTGGTGGTCTGGGGTGATGCGACCCCGGGCACGTGTGGCCTGGTCGGCGCGGCAATCGCGCGCGGCGGCCTCGATGGGCTGGGGCTGCACGCCCACTTGGTCTACGGGCTGTTCGGCGACGCCCAGACGCGCGCCCGCGTGCGGAGCCTTCTCGATGCGGCGTGTGCGGCAACGGGCCTGCGCGGCCAGGTGCTGGGGCTGGGCGGCGGGCGGTCGATGGGGATGCTGACGGCGGTCTGCGATCCGAACGAGGTCCGCACGAAGTTCGGGGTCGAGATCGACGCCTTCGAACAGCTTGAGGTCATTCAGCGCGCGGAGGCGATGGACGACGCGCTCGCGCACCCGTGCCTGAGCTGGCTGCACGCAACCTTCGGCGAGATCGTCGCCTCGGAGGACGTGCTCGTCAGGCAGATCAAGCTCTACCTCGCGCTGCTCGATGTCATCGAGGAACGCGAGTACGACTTCGTCGCGGTGAAGTGCCTGCCCGAGCTACCGGGCCTATACACCACGTTCTGCCTCGCTCACGCGCTCCTCGGCGATGCGCAGGACCATCGCGGGCCGAAGGAGCGCTTCGTCTTCGCGTGCGAGGCCGACCTCAACGCGGCGCTGACGATGCAGATCCTCAAACTGCTGACGGCCGGGCGCGATGAATCGCGCCCCTACGGGAGCCCCGTGCTCTTCACCGACCTCACCGAGTTCGACCTCGCGCAGGAGATCCTGGTCACGTGCAACTGCGGCTCGCAGCCCACGGACTTCGCGCCCTCACCGAAAGACGTGCGCTGGGAGCGGGAGGGCGTGCACGAGTTCCGCTGGCGTTCCGGCGGCACGTGCCCGCAGCATGTCGCGAAGGCGGGCCGGGCGACGCTCGCGCGGCTGAGCCGGTCGGCGGGGCGATACGAGATGCTCATCGCGCCGGCTGAAGTCGTCGCGATGCCGCGCGAGAAGCTCCGCGAGACGGTCTGGGAGCGCCCGCATGCCTACCTGCGACTGCTGTGCGACCGCGAGGAGTTCATCGAGGCCGTGCGGTCCAACCACATCCACCTCGTGTACGGTGACTGGGCGGCGGAGCTGCAGGAGGTCTGCGCGATCCTGGACGTGCGCCCGCGCGCGCTGGAGGCTGTTGATGCCGACTGAATTCACGATGCCCAAGACGGGGCACATCGAGGACGAAGCGACCGTCTACCGCTGGCTCAAGCAGGAGGGCGAACCCATCGAGGCCGGCGAGATCGTCTTGGAGGTGGAGACGCAGAAGGCGATCCTGGAGATCGAGGCCTTCGAGTCGGGAACGCTGCTGAAGATCCTCGTGCGCGAGGAGGAGACGGTGCCCGTCGGCACGCCCCTCGCGCTCATCGGCCGGCCATGACCATGCTTCACGCGACCGCCGGTTACATCCTCGACGTGCAGCAGGGCGCTTCGCCGACTCCGCCGACGCCGCGCGATCGAGAGCTGCTTCGATCTCTCGCCAGCCGCGTGGCCGAGATCGCCGCCCTCCCAGAGCAGGCCGGGAAGCGCGAGTTGTGGTATCGCCACAATCGGCTCGAACCCGTTCGCCCTCTCGTGCTGGTCTTCCCCGAGGACTCGTGGGCCGAGGTGCTGCCTGCTGAGACGCTGGAGCTGACGGAGCCCTTCTGGCGCCAGCAGGAGTGGTACCTGCGCCACCTGCTGTATCGCCACGAGAAGCTGCACGACGACTTCGTCATCGAGCCACACTTGTACGTCACCAAGCTGTTCCGTGGCACGGGATGGGGTCTCACTCCGGGCTACCGCAGCTCCGGCCGTTTCAAGGGCGCCTGGCAGTACGACCCGCCGATCAAGGACCCCGATCACATCGAGAAGCTGACGTACCCGACCATCGAGTACGATGGCCCGGCCACCGAGCGCACCCTCTCGGCGATGCGCGAGGTGTTCGGTGACCTCCTGGAGGCCCGGGCCCACTGTCCACCGTGGCACGCGAACCTCATCGGCGAGGCGTGCGCGCTCCGTGGGATTGAGCAGCTCATGCTCGACATGCACGACCGGCCCGAGTGGGTGCATCGGCTGATGGGCTTCCTGGCCGAGGGCGTCTACCGGCAGGTGCGGTACCTCGAGGAGCAAGGCCATCTCACGCTGAACAACGGTCACCACTACAACGACTCAGGCGGCATCGGCTACACCCACGAACTCCCCGCGCCGGGCTTCGACGGCGAGCACGTGCGCCTGGCCGACCTCTGGGGCTTCGGCGTGGCGCAGGAGGCCGTTGGCATCGGGCCTGCGCAGCACGAGGAGTTCATCCTCAACTACCAGCTTCGGATGCTGCAGCACTATGGCCTCAACGCCTACGGCTGCTGCGAGCCCTACCACACCAAGTTCGCGATGCTGGAGAAGGTCCCGCGCCTGCGCCGCGTCTCGATCAGCTGCTGGTGCGACATCGAGCGGTCGGCCGAAGCCTGTCGCGACCGCTGGATCTTCTCCTGGAAGCCGAACCCGGCGATGGCGGTCGGCCGCTTCGACCCCGAGCGCACCCGGCAGTACATCCGGGGCACGCTCGAAGTCACGCGTGGGTGCACGGTCGAGCTGGTGCACAAGGACACCTTCACCATCGACCATGAGCCTGCGCGCCTGGAGACCTGGGCGCGGATTGGCCGCGAGGAGATCGACCGCCTGTGGCCCTGAGCGCAGGGCCGCAGGTGGAGAGCGCCGGCGTGTCGAAACCGCGCCCCGTCGCGGGAATTCACGAAGGAGATTCTGATGGCTGACCTGAAGCTCTCCCCCTGCATCGAGATGGTCTTCAACACCGTGCCGGAGTTCGTGGACCGCATCGACCGCGTGGCCGACTGCGGCCTTCCGGCCTTCGAGTTCTGGGGCTGGCACAACAAGGACCTGCCGGCGATCCGCGAGCGCGCGGACCGGCTCGGCCTGAAGATCGCCGCCATGTGCTGCGACAGCACCGGGGCGCTGGTCGATCCGGCCAACACCGCCGCGTGGATCGAGGGCGCGAAGGAGTCCATCGGCAAGGCGGCGGAGTTCGGCGTGCCGACCTCCATCGTCACCACCGGCAACGAGCTGGACCTGCCCCGCGCCGTGCAGCATGAGGCCATTGTTGCAGGCCTCAAGGGCGCCGCTCCCGAGGCGGAGGCGCAGGGCATCACGCTCGTTCTCGAGCCGCTGAACATCCGCGTGGACCACAAGGGGTACTACCTGTCAACCTCCGATGAGGGCTTCGACATCCTGCGCGAGGTGGGCAGCCCGCGTGTGAGGCTGCTCTACGATATCTACCACCAGCAGATCACTGAGGGCCATCTCATCCCGCGCATCACCGAGAACATCGACCTCATCGGCCACTTCCACTGCGCGGACGTGCCGGGGCGCTTCGAGCCCGGTACCGGCGAGATCAACTACGTGAACGTGTTCCGCGCCATCGCCGAGACCAGCTACGAGGGCTACATCGGCCTGGAGTTCCGGTCCACCGGCGACCACGGCGACGCGGTGAAGGCCACCAAGCGCATCGCCGGCGTGTGAGCGGCGACGGCTGAACCACGAAGACCACGAAGAAGGCACGAAGCGACACCAAGACCCCTTGTGTGTCTTCGTGCCTTCTTCGTGGTCTTCGTGGTTCAGGTCGTCCGCCTCGTTCACCCGATCAGCAGCTTCACTGCAGTCAGAACCACGACTGAGTAGACGATGACGGCGAAGACGCCCTCGCTGACGCGCCGGTTCATCCAGACGCCAAGCAGCGAGCCAAGCACCACGACCGGCGCGAGCCAGGCAGCCGACAGGGCGACGCGGGCTGTGAGCATCCCATTCAGCAGGAAGAAGGGGAGCTTCAGCACGTTGAGGATGGCGAAGTAGAGCGCCGTGGTCGCGACGAAGCGCTCCTTGCCGAGGTTCTGCGGCAGCAGGTAGAGGGTGATGATCGGGCCGGCGGCGTGGGCGAGCGTGGAGCACACGCCCGCCGCGAAGCCGACGATCACCGCGTGCCACAGGACGGGCCGGAACCGCGCGCCGGTGATCGTGCCGCGCTGCCCCAGGACCTGCAGCAACACGAAGACCAGCGAGATGACGCCCAGCCCGATCTGCAGGTAGCGGTTCGGCAGGTGGGCGATGATGGCGGCCCCGCTCAGCACCCCCAGCACCGTGCCGGGCATCAGCAGCAGCACGTTGCGGGTGTCCCACTTGCGCCACCAGGCCCCGATTGCAGCCGCGTCGCCCACCATGAGCAGCGGCTGCATCAGGCCCAGCACCTGACGCATCGGCATGACCTGCGCGTACAGGGCCGGCGACACGAGCCCGACCCCTCCGCCCAGGCCGGACTTGCCGATGCCGATGAACGCGGTGGCAACGAACACCGCAGCGATGACCAGAACGAGCGGCACGTCGGAGGACTGAAGGAAGATCGGCATCATGGGGTTCAAGGGGTACGTTCTCGCGCGTCCAGAGCGTGCAGGACCGCCTGCAGCTGACCGCAGTGGTAGTACTTGTGCGCAAGCGAGTGCATGAGGATCAGCCGCGCCGATCGCGGCTCGCCCTCACCCCACCAACCCGGCACGTCCCGCGTCGTCGCGAGCGTCGCCTCATCCATCGTCTCCAGGAACGCCCCCATCTCCGCCTCGGCCTCGGCAAGCGCGCGAAGCAGGCCATCGACATCCGGCGGAGGCTCCGGCGTCTGCCGCTCGCCGCCATCGATGAGGTTCATGTACGAACGCTCGGCCTCGCAGACGTGCCGCACGGTCTCGACGACCGAGAGCCCGGCGCCCCCCACGCGCTCGTGCAGCGCCGCCTCCGGCACCTGGCCAACCAGTTCGCGCAGCCGCAGATGGTACTTGCCGGTGAGTGCCTGCATGTCTCGGATCTCGGGTAGGATCGTCATCCCCGGCCTCCTGATCTAGGCCCTCGCCGCTTCCGCGCGTTCGATCAGCTCATCTTGTTCGGTAAGGGAGAGGTCCACGAACCTCCCGCTGAACCCGGCGACTCTCACCATGAGGTCGCCGTAGCGGTCAGGTTCGCGCTGGGCCGCGCGAAGCGTCGCGGCATCGAGGACGCCAACCTGCAACTCCTGCCCGCCGGCGCCGAAGAACGCCTCGATCAGTGGCAGCAGGACGTCGGGCTTCGCGACCGGAGGCGCGAGCGTCAGGTTGAGGTTGTAGCCGCCGCGGTAGTTGCTTGCGGCGTCGAGCTTCAGCACGCTCTTGAGGATGGCCGTCGGTCCCTCGCGAGCCGTGCCCGTCTGCGCGCCGATGCTGTCCGCGACGGGCTTCCAGGCGTGCCGACCGTCCGCCGAGGCCGCGATTCGCTTGCCGTCCACGTGATGCAGGCTCCGCACTACGTGGCAGCTCATGTGCCGCCGGCCGCCGAAGTGCGCATCGACCTCATCCAGCACGCGCTCGCGCATCGCCACCAACTCGACCGCCCAGCGGTCCGCGCGCGGATCGTCGTTGCCCCACTTCGGCGCCGCCAGCAGCAGTTCCCGGACCCGCCCCTCCGCGAAGTCGCTTTGCATGGCCGCGGTCAGCTCACGAAGCGTCAGCGCACCCTCCTGGAATACCGAGTGCTCAATGGCGGCCAGCGCGTTTGCGGCGTTGGTGAGCCCGCGCTCGTAGACGCCGGGCAGCCGGTACTCCATCCCGGTCAACAGGTCCTCGCCGCGCGCAATGCAGCCGCGCATCAGCGCCGAGGTGAAGGGCGTCGGCACCTGCGCAGCCATGCGCAGACGGTGGCGCTCGCCCTGCTCCCGCATCTGCATCGCTCGTTCGAGCGTGTGCTGCTCCAGCCGCCGCAGCAGGTCCGTCATGTCGCTCACCTGCTCGGCTTCCGGCGCGAGCAGCACGTCGTTCAGCAACCCGAGGTACTGAATGCTGCCGACCAACGCGGTCGCCGACTCCATGGACCGCCCGGGGATGCCCAGCTCGTTGCAGCCGATGACGCAGAACTCCCACGCGTCCTCGGGAGCGACGCCGACGCTGATGAAGCCCTCGGCGGTCGGCGCATCATTCACCAGCAGCGGCATCGACAGCCCCTGGCCGAGCAGCTCGACCGCGCGCCGTCTCACCTGCGGGTCCAGGTTCGCGTGCCAGCGCAGGAAGACGGGCGGATCGCCGATGCGCAGTAGGTTCGCGGCTTCGATGAAGTGCCGCGTCAGCGCGTTGCTGCAGTCGCGGCCCTCGTGATCGGCCCCGCCGACAGTGATCGTGAGGCTCTTGTAGCCACGACCGAGGATGGAGTTGACGGCGATCTTCAGCATGAACGCGGCGACGAGCGCCGTGCCCGTCTCAACGTCCCCCTCGTCGGCGAAGGGCCCGAGCACGCGATCCGGCAGGCCGACCGACACCGACATGCCGTGCCCCTCGATGGCGATGGCGAGGTGCACGAGCGCAATCGCCTGCAAGCCCTCAAACAGGTTGCGCGCGGGCCGGGCCGGCACACGCCGGCACGCCTCCGCCACCCTCAGGTGCGCTTCGCGAAGCAGAGGGTCGCTTTCGTCTTCGGCGGCCTCGGCCGCAGCCTCGGCGTACCGTTGCGCCCAGTCGATCACCGCCTGTAGCGCGATCCGCATCGCCTGACGGTAGACCTGCTGCTCCTCGGTGCCCTCGTCCCGGTGCGCATCCACCTCTGCAATCAACGCCTCCAGGCCGCGATGCACCACTGCGTCCAGGTCCACCGCGAGGTGACCGATAGCGCAGCAGCCCCCGAAGCTGCGGTTCTGCCAGAAGGCCAGGAGCTCCTCGGGAACCTGCCCATCCAGGATGTTGCCGAGGTGAGGGTGTTCCAGCACGACCTGCGTGTCGTTGCTGAAGCCGTGCTCGGGGATCAGCATCCACGCGCGCGGGCGCGAGGAGGTGTTGCCGGCGAAGAAGGGGTTCGAGCGCACGTCGAGGTCCATGTGGGCCAGCACATGGGCGAACGACAGCGCGCTGCGCAGCGACGGGGGCTCGCCCTCGTGCTCGCGCCAGGCTTCCGTGACCAGCCGCGCGCGCTGCAGGCAGACGGTATCCTCCGTCGCCACGAGCGCATCCCGGATCGCCCGCACGCGGTCGGTCACAGCGGCTCCCGTCACTTGGCCGAGACCTCCAACCCCTCGGGGTCGAAGATGACGTTGACGCTGGCCCGCATGTTGGCCGGGTGGCGCACCCAGCCCAGGTACGGCTGCAGCTTGTCGCCGCCGTTGACGCTGTTGTGCGCCAGGACGAGCGCCCCGTCGGGCATCTTCTCATACGCGGCCTGGAGTATCTCCAGGTAGATCCCCTTCCCCCTGCCCCTGTCGCCGTCGGCGTCAAGGTAGAGCACCTCGATAGGCCCCTCGAAGTCCGCGACGACGTCGAGAGCGTCGGCCGCCAGCACGCGCGCCACGCCCGTCGGGTCGATCTTGCGCACATTGCGCTCGGCGCGCTCGGCCTCCTCGGGCTTGATCTCGACGCCAATGAGGGCCGCGGCCTCGTAGCACGCGCCCGGCCCGACGCCCGCCCCCGCGTTCGAGATGAACGTGTTCCCGCAGAAGACCCCCGCCGCGATCATGTTGCGCGGCTGCCTGATCGCGTTGATGGCGTACAGCAGCCTCTGCATGCGCGGCGAGATCGCCGTCCAGGGAATCTCGAACTGCGTGCGCACTGCCTCCCGGTGGGCCAGGAGTTTCGCTCCGTCATACGCGGTGTGCGGGAGGAGGCCCTCGGCGACGAGCGCGGCCAGGGCCTCATCGACCACCCGTACCTCGTCCTCCAGAGGCTCGAGCTCCCGGTGTGGCTCGCGGAAGTCCATCTTGTACTCCTGCCAGTCTGCGGCGCGAAACTCGCAGGCCATGAGTGTCCCCTCGAAGGTGCGAAGTGTCGAAGCTGGCGCTTCGACCCACGACCGCGAACGCCTGCCGTTGTAGGACGGAGCGCCAGCTCCGTCTCCGGCGGCGAGAGATGGTGTTGTAGGACGGAGCGCCAGCTCCGTCTCCTGTCCGCCGGCCCTACTGCACTTTCGGGATCAGCAGCGACGCCTTCGTCGGCGCTATCACGGGCGGGAGGCCCTGCAACTGCACGTGGAAGTCCTCCATCGCCATCCCGCTCGGCTTGGCCAGGTGCAGCCGCCAGACCTCGCCCTCCGCCGTCGCTCCGCGCTCGACGACGAACTGGTGCGGCTGCGTGATGTCATCCTGGTCGCCGACGAGCTGGTCCTGCGAATCGTACAGCGTTGCGTGCACACCCTCGCCTGATCCCTCGCCGAAGACCTTCAGCCCGAACTCCGTCACCGTTGCGGGAACGTAGAAGAACACGTCGCCGATGGTGCTCAGGAAGTGGATGGGGTCGCCCCCGGTGACCACGCAGTAGGGGTTTGTCGTCTGTGTGACCTGCGCTGTATTGGCGCCCGAGTCGAGCGCGATCCCATAGGCGCCCGTCTCCGGCGCAGTGAACTCGTAGCCCGTGTCCTTCATGAACTCGCCCTTCGCGTCCAGCACCACCGTTCCCGACGGCGCGGTCACCTTCACGGGCATCGGGTTCCCGCTGTAGCGGCCCAACTGAGCATAGCGCATGGTGAAGGAGACCGCGTCGCCCTGCTGCGCGTAGAGCACCAACCGGAAGGCGTTTCGCAGCCGCATGGCGCCCGCCAGTTCCTCGGGCTTCCAGTTCGTCGCGAGAGGCACGAGCCGCACGTCCGTCATGTCAAAGGGAGCGATCACCTTGAGCTTCCGGCTCGGCATCCACTTGTCCAGCAACTCGTCGGTGAGTTCCAGCACCTCGCGCTTCCCGTTGCGCTCCAGCACTAGTGTTCCCGTGATGTCAATCGCGGGGATCCCCCCCGAGAAGTCACTGAGCGTCATCGGCTGGCGCTCGACCGGATCGACGAGCGTGCAGTCCTCGAACCTGACATTGCCGATCGGCTCGGAGGCATCCGGCTGGGTGGCGAAGAGGATCGGCGGCTGCCCGGGCTGCTCGACACCGCAGTTCACGACTGAGCAGCGGGCGAAGCGCATCGGGAAACCCGCCGCGGGCTTGTTGTTAATGATGACGCCTGAGCCTCGGCTGCCCTCGAAGGTACAGTCGATGAACTCCGCGTTCCCCTTCACGGCTGCATCCGGCCCGTTACCGGTGGTGAACACCAGCGCGCGCCCGTTGCCGATGGACTTGCAGCCCTCCAGGCGGATCGAGACGGCGGCCGAGGTCGCGTTCAGCGTGGGGATGTAGAAGTCGTAGCCGTCGCCCTGGTTGTTCTCCGACACGCAGTTGCGCATCACGCAGTTGGTCAGCTCCTCGGTCGGGCCGTTCGGCTCGAAGTCGATCCCCGCCATGGGCGGCGTACCGCTCGTCTCCCGCATGATCGTGTTCTCGATGAGGAGATTGCGCGCGCTGATGACGCTGATCCCCTGCCGGTGGTTCTTGTCGCAGGTGACATCCTTGATCACGATGTCCGTGCAAGGTACGCCCGCCTGGCCGACCCCCACGTAGATGCCGTCCCCGCCGCTCTCGGCCAGTGTCAGGCCCAGCACCTTCACGTTCTTGCTGCTCAGCAGACTCAGCGTGTGTCGCCACTCGGCCTTGTCATAGTCGGGGCCCTGGTAGTCCGCCTTGTGCATGCGGAACGTGGCCCCATACCCGCTGAGCGTGATGTTCTCCTTCAGCCGCGCCGTGAAGAGGCAATCGCCCTTGCCCTTGAACGCGCCCCTCTTGGCCTCGACAACCACGCCCTTCTCGAAGACGATCTCCTGGTTGCTCGCGAGCGCGATCTTGTCGACGATCCACGGCGCGCCCAAGTCCTCGACGATCACCTTCTCCGCGCCCGAGTCGATTGCCGCCTGCAGCGCGGCGGTGGCCTCCTCCTTGCTGAACCCCCACCAGGAGGCCCTCGCCACCTTCTCCTTCCCCGCCAGGACCGCGTCGATCTTCTCCTGGTTCACAGCCGTCTGCGCGCCTGCGAAGTTTGCCGCAACCAGGGCTGCGGTCGCTGACACGAGCATCACGGCAGTGCGAATACCGTCCATGGTCTCACCTCGTTCCTCGGTCTTATGGGTTCAGGCGTGTCTGTTCGCGCTCCGGGGGGCGGAACCCTCGGTAGCACCGAAACTGCTTGGCCGGGGGATGGGGGAGAGGCGCCTCAGTGGTGCAGTTGGTGCGCGGCGGCCAAGCGCTCGTACCGCTCGATCACCTTGTCCGCCGGGCCGTCGGCGAGGACCTGGCCGCCGTCCATGAGGATCGCGCGCTCGCACACCTCGCGCACCTGGGCCATGATGTGCGACACGAACAGGATGGCGCAGCCGTTGCGACGCAGTTCCTGCAGCCGTTGGTAGCACGCGTGGTGGAACTCCTCGTCCACGACCGCCAGGACCTCGTCGATGAGGAACACGTCGGGTGACATGTGGGCGGCCACGGAGAAGCCGAGCCGCGCCCGCTGCCCGAGCGAGAGCGTGCGGACCGGGTGGTCGATGTACGCCTCAGCCTGTGCGAAGGCGACGATGTCGTCCATTCGCGAACGGGCCTCCCGCCGCGTCATCCCCAGGATCATCCCCTGGAGGAGCACGTTCTCGTGACCGGAGAGGTCCGGGTGAAAGGCGACCGCGGCCTCCAGTAGGACGCATACCCGTCCCCGGGCGAAGACCTCGCCGCTCGTGGGCACAAGCACCCCGGAGATCAGCCCGAGCAGAGTCGTCTTGCCCGACCCGTTCGGCCCGATGATCGCCACTGCCTCACCTGGATTCACCTCGAAGGACACGCCCTCGATGGCGCTCGGCGGCGTCTGGGCCATGTAGGTCCCCGTCAGCCGTCCGATGACCGCGCTCTTGAGGGTGCGGCCCACGTGGGGCAGCCCGCGGTAGCGCTTGACGAGTTCCCGAACCTGGATGGCAGCGCCCACTAGATCACCTCCGGAAGCTGCCACTCGTGGCGCCGGAAGTACCACAGCCCGAATAGGAAGCAGGCGATGGAGACCGCGGCAGCGGCCAGCAGGTGAACGGGGTCCAGCATCTGCTTGTCGATGATCGCGCGGCGAAAGCCCTCGCAGAAGACGGCCATCGGGTTGAACATGACGAGGTACTGCTTGTGCGGATCGCGCACCCACGGCTCGCCAACGTGCCAGATGACGGGGGTGAGGAAGTACAGCGCCCAGATCAGGTTGGTTATGATGTACTCCACGTCGGTGTAGAACGTGTGCATCACCGACACGACGAGGGAGAGGCCGGCGACCATCAGCAACTCCATCAGCATCAGCACCGGCAGGAACAAGAAGGCCGGCCCAAAGGCAACCGGGATGAGCAGCAGAATCACGAGCAGGACGGCCATCGACATCAGGAAGTGGAACGCGCAACTCAGAACCACCGAGAACGGTAGCGCTTGCCTCGGTATGCGGACGCGCTTGACCAACTCCCGGGCGCGGAGCATGGCCGAACACGACGTGGGTAGCGCGGTCGCGAAAAACGCCCATGGCACGAGCCCGCACAGGAGTTTCACCGAGTAGTTCGGGTCGGGCTGCTTCCACAGCAACCGGACCACGATGGTCATCACGAGCACTTGGTATAGCGGGGTCAGCAGCGACCAGAGCAACCCGAGGAACGACCGGCGGTAGCGGGTCTTGATCTCGTGCTCGGTCAGAGCCAGCAGCAGCTCTCGCGCGCGCCAGGTTTCCGCCAGAATGCCGGGCATGTGGGTCAATGCGTTCCCGGGGGATGGGGGAGCCTACTGAGTTACAACGCGAGGGCAGGTTGGGGAAGTGCCCGCCGCGGAAGGCTTACACGTACTGCGCGCGCAGATGGCGGACGAGGAACTCGCGGGTCGCCTCGTGGAAGCGCGAGGCGACCTCGGGCAGGAACTGGGCCTCGAACATGCCCTTGCCTTGCAGCCGGGCGTAGCCCTCCCGGATGGTCGCGGCACAGTCTCGCGCGGCGTCGATCGAGCACGCCGGGTCCTGTTCTGTGTGGAGCATCAGCAGCGGTTGCGGCGCGCACAGGCACGCGATGTCCGGCGCGTCCGCCAGCGCCGCCAGGCCGAGAACCGTCAAGTGCTGGCAATCCGCCAGCTCCCTCCAGCGGCCCGCCGCCAGCGCGATGGCGCGGTCGGCGTGGGCCGCAAGCTGCCCACCGACGACCCCGACCCGCAGCCGCCGGTCCAGGCCCATCCCGTGCAGGGCGATGGCGCCACCGGCCCCAACGCCCGCGATGGCCAGGCGCTTCGAGTCCACTTCCTGCCGCTCATCCAGGATGTCCACCAGCCGCAGCACGTCGCTCACCCATCGCCCCAGCAGCGGCCGCCCTAGCCACCCGCCGAGCGCAAGCTGCGGACCCGCGGGCGCCGCGCGCTCGCCCGAGCACGCCACGTCCGGGATGGCCACGATCAGGTTCTCGTCCAGCAGCCTCCGTACAAGCGAGCGATCCGGCTCATCCCGCTCGCCCCACAGCGGCTCCAGCAGCGCCCCTGACTTCCCCGCTCCCGCCTCCGGGCACAGGATCACCGCAGGTTGTGGCAGGTCGAGCGTGTGCGGGAGCAGGATCAGCGCCGGCACCGCGACGCCGGGCTCTGAGTTGTAGACAACCCGCTCGACCGTCACACCGTCGTCTCCCCGTCGGTCGAGCAGCTTCAGGTCTGGATCGGCCGGCTCGATGCAATCCAGCCCGAGCGCTATCCGCAGGTCCGCGACCAGCCCCTCGCGCCACGCCTCCAGGTCGGCCTCCTGCCCCAGCCGCGACAGCGACCACTTCGGCCTCAGCGCCCGGAACTGAGCCAGCAGCCAATCCTCCGGCGACAGCGAGTGCAGGAACGGAGGGCTGTCCGACATCACGCGACGAACCTGCCTCTCTTCCTCACGGGCTGTACGCGCGCCGTCGTCGGGCGCGACGAACCACGCCCTTGCATGACGGCGTTTCGCCCTCGGTTGTGATGTAGGGGCGCGATTCATCGCGCCCGAGAGTAGGGGCGCCATTCAGATTGTGTTGAAGAAGGGCTCTGTGGAGGAAGGACGCCTCTCCTACACGGCCTACGTATCTCGTAGGTCGGGATACCATGCACATTCCGCACTTGGCGGCCGGGTCTATGGGTGGCCGCGGGATTCACAACTGATTCGCAATTGCGCCGGTTATTGTTCGCTAGACGCGGGGTCTAGGTTTGTGCTATGTTGGCGGCATGGAAT
>Ga0194125_10007738_pt1 | contig 15391 bp, 19 predicted proteins | sample TA2KigC250mmetaG_FD_148626 | JGI IMG/M metagenome (GOLD analysis project Ga0194125, IMG submission 148626) | Freshwater microbial communities from Lake Tanganyika, Tanzania - TA2015034 Kigoma Deep Cast 250m | ecosystem: Environmental > Aquatic > Freshwater > Lake | place: Tanzania: Lake... | reverse complement strand
GCACCAGTTGACCTGGGCCGGGTCTTTTTACGTGAACTCAGATTCCGCGGGGTCAGGCTGTATGAGCCGCAAGATTTTGAAACGGCAATCCCGATGGTCGCCTCCCGGGCGGTCCCGTTCGACCGCCTGATATCCGATGTCCGGCCACTGGAAAGGATACAGGAGACTTTTGCGGAGATTGAACGCGGCGCCAACTTTATGAAGGCACTGCTGAAATGCGGCGATTAACCAAGGGGGTAAAAGCAAAGTGTCGCTAAAAAATGCCACCAAAGCGAAGCTTAAGGCGGATAAAACCGCCATCGGCATCCGCCTGGACTTCACTTCATCGGCCATCGTGGAAAGCCTGACCGGCCTCGGCCTTGATTTCGTCTACTTTGACCTTGAGCACGGGCCCTCCAGCGTGGAGTCATGCCAGGATATGTTCCGGGCGGCGGAGATTGCCGGCCTGACGCCACTGGTACGCGTGTCAAGCTATGACATCGGTTATGTAGACCGCCTCCTGGATTCCGGCGCCATGGGCATCATCTTCCCCCACTGCAATACCAAAAAGGACGCCGAAGCCGCCGTCAGAGCGGTTAAATACCCGCCGCAGGGTGAACGCGGCGCTGGCGGCCGCCCTCTGACCCTGAGCGGAATGTCCATCACCGACTATGTCCGCGCCGCCAACCAGGAGACCATGGTCATCACCATGATTGAGGAGCTGGAAGCGCTGGACAATCTGCCCGAGATTCTCACCGTAGAGGGGCTTGACGTGCTCTGGGTTGGCCGGGTCGACCTTTCGGTTTCTGCCGGCATCCCCGGCAAACTGGACGACCCTAAAGTCCAGAACGCAGTGAAACGTATCATCAAGGAGGGGCGTGCTGCCGGCAAGGCGGTGGGTGTGGGCGCAATCAACGCCAGCCGACCAGACCAGGTCAAAGAGTTCATCAACCAGGGTGCCCGGTTTTTCTCCCTGGACACGACCGCCGTATTGCGGAGCGCCACGCGCAACATACTGCAAAGTATCAATGCTTGAGCATATGGCTGAAGGAGACCTGATGAATAACGGCCTGATGAGTCTGATTGGCAATACGCCGATATTAAAACTGAAGAAAGTGAACGATACCAGGTCCACTATTCTGGCCAAGCTGGAGGCATTGAATCCGAGCGGCAGCATCAAGGACGTCATGGCCTTCTACATGACCGATATCGCCGAAAAGAAGGGGCTGCTGAAACCGGGTGGCAAGATAATTGAGGAGACCAGCGGCAATACGGGCATTTCCTTCGCCATGATTGCTGCCTTCAGAGGGTACCACTTTATCGCCGTGATGCCGGAGCACATGAGCCAGGAGAGAAAACAGCTGATACAGTCCTTCGGCGCTGAAATTGTGCTCACTCCCGAAGCGGAGGGATTTCCGGGGGCACAGAAGAAGCTGGAAGAGCTGGCCGAAGAGAACAAAGACGCCTGGCTGCCCAGACAGTTTGAGAACCGGGACAACACTGATGCCCACCGTGAAATTACCGGGAGAAGGATTCTGCAGGCAGTAGGCAAAAATATTGATTTCTTCGTGGCCGGCATCGGCACCGGTGGCAGCCTGATGGGCGTGGCCGAGGCATTGAAGCAGGCCAATCCCAGAGTGAAAATCATCGCCGTGGAGCCGGCGGAATCAGCAGTGTTGAGCGGCGGCGAGCCGCACAACCACATCATCCAGGGCATAGGCCCGGGGTTCATCCCGGAACTTATCAACTTCAACCTCATAGACGAGATAATTCAGGTGAGCGGGAAAGATGCGTCAGCAATGGCCAGAAAACTCATCCGCGAGGAGGGCCTGATGGTCGGTATCTCCTCCGGCGCCAACGTCCTGGCCTCGCTGGCTATTGCCCGCAAATCAGGACCGGGCAAGACCATTGCCACCCTGCTCCCCGATAGAGGGGAAAGATACCTGAGCATGAACGTCCTCTAGCTGGGTTACCGGCGGTGAAAAGAGAGCCAACGCTGGACAGACTGGAGCGGGAATGGCAGGCGCTACTTCAGACCTGGGAAGGACTGCCCGAGAAAGCTCTTCTTCAGCCGGGCGCCGTCGGCCACTGGTCAGTCCGTGATGTCATGGCTCATATTGCTACCTGGAATGAAGAAGCCTGCAAAGCCCTGCCTATCATACTGGCGGGCAAGCCCCTCCCCCGCTACCTGGGCATTGATGCCTTCAACGCCCGAGAGCAGGAACGCAAGCGACACCTTTCTCTGGAACAGGTACGGGAAGAGCTATTCGCCACCCACGATAAGCTGATTAACCTTCTGAAGACTGTCCCGGAAAGCGCTTTTGTTATTCCCCGCTTTAGGAAGCGACTCCGCCTTGATACTATCGGTCACTACCGGGAACACGCTGCCCAGCTCGCCGCCTGGAGATTGGCGCAGGGATATTAATCCCTCCCGGGAACTGGCTCAGGTTCAGCCGGAGAAGCTCACGATTGCTTCCGCAGCTTTTCCACTTTTCTCGGTGCCGCAATCCAGATTAATAAACAGGAAAGAGCAAAAGCCACCATCGCCATAATAAAGGCGCTGATATAACTGCCGGTAATATCGTGGAGGAAGCCACTGAGCCACGGACCGACTACCCCGCCGACGCCGAACCCGCACAGCAGCAATCCGGACAGGAAGCCAAAATGCCGCCCGTAGAAGATATCCGCCAGCGCGGCATAGATGGCCGGAGAGGTCAGCCCGGCGCCATAGCCAAAGCATATCGCGTACAGGTAGAGAAGCCAGGGCTGTGATGCATCATGGACTGAAATCAAAGCCGTCATCGCACCCAGGGTCAGAACGACGGCGATGGTCACTGTTTTCTCCCTCCCTATCCAGTCCGACAGGCTTGAAGACAGCTGGCCAGCAGCACTGAATACGCCAAAGAGGGCAAAGACCGATGCGGCGAAGGTGCTGCTGTAGCCAACATCCTCGGCAAATTTGACCTGATGGCCCAGCACCATATAGGCGCCAACGCCCCAGTAGAATGATTGCGCCGCTATCAGAAACCATAGTTGATATGTCCGCAGTGCTTGCCGCAAAGTCCAGCCCTGGGGCGCTGATTTCTGTCCCACTGTGGCACTGGCGTCCAGCCTGACGGCCACCCTTTCATCCTCAGCCCCATACGGCTGGAGCCCTTTATCTTCAGGACGGTACTTGAAGAGGAGAAGATAAATAGGTAGCATCACAGCGAACAGGATGCCGGCGATAACAAAGTACGTGTAACGCCAGCCCACCTGGGAGATAATGAACTCAACAAACATGCCATAGGTGAAGCTGAGGCCACCACCTGTCTGGGCCAGGCCCATGACCATGCCCCGCCTCTTGGCAAACCAGTTGACCAGCATCGGCCCGAGTATCGGCGTACCGCAGCAGGCTGAGCCCGCGGGCATTAAAACGCCAAACAAAAGGTAAAAATGCCACAGTTCCCGGGCAAAAGCACAGCCAGCCGTGGCCAGCCCCAGAACGGCAATTCCAATCAGGACAAGCCGATAAGGCTTCCATCGGTCGCACAGGCTGCCGGCAATCGGTGCCGTCAGGCCATAAACGAGCAGGTTCAGGGAAAGCATTAATGCCGTGCTGCCCCGGCTCCAGCCAAACTCCTCAAGAATCGGCGGGAAAAACACGGCAAAAGAATGGCGCATGCCGTATATCAGTATCATGCCAACGGTGGCAATGCCGACGATAACCCAGCCATAAAAAAAGAGTGGTTTTTTATCCACTCCACTCTTATCTGCAGATACCATTATCTTGAACAACCTGCGAGCGCTATTTTATAGCAATTCAAACCCTTATTATCTCAGCTTTTATCTCTTTCTCTACCGTGACGATGCCGAATGAATCACGGGCTCGCCCTGGATTGAACATGAGCGTTCCCCGTATGTATTCATTACATGACAGGTGTGAGTGGCCAAATATAATCATATCCACCTCGCCGAAAAGCGGCCGCACCCTTTCCGCTATACCCCAGGGCCCGCCAGAGCCATGAACCAGCCCTATCTGCTTGCCTTCAACATCAATGGTCCGTTTGTCGGGAAGCATCCGCCGCAACTCGCCCGAGTCCATGTTACCGTGAACCGCTCTGACCTCCACAATGTCCCGGAGGCCATCCAGCACCGCCCTGTCTGTAAAATCGCCGGCATGGATGATGAGGTCAACGCCCTTCAGCGCATTCATAACCGACCAAGGGATGTCCTCAATGGTCTGGGCATGGGTGTCAGCAATAACACCTATCTTCAATCCGACAGCTCCTTTTTCAGGCTGGCCACTATTTTCTGCCCCAGGCTGCGGACTTCGGTGACTAATTTAGCATCTTTGGCGGCTTCCCCGGCCCGGCCGGCATACCCACTCACCACCAGACGCTGGCTTTTACCTATGCTAAAAACGCTGTCAATGAACTGGTGCAAGGTATGGAGCGTGTCCTCAATACCCTCTGCCTCAGCGACAATGATAATGCCCACCACCCTGGCTTTGGCCTGCCGGCTCTTGTTGTACGGGAAGAAATTGCGGTCCATGAAGGCTTTCATCTGGGCGCTCACATTGTAGTAGTAGACCGGGCTGGCCAGAATAACCCCATCAGCTTCATATAATTTGTCCAGAATCCAGCCGGCATCGTCCTTCTGGGCACAGGAGGCGAAAGAAGCGCAATCATCATGGCCCAGGCAGGGATTTACTTTATACTGAGCGAGGACTATCTTTTCCGTCTCCGCCCCGAGCTTTGCGGCCTCATCTAAAGCCTGGTCGACCAGAAAATTGGTATTCCCTTTCGGCCTGGGGCTGCCCGCAATAGCCAGTATTTTCAACTTAACCTCCTGATAACTCCCGCCGGAACGCTGATATGCCGGTGATGTCCTGCCCCAGAATCAGGGTATGGACGTCATCAGTCCCCTCATAAGTATAGACCGACTCAATATTGGCCATGTGTCTCATGGGAGAATAGTCCAGAGAGATGCCGTTGGCGCCCAGGGTCTCGCGCGCCAGCCGGGCGCAGAGGCGCGCCGTGGCCACGTTATTCTTCTTGGCCAGGGAAATGTGGGCGTGGCTGGCCTTGCCCTCGTCCATCAGCCGGCCCAGGCGGTAAGAGAGCAACTGTGCCTTGGTAATCTCAATCAGCATGGTGACCAGTTTCAGCTGCACCAGCTGATAGGCGGCAATCGGGGCGCCAAACTGCTCCCGCTCCTTGGCATAATTGAGCGCCGTCTCATAACAGTCCATGGCTGCCCCGATGGCGCCCCAGGAGATGCCATACCGCGCCTGGTTAAGGCAACTGAAGGGCGCGCGCAGACCTTTCCCCTCCGGCAGCATGCTTTCCGCGGGCACCTTGCAGTCGGCAAAGCCGAGCTCGCCAACGTCACTGGCCCGCATGGAGCCTTTGCGTGCCTGAAAGGTCTGGGTGAATCCCCCGGTGCCGCGTTCAACAATGAAGCCTCTTATACCTTCATCAGTCTGCGCCCAGACCACGGCAAAATCAGCCACTGACGCCTCGCTTATCCACTGCTTCGTGCCGTTAATCACCCAGCCGCCGGCCGTCTTTTTAGCCACCGTTTCCATTGAGGCGACATCCGAACCGCGATTCGGCTCGGTCAGGCCAAAACAGCCCACCTTTTCCCCCCGGGCAACTAAAGGCAGCCATTTTTTCTTCTGTGCCTCGGAGCCGTAACGCCATATGGGGTACATTACCAGCCCCGACTCGACAGCAATGAACGTCCTCAGGGCGCTGTCCACCCTCTCCACTTCCTGGCATATCAGCCCGAAGGTGACATAGTTCGCCCCGGCGCACCCGTATTCCTCGGGGATAAAAGCGCCAATCATGCCCAGCTGCCCCATCTTGGGCGCGATTTTCTCCAGGTCAAGAGGCTTCTCTTCATGAAAGGCGCCTGCCACCAGTGGCTCTACTTCATTCTCCAGAAATTCCCGGGCCATCGTCCGGGTCATCTTCTCCTCTTCGGAGAGCAAATCATCAATCTGATAATAGTCAACGCCCTGAAATTTCATTTCCGTTCACCTCTTCCTGCCGACCGCTTGCCCCACTTCTGTTCGAATTTTTTCTTGACCCCGGTATTTATCAGCCACTGCGGCCACTCTCCGCGGACCATGCGCTCTATTTCCTCAAAGGGACGCCGTTTCATCCTGGCCATTGACTCCTCAGAATAGTAAGCGGTATGCGGGGTGATGATGACGTTGTCCAGCCTGAGCATGGGGTGGTCCAATGGCATAACTTCTCCCTGTACCACATCCAGCGCGGCGCCGGCAATCTCTTTCTGGGTGATGGCATCGTGCAATGCTTTCTCGTCAATGAACTCGCCACGGGCGCAGTTGATGACGTATGCGGTCGGCTTCATCTTCCGGAACTGTTCGGCGCCGAGCATGTGCCTGGTCTCCGGGGTGGAGGCAGCGTGCACCGATATGAAATCAGAGTTCTCAACAAGGTAATCCAGCGCCACCGCTTCCGCGCCGCACTCCTGAAAAACGCTGGCGGGGATGTAAGGGTCATAGGCAAGCACCCGCATGTCAAATCCCTTCGCCTTGGGGACCAGCCTCCGACCTATCCTCCCCAGGCCGATGATGCCCAGCGTCTTTCCCTTGACCGGGAGCATGGGCGGCAGAATATTAAATCTTATCTCCCGCTTCTCATATGACTCCCATTTGCCCTCCCGCACCGCCCGGTCCAGACGCACCAGCTTGCGGGCGCAGGCGAGGATGAGCGCCATGGCATGCTCGGCGACTTCCTCGCTGCAATAGGCATCAGGGTAAGAAACGCAGATACCGTGCTCGGTGGCAGCCTCCAGGTCTATGGTTTCATAGCCGGTGCCGATGTTGTATATCAGCTGGCAACGCTCCAGCTGCCCGATTACCTCTCTGGTAAACGGTTTATCAAAGGTGATGATAAAATCAGCTTCCCTGGCCGCGTTTACGATGTCCTTCTTCGTCTGGCACGGCTTTTTAATAAATTCCGCCCCGATTTTCCGGTAATCTGCCTCATCATGCGGGATGAGCGGGTGGGGCACCACCATGACCACCTTTACCGTCATTTCTCCTCCAGCTATTTTTCCAGCTCCATCTTGATGGCCTCTTTGGGACAAAAAGCCTCGCAGATGCCGCAGCCTTTGCAGAAATCAAGGTCAATCTGAATCTGACCTTCTTTCTCGTTCAACGTTAAGGCCAGATCAGGGCAGAGAAGCCGGCACATGCGGCAATGGTTGCACTTTTTATGGTCCACCACAGGTTTATGCATCCTGCCTTCTACCGGCATGCCAGTCTATCACCTTTCTTCATATTAAGCGTTAAGCGGACTTCCCGCTGCCCAGTCTGAAACCTGCTTCCACAGCCTTTAAATCCAGCGCCCGGAGCCTTTCTGCCACCGTCTCGGCGACTGCTGAGCGCAGCGCTTTTTTGGTTACCAGGCCGGTAAGCTCAACTGCCGCCCCCAGCATGACCATATTGGCCACAATTTCGCTCTTAAGCTCCTCAATGGCTGTCCTAGTCGCCGGAATTGGCACCTGCTTCAGGCCATCAATCTTGCTCGGGGAGACAAATTGCTCATCGTAAATGACGATGCCCCCCTTGCTTTTCACTTCCCCGATGTACTTGTTATAGGCCGTCTGATACATGGCAATCAGAACATCAGCCTCAATGACGTAAGGGAAGCTTATCGGCTGGCCAGAGATGACCACCTCAGACCGGCAGGCGCCGCCCCTTGAAGCGGCACCATAGGAATTGGTGCCGCCCACCCATTTGCCGTCGTTGAAGGCAGCCCGCCCCAGAATGGTGCCGGCCAGGACAATCCCCTGCCCGCCGTAACCACAGATAAGCGCCTGTTTAATCTGACCCACTTACAGTTCTCCGGTGATTATTTTGCCCTTCAATTCTTCCGCGGACAATGCTGCCGCCTTTTCCTCGGAAATACACCGGGACATCAGGTCCTTGAGCATGTCCGCCGGCTTGCCCAGCTTGTTGCGGCGACCGAACTGCACCGGACAGGGAGTTATCGCCTCAATAAAGGAGAATCCCTTCGTCTGCAGGGCTTTCTTGATGCCCCGTATCATGGCCATGGGCTGGGTGACGGCGTAACGCGCCACGTAGACAGCGCCGGCCGCCTTCACCAGCCGGCAGAGGTCAAAAGGACGGAAAGGGTTCCCCTGATGGGTGGTCATGGTTAGTGCCCCTTCGGGCGTGGTGGCGCAGACCTGGCCGCCGGTCATGCCATAGTTCTGGTTATTGGCGCAGATGACGGTCATATCCATGTTCCGGCGCGCGCCGTGAATGAGGTGGTTGCCACCGATATCGGCAAGGTCGCCATCACCGCTTATCACCATCACCTTCAGCTTGGGATTGACCATCTTAGCGCCGGTGGCGAAGGCGATGGTCCGGCCGTGCAGCGTGTGCAGCGTATCGGCATAGAAATACGGGCTCGGTATCCAGGCGGCACAGCCTATGCCCGAGACGAACAGCATCTCGTCCATATTCAACTTGAGCTCATCAATGGCGCGCAAAATGAGCCCCTGCAAAATCGCCTCGCCGCAGCCAGGGCAGTAGGTGGTGACCCCGATGCCGGGACGCAGGTATTTTTCCAGTTCCCTGACCACTACACCAGCCTCCTCAATTGCTCCATAATCGTATGCGGGTGTATGATTTCACCATTTACCTGACCATAAGGTATCACATCACAGCGGGCATATTTTTTCACCTCGCCGGCCACCTGCCCCATGTTCATCTCCGGGACCACGATTTTGCTCACTTTAGAACCGATATCCTGAATTAATTCAGAAGCAAAGGGCCAGAGCGTCTTCAGGCGCAGCACACCGATTTTCTTACCCTCTTCACGCAGCTGCTCCACGGCAAACAGAGCGCTCCTGGCGGTGAAGCCATAACATATCACCGCCACCTCAGCATCGTCCAGATAGTAATTATCATATTGAATTATTTCCTGACTGTGGTTCAGGATTTTCTTATGCAGCCTGTTAATCAGTCCCTGATGAATCTCCGGGTGGGTTATTTTCCTCACTCCCCATTCATCATGAGTGGAACCGGTAATCAGTAACTTTTCGCCGTCGCCGAAGGCGGGCATCGGCGGCACGCCGTCCTCCTCCTTCGTGCCGAACGGCGGCGCCCCCGGCTTTTTCTCCCGATTGAATAGCTCTACCTCCGCACCGACCTCCATGCGTTCGTGCAGGTGGGCCGTCGCCTCCTCGGCCATGACGAAAACCGGTACCCGAAAGCGCTCGGCAAGATTGAAGGCATTGATAGTCTGGTCGTACAGTTCCTGCACTGACCAGGGCGATAAGGCGATAATCATGTAATCACCGTGTGAGCCCCATTTGGCCTGCATGATGTCACCGCTGCCGACACGGGTCGCCTGCCCGGTGCTGGGGCCAGACCGCTGTGCATCAACGAGGACGAGCGGCGTCTCGGTGAATACGGCATAGCCAATTGCTTCCTGCATGAGACTGAAGCCGGGTCCGGAGGTAATGGTCATCGCCTTGGCCCCCGCCCATGATGCCCCGATGCAGGAACAGATAGAGGCAATCTCGTCCTCCATCTGCATGAAGGCCGCCCTCATCTCGCCAAACCGGATGGAAAGCCTCTCCAGCGTTTCCGTGGCCGGAGTTATCGGATAGCCAGCACAGTAGCCGCACCGCGCCGCCATGGCGCCCTCGGCCACCGCCTCATCGCCGGAGAAATAATAGCTTCCGGGAGGAAGCACGCTGCTTAACTTCTGCCTACCCAAATAGCCGGCCTCGTTACCTGTTGAAACTACGTACCAGCCAACATTTTACACCAGAACGCCATGGTTTGGCTAACCTTTTAAGACAGCGTCAACATCTTCCTGGCTGCTGACTTCCCAGACATCCCCGTCTCTGACAATATATTTCCAGGTCAATTTATCGCCAGTGGCCAGGTCGGCCGGTGTCGTTGACAGGAGCGCTTCTTCGCTGTCATCCTGACTGATTTCAGGATTAAAGATGACATCATTTAGCTTTTCGCTATCGGTATCAGAAGTTTCCCCCAGCACTTTTGCCACCCCCCGGTAATACGCCCACTGGACAAAACCGCTGCAGATATAAGCGTTTACGTCCAGCTTTCTGGCTATCTTCGGCATCCGCGCCCTCCGTTTTGAGGGGTCTTTCCGGCGCAGCCAGGGGAAAATGACCGCCAGGACAAGCTGGCGCAGTATTTTGCGGGCGATGTCCACGACGAGCCGGTGGTCATATTTATCATCAATCTCCCCCAGCGCAAAACCCCTCACCCGGCGCTGGAATCTGAGCCCACCGTCATCGCGGTCATTCTGAAACCAGTCCTTTTCCAGTCGCTTGATGCCGACGTCGTACTTCTTCGGCCGCTTGAAATAGTGCCCGATATTATGGATGTCTACCCCAGCACCTCCTGATTCAATGATGAAGGTGCTGTCATAGCCCAGTACTGGATTCCTGATGACGTAGACCATGGCGGCGTGGTTCCAGTAGCTTTTGGTGCCGAAGCGGATGAGCCAGCCCAGCAGGCTGCCCTTGGAGCGCGTGACCAAGATATCGGCGCGTTTCAGCTTCCCTTTCTCCACCAGCTCCTCCATAGCACTGCCTGATATTTTGACCGGGTTTTTCATCTTTCCCCCATCGAATTTTTTCTCTCGCTGCATTCTATCGCTATGACGGTTCAGGTTCAACCCTGATTTGACACATCCTGTTATGTGGGCTAAATTATGGTCTGGCGCTTCATCACAGGAGATGGCAAATGCGCATCGTTTTAATCGGCCAGGCAGCCTTTGCCGAGAAAACGCTGACAGCACTTCTTGACATGGGGGAAGAGGTGGTCGGCGTTTACACCCCGCCTGATATCCCCGGCCGGGAAAATCCGCTCAAAACGCGGGCGCTTGAGCTCGGTGTGCCCGTCTTGCATCCGGAAAAAATGCGCGCTCCCGGTGTTTACGAAGATTATGTTAAATTAAAGCCGGAATTGAATGTGATGGCCTTCGTCACCGATATCGTGCCCGAGTCCATCCTGAGCCATCCCCGACTCGGCACCATACAGTACCACCCATCGCTGCTGCCCAGGCACCGCGGCGGCAGCGCCATAAACTGGGCGGTCATCAACGGTGAGACCAGGACCGGCCTGACCATCTTCTGGCCGGATAAAGGGATTGACACCGGCCCAATATTGCTGCAGAAAGAAGTCGACATCGCGCCCGACGATACTGTGGGTTCACTTTACTTTAATAAGCTCTTCCCGCTGGGCATTGAGGCCGTAAAAGAAAGCATTGAGCTCATCCGGCAGGGCAAGGCGCCCCGCATTCCGCAGAACGAATCTCAGGCCACCTATGAAGGCCTGTGCACACAGGCGGTGATAGACTGGAACCAGCCGGCGGATAAAATCTACAACCTTATCCGCGGCACCAATCCCCAGCCGGGGGCCACCACCAGTTACCGCGGCGCGCCATTCAAGATTTTTGATTCTGAGCGGCGCACCGGCAACGTAAAAGGCGCGCCGGGCGAAGTAATTGAAATCAGCGAATCAGGATTTCTGGTGGCGGCGCCGGGCGGTGCCATACTCATCAAGCGCGTACAGCCCAAAGGTTCGCCCAAGATAACTGCCGCCGATTTCATTGCTCAGTCGGGACTTAAGTCAGGGGATTATTTAGGCGAATAATCTTTGTCAATATCCTAAAACAGGAGTATAATGGCACGGAAATGGTAAAAGGTTACTTGCTGATAAAGCTGGTCCCTGGTCTGGAGTCTGATGCTCTCTCCCATATCCGCTCCATCCCCGGCGTGTCTGAAGTTAACCTGGTTTTCGGACAGTGGGACGCCATCGCCACCGCCGAGGCGAAAAGCCTCTTTGAGCTTTCCCGAATCATTGTCCGTGAAATCCGCGGCATTCAGGGCGTACAGGACACGGTAACACTGGTACAGGGCGAGCTGTAGAAAAAGTCCGGCCAGAATGACACCAGCCCACCATAATTAATATTACGGAGAGGGTGGTTTTAAAATGACCGAACGGGAACGCTTTAAAGCTATCTGTCGCGGGGAGAGATTGGGCGATTTCATGGTGATGGACTGGCTCCACCGCTGCTGGTCGGACACGGTTGACGAGTGGATAAAGCAGGGTGCGCCAGAATCTATCAGAACGCAGGAAGGTATGAACGAGTACTTCGGGTTTGAGCACCTTCACGGCCTGCAGGAGATAATCTCAGAACATAATCGCTCTGATTTAAAGACAATTGCTTCCGCGCAGAGTTTGGGTGCCCACCATGTAACGCCACCGGTAATGCCCGTCTTTGAAATCAAGGTGCTCCGTGAGGACGAGCGCCACCGGGTGGAAACGACCTACGGTGGCTCGGTGGTGGAGGTCTCCAAGGAGCACCCCTGGCGTATGCCCAAATATCTGGAACGACCGGTCAAGGACCGGGCTACCTGGAACGAATATAAGAAACGTCTTAACCCGCATACTCCGGAACGCTGGCCTTCCCCCTGGAAGGAGTATGTGGCGATGCGCAACCGTGAGGATGTCCCCACCATGCTCCTGCTGGAAGGTTTCTTCGGCGTGCTGCGTGAGTGGACCGGGCTGGAACAGCTGCTCTACCTGTTTTATGATGACCCCAATCTCGTTGAGGATATGATGGACCAGGTGCTCTACCTGGATATGGAGATGGCCAGGGGCGCCTTTAAGGGCTTGAAAATCGATACTGTCCGCTTCTGGGAGGACATGGCCTACAAGAGCGGCACGCTCATATCTCCTGAAATGATACGGAAATACATGCTGCCCCGCTATAAGCAAATCACCGATTTCGTGCACAGCCAGGGCATCGATATCATCCATGCTGATAGCGACGGCAACGTGGAAGAACTCATCCCCCTCTGGCTGGAGGTCGGGGTGAACTTTCCCTGGCCGCTGGAGGTGGCCGCAGGGATGGACGGCATTGCCCTCAGGAAGAAGTACGGCAAGGATATCATCCTGGGCGGCAATATCGACAAGCGGGTGTTCCTCAAGGGCAAGGATGCCATCAAGCAAGAGGTCATGTCCAAGGTCCCGTACCTTGTCAAGACCGGCGGTTACTTCCCCTGCCTGGACCATGTAGTGCCGCCGGATGTGCCTCTGGAAGGCTTCCGTTATTACATCAACCTGCTGAGAGAAATCGCCGGCAAGGCTAAATTGCCGGAGTAAACGTTCACAAATAAAAACTGGGGAGAAGCCAGGTAAATATGTCAATTCTAATTACCGGGGGCATGGGCTTTATCGGCGTCGGGCTGGCCCATGAGCTGGTGGCCAAGGGGCAGGATGTTGTCCTCTTTGATATTGTCATCAGGCCGGAGCGCGTGGCTGATATCAAGGACAACGTGAAAATCATCCAAGGCGACCTTAAGGTCTGGCCAGAAGTGATGAACGTGGTCCGGGACAATAAAGTAGAAGATATCTTTCACCTCGGCGCCATGCTCAGCGTCCCCTCAGAAATTAACCCCTGGGGCTCTTTTCAGACCAACGTCGTCGGCACCATGCACATGATGGAGGCAGCCCGGCTCTTCGGCGTCAAGAAACTCATCTTCCCCAGCAGCGTCGCCTCATATGGACTGGACACCGGGGAGGTGGTTACCGATGTCACCCTGCAAAGACCGGTCACCATATACGGTGCCAGCAAGGTGTACGGTGAGCTTCTGGGCAGGTTCTACCGACGCCGGTTTGACCTTGACTTCCGCAGCCTGCGCTACGGCGGGGTTATCGGTCCGGGGGTGAAGACGCCGGGAATCGCCCAGTTCTATCCCTGGATGATTGAAAACGCGGCTCTGGGCAAACCGTTTGAGTGCTTCGTCACCGAGGATACCGCCAACCCGGTAACCTATTTCAAAGATGCCATCCGCGCCACCTTGCAACTGTATGACGCACCCAAGAAGAATATCAAGACGGTCTGCTACAACATCAACGAGTTCTCCCCCTCGCCAACGGCCAGGGAACTGGAACTCACCATCAGGAAATTCATCCCTGACGCCAAAGTCACCTATAAGCCGGACCCGGTGGTCATGGCCTTCCATAAGAACCAGACGATGAAGGTAGTTGACGACCGCCGGGCGCGTGAAGAGTGGGGCTGGCGGCCACTGTTCAGCAAATTAGAAGACATGGTGGCCGATTTCATCAACGAGGTGCGCACCAAGCCCCAGTATTACGGATTAGCCTGAACCAGTTAGCGCAGCCCTTTCTCCGCCTGCTTGACCATCATGTTGACCATCATCTTGGGCAGACCGCCGGTTGACTGCTGGGCCACGTTCAGCCTGTCAAAGGTCGTCCTGACCTCTTTGATTTTGCCGCCGGCAAACTCATAGGCGCACATGGCCAGAAAGGCTACTTTCTTGCCCCCCGCCGTGCCGGATAACTCATGCTCAAAAAAGGCTTTGTTCCCCTGGGCGATGATGCCAAGGCCACATTCCTTGACCTTGATATTCTTAATCTGGTCGTACATCGCTGCCGTGCAACGTCGGAGCTCATCTTTGCCTTTGAAGGTACCATTGGGATTTATCCAGACGCCGTCCTCAGTGAAGTAGGCCAGCGTCTTCCCCACGTCACCATCTTCCATGGTCTTGACAAACTCACGCATGATAGAGGGGATTTTTTCTTCAGGCATTTTGTTTACCTCCTTTGTCTCTCATAAAAATAAAAAGACGCCAGCGGCCGCACTCATACTAGGCAGCACTGGCATTATTATTCATCCCTCAAACCTCAACCAGTGACTATGGTTACTTTTTCGCAGGTGACATTAATTATAGTCCTAACAGGTTTATTGTCAATACCTAGAGACGCTAATTGTTTTAAATATGAATACAACTATTAGTCACCATATTGACAATCAGTTATTTCTATCTATAATTTAAACTACTTCTATGCAGAGGTGAAGATTATGAAGAAGATGGCGCTTATCATCGTGGTTGCGATATTAACTGGTGTTGGGCTTGGTTATTTCATTGGTTTTTTAAACTACACGCCTGTGCTTGAAGACTATTTAGCACAAATAAACAGTCAGAATAACGAGATATCTCAATTGGTACAGATTAACTGCAGTCTTGAACAGGCAGTCAACCAACAGGAACTATTAATTCAGAATCAAGAATCACAAATAAGTGACCTGGAGACAGAAACCACGAGCTTAAAAACTCAAGTAGAAACCTTAGAAGAGCAAAATGCAAGCCTAGAGCATGATTTGGAAGATGCTAGACAAGAAATAGACGACTATCAACAACAATTAAGTGAGAAGTAAAAGGATATTATCAGCTTAGGCCATCGTCTCAATGAGGTGTTGACGCCTACCATATCCCCATGGCGCAGCCGTCTTTGCGCGGGTCAGAGCCGGCAATGAGCGCCCCGTTCTCCGGATGCACCATGATTATCTGCCCCCCACCGTATTGCTGTGAGTAC
>Ga0194125_10007735_pt1 | contig 15396 bp, 7 predicted proteins | sample TA2KigC250mmetaG_FD_148626 | JGI IMG/M metagenome (GOLD analysis project Ga0194125, IMG submission 148626) | Freshwater microbial communities from Lake Tanganyika, Tanzania - TA2015034 Kigoma Deep Cast 250m | ecosystem: Environmental > Aquatic > Freshwater > Lake | place: Tanzania: Lake... | reverse complement strand
CTGCTGCGCAAGCTCGGGGATGAGTGGAAGACCGTCGGGCAGGTCGGCGGCTACGAACTCTACCCCCTCAGCACGCAGGAGTTCGAGCTGCGGCTGACGATGCAGGGCCGTCGGGTCTGCGGCTTCATCGACCGCAAGAAGCTCATCGACTACGACGACCCGGAGCCCGTGCCGCCGGGCGGCGACTATGTCCTCATGAGCGGCTGGGGCACGAACTGCGCCTGGCGGGACGTGTCCCTGTCGGACACGCCAGACCTCACGGAATGGCCCCGAGAGGAGCCGCCGGCGAAGGCGCCCCCGGACCTCGTCGAGGTGACATGGGTCCGCGGCTTACACGCTGACAACGTCTACTTCGATGGTGAGATGGCGGGCCTCACCTATCGGCTCAGGAGCCCTGCAGACGCCGAGCGGCGACTCGCGCTCTCGCTCCGCCTCGTGGACCTCTGGCAGCGCACGCTCGCCGAGGAGCACGAGACCATCGCTCTGCAGCCTGGCGAAGAGCGTGAGTTCACCGTACAGTTCACCCCGCCCGCGCGAGGGTGCTTCAAGGTCGCGCTCTATGCGGGACGATCTGCGGACGATCCGGGTTGGGTCGAGGACCTCGGGAGCTTCACCGTGGTATCGAAGGCGCTCTACGACCGGCCGCGCAACCCGCGGTCCTACTTCGGCGGGCACATGGATGGGATCAACCTTGAGTGGCACCTGCAGGCGGGGCGCAAGATCGGCATCCAGTGGGCGCGCTGCCACGACATGATGCAGCAGACCTGGTGGCGCCGCATCCAGCCCGATGGGCCGGACCAGTGGATCTGGATGGATGATGCGCAGCGGACCATCGACGGGCTCGGCTTCGTCACACAGGGCGAGTTCATGTGGACTCCCAAGTGGGCCACCAGCGCCCCGCCCGGCGCGCCCGGCAACCCCGAGACATACCCGCCGCGGGACTGGAACGACCTCGCGCGCTACGTCCGGGAGACCGTGACCCACTACAAGGGCAGCATCCATACGTGGGAGGTCTGGAACGAGCCGCACTTCAGCGGCTTCTTCAGCGGCACGCCGGAGGACTACGCCAAGCTCTTGCAGGTCTGCTACACCGAGGCCAAGCGCGCGGACCCCGAGTGCACGGTGCTCGGCGGCGGCGGGCCGACCGTGCGCCAGTACGACTGGGTCGCCCGCGTGCTGGAGGCCGGCGGCGGGCAGTGGATGGACGGCTTCACGATGCACTACCTGGAGCCCGACATCGCGGATGAGCGCATGCCGAAGCTGCGCAAGCTGCTGGACGACCACGGGATGACCGGGCCGATCATCAACTCCGAGGAGTGCGTCTTCAGCACCAGCTTCCTCGACCAGTGCCGCGTCGGCTGCGAGGAGCCCGAGGCGCGCTACCACTTCCGCAACGCGTGCTTCGAGTTGGTGCGCCGGTACATGGTGAACCTGTCGAACGGTGTAGAGCGCGTCTTCTACTACGACCAGGCCGACCCGTGGCGCTTCAGGACCTTCCCCAAGCCCCGCCCGCAGTTCGAGAACGGCCCGGTGGGCGGCACGATGTGGGACGAGGGGCAGGCCTTCCGCCCCCTCGCCGCCGCCCATGCCGCGCTGGCCCTCGCCATCGAGGGCAAGACATTCCGCGAGCGGATCGAGCGCGGCGACCTGCGTGCATTCGTCTTCGAGGGCGACGGCAGCGCGACCGCCGTGCAGTACGCGACCTTTCCCAGCTTCGCCCGCCGCGAGGAGCTGCGCCTGCCCCTCCCCAAGGGCGTGAAGGCGAGCGACTTCACCACCATCGACGTGGTGGGCAACGAGTCACCCGCGAGAGTCGAGGACGGGAAGCTTGTGCTGCTGCTGGCGCGGGAGCCGGTGTACCTCGTGTGCGCGGGGGCCGACGCTGCAGCGACGCTAGCCGCCTGTTACCGATGAACACCTTGAACGTCTTGACCAACTCGACTTCTCGGTAAGGGATCGACTCGGTCAAGACGTTCGTCTTGTGGATGCTTCGGGGCTGGGGTCGCCGGCCCGTCGGAGCGCAACGGCAAAGCCCAGGGACGCGATCAGCAGCGCCCCGCCCATGATCCCCCACATCAAGCGGTAGCCCAGGCTGGCGACGAGAAAGCCGCCGAGGACGGGGCCGGAGGAGTGGCCGATGTCCATGATGGTGCTGAGGACGCCGAGCGAGCTGCCGAAGTGCGCAGCGTGGGTCGCGTCGGCGGCGAGGGCGGACGTAGAGGCGGTGACGACGGACATCGCGAGGCCGAAGAGGGTCGCCGCGATCGCGAGTTGCACGATGCCCGGCGAGAGCGCGAAGGCCGCTGTCGCCAGCGCGCTGAACGTCAGCCCCGCGACGATGACCGGCACGCGGCCCACCGTGTCGGACAGGCGACCCATGATCGGCTTGGTGAGCGCAATGGTCGCGATCTGCGCGCCGAGGACCGCGCCGATGTGCGAGGTGGGGATGCCATGTTTGACCGCGTAGACTGGCAGGAACGTCTCGACCGCGCCGTAGGCCAGGTACTGCATCGCCTCCATCAGGCTTGCGCCCAGCACCGTGCGGTTGCGCAGCGCAAACCTCAGCCCCTCCCCCGCCACCCGCCACGGGCTCTTCTGCCCTGGGCCTTCATCTGTCGCCGTGGTGTCGTCTCCGTTCCTCTCACTCCTCACTCCTCTGCCCTCACTCCTCGCCTTCCTCCCCGGCAGCGCAATCCCCAGCGCCAGCGCGGTCACGCCGCTCGCCCCACAGACCAGATAGACCACGCCGTAGCTGTCCGGTCTCGCGAGAATCAGTCCGCCGGCGAGCGGCGCGAGCGAGCGCCCGATCAGCGTCGCCGAGGAGTACAGCCCCATCCGCTCGCCGCGGCGGATGGGCGCGAGGTCGGCTACGTAGGCGAGGGCCACCGGCATGAAGATGGCCGTCGCCGCGCCGTGGTACACGCGCACCGCCGCGAGCTGCCCCGGCGTGTGGACGAGGAGATAGAGGAACGGCGCCGAGGCGAACACGATGCCCGCGAGGATCAGGACCCGCTTGCGCCCCCACGCGTCCGAAAGAACCCCCGCCGGGATGCTGAGGATGATCCCCGTGTACGTCGAGGCCGCCGCCACGAACCCCAGCTCCGTCGACGTCGCCCCCAGGAAGCGCGCGAACAGCGGCAGCACCGGCGACTTGGACATCGTCGAGCTGAAGATCGCGAACAGCCCGACCCCGCACAGCAGGAGGAACGCCAGGGGCGTGGGGGACGCTACCGTGGGCGCGGTGTCGCCGTCTCTCTCACTCCTCACTCCTCTCCCCTCGCTCCTCGCATCATCCACAGCGTTCCGTACTGACGCTTGAGGGTGCGCTTGTCCTTCTCGCCGGTCCACCAATCCTCGTGGTGGAAGTTGGCGAAGTTGCCCTCGCCGCGCGCCATCTCGTCGAGGTCGCCGAGCGCGATGTTGAGGCCCATGGGCGTGTCCGGCATGTCCGCGCTGTAGGACTTGCCGGGTGCGATCTCCAGGCACGGGTTGAACTTCGCCGCCCACTCGATCACGTAGCCGTGGCCGCCCGGCTTGACCTTCGCCACGGCCTCCTGCGCGCCAGTGAGTATCCACCGCTGGTAGTTGTCCCACGCGGACTGCTTCACGCGCGGCTCGCCCTCGAGCAGCCCGCCGACGCCGATGCCGCCCAGGCGGGACTTGGTCAGGTTGCAGACCATCTGCCACGATGACCCGTCGCCGTCCGCGCCGTCGTCCTCGCCCCACTGGTTGCTCGCGTTGATGAGCAGCTCCATCTCGTCACCCAGCCAGGGGAAGCCCTCCTGCGTCAGCTCGTGGGCCTTCGGGAACTGCGCCGGCAGCCAGCGGGGGATGTCGATGGCGTAGAGCACGTCGTCGGTGATCTCGAAGGCGAAGTAGATGCGTTCAGCATCGTGCTTCACGTAGCCGATCAGCGAGAGGTCCCTATCGTCGGTGGTCGGCGTGAACTGCGGCGTCCATTCGCGCACACCCGTGAAGCGCGTCGCGTCGTCGTACTCGCCCGGCGAGATCACGCCATCCAGCGTGGGCGTGCTGCCCTTATACGAGCGCATCTCGCGCGGCCACTCGCCTGCGAAGGCGTGGAAGGCGAACAGGATGAACAGGATGAGACAGGATGACGGCACTGAGGGGCGCATGGCTGCAACCTCCGCGTGGGCCGATTGGTCGGTAGCCCTCACGTTCGCCGACGAAGACGGCCTCGCCTGCATCCGGGGGGCCGTGCTGGGGTTGGGTGGTTCCGGGAAGCCTCACGCCCTACCCCCTCTCCTGAATGGAGAGGGGGACGGCGCGAGGCGCTGTCGTTGGTGTTTCCCCCTCTCCATTCAGGAGAGGGGGTAGGGGGTGAGGCATGAGCACGGACCCCCATGCAGGGGACCCGCGTTCGTGTAGAGAATAGACTCGCTGAGTTCTGCACAAACACGCCAACAGTGGGGCGGGCATTCTTGCCCGCCAGGAGGCTGTGGCGGGCAAGAATGCCCGCCCCACTGTCCTCGTAACCACCAAGGGGGGATCAACATGGTACGCGTCGGAATCCTGGGGATGGGCTTCATCGGTCAGCAGCACTTCGGGACTTGGAAGGACGTTGAGGGCGCACAGGTCGTCGCGGTTGCCGACAAGGAGATCGACCGGGTCGCCGAGTCGGCCGCGGCGATCGGCGGCAACATCGGCGATGCCGCGGCCATCGACCTGTCGGGCCTGCGGCGACATGCTTCACTGGAGGCCATGCTGGAGGCGGGCGGACTCGATCTGGTGGACATCTGCCTGCCCACCTTCCTGCATCCGCCCTTGGTCGACAAGGCCCTATCGGCCGGCGTACACGTCGTCTGCGAGAAGCCGATGGCGTTGGACGTAGAGCAGTGCGATGAGATGCTGGCGGCCGCCGAGGAGAGCGGGAAGATGCTCTTCCTGGCGCACTGCATCCGCTTCTGGCCCGAGTACGAGGTCCTGGCGGGGATGATCAACGGCGGGGAGCTGGGGCGGCTGGTCAGCCTCAAGCTCACGCGCGTGTCGCCCTCGCCCTTCTGGAGCCAGGGCGGGTGGCTGAACGATCCGGAGAAGAGCGGGGGCGCGCTCCTCGACCTGCACATCCACGATGCGGACTTCATCATGTCCGTGCTCGGCATGCCGCCCGCGGTGCTCTCGCGCTGCGGGAACATCAAGGCCGGCGGGCCGAAGGTGGACCATGTCATTACGCACTACCTGTACGATGACATGGTCGTCGTCGCCGAAGGCGGCTGGGCCATGCCGCCCAACTACCCCTTCGAGATGGCCTTCGAGGCCCTCGGCGAGAAGGGCTGCCTGAGCTTCTCCACCTCCCACGACCCGATGCTCACCTTCTACCCGATGGGCGGCGGCTCCACGGTGCCCGAGCGCCGCGCGGCGACGGGCTACCTGCAGGAGCTGGAGTACTTCGCGGGCTGTGTGCGCGACAACCGTCAGCCCCAGCGCGTGACCGCCTTCGACGGTCGCGAGGCCGTACGCCTCATCATGGCCGAGAAGAACTCGATCCACAGCGGAGGGATCGTGGACTTGTAGGGGGCGGCAGATGGGCCTGCTCGGCCTAATGCTGGCTGCTGCGGCAGCTCTGGCTGAACCGATTCACGTCTACACCTTCGACGACGAGGGTGCCGCCGAGGGCTGGAACCACAAGAGCAATACTGTCATCGACGTCCGCCCGCCAGGCCCCCACGACGGCGCGGGCGCGATGCGCTTCACGATCGACCCCGCCGAGTTCGCGTTCGGTTGGATCCACCGTGCGCTGCCCGAGGTCGAGCTGTCCGCAACCGAGGGCATTCACGGGTTCTACCGCGCAAACGCCGGCGCGCAGGGCAAGCTGCGGCTCTACCTCTGCCTGAGCACCCCCAACGAGGACCTGAGCTACTTCGGCGGCGATGTCGGTGAGCTGGCCGACAGCGGCGGCGAGTGGCTCGAGTTCTACGTGCCCCTCGCCGGGCTCTCCTGGGAGCGCGGCCCGATCCGCAGCCTCCGCGCGCGACCGCTCGTGCCGACCGACCTCCTCCAGTTCCTCTCCGGCGTCGAGGGCAAGCAGCCCGTCTCCATCGACCTCGACACAGTGGCCTTCCTGCCCGCTGAGGACGCTGCCGGAATCGCCAAGCGCGTGCGGCAGGCCGAACGCGCGCGCATGCTGTTGCCCGAGGCGGAACGCCAAGGCGAGCATCCGAGGCTGCTGCTAACCGAGGACCGCTTGCCCTACTTCCGTGCGAAGGCCCAGGCGGGCGACGAGCGGCAGGTCGCCTACGAGCGCCTCCTCGCCCTGGCCGAAGACCTGCTGCAGTCCTACAACGCGGACGATCCCCTCGCGCCGATCTACCAGTTCGTCGAGACGAGCAAGGAGGAGGGCGTCCCCTGGCGCGGGGGCTTCGAAGGAGCCATCGTCGGGTGCTCGTACCCCATCGAGGTCCTCGGAGCAGCCTACCGCCTGACGGGCGACGAACGGTTCGGCAAGCACGGAGCGCGGGCGCTGGTCAACGCGGCCTCGCGGCTGACGACCGACGAGACGTTCCTGAGCCGCGGCTTCTACTACTCCCGCACCTTCTACGTCCGCGCGCTCGCGTTTGGCTATGGCTGGCTGTGGGATCAGTTGGCGCCCGCCGAGCGCACGCAGGTGCAGACGACACTCCTGGGCTTCGTGCTCGACATCCACCAACGCAGTCAGACGGACGGCTGGGGCCGGCGTCCGCTGCATCGCGTGTGGAACTGGGACCCGGGCCTGATGGGAGCGTGCGGGTTAGGGATGCTGGCCCTTGAGGGCGAGACACGCGTGGCCGAGAAGGCGATCGTCTTCGACTGCCGCCGCCACCTGCGGGACTACTTGACGCTCGGGATCGATGCGGACGGCTGCGGACACGAGGGGCCGAACTACCTGGGCTACGGGATTGGGGCGGGCGTCGAGTTCGCGGAGGTCCTGCGCCGGCAGGGCCGCGGTGATCTCTTCACCGACACGAACTACCACCTCATCGCCCCGTGGCTCATCGCCGAGACGCTCCCGGACGGTCGCCGCTGGAACAACCTCTCGGACTGCGGCCACGACCAGCGCCCGTATCCCGTGTACCTCTACGCCTGCGGCCGGTACGCGGAACTGGCGAAGGATGACGCGCGGCGCGAGGGCGAGCGTCTCAGCATGTCCCCGCTGACCCGTCCGCTGGACTACCTCGCGCGGTTCTCGGAGAGGCCGGGCGACCGCGTGCTGAGCTACGGCGCCCTCGCGGAGTTGATGGGCTGGGAGTGGCGCACCGGGCCGGGTCGCCTGGATCCCGCCGGATACGACGCGCGCACTGCGCTGGCCCACGTGCTGCTCTACGAGCCGGTCCCGGCCAGTGATGGCCCGGCGCAGTACCTCCCGCTTGCGATGCACTTCCGCGGCCGAGGGCTTGTGGTGTCGCGGACGGGGTTTGGGCCCGATGACGTGCATCTGGCAATCGAGGCCGGGCCGCACGCGGCGGGCCACGACCAGAGCGACAAGGGCACATTCACGCTCCGGGCCTACGGTGGCGACCTCGCGATCGACAGCGGCTACGGCAACGACGGCGACCCGCTGAAGAGCGGCAGCAGCCTCGCGCACAACATGGTCCTCATCGACGGCGAGGGCCAGCCAATGACCTACCACAACCAGAGCAGCGGTCGCATCACCGGCTTCTGCGGGGGCAGGCTGGCCGACTGGGTGCGCCTCGACGCGCGCGAAGCGTGGGGCGTCCGCTACGATGCCGACTGGCAACCGCGCGCAACCTCGCCTGTGAAGCGTGCGCAGCGCACGTTTATCTTCGTGAGGCCGGCGGAGGGCGTGCCGCCTTACCTCGTGGTCTACGACGACATCGCAAAGAACGAGGCCGAGCACCAATACACCTGGCAGTGGCACATCCCCGCGACGATGCGCTTCGAGACCGGCGGGAAGGTGTGGACCGCCTCGCCGAAGCCGTGGGACCTGCCGGTGCTGACGTCAACGCCCGACAAGCCCTGCGGCTCGGCGACGTTCCGCTTCACTGTGCCCCAGGCCGGCCGGTACATCCTCTACGGCCTCGTGCGGGCGGGCGGACCGGAGATCGGCAAGTCCGACAGCTTCTTCGTCTCCCTTGACGGTGGCGAGCGCCTGACGTGGGACTTGCCCGTGGGCGCGAACCTTGGCTGGGCGCCCGTTCAGGAGCGAGGCGAGACTGGGCCTCGCGTTCTCGACTTGGCCGGCGGCGAGCACACGGTCCTGCTGGCCTTCCGCGAAGCGCAGGCGGAGTTTGCGGGCTGGCTGCTGCTCCCTGAGGGTGCCGATCCGCCTGTCGAGCCATCTCTCCCGAACGGGGCTATCACCTTGGACGCCGCGGTCATTGTCGAGCCATCTCTCCCGAACGGGGCTATCACCTTGGACGCCGCGGTCATGGGCGACCTGCCCTTCATCCGCCGCGAGGCCGGCGCGATCACGGGACCGACCGCCTGCCTGGACGTGTTCCCGCTCAACCCCGAGGCCGGCACGGTCGCCACGGACTGGTTCCAGACCTCGCGTGAGGGCGCTCACCCGCGCCTGTCCTACACCGCGCAGGCGGTCGATCCGCACTTCCTCATGCTCCTGCTGCCGCGCCGAGAGGGAGTCGCCCGCCCCGAGGTCGAAGTAGTGAGGGACGAACATGGCGTCGGCGTCGAGGTTCGCTGGCCAACCGCGACCGACCGCATCCTCATCTCTGACGGGACGGCGCGGCTGGGGCCTGTTGAGTTCAGCGGTTCAGCGGCCTTCGTCAGAGAGCGCGGCGGCAAGGTCGAGGCCTGGGGCGCGTTCGACGCACGACGCCTCGCCTACCAAGGCGCGCCTCTCGTCGAAGCAGCCGAACCTACAACCAAGCTCTCGGAGTGATGCGTCTTCGTGGCGCGTCGCCGCTGGTGTTGCTGGGAGCGCCGGCACCCTTGCCGGCAGTGGTGGCGAGCTGTTGCCTTGCCTGGCTGACAGCGGTGATGCCGAGCGACACAGCGCCAGCAGCCACCTCTGCCGGCAAGGGTGCCGGCGCTCCCAGCAACGACGTTCCCAGCGTCCGAGGGTGGCGCACCTGGCCGCACTGAACTCTGGACTCCGGACTGCCGTTCCCATGCACATCGCTCTGATCGTGAATCCGGCGGCGGGTCGGCGCCGAGGTCTCCGGGCGGCGGACGCGGCGGAACGCGTGCTTGCCGCCGGCGGTTGGCGCGTGACGCGCAAACTGACCGGCGCGCATGGCGAGGCCATCGACCTCGCCCGGGCGGCAGCGGCTGAGGGCTTCGAGGGAGTGTTCGCCTGCGGCGGGGATGGGACGCTGTCGCAGGTCGTACAGGGGCTGATCGGCACGGAGGCCGTCGGGGGCGTGATCCCGACGGGCACAGGGAACGACTTCGCGCGCACTGTCGGCCTCAGCCAGAAGCCTGCCGCAGCAGCCAGGCAGGCCCTCGGCGGCCACGCGGCCGAGATCGACCTGCTCGAGGTCAACGAGGGCGAGGCGTGGGCGCTGAACGTGATGGGCGTGGGCTTCGACGCGCAGGTGGCCGAACGGATCAACCGGCGCCGACGGCTGACTGGCGGTGTGACTGCCTACCTCACCGCGGTGGCTCAGGAGTTGGTGCGCTGCCGCCCGACCGAGGTGCGCCTGAGCGTCGGCAAGGCGACTTGGGAGGGGCGGGCGTTGCTCGTTGCGATCGCCAACGCCACCTGCTATGGCGCCGGGATGCGGATCGCCCCTGAGGCGGACATCATGGACGGGCTGCTCGACGTCGTCCTGGTGGAGCACCTCGGGCGGCTGGCCTTCGTTCGGGCCTTCCCCCGCGTGTTCAGGGGCGCTCACCTCACCCACCCGGCCGTCCACACGTGGCGCGCGTCAGAGTGCACCATTGAGACGGCTCAACCGGCGCCCGTCCTTGTCGATGGCGACGTGCAACTGCACACGCCCCTCTGTGTGCGCGTCGCGCACCGCAAGGTCCGGTTCTGGATGCCCCCCGCGATGGCCCCGGTCGTCACCCCCCTCCGGCTCGAGCCAGAGATGGGGTCACATCTTTAAATTTTAATCTTCGCGCCCCCCTACGTCCCACCACCCGAGCGGAGATCGAGGTCTAAGGATGTGATCCCTGCGACGATCCTCGCCGCCAGCTTGCAGTGCTCCGGTTGGTACTTCTCGCAGAACGTGGACCAGCGGATGAAGGTCTTCAGGAAGTTGCGCGCCGTCGGACAGGTGTCCGCGCTGTAGGAGTAGGTGCGCGAAGCAGGGGGGATCGAATAGGGGTAGAGCTTCCGCCGCGCGTTCTCATCGAGGAACGTGCACGCCGCCGGAATGAGGTAGTACTCACCCATCCCCGCGCCGGGGATGCCGGCCTGCGCGAGCTGCTCAGCGAACTCCGCCGTCGTGCACGCGAAGGCGTCCGGATCGATGCTCAGACCGAACATCCAGCAGGAGTACACGGTGACCCAGTCGGGGATCGGCAGCGGCGTCACGCCCGGTATCTCAGCGATCAGGTCCGTGAGCAGCCGCGCCATGCGGTCACGACGCGCCACCTGCTCGCGGACGATCTCAAGCTGGGCGAGCGTGATCGCGGCGGTGGACTGCGTCATGCGGTAGGCGTAGCCCGGCACCGCGTGCTCGCGTCCGAAGCCCGGCACGCTCACCGCGCCGCGGCTCTGCCCGACGAACCTCATGCGCTCGGCGAGGTCGTCGTCATCGGTGACGACGCACCCTCCGACATCCGAGCCGAGCGTCTTCTCCGAGTCGAACGAGAACCCCGCCGCCTCCGCGAGGGTCCCCGCCGGCCGGCCCTTGTACTCACCGAAGACCGCCTGGCACGCGTCCTCGTAGACGATCAGCCCGCGCTTCGCCGCCAGCGCGTTGATCGCATCCATGTCGGGGATCAGCCCCGTCATGTGCACCACAAGTATGGCGCGCGTTCGTTCGGTGAGGCAGGGCTCGATGGTCTCCGCTGATAGGTTGATGGTGCCCGGCTCGGTATCGGCGAAGACGGGGATGTAGTTCTCGCGCACGAGCCCCTGGATCGTCCCGTAGTCAGTGATCGGGCTGACGACGATCTCATCGCCCGGCTCGAAGTCGAACGCCGCCGCCAGGATCGCCAGCGCGGGCGTGCAGCCCGGCGTCGCGATGCAGTGCTTCACCCCGAGCGCCTCGGCGAAGGCCCGCTCGAAGCGACCGACCATGTCGCTCGTCAGGCCGCTGTCGATGACCTCCTGCAGGTACTTCAGGCAGTTCGGCCCCATCGTCCGCGGGAAGGGCTGGGGCAGGCTGCCCGTTAGTCCTTCGAAAGCGGCAGCTCCGTACTTGGCGCGTTCCGGTGTTCGCATGCCGTCGCACCCTCCTCTGCGCCGCGGCACAAAAAGCGCGGCCGTCCTCCTGGACCTGCGCCCGACAATCCCGGAGGACAGCCGCGAGTACGGCTGGGGTACGTTCTGATTCGCTACTGCGATTCGATCTCCTGCTTCTGTGATCCCTTTTTTCGCGATGCGCGCATCACTGAGTCTGCAGGTGAATGATCGCCCAGGTGCGCAGTCGGGGGATCGTGAGGCGCACGCTGTTGGGATGGCTCTCGACGGCGAGGTCCGTCCCCTCGACGTTGCCCGGCTCGTAGAGCCGCGCCCCGGTGACCTCACCCCACATCGCCGGTTGCGTGAGGGAGACCGTGACTGAGCCATACTCCTCGACGGAACTGCCGTCGGCGGTGAGGTCCCAGTTGACGACATGGATCACCGCCGACAGCGGCGGGCCGGGCTTCACGCGGGGAATGGCGATGACGCCCTCCGGGCCTTCGACGCGCAGCACGGACAGGCCGCGTCCGTCCAGGTTCGCGTTCGGTTCGAGCAGGCGCACGCATCGGCTGGCGAGCGCCTCCTTGATTGCCGCCTGGTCCTCGGTGCAGAACGTCTCGGGCGGGCTCAGGGCGATCACCGTGGGTAGTTGCGCGATCTCCTCGGCGCGCAGCGGGATGCGCGCATACTTCGCTGCGCCAACGACCACGCGATAGGGGATCCCGAGCCGTACGAGACGCTCGCACAGCGCCAGAGTCTCCTGCCGCTTCGGCTCGTCCAGGTTGACCAGCACGCCCACCAGCGCCGGCGCGGCGTAGTCGTCGAACAGCTCCGGGTGTGCGTGGATTAGGTCGTAGTACGGCCCGAAGTCCTCCTGACTCCCGAAGAAGCGCGGTAGCGGCGGGCCGTTCGGCTCGACGCCCATGTAGATGTCCCACGGCACGAGGTAGAGCTGCCCCAGCGCGTAGGTCGTCGCGAGGCCGGCGTATGTCGGGCCGAGGCGGTAGGGCATCGGCGAGATGACCTGCCACATGCCGATTCCCTCGGCCAGCTTGCACGCGAGGATGTGGCTCGCCATGTCGTCGCGGAACTTCTCCCCCACCTGGAAGTCGTGCAGATCGGCGCAGTAGGGGTAGCTGAAATCCGCGCCCCCGTCGCCGAATTGGTTGTTCACCGAGATCGGCACATGCCGCCCGGCGACCTCGTCGATGTGCGCGCCGGATTCTCGGAAGAACCGCCGCAGGCTCCCGATCTGGAAGTCGGTGAACTGCGGCGAGAGCGTCAGCTCGCGGTAGCGCTTGCGGTACTCGTCGGCATTCCGCACGCCATCATGCTCGCGCACGTAGGCGGCGTAGTCGAAGGTGCCGAGGTCTCCAATCCCGGCCTGCGTCAGCTGCTCGGCGGTGAGGTGCTGCTTCAGGTACTCGCGGAAGCCCGCCATGCAGTGCTCGCAGAAGCACGTGCCCGCGACGCGGCACCACACCGCGTTCATCGCCCAGTCGTCCACGTGGATCGCGTCCACGCCGGCTGCGATCAGCTCCTCGCCGCCCTTCCGGAACAGCGCGCGGAAGTCCGGGTGGTTGCAGCAGCCGATGTAGTTCGGCACCTTCTGCTTCCAGCCCCGCATCCACGTCGGTATGTACTTCATCCCATCCACGTCGTAAGCGCGGCCCGTCGTGTCGCCCTCATGCTCGGGTTGCGGGAGACCGTTCGCGGCGGCCCACATCCCGTTCAGCGTGCCCTCGTAGGTCATGCCGAGGGCTTTGATCTTGTCGGCGTACTCCTTCTTGCTCCCATAGGTCCACAGGTCGCGGGTGACGTGGAAGGCCTGCATCACGGGGAGCGATTCGTCGTTCTGCCAGCGCGTCGAGAAGCAGATGTCCGAGGGCCTGAACAGCGCGCGGCGCGGGTCGGCGTGCCCGCCCACCATGTCTGCGAGCAGGGGCGCCGTCTTGGCAGCTCCGATGTCCGCCTGGTACACGGCGGCGACCTCCTCGCTCGCAAGCGCGCGATCATACACGCGGACGTTGTCCATCCAGCCCCTGAACGGGCGGATGTTGAAGGCGTTCGCGATGGTAAGCGGGCCCGGCTTGCCGGGCGGCGCCGGCGGCACCTCGACCTCCGCTCCGGCCTGCGGCGCGGATCGCAACGTGCCGACAGAGAGCCTCGCCTTCAGCGCCTGCGCATCCAGCGCCAGCGCCGCGAAGGCCCACTCGCCCGGGTCCGCCATGGGCACAGCACTCGGCACCGTCTTGATGACCTTGGTCGCGCCCTCGCCGATTCCGAGGCTGACGCCGCTGCGATGCGGCAGGATGTCCAGCAGCCCGAGCTTGCAGAAGAGCCGTGCCACGCTCTCCGTGGTGCCCGGAGCCTGCCGGAACCAGCACGTGATCGTGTAACTCCCCAGCGTGTCGAGGGCCGGGTCCTCCACCGCGACGGCGCTGCCTGCCGGCGGGTCGGTGGCCGTCGAGCCGCCGTGGCGCGAGGCCGCTGTGTTGTCGAGGCACCAGCCCCACGGCCCGAGGCTGAAGCCCGCCTCCTCGCCCGCGGCGTAGTCCTCAAAGCGCGCGGCTCCGCCCAGCGAGCCCGCGTTGTCGAGGTTGCGCTCGAAGGTGAGGTGCACGAGCGGGGCGACGTCCTGGGCGCCGGTCGGAACGCTCAGAGCGAGCAGCAGCGAGCAAGCAAGCGAGATCACGGAAGCACTCCTTCTGTCGAGTAGGGCCGTTTTCGCCCCATAGGGGGGCTGGGCCTCCAGGCAGGTTCGCGGAAGCCCCGGAGGGAAGAGGGGGGTCTGCAACGGTCACCGGAGGCTCTGCGATGATCGCCCTCAGTCTGGCACTGGCCACGTCGGTTGATGGCCAGGAAGCCCGCTCCCACGTGCTCACCCTCACCGAACCGATCCTCGAGCCCGAGGACGGGTTGCTGCTCGGGAACGGCGACCTCTCGGTCAGCGTGTACGAGACGCGCGACCGGATCGTCTTCCGCTTCGGCAAGGGCGACGTGTGGGACCGGCGGCTGGACACGAGCGACGACCCGAAGCCGCCGCACATCGACGAGATCGCGCACGGCATCCGCGACGAGGGCTGGAAGTGCCCGCCCTATGGCGAGGCCGAGGCGGTCGCGCTGTACGGCACCGACAACCCGGAGCGCATGAAGGAGCTGTGCAGCGGCGCGCCGCCCAGCTACACGAAGCGCCCCTATCCCTGCCCGAAGCCCGTGGGCGAGCTGGCGCTGCAGATGCCGCCGGACCTTGAGGGGCTGTCGATCCGACAGGAACTCACCATCGAGGAAGCCGTCCTCCGCCTCACGTGCAGCTGGCCCTCGGGCGTGAAGCTCAACGTGACGGCGTTCATCCCACCGGAACCGAACGTGCTCGTCGTGAAGTGGGCCTGCGAGAACTGGACGGACGCGACGCGCATGGGCCACTCGAAGCCGCCCGTCTGGTTCAGCCTCTACCGCTGGCCCGACCCGCCGATCGGCGACTTCGCGCAGCGCTTCTTCGCCGAATGCAGGCACGGGGGCTTCATGACGATGGACTTCGCCAAGTGCTCGCCCCTGCCCCGGCCGATCGCGCACACGCTGGACGGCGTCGTGTGCATTCAGCAGGACTTCCCCGGCGAGCCGACCTTCCCCAACGGTTTCAAGTACCTTCTCGCCCCGTTCCTCTCCGCGGGCGGAGCGGCCGGTTTCGAGACCGCCGATAGCCGCGAGGCCTGCCTGCACGCGATGCCGCCGGGCGGCACAACGCAAGGCTCCATCGTGGTCTCCGTGACCACCGAGAGCGACGCCGGCGGCGCCGAGGCCGAGTTGCACCGGGTCGCAGCTCTCCTTGCCGACAAGCGCGACGAGCGCCTCGCCGAGTGGGAGGCCGCGACGAAGCAGGACGCGGCTGAGTTCTGGTCTCACTCCGCGGTGAGCCTCGGTGAGCCGCTGCTGGAGAATCTCTGGTACGAGACCTACCATGCGCGCCGCTGCACGACGCGCTTCGGCAAGACGCCGCCCGGCCTCTTCCTGCCGAGCACCGTGCGCGATTACTCCCACTGGCACGGCGACTACCACACGAACTACAACTACCAGCAGCCCTACTGGGGCGACTACACCGCGAACCAGATCGAGCTGGGTGA
>Ga0194125_10007730_pt1 | contig 15408 bp, 13 predicted proteins | sample TA2KigC250mmetaG_FD_148626 | JGI IMG/M metagenome (GOLD analysis project Ga0194125, IMG submission 148626) | Freshwater microbial communities from Lake Tanganyika, Tanzania - TA2015034 Kigoma Deep Cast 250m | ecosystem: Environmental > Aquatic > Freshwater > Lake | place: Tanzania: Lake... | reverse complement strand
ATATACAACTCTATCAGATTGCTCCATAGCATTATTTTCATAGAAAGCAAAATAAGCAGCAATATAAGGATCTTCAGTCCAATCAAAAAGAGGGGTTAGTAAACCATTATGTTGCCCTATAGCCCATACTTGATCTTTTTCATCCTCTTTTAAATCTGAAAAATTAATTTCAAAAAATTTGTTTTCTAATTTTTCTGACATTTGCAACTTCTGTAATTCAATTAATTGATTATTAAATTGCTTAAATATCAAATTAAGAATTTCATTTCTGATTTTTACGTTATTATAAAAAAGACGTCTGTCAAATGAAGATTTTAAGCTCCAGTCTCTTCTCTGGCCTCTCCAAATATAAAAGTCTGAATATCTATATCCATGGATTGAACTTTTTATGGGCTCATTAAATAATTGAATTATTTCATGAAATTTATCCCATGACGAAATTCTTAATGTTTCCACGCCCTTATTATAGTGTCCTTTGAGCCCTCTTTCTTCAAAAAACTTATGTTTTAAATATCTTTCCACTAAACAAGTCTTTAAAAATAGCAGTTTATAAATTCTTCGGAGTCAACAATGTTAGAGATTAAACCATCTAACATATTATCATCTCTTATTTTTTTCATTTTCTTATCATCAGTAACAAACAAATCTGCATAGTTTAAATAAAATAAGTGCCTTACTTCATATTTCATCTTTTCTTAAAACTTTTATTTATATAAGGGAAGTTGGTCACTTTTTTAGTGCACAGGTTGGCTGGGGAAGGAGGATTCGAACCTCCAGTCACGGGACCAAAACCCGTTGCCTTGCCGTTTGGCTATTCCCCATAGTTAAACTCCAGAGATATTTAATCAAAATAATTAAAATTTATAAAGAGTATTTAAGATTTATATAAAATATAAAACCCAGTTAAAATAGTTAGACCGGTTAAATACAATTATTTCAATCACTAAAACATAAAGCAGGACTTTTTTAAGCAAGGATTGTATAAAAAATAACTATTAACTCTTATGACCTTATTGCAAAATAACCTAATTAACTATGTTCTGGCTTCCAGGTGTTGTGCAGGATAAAAATACTTTATTAGATATTTCACCCAGTCCGCTGTATACCCGCTTTGCTGTCTTTAAATCAGGGCAAAATGCAAACACTGCAGGACCGCTGCCTGTCATCTGAGATGCAAAAGCTCCAAGTTCTACAGCCTTCTTCTTGATAATTTCCACCATTTTATCCTCAACAATTACCACTCTTTCAAGATCATTATCAAGCCCTGAAAAAAACTTTGTATAGTCCTTCTTATTTATATTATCAACAAGCTGCTGGTGAATAGATTTCTTTTCTTTACCAATTAAATCAAACTTATCGTATACGTCTCCTGATGAAAACTTTTTACCATTTACTGCAACCACAACCCAGTAAAATGGAAGATCCGGAAGCTCTGAAATTTTTTCCCCTCTTCCCTCAACAAGAGCTGTTCCTCCCGAAAGACAGAATGGAACATCAGAACCTACACTCCCTGCAAGACTGACCAATTCATCTGCTGTTAACTTTAAATTAAATACTTTATTAATTGCCAAGATGGTTGCTGCAGCATTGGAACTGCCCCCGGCCAGTCCTGAACTAACAGGAATTGATTTGTTGATATTAATTTTCACATTATATTTTTTTAAAAGACCGAAAGTTTTAAGCATAAGCTGTGCTGCTTTGTGAACAAGATTTTTTTCATTAAGGGGTATATCTATATTATTGCATGTAATGGATATCCCATTCCCATTTCCATTCCCATTTCCATTTGTGCTGCTATAACGGCTCAATCCATAATTATTATATATCTCAAAATCAAGTTCATCAGCAAGACTGATGCTTTGCATTATGGATTTAATTTCATGATAACCATCCACACGCAAAGTTTTACTGACATTTAAATATAGATTTATTTTACCTGAGGAGCTTATGGTTAATTTTTTAATAACTGTCATATTCTTTTTTAATTGAATTGAAAATAGTCACAAATTCTTCCAGACTTAACTCTTCAGCCCTGACATTTTCGTCTTTTCCAGTATCATGTAGCATTTTAATGATTAAATGCATTTTGTCAATATAACTTTTATTCCCGCCTGCAATTATGGAATTAATAAGTTTTTTTCTTCTGTGTAAAAAACAAACGTCAACAAATTCAAAAAAATCCAATATATTTGTAAGTTTGGACTTTTTATTTGCTGAAACTTCAATAACTGTAGAATCCACATTTGGCACAGGAATAAAACAGTTTCTTGAAACTGAAAATAGAAGCCTGAAATCTGCAAGCAGGTTTGCCTTAACAGTGTAAGAACTGTAGTTTTTACTGCCTTTTTCTGCAAGAAGCCTTTCTGCAATATCTTTCTGTATTGTTATATACATTTTGCTTATCTGTGGTGCCTCAACAAGAATTTTTAAAATTAAAGGAGCTGCAATTCCATAAGGTAAGTTTGACACCATCTTCCTGATTTCATACCCAGCAGCAATTTCATGGTAATTCAGCTTCATTGCGTCCTTTTCAATAAGAATAACCTTATTACCAATTTTTTCACCAAAAATATCCACAAAGGCCTTTATAAGCCTTCTGTCAACTTCAATACACATAATCCTGCTGGCATTCTGCAATAAAATTTCAGTAAGTGAGCCTATACCGCTGCCAATCTCAAGAACATTTTCATCCTTACTTAATTTAGAAACTTCTGCAATTTTTTTTAGAATATTTATATCCGCAAGAAAGTTTTGCCCAAGCCTTTTCTTAAGATATATACCATATTCCTTTAAGATTTGAGCAGTTCTTGATGGATGACTTATATATGTGTATTCTGAACCCAGTAAATACATCCTTAACAATGAATTAAAATTTTTTTATATTAAATTGAATCTCCTGCTGCTGGAGAAGTGATCTCCTTCTCTTTCTATAAAATAGTTAAAGCCTATCCATCATCAGACTAATTTTGGTGTTTTAACAGCAAACTGAAATTCACTTTAACTTAAGCTGTGGTTTTATCTTTCCTTCTATGAATAGAGAAGAACCCAACCATCACAAGAATTAAGTCTGGTGGTTCAACAGCATACTTCAACATATGTCCATTAAGTTATTCCAAAGAATTCTTCGGCATTGCTGGAAGTTATATTTGCAACATCAGGAATAGTCATCTCTTTTATTTCAGCAATTTTATAAGCTATGTATTTTACATAACCCGGATAATTTTCCTGGCCTCTCTTTTCCTGGGGCGCAAGAAATGGTGAATCTGTTTCTAAAAAAATTTTTTCTATTGGAACTTCTCTTACAGTTTCGGCAAGTTTTTTAGCATTGGGAAATGTGATAACTCCTGTAAAAGAAATATAAAACCCGTAATCAAGGCATTTTGAAGCAAAACCGGCATCACCTGAAAAACAGTGCACAACTGCACGAAAATCACTGGCATTTGCATAATCCTTTAAAACATCCATTATGTCATCATGAGCATCTCTGTCATGCACAATAAGTGGGAGTTTATATTTTAAGGCAATTTCTATCTGTTTTACAAAAGCTTTTCTCTGATTTTCTTTTGAACTTAAGTTTCTGAAATAATCAAAACCTGCTTCACCAACTGCAACAATTTTATAACTGTTCTCAATCATTGACTCAAGCTCTAGAAGCTGTTTTTTATCAAAGCTGTCAGCATAATGGGGATGAATCCCAACTGAAGCATATACATTCTCAAACTGCTTTGAATACTCCAGCGCTTTCCGGCTCCCTGCGAGGCTTGAGCCAACATTTATCATATACCTGACTCCATCAAGCATTGACTGCTTAACTGCAAATTCAGGGGTAATTTTCTTAAGCATATCCAGATGTGCATGGGTATCTATGAAGTAATAATTTTCTCTTTCTGAAATTACAGACATATTATCTTCTTTTATCCTCCATCCGCGGAAATAAAATCTCCCTTTTACCAACCTGCGTACCCCCCTCAAAAGCACCCCAGACACCATATTCATCAAGCAAAATTTCATCAAATCTTTTATTTATTCCAAGCTGGTCAAATATTTTTTGACTTGCTGCCGGCATAAAAGGAAATAAAAAAACAGATGTAAGCCTTATGGATTCTGCAAGGCTGTAGAGAATATTATCAAGTTTTTTAATATCATCAGCATCCATGCTCTTTGCAAGTTCCCATGGTTTGCTGTCCTCAATATACTTATTTGCCATATTTATAAAGTTCCACATCACTGCAAGATATTCTGAATAATTCAAACTTTTCATCAGCTCTATTACAGCCTCCCTTGTCTTTTTCCATTCTTCTCTTAATTTGACGTCTTTATCATTATTTACAGGTATAATACCATCTCTATATTTATCAATCATTGCAACTGTTCTTGAAATAAGATTGCCAAAATCATTGCTTAAGTCTGAATTGTATCTTTTATGCATTGCTTCGTCAGTAAACGAGCCATCAAGCCCAAATGATATCTCCCGCGTGAAAAAATATCTTAATGCATCAGCCCCGTAAGCATCAGACATCTCATCAGGATCAAGTGTAATTCCTTTTGATTTTGAAAGCTTCTCCTCACCTTTCATCACCCAGCCATGAACAACAATGTGTTTTGGGGGCTTAACACCAATTGACATTAAAATTGCAGGCCATATAACTGCATGGAATTTTAAAATATCCTTTCCTATATGATGCTGGTCTGCAGGCCAGTATCTTGTAAAGAGGCTGTCATTCTCAAGACTGTAACCTAAAGCAGATATATAATTTATAAGAGCATCAACCCAGACATAGCTGTATTGTCCCTTATCAAAAGGTATTGGAATTCCCCAGGTAACCGTTGCCCTCGAAATGCTGATATCCTTAAGACCCTGTTTTAAAAGTCCCAGAACTTCATTTTTCCTTGTTTCCGGAATAATAAAGTCAGGATTTTCTTCAATGTATTTGATAAGCCTGTCCTGGTAATTTGAAAGCTTAAAAAAATAATTATCCTCAACAACTTTTTCAACATCACGTCCGCACTGCGGGCATCTACCATCAACAAGCTGTGAATCCAGCAGGAAGTTCTCATCAATTACACAGTACCATCCCTCATAAGTACTTTTATAAATATCTCCATTTTCTTTCAGCTTATAAAAAATTGCCTGAACAACTTTTTCATGGTTTGTATCCGTTGTTCTTATAAAGCTGTCGTTGCTTATATTGTAGAGTTTTAAAATTCTTTTCATATCAACAACCATGCCATCAACATATTCCTTGGCGGCTACACCTTTTGATGCTGCACTCTTATATATTTTCTGTCCATGTTCATCAGAACCGGTCAGAAAGAAGGTATCATAACCGGCAAGCCTCTGAAATCTTGCCACAACATCTGCAAGGATAAATTCATAGACCTGGCCAAGATGAAGCTTTGCATTCATATATGGTATTGCAGTTGTTATATAAAATTTTTGCTTTTCCATAGAAATCTCTTTATTTGTAATTCTTTTACTAATTCTTAATTGACAAATATCAATAGATCGTAGACTAAATTATATCAGGACACCGTAGGCTCGGTAGTTTAACTTAATTTACGGTCTCAAAAGGCTATTTGGTAAATGAGCTTGAAATTTATTAAATTCATAATACTTCCTGTTTAATGGCCTACAATGTCTAATGGTCTACACTGTATTAATACATTAATAACTCTAAAAAGAGTCTACGATGTTATGATATTTATTATGTAATTACTAAATTCTAAATCAAAGAGTTAAAAATTTAAATTAATAAAATATTATATATTTTTTGTCTGTCTATATTATATCTTGACTTAATAATTTTAATTGCTTCCTTTTTTGAAATATTTTGTGATAATAGCTCTAAAAGCTCTTTTCTTATCTCTAAATCATCTAAGGCTTTCAGGTATTCTTTTTTATAACCTTCAACCACAAGGACTATTTCTCCTTTTATTTTTCTACTTTTTAAAAGCTCAAATATTTCTGAAATGGTACCTCTTATTGATTCTTCATAAATTTTAGTCATCTCCCTTGCTATGCATGCCTTCCTGTTGCCCATTTGCTCCAGCAGTTCTTTAAGCAGTTCTTTAATTCTTAAAGGTGATTCATAAAATATCAGGGTGTAGGGCAAATATTTAATCTCCGATATTTTTCTTCTCCTTTTCGATGGTGATTTTGGAAGAAAACCGACAAATAAAAAACTGTCCGTTGGAAGACCTGAAATGACAAGTGCGCTTAATGCTGCATTGGGCCCCGGTATTACACTGACTGGAATATTTTTTTCAATACATGCAAGAATGAGCCTGTAACCAGGGTCCTGGATAGATGGAATACCCGATTCTGAAACAAGAGCAACACTGCTTCCATTTAAAAGTTTATTGCATATAAAATCAATCTTTGACCGACCCGAATAATCCTGATAGCTTATTATATTATCCACAGGTTTTGAAACATTGTATCTTGAAAGTATTTTTCTTACAGTTCTTGTATCTTCAGCAATAATAAAGTCGGTATTGTCCAATGTCTCTATTAACCTTAGCGAAGCATCCTTAAGATTTCCTATGGGAGTTGCACAGATAAATAATTTACCGGGTTCTATTCTGTTAGACCCTATTTTTCTAGACTCTATTTTTTTAATCCCCAGCTTTCCAGTTTCCAGTCTTTCAGACCCTAACAGCTCTGATTTTTTTGCCTCTGATTTTTTATCGGAAATTTTCAAACAGCCCCCAGAATTTTGTTCTTTAGGAAATATTTTTTTTATAAATTCGTATGTCCTTGCAGATCTTTTTTCATGTTAAATTAAAAGCCAGTTCCTTTTCTTAATTGCCTTTAACAATTATAACAGGAACTGGCTTAATTATTGTATTATTGTTTATTACTGCAGCTTTATTTACGCCATCGCTGGCTGTTTATTATTTCTGCATTAAAAATCAGCTTTATTTCCAAAAATAGCAATATTTTTTTAAAAACTGCCTGGAAAAATTAATCTATTTTCTTAAATTTTGATTTTTGTGCCCCGCATACCGGACAAACATCAGGTGCTTCACCTTCAACAGTATTGCCGCAAACCTGGCAAACATATATGTCCGCAACCGGTGTATTTCCCAAATTATCAATGTACTTCTGATAAAGTTTTGCATGTATTTGCTCAACAGCATTTGCATTCATAAAGCTTATTTGCGCTGCATCTTCACCATCTGCTCCAGCCTGCTCTATCATACCGGGATACATGTTTTTAAACTCAAAAGTTTCACCGCTTACTGCAGCATGCAGATTTTCTTTTGTGCTTTTTACACCGCCCATAGCTCTGAAATGCGCTAAAGCATGAACTGTTTCAGCTTCTGCTGCAGCTCTGAATAATTTAGCCACCTGGGGATAACCCTCTTCATCTGCCTTAGCTGCAAAAGAAAGATATTTCCTGTTAGCCTGCGATTCTCCTGCAAATGCTTCTTTAAGATTTGCAAGTGTTTTTTCACTGCTGCTCTTTAACATTTTTTCCTCCTAAATCCTGAAAAATTATTAAAAAATTATCCATCCTCAAAAAGGATTAAATAAATTAAGCATTATCTTAACAGTTAATTTTAAATATATCAATACTATATATATAAAAATATATTAATCTTATAATATTCTTATAAGTTCTTTTTTCTGTTGATAAAACTTCACGACTGAAGTTGGGAGCTTTTTCGCCTTTCTGTAAAAAAGCAGAAGCCTATCCATCGCCAGACTGAAGTCTGGTGGTTTTACCGCAGACTAAAGTCGATTATTTAACGGCAAATAAAATGTTGTTTAAAATTAATAATGGCAATATGCACGGATTTTAGCCACTTAGAGTTCGCTGTGAATTGCCCTGAAATCACCCGTTAAAAAATAAACCACCCTGTCACCAATATTTACAGAATTATCTCCAACTCTTTCCAGATACCTGCTTAATAGAGAAACATTTGTAACAATCTTTATATAGTTTTTATCCCTTGAATGAGACGAGTAAAGTTTCTTGTAAATAGCCTTCTGCAGGCTGTCTATTGTATCATCCATCTGCTCCAATTTAGATGCAAGTTTTGCATCCCTGTTCCTGAAAGCTCTCAAAGCCTTATCAAGTATTGTCTTGACGACATTGCTCATTTCAATCAACAGGTCAAGAATAGCCTTTTCCATATTTATTTTTTCTTTCAAATACAATCTCCTTGCAAGTTTTGCAATACTTACACAGATATCTCCAATTCTTTCAAGGTAAATATCAATAATATATATGCTGTGAATAAGCCTCAAATCAACAGCTACAGGCTGATATTCTGCCTGGATAACCATGCATTTTTCCTCTATCATTATATCGTAATCATCAATCTTTGAATCACCATCAATCACTTTTTGTGCAAGTTCCATATCATTATTTATGAGAGCTTCCATGGCATTGCTGAATGTATCCTGAATAATGCTGCCCATTTGCAGTAAGTCTTCTGTAACCTCGTCCAATTTTTCATGAAATGTTTTTCTCATAACTCCACGATCTCTTTCTTATAATATTAGTATACAATTTTCAGTTTAAAAGGTACTACAATTTATACAAAATTAAATAAATTAAACAAGTATTAACCAGGCATAATATCTTTTATTGTAAATATATCAGAAGTTACTCCAATAATAAATTTTTCTGCAATTTTGTAAAACTTTTAAGTATTTTTTTACTGCTGTTTGTAATTGCTGTCTTTAATTACCATTCTTAATTACAGTTCTTATATTTCAATTATTCTTAAATAGCTGCTCCATGCTTTAAAAAATACTTTATCTGCTTTTACTCTCTTCGCCTAAGTCTTGCCCTTGTCCTGATTGCTGTCCCAATAACTGAAAAAAATAATACTAGCATCAGCAGTACCAGGGCAGTACCCCACTGCTTATCTTCAGGGGGATTTGTAACCTGGGTCGCTAAAGTATAGAGATGAAAAGGCAAAGCCATAACCTGACTGAAAATAGAATTTGGAAGATTAGGCTGTGAAAAAGCAGCGACTGTAAACATAATGGGAGCCGTTTCACCTGCAGCTCTTCCAATCCCTATTACTGAGCCTGTAATAATTCCAGGTAATGCCTGGGGAATTACTACCTTTATTATAGTCTGCCATTTATTTGCACCAAGTGCTATAGATGCAAGCCTGTATGTGTCAGGTACAGCTTTTAAAGCTTCTTCAGTTGCAGTAATTATTACCGGTAGTATCAGGAAAGCAAGTGTCAGTGAACCTGCAAGAATAGATTTTCCAAATTTAAGAAATATTACGAAAAAGGCGAGACCGAAAAGACCAAAAACAACTGAAGGAACGCCTGCCATATTAACAATTGATAGCCTTATTATTCTTGTGAAAGTGTTTTTTGGCGCATATTCATTTATGTATATTGCAGCAAATACCCCGATGGGAAGAGATGCAATAATTGTGCCCGCAACAAGATAAAGTGTTCCAAGAATAACAGGAAATATCCCGCCTTCTCTCATGCCACCTCTGGGTTTCTGTGATAGAAATTCCCAGTTAATTGCTCCTGCACCCTTGATGGTCAGGTATATTATTATCCCAAAAACAAATGCAACTACTACAAGAGTTATAAAAAGCAGAAGTGCATAAAAAATTCTCTGGATTATGTTTTTTCTACGCATTGTAATTGCTCTGTTTTTTTCAAACATATCTTAAAATTCCCTTGCAGTTAAAATTCCCTTGCATTGAATCTATAAAATTATTAACTATCAAATCTATCCTTATCTTTATTTCTTTATTTGTGACAGCTGCTATCTGCTGCCAATCCGCCTTATAAAACTATCCCCTATATAATTAATTAAAAAAGTTATTAAAAACAGAATCAATCCTATTGTAAAAAGGGCAGAATAATGAAGACCTCCCTGTGCAGTTTCCCCCATTTCTGCTGCAATTGTAGCTGTAATTGTTCTAACCGGCTGTAGAAGTGAAAAAATGTTCCTTGGTGAATTTCCGGTTAACATCAATACTGCCATTGTTTCCCCTACAATTCTGCCAAGCCCGAGCATTACTGCTGCAACCATTCCGGAGGATGCAGAAGGGACAACTACCTTATATGTAGTCTCCCATTTTGTTGCTCCAAGAGCCATTGATGCATGCCTGTAACTGTTGGGTACTGCATTTATTGCATCTTCAGAAATCGATATAATTGTTGGAAGGCTCATAAATGCAAGCATAACAGCACCTGTTAAAGCTGTAAGTCCTATATTTAAATTGAATATATTTTTAATCAGTGGAGCGGCAACCTTGATTCCAATAAAACCGATAACCACAGATGGAATTGTTGCCAGAACTTCAATAATTGGTTTTAATGTTTCCCTCAGTGCCCTCGGGGCAAGTTCACCGATAAATATTGCACTTCCTACACCAAGGGGAACTGCAATTATTATTGCAGCAATTGTGGTAAGAAAAGAACCTAAAAGTAGGGGAATAAAGCCAAATTTATCATGCGTGGGAGACCATTTAACCCCGCCAAAAAAATCTCCTGTAGGGTAGCTGATAAAAAACCTTGCTGAATTATATAGAAGAAGAGCAAGAATCAGGCTTAATATTATTATAGAAATTATACCATTTAGAAAAATAAATTTCTGGATTAGAAAAATTTTTATTTTTGCAAATATGCGCTTACTGCTTATATCACTTATTACTAGTGCCAAATGCAAGCCTTCCTGTATTATCTTTATTTAGTAAATTGTTTCTTAAAATGAAATTATACAGAGATTTAAAACAAAAAAGGTTAAAAAAATGTTAAATTTTTATATTTTATCAACTAATTTATAACCCAAACCATGAACTGTTTTAATGTACTTTAAGCCAAAATTACCATAGGACATTTTCCCCCTTATCCTCCTTATGTGCACATCAAGAGTTCTGGTATCACCAAAATAATCCTCACCCCACACAAGCCTTATCAGCTCATTGCGGGGTGTAAGGTTATTAATATTTTTTAAAAGAATAAGTAAAGTTTGAAATTCTTTGGGATTCAAATTTACTTTCTTACCATCAATTAAAACTTCATGCTTTTCCTCATCAAAGCTTAATTTTATATCACCAAAAAGATACTCTTCTTTTAAATTCTTTGAACTTATATGCTTTTGATATATCTGGGTACGTTTTATTATGTTTTTTATACGGGCAATTAATTCTCTTATACCGAATGGTTTTACCATATAATCATCTGCCCCCAGTTCCAATCCCAATACTTTATCAAGCTCCTCACCCTTTGCACTCAGTATTAATACGGGGACATCACTTTTGCTCCTGATCTGCTTGCAGACCTCATAACCATCAATATCAGGAAGCATAAGGTCAAGAATTACAAGATCGGGCTTTCTTGAGTTAAATGCGCTTAAAAAATCCTTACCATTTGTAAAACCCTTTACAGAATATCCATTTTTTTCAAGATTATAATTTACTATTTCCAGGATATTTTCTTCATCATCTACTGTATAAATTAATTTTGCCAAGCTTACCTTCTTTTCAACCCTTATCAGCTATTTTATTAGACGTCAGTAATTTAATATTAAATATATTCACACCATGGGCTTAGCAGATACCCGCATACTGAAGTAATTCAAACTCACTTAAATTCAAACCTTGCTTGCCATATATCCATTCACCCACGCAAGAAGTGTGTAATACTCTTTCCTTTCAAGTTTTTAGAATTAACAATATTTAAACCGGTCATTAAATAAAACATGTTATACTTTTAAAATTAAATATACCTGTGATTTATATTTTCGGAAAAGTTATTATAAATTTTGTTTCCATACCGGGTATGCTTGCAGCATTTATAGAACCATTATGCAAGTCAACTATATGCTTAACAATTGATAAGCCCAGACCGGAGCTATTCTTTCTTTTTGAAAATGGATTTTTACCCTTATAAAATCTCTGAAAGATAAAAGGTAAATCCTTCCTGTTTATTCCTATTCCATTATCTGAAAAGATTAAGGCAATATTGGAATCTTTTTCTTCAAGATTTATTTTTAAATCAACCCCTTCTCCGCCATGAAACAGCGTATTTTCTATCATATTCCTGACAAGCTGGCTGAATAATTCGCTATCTGTAGAAAAATTTATTGGATCCCTATCGTAACTAAAATTAATTTTAATGTTATTTTTATCTGCAAGAAAAGCAAGAGAGCCAATACAATCTTTTATTATTTCAACAAGATTACTGGGCTGTTTTACAAGTATATTTCTTCTATATTCAATATTGGAAAGATTAAGTATATCTTCAATTAAATAGTTAAGCCTGTGGATCTCACCCATTGCTTTGGCAAGATAATTTTTAATGATTTTTTTATCTGTGGAATCACTTTCAAGTAGTGTTTCAATGTATCCTCTTATGGAAGTAAGCGGGGTCCTCATTTCATGTGAAATATTTGCGACAAACTGGCTTCTAAGCTTTGCAAATTCCACTTCCTGGGTGGTATTCCTGAATAATAAAAGAAGTCTGAAATTTTCAAAATTTAAGGGTATTGCTTCAACTTCAAGGTTTAAATCCTCATCACCATAAAAAGTGATTTCCTCTTTCTGGGACCTTAATTCCTTTAAAGCCCTGCCTATCAGATTTTCTAAATTTATATTGTTAAAAACAATTATAGTCTTTAAACCTATAGCCTTTTCCTTCTCCAGATAAAAAAGTGCCGCTGCACTTTCATTAACCTTTAAGATTCTTGATTGGAAATCTAAAAGAAGTATCCCATGTGGAATATTGTCAAATATCAGGCCAATAAACTCTAATTGATTTTTTAACCTGAAATCTAATTTCTGAATCTCTGTAGAAAAATTTTTTATATCTTCAGAAAGTTTTTGAATCTTAAAATTAAAACGGTTTCTTATTATTAAAATTATTACTGCAAGAATAATAATAAGCAGGGCAAATATTATAACTAATATTTGATATATGCTCATAACTTGTTATAAGTGGTGGCGAGACGCAGAATTGAACTGCGGACACATGGATTTTCAGTCCACTGCTCTACCAACTGAGCTATCTCGCCAAAAAAATCTAATGGCGGAGCTGACGGGATTCGGTCTTTCGTCAAAGCCTGCTGGCTTTGCTGCAGAGCCGCGGACTCCCTCACCTTCGTTCAGTCCGTCCTTTCGAATCCCTTAAAACATGCCACTGGCATGTTTTACAGCAACACTGTCAATAATAATATTTTAAAACAAACTAAATAAAATCTGGCGGAGCTGACGGGATTCGAACCCGCGACCTCGTGCGTGACAGGCACGTGTCCTAAACCGCTAGACGACAGCTCCGCTTCCTGCAAAACAAATTTAGATAAAAAACAAACACAGTTTTCCAGTTACTGCCTGCATACTACAGCTACCGGTATTTAATCACTTAAAAAGTTATAAAACTTCAACTGGTGGGCGATGTAGGGATTGAACCTACGACCCCCTGCTTGTAAGGCAGGTGCTCTCCCAGCTGAGCTAATCGCCCACTGGTAGCCCGTAGGAGAATCGAACTCCTGCTGGCAGATTGAAAATCTGCTGTCCTAACCCCTAGACGAACGGGCCAATGTATATCATCCTGGTGAGCCGTGAAGGAATCGAACCTTCGACACCCGGATTAAAAGTCCGGTGCTCTACCTACTGAGCTAACGGCCCATGTTTTCAAAAATCATATGGATGCGCAAACGTGAATTTTACTATAGTAAAAAATTGATGTCAATTATCTCTAATTTATTCCTGATTTATTCCTGATTCAACTCATTTACTGACCGAACAGAAATCTTCTTTTCCCTATTCGCTTTCCTCAACTACTGCCTTATTGCCCTATTATCTTATTACTAATTTTCTGTATCAGCTGAATCTTCTGAAAACCTGGAGGCAGCTTTCTCAACTTTTTCCCTGCTTTTTTCAATAATTTCCTCTGCTTTAATCCTTGCTTCTATAACCGCAAATTTACTTCTGTCAACAACTTCTCTAAATCTGCTTGAAAGATATTTCCTGAAATTTCTGCCTGATTGAGGAGCAAAAAGTAGTCCAAGAACAAATCCTGAAAAAGCAGAGAGCAGGCTGATTATAAAAATGTCCCTGAAAATACTAACTGATAAATTTTTGCTATTTTTCTTATTCATACCGAAATAATTATAAATTTATAAATATCATTGCGCAAGGTATTTAATAACTTCAACCCAGCCCCGGTTCATACTTTTAGTGGTTATATATACATTTTCATGATTTTTTATCAATTCCAATATCTCTTTGTTTTTTTCAACTGCATCCCTCATTAGAAAAAAAGCATAAACTTCTTTAGCCATTTTCAAATCCTCGATAGAATCCCCAAGTGCAATACAATTTTTATTTTCTAACCCTCTAATTTTTTTATCAAGTTTTATTGCTGATGATTTATCTACGCCTTTGGGAACAAGGTTGTAAATTCTTAAATGCCTGACATTAAGATTGAGATTAACAAGTTTTGAAAATCCATTATCTACAAGAACAAGCCCCTCATAACCATTCTGCCCGAGTATCTCATTTGCATGCTTAACATCAATCTCTCCAAAAAAGAGTGCATTATAAGTTCTGCCAATGCTCCAATCAAGATTGCTATCAATTTTACCTGGAAAATATTTCTTAAAAAGTTTTATTATTCTTACAAGGTCTTTTCCCCCATTAGTAATTTCATATTTATACTTTGAATTATCGAATGCAATAAATACCTTTTCGCCGAGGTTATAAACCATCTCACAACCCAGCTCTGGTATATAATTTTTAACGCCTATAAGCATTGCATTATACCGCAGCTGCACTTTGCTTCTTCCCGAAACAAGGACAATATCCCAGTTATTTCTTGTAATTTTTTCAAATAACTTTATGCCTTCAAAGTAAAATTTTCCATTTACGTCCTTTATTACACATCCCTGATCATTTACAAGAGTCCCGTCAAGATCAGTGTATATAACCTTTAAGTCCTTGAGTTCTTCTTTTAATCTTGTTTTATATTCAGAAAATAACCTGTATTTGTTTTGCTTTTTGTTAGCCATCACAATTTCAGTATTTTAACTCTTCTCTATTTATGATGTTTTTACAACAGCGAAAATTTCATAATTTTATAGTGTTATAATTTTACCAGTTTTTTCGACAGTTAAAAATGCTAAAAATACTCTGATTTATGATTATTAAATTTCATAATTGTAATAACAATTAAGAAGTTGTAGAAATTTTTTTCTTACAATTTACTTATAGATTTTAATAAACTTAAATAAAAAAAAGAGGGTGTACAAAGACTTTTGAAAATAGAGGTTTATTTTATTAAATCAGGGGGGGGTATATATTATTGCATAATTCTTTTTTATATAACCCTCATTTAGTTAATTTATATATGAATGCTCTACTGTGTAAATTTAAAACTTTTTAAAAATTCTTCCATATTTATTAACCGGCCAA
>Ga0194125_10007728_pt1 | contig 15409 bp, 15 predicted proteins | sample TA2KigC250mmetaG_FD_148626 | JGI IMG/M metagenome (GOLD analysis project Ga0194125, IMG submission 148626) | Freshwater microbial communities from Lake Tanganyika, Tanzania - TA2015034 Kigoma Deep Cast 250m | ecosystem: Environmental > Aquatic > Freshwater > Lake | place: Tanzania: Lake... | reverse complement strand
CAAAAGTGTCGTGGAATAATGAGTTCTGCGTCATGCCTTTTTGTTCCGAGTATGGTAGCACAAGAGCAGCGCATTCGTGTATAACCAAGACATAAGACTAGAGACAGTGAGGTGACTGAAGTGGGGAAAAATAAAAAGGCGCAATTGCTGGGGCGATACATCGTAGCCGACGCCGAAATCTGTCATGGGAAACCCACCTTTCGCGGCACACGCATCTTCGTTTCGGATGTATTGGAGATGGTCGCGGAAGGGATGGCATGGGAGACAATCATCGAGCAGTGGCATGGTAGCATCACGAAAGAGGCCATTGCCGAGGCAGTAAGATTGTCGAGCGAAGCATTCTTCAAGCACACAGAGGAATTCGTCTTGGAGCCAGTCCCCGCATGAACATCCTCGATGAAAACGTCCGCGAGGACCAGCGCGGACTGTTGCAGAGTTGGGGAATTCCAGTTCAGCAGATTGGCGTTGACGTAGGACGAAAGGGGATGTTTGTGGTCATGCCACTGGAATCATAAAGACGCGTGAGATGAAGCCTGAACTTGTGTCTGTCACCCCCGATGCTGCCTACACCCAAGTTGCGCAGCTTGTCCAGAAGTTCAAAGACCTGCCCGCCGCCAGGCGCCGCGACTACAACGAGGCGGCCACGCGGCTAGCCTTCATCCTGCCCCTCTTTGCTGCCCTCGGCTGGAACATCACTGACACCGCCGAAGTCAGCCCCGAAGAAAAGACCTCCCGCGGCTGGGTGGACTTCTCCTTCCGCCTGTCCGGCATTCCCCGCTTCTTCCTGGAAACCAAGAAAATCGCCGCAGACCTGACCGACCAGCGCTGGGTGAGACAGGCCATAGACTACGCCTGGACCAAGAGCGTCACCTGGGCGCTGCTCTCGGATTTTGAAGGTCTGCGCGTCTTCAACGCCGAGTGGAAGGAAGACAATCCCCTGCGCGCCCAGTTCATCGAGTTCAGCGTGGACACCTACCTCACGGACTTCCCGCGCCTGTGGTGGCTCTCCCGTCCAGAGATCGCTGCCGGCACGCTGGACCGCGAAGCCGAGAAGGTCGGCAAGAAGGTACACAAGGAGCCGGTGAGCCAGCACCTCTTCGATGACCTGAAAGCATGGCGGCACGAACTCTTTCGCACCCTGCGCTTCTACAACAAGCGCTACTCGCTGGCGCAGATTGACGAGGCCGTGCTGCGCATCCTCAATCGGTTGATCTTCATCCGCACCGCCGAAGATCGCTTGGTGGAAGAGCCCCGCCTGCTGCCCCTGCTGCACGATCTGGAGAAGCGCGGCCGGATCAACGACCTGCGGCAGGAACTGGCCACACTGTTCCGCGAGTTCGACTCTACCTACGATTCCGATCTCTTTGCCGCCCACTTCTCGGAGGACCTGGATGGTGAGCCGGAGCCATTCAGGATTCTCATCGAGGGCCTGTACGAAAAACGCGGCGGCTACGTGCGCTACAACTTCAACGCCATTGACGCCGACGTGCTGGGCACCGCCTACGAGCAATACCTGGGCTACGTCGTCGCCGAACCCGGTAGGGGCGAGCCTGGTGCTCGCCCAGAGGTAGTGGAGAAGCGGGCCAAGCGCAAAGCCCAGGGCATCTACTACACGCCGACCTTTGTGGTCAAGTATATCGTCCAGCAGACGCTGGGGCGCTATCTGGAGGAGCAGGGCTACCAGCCCAGCCGCCCGGTACGCGTGCTGGACATGGCCTGCGGCAGCGGCTCCTTCCTCATCGAAGCCTTCGACGTGCTGGATCGCTACCTGGCCCGCCAGCGCGGGCAGACCTCACCCCCAGCCCCTCTCCTCAAAGGCGAGGGGAGCATCCCTCGGCTGGCTTACGAGGACATCCACGACTACGCCCGCCGCATGGAGATTCTTGCCCAGAACATCTACGGCGTGGATAAGGACGAGCAGGCCGTGGCCGTGGCGCGGCTGAACCTGCTGCTCAAGGCCCTGCACACTCGCGATAAGCTGCCCATGCTGGAGAACATCCGCTGCGGCGATAGCCTGATCTCCGGCACTGCGGAGGAGCTGCAGGCCGCTTTTGGTAAGGATTGGCAGGCCAAGAAGCCGTTCAACTGGGAGAAAGAATTCCCGAAGGTGATGAAGGATGGTGGCTTTGACGTAATCGTAGGCAATCCGCCGTATGTGAGTTTCGGATTGCGAGGAGCGGAAAAGAAGGACGAGCAATTCGACGCCTTCGTGAGAACGCGCTATCCAAATTCAGCGGAATACAAGCTCAGCACTTACGCATTGTTTATGAATCGGGCGATGGATTTGTTAAGAGATGGGGGACTTCTTGGGTTTATTGTGCCCGATAGTTTCTTGCTCGGGCGCTATTTCTCGAAACTTCGCAGATATATCCTCGACACGTGTGTAATCCAAGAAATTGTCATGTTCACTGAAGACTTCTGGCAAAGCGGAACCATAGGGCGCCCTGTTGTAATTGTCTTACAGAAGGTGCATGACCCGAGCGTTCGTTTGTCGCACGTGACAACGGTTAGACTCTGTGACGGTCTCGAACAGATGGGAATGGGAAAGTTCGTAGTTGAGAATGCGTATGAGCAGAGCTATTTCGAGAGTGTTCCGTACAATCGTTTCCGGTTGTTTTTCACGAGCGAAGCCAAGCAATTGGTTGAGAAATTGGAGAGTGTGGGAGTCCGTGCCGAGGAGATTGTAAGTATCCATACTGGGGTGCGTTCAAAAATCGGGCAAGCCAACATTGTCAGCAACAGGTCAAAAGGCAAAAATTGGCAGCGGGGGCTTATATCAGGAAGTGAAGTCCACCGATACCTTGTTGAGTGGGCTGGAAATTACCTGAACATTTCTCCAAACCTGCTATTTGCAGGTGGCTGGGACGAAGCCATCATTCGACAGCTCAAATTGTTCCTCCGCCAAACAGGCGATAGCCTCATCTGTGGCCTTGATGAAGAAGGTTTGTATCACTTGAACAATGTGCACTCTATTATCTCCAAAGATAGAATTCACAGTTTGAAGTACATAATGGCTTTACTGAATTCAAGACTGCTCAATGCCTTCTACCATCTCATCACCCTTGAACTGGGCAGAGTAATGGCCCAGACAGATATTGAGACTGTAGAAAAACTCCCCATCCGCCGCATCAACTTTGCTGACCCGGCGGACAGGCAGCGGCACGACGCCATCGTCGCCCTGGTCACAGAGATGCTGCAACTGCAGAAGGACTACGCCCAGGCGGAACGGGAGAAAGAGGATCGGCGGCACGTCCTCAAGCGGCGCATTGCGGAGGTAGATGCCGCCATTGACCGGCTGGTGTACGAGCTGTACGGGCTGACGGAGGAGGAGATTGCTGTTGTCGAGGGAACAACCACAAAAACGCAGCCCTGAAGAATAATGGGAACACTACGGCCTGGAACGCCGTAGCCTGTGGGGTGAGGCCCCTTAAGCTACGACGTTTCAGGTCGTAGTGTCCTGTAATTCGACAACCTTCCCTAGAAAATGCCATCCAGCGCAAAACCTTGACGGACACCCCTATTCCAGGGCCTTGTCAAAGTCGCGCTGGATGCTCACAGCAACACGGATTTGTCACCCTGAGCGGCAGCTAAGGGTCTCTATGCCACCGTGAGAGATGCTTCACTGCGTTCAGCATGACAGACGAGCGGACTTTGACAGGGCCCTGCCCCTATTCGCCATCGTATTGACAGCCGTCACCCTCTGTAGTATAATCTGCGTAGTTTGTTAAGGTGCCCAACTAAGCTAGGCCCCAGAAGTACTGTCCCTTGAAGCAACGGTTCTGGAATACATCTTGATTCCCATCCTCAGCAGGCCGGGCCTGACCCTGCCAACCAGTGTAAGGAGAAACGAGGATATGAAACGGCTGCCCTTGGTCGCGCTTTGCGTGCTCCTGGCTTTGGCCGTAGGTTGTGCACCCTCTCCGGCAACGCCCACCGCCCCACCCTCGCCTACCCACGAGCCAATCGTTGTGCTGCCCACCTCCACGCCCGTGCCGCCGCCTCCTACGCCAACTTTCACCCCTGCGCCGACCCCCGCTGCGCAGGCTACGCCCACGCCAGCCGCGCCCACACAAGCCACGCCCACAGCAGCCGCGCCCGCCAAGCTGACCGTGCCGATGATCGCCATCCCTGCGAGCGAGTTTACCATGGGCAGCGAGCGTGAGATCGAGCGGCCGCCGCACAAGGTCCCCGTGCCGGCCTTCGAGATTGACCAGTTTGAGGTGACCAACGAGCAGTTCGCCAGATTCGTGAAGGAGACGGCCTACAAGACCACAGCCGAGAAGACGGGCGACAGCTCGACCTGGAGCGCCTACGCTGAGGGCAAGCCCAACCATCCCGTGGTGAAAGTGAGCTGGAATGACGCCGTGGCTTATTGCCAATGGCTGGGCAAGCGGCTGCCCACGGAGGCCGAGTGGGAGAAAGCAGCGCGGGGGACGGATGAGCGCCTCTACCCCTGGGGCAACGAGTGGGCCCTGGGCAAAGCTAACACCAAAGAGGCAGGCTACCGCGGCACGACCATAGTAGGCAGCTTACCTGGCGGGGCCAGCCCTTATGGGGTGATGGACATGGCCGGCAACGTCGCCGAGTGGACGAGCGACTGGTTCCAACCGTATCCAGGGTATCCGGGCGGCGACTCGGCAGCGCAATTCTTTGGCCAGAAATATCGGGTGATCCGCGGGGGCGGGTGGTTCAGCGATAAGGAAATGGTGCGTACCACCACCCGGAGCTGTAGCTCCGTTGACCTGGCCAACGACGACGTCGGCTTCCGCTGCGCACGGTAAACGGAGCGACGGGAATGAACTTGGGTCAGGTGGTGCGCCTGGAAGGGGGGATGTTTATTGCCTAAGTAATGTGCAGCGGGTTCTTGGCTCAGCTTTAAACCACAAGGAGGAGGTTAAAATGTCTAGGAAGACGGTTTTCACCCTGTTTCTGGTGCTCACCCTGCTGCTGCCCGTAGGGATGAGCCCAGCCAGTGCTGCTCCGGCGGCCCAGCCGGGGGCGGCCTACACCATCAAGCTAGGCGATACCCTGTGGCTTCTGGCAGAGAAGTACCTGGGTACCGGCACCGCCTGGCCGGCCATCATGGCCCTCACCAACCAGAAGAACATCGCCGATACGACCTTCGCGCGCATTGAGAACGCTGACCTCATCTACCCCGGTTGGAAGCTCTGGATCCCCACCGCCGATGAGGCCAAGACGTTCCTGGCGACCTACACCCCCGCCAAGCCGGAGTTGCTGTTCGGCAAGCGGGCCAAGGGGCAGTTGGTCGTTGGCAGTTGGTGGACGTCGGGTGGAGAATTCGCCGGCCTGAACGAGATGTTCAAGCTCTACAAGGCCGCCAACCCGGACGTGGAAATCGTCAACGCGGCGATTGCGGGCGGCGCCGGGACCAACTTCAAGGGCCAGCTCCTCTCGCAATTGATCGGCGGCGTCGCCCCCGACTCGTTCCAGTTGCACGCCGGCCTGGAAATTGAGATGTATAGCCCCGGCGTGTATGTGGTCCCCGTGGACGACATCTATACCGCCAACGGCTTTGACAAGGTCTTCCCGGCCGACTTGCTCACCCTGCTCAAGTACAAGGATCGCTACTGGGGCGTGCCGGTCAACATCCACCGCGCCAACGTTCTCTGGTACAACAAAGCCCTCTTCGCCAAAGCGGGCATCGCCAATCCACCCACGACCTGGGATGAGTTCTTTGCCGCGGCCGACAAACTCAAGGCGGCAGGCATTACGCCCGTCGCCTTGGGTAGCAAGGACGCTTTCGAATTGCAGCACACCTTCGAGACCATCCTCATCGGCACCCTCGGCGCTGATGGCTACCGCGGGCTGTGGACCGGCAAGACCTCGTGGAAGGATGCCAAGGTCACCGATGCCCTCAACATCCTCAAGAGGTACATCTCCTACGCCAATACCGATTACGCGGCCCTCGGCTGGGCGAACGCCACGGCGCTGATCATCAACAGCAAGGCGGCGATGAACATCATGGGCGACTGGGCGAACGGCGAGTTCGTTAACGCCAAGTTCACGGACTATGGCTGGGCGCCGGTGCCAGGCAACGCAGGCATCTTTGATGCCCTCTCCGACTCGTTCGCGCTGCCCGCCAAAGCTCCGAACACTGCCAACGCCAAGGCGTGGCTCGCCCTGGCCGGGTCCAAGGCTGCGCAGGAGAAGTTCAACGCCCTGAAGGGTTCCATCTGCGCCCGCACCGACTGCGATCCGGCTGTGTTCGGGGCCTACGGTCAGTCGGCCATGAAGGACTGGGCGAGCAACAAGATCGTGCCGAGCGTGGTGCACGGCGCCGCCGCCGTTCCGAGCTGGGTGAAGGGCTATAGCGACGCCGTCACCCTGTTCGTGACCAGCGGCGACGTCGCCGCGGCGCAAGCGGCGCTGGTCAAGGCCGCGACGGACGCGGGCTTCAAGCAGTAGATACTATTACTGCGCAACATTTGCATTGTTCGCGCAAATGTTGTGAGTCATTGCGATGAAGCGCCATCATGCCTTACTTCCCGAAACGGTGGGCATGATGGCGCTTCAGAGGAGCGGCGGTGACGAAGCAATCTCTTGGTTGCGCCATGAGAGAGATTGCTTCCCCTTCGCTGCGGCTCAGGGCTTCGGCTTCTGCGCTCGCAATGACGGGCATGCTGTGGTTGATAAGACCTGACAGGTCCCGCCATTCTGGCACGGCACGGACCTGTCAGGTCTCATCTTAAATGCGAATCGCCGAAACAAGTCGGAGACTGGCATGAGCAAATCCCCACCCCAAAGTAGTGCTAGGGCGCTCCCCCTGCCGCAGGCTCGACGCTGGTCGCTGCGGCGCCATTGGGAACGCATCGTTTCCATTCTGCTGTTGCTGCCGTCGGTCCTTGCCCTGGCGCTCTTCGTCTATACCTTTATCGGCTGGACCGGCTTTGTCTCCCTGACGGCGTGGAAGGGCGCGCAGCCCGATTTCACCTTCGTCGGTTTGAAGAATTACGCGACGCTGCTCGTCGGCGGTGGCGTAGATATGATCCGCTTTCACATTGACCTGCGCAACATGATCGGCTTTACGATCCTCTTTCTCACCGCCTGCATTGTCATTGGCTTCACCCTGGCGGCGCTTTTGGATCGTAACATTCGCGGCGAAGGATTTTTCCGCAGCATCTTTATCTTCCCCTATGCCATCTCCTTCATCGTCACTGGCGTGGCCTGGCGCTGGATTCTGACCCCCGGCGATCCCGTCACCGGCTACGTCGGCGTCAACCAGATCCTTAATGCGATCGGACTGCGCCAATTCATCTCGCCCTGGTTTACTGACTCCACCGTCATCCACATCACGGCGACCTCTGGCCTAGGGCAATTTCTGATCAACCACGGCTTGGGCTTTCTCACCTCGCGCAATGAGTTTGGTTACGCCCTGGCGATCACCTCGCTCGTGATTGCGGCGACGTGGCAACTCTCCGGTTATACGATGGCGCTTTACCTCGCCGGGCTGCGTAGCATCCCCGACGAGCTGCGCGAGGCGGCGCGCGTGGACGGCGCATCGGAATGGCAGGTGTATCGTTACGTGGTTTTGCCGCTGTTGACACCAGTGACGCTGACCGTGGTGATTATCCTGGGACACATGGCCCTGAAAATCTACGATCTGGTAGTCTCCATGACGGGGGGCGAAGGCGGGGGCTTTGCCACCGACATGCCGGCTTTGAATATGTGGAAGACGACGTTCCAGGCGACGCAGTTTGCCCAGGGCGCGGCTATCGCGATGATTCTGCTCGTGCTGGTCGCTACTCTGATCGTTCCTTATCTCAACTCCCAAATGCGTGCGGAGGCCCAAGCATGAGCACGGTCAAGGCAACCCCACGGCGGCGTCCGGTGCGCTGGACACGCCTTTTAATCTATGCGATCTTGACCCTATTTGCGCTCTGGTACCTGCTGCCGGTCTACGTCATGCTCATCACCGGCCTCAAGAGCCAACAGGAAGCGCTGAACCTGCAAATGATGTGGAACCTGCCGCGGGTTATCGGCTGGAAGAGTTTCCTGCTCGCCTGGTCTGGCTCAGCAGAATTCGTTGTTGGGTTGCAGCAGGGCTTTGGGAACAGCGTGCGGTTGGTGATTCCAGCCACCCTGTTTTCCGCGTTCATTGGCTCCATTAACGGCTACATCCTCTCCAAGTGGAAGTTTCGCGGCGCCAACGTGCTTTTCACTCTCATGCTGTTTGGGATGTTCATTCCGTACCAAAGTGTGCTCATCCCGCTGGTGCAAACCTACCAGGCGTTCAAACAAATCACGGGGATTCAACTCTTTTCGACCATTCCCGGGCTTATCCTGGCGCATACGATCTACGGCCTCCCGATCTGCACGCTGATCTTCCGCAACTACTACACCCAGATTCCCACCGAGGTCGTGGAAGCCTCACGCATTGACGGTGCCAATTTCTTTAGCATCTATCGCTACGTCCTCTTCCCGCTTTCCATCCCGGCGTTTGTGGTCGTGATGATCTGGCAGTTCACTTCCATCTGGAACGATTTCCTGTTTGGCGTGACGTTGGCCAATACCCCCAAGGTCTATCCGATTACGGTTGCGCTGAACAACATCGCCGGCAGTTTTAGCGTCCCCTGGAACGTGCAAATGGCCGGCGCGCTGCTCACCGCACTCCCCCCGCTGCTCGTCTACATCTTCCTGGGGCGCTACTTCATGCGCGGCTTGATGGCGGGGTCGCTGAAGGGCTAGCGGGGATTGGCGATTGGCGATTGCCGATTGGCGATTTGGGGGGGCCAGGATGGTGGGCGCGTCGTCCGTCCTGACTCCGTCGCTCCATGCTCCATGCTCCATGCTCTATGCTCTATGCTCTATGCTCTATGCTCTATGCTCTTTACTCTATGCTCTAAAGTGACCGTGCATGATTGACTATGGCCGCCAGTTTCTGCGCTTCAGCCTCAACGCCCGGCTGTTCCTGGCCAGTAGCCTGTTCGCCGGGCTGGGGAGCGGCATTTTCAGCGTTATCTTCAACCTGTACCTGCTGCGCCTGGGCTACCAGGAGGACTTCATCGGCCAGGTGGCCTCTCTGGGCACCCTGGCTACCGGGCTGCTGGCCATTCCCGCCGGCCTCCTGGCCGATCGTATTGGCCGCAAGCGTAGTCTGGTGTGGTCTATCGCCACCAGCAGCCTGGCCATCGCCGGCATGCTCCTGTTCACCAACCCCCTGGCCATCATGGCGTTCAGCTTCCTCAACGGTGCGACCATCACCCTGCTCTTCGTTTCCATGGCGCCCTTCCTGATGGAGAACAGCACCCCAGAGGAACGCACCCACCTCTTCTCGGCCAACGCGGCGATCATGTACTTTGCCATGATGGGCGGCAATCTGCTAGGTGGGCTGCTGCCGGGCTTCTGGCGATCGTGGATAGGCGGTGAGGCGGCCAGCGTCCTGGCCTATCGCTACTCGTTGCTGGTGGCCCTGGCCATGTTTGTGCTCTCTGTCCTGCCGTTGCTCGCCCTGCGCGCCAGCCGGCCGGGCGATGGGGGCGAGAGCGTCACCGTGGCCCAAGCTGAACTGCCACAGGCTCAAGCGGGCCACAAAATCGCCGTCTTTGCGCTTGCTTCCGGGCTCATCGGCCTGGGGGCGGGGCTGTTCATCCCGTTCTTCAACGTGTACTTCGTCAAGGTGCAGGGCGCTACCACGGCCCAGGTGGGCTTCATCTTCTCCGTGAGCCAGGTGCTCACCGGGCTGGCCACCCTGGCTGCCCCGCTGCTCGCCCGGCGCCTGGGCAAGGTCTACGCTGTGGCCCTGGGGCAGGCCGGTAGTGTGCCGTTCCTCGTTATGCTGGCCTTCGTGCCCAACCTGGGGGTGGCCGTGGCTGCCTACTGGAGCCGCACCGTGCTGATGAACATGATCCAGCCGATCCAATCGGCTTTCAGCATGGAGATCATCCCGCAGCGACTACGAGCCACGGCTTCCAGCTTCATGAACACCACCTGGAGCGTGGCCTGGGCGGCCTCGGCGGCCATCGGCGGGGCGTTGATCATCCGCGCCGGCTACTCGCCGATCTTCCTCCTGGCCGCCGTGACCTACGCCCTGTCCACCGGGTTGTTTGTACTCTACTTTCGTGGTTATCACAAGCTGTGAGACGTGAAACGTGAAACGTGAAACGTGATGCGTGATCTTCACGTTTCACGCATCACGTTTCACGCATCACGATCCTGAGGAACGCCCATGTCCACCTCTACCCTCCGCCGCTTGCCCAGCGTGGATCGCCTGCTGCAGGAAGAGGCGATGCGGGCCCTGGTGGCGGAATACGGCCACGCCGCCGTCGTGGAGGCTATCCGGGCCGCTCTGGACGAGGCTCGCCAGGCCATCCAGGCCGGTGCTCAGGTGCCGGGCCAGGCGGCGCTGCTCCAGGCCATAATCGCCCAGGCCGAGGCCCTCTGGCGACCCACCCTGCGCCCGGTGATCAACGCCAGCGGCGTGATTATCCACACCAATCTGGGCCGCGCCCCCCTGAGCCGCGAGGCTCTGGCGGCGATGCAGGCCGTGGGCAGTGGCTACTCCAACCTGGAGTTTGACCTGCCCTCCGGCGAGCGCGGCTCCCGCTACAGCCACGTGGTGGGGCTGCTGGCGCGCCTGGTAGGTGCCGAGAGCGCCCTGGTGGTGAACAACAACGCCGCGGCGGTGCTTTTGGCCCTGTCGGCGCTGGCCAAAGGCCAGGAGGTTATCGTCTCCCGCGGGCAGGCCGTGGAGATCGGCGGGGGTTTCCGCATCCCAGACGTCCTGCGGCAGAGCGGCGCCCGGCTCGTGGAGGTAGGCACCACCAATCGCACCCGCCTGGCCGACTACGAGGCAGCGATCGGCCCCCGGACGGCGGCGCTGCTGCGTGTGCACACCTCCAATTTCCGCCTCATCGGCTTCACGGAGAGCGTGCCCCTGAGCGACCTGGTGGCCCTGGGGCAGCGTCACCATCTGCCCGTCCTGGACGATCTGGGCAGCGGCGCCCTGCTGGACACCGCGGCCTTCGGCCTGGGGCACGAGCCGATGGTGCAGGAGAGCATCGCCGCTGGCGCCAGCCTGGTCTGTTTTTCCGGCGATAAGCTCCTGGGCGGCCCGCAGGCGGGCATCATCGTGGGGCAGAAGGCCCTGGTGGAGAAGCTGCGACGGCATCCCCTGGCGCGAGCCGTGCGCGTGGACAAGGCGACGCTGGCCGGCCTGCAGGCCACGCTGCGCCACTACCTGCGCGGCGAGGCCACGACGCAGGTGCCCGTCTGGCGGATGATCGCCCTGTCCCTGGCCGATATCGACGCCCGCGCCGGCGCCTGGGCAGCGCGCCTGGGCGAGTGGGGCGTACCGGCGAGCGTGGTGGACGGCCAGTCCACGGTGGGTGGCGGGTCGCTGCCCGGAGAGACGCTGCCGACGAAATTGGTAGTGGTGGCGTCTGACGAGAAGGGCACAGACAAGGGGGACAGGGGTAACAGGGGTGCCAGGGGTACAAGGGGTAAAGAGAGGGTGGAGGAGGTGGCGCGGCGCCTGCGCACGGGCGAGCCACCGGTGGTGGGGCGCATCGAGCGGGGACTGTTGCTCCTGGACCCGCGCACTGTGCTGCCGGAGGAGGAAGCGGGCTTGTTGGCCGCGCTGCAAAGGGCGCTGTGATAACGAGACCTGACAGGTTTTGGAAACCTGTCAGGTCTTATTCAGGGGATAAGAAGACCCGTCAGGTTTCGCAAAACCTGACGGGTCTTGCCTATAGCGCGGCGATGCGGGCGCGCAGCCACGCAGCGTGGTCGGTCTCGTCGGCCAGGTGCTTTGTGGCCAGGGTCTTGGTGGCCTCATCGGCCCAGGCGCTGGCGATGATCGCTTTGTAGTCGGCGATGGCTTTCTCCTCTTCGCCCAGATCGAGCCGCAGCATCTCCGCCGGACTGGCGAAGCGCGTCGTTGCCCCGGCAGCGCGCCCCAGGACGGTGGCCGCGCCGCCCGACGGCACCGGTGAGCCGCCCAGCGTCTGGATGCGCTTCACCAGGTTCTGGGCGTGCCCCTCTTCTACCTTCAGGATAGCCCGTAGGCCCTCGGCGATGTCCGCTGCGTCTATGGCTGCGGCGTGGGCCTTGTACAACTCCACGGCGCTCCACTCGGCAGCGAGCGACTTGTTGAGGGCGGCGATAGCTGGCGCGGTGCTCATTCCTGCTTCTCCTTCTTCTTGAGGAGATCCAGCCGCTGGCGGGGCTCAGGCGGCTGGCGCCGGCCCACGCCGGGGATGTTGGGTCGGCTGATCTCCTCAGCGGGGGTGGTGGTCTGGCTGACGTCGGTGCGGCCGCTGCAGTCCACGCTGCGGGCAGCCTCAAAAGCGCACGCCGCCGAGCAGAACAGGCGCGTCCCGCGCTGCACGGGCTCGCCTTCAATCTCCTCGCCACAATGGGCGCATGGTAACACGGTCATTCTCCATTCCTCCCTGATAGCTTAAGACACAAAAACTTGGTGTCTTGGTGTCTTGGTGGTTAGCGATTTCCTCATGGCCCGAAGAACATCATGTCTACGCCGGGCTGCATGAAGTACTGCGGGTTGCGCTTGAGCAGGCGCAACTCTGAGGTCAGGATGTGCTGGTGGCTCAGCTCTGTCTGGGCCAGGTACTCAAACATCATCTTGCCCTTGGGATCAGTGGTGTTTTTGGCGGCATCCAGATAGAAGGCGCGCGCCTTCTTCTCCGCCTCGATGGCCATGTTCACCACTTCCAGGGGGCTCATCTGGTCAATCACTGCCCCCTTACTACCTTCCGAGAAGATTTTAGCCGGCAATGCCATTTCTACGCCGGGGAACATCTCCAGGTAGCGCGCCGTGAGCAGCTCACGGTGCTTGGCCTCCTCGTTGGCCAGGAAGAGGAGCTTGTTCTTCACCGTAGGGTTGCGCACCTTGTTCGCCAGGTTGGTGTAGAGCTCGTTGGCGTCCATCTCTGCCCGGATGGCGATGCCCATCGCCTCCAGGGAGGTCAAATCTTGACTCAGCATTACTTTGACTCCTTCCAAGTTCGCAGATAGCAGATAGCGAATAGCCGATAGTGCCGTCTGCGATCGGCCATCGGCTATCGGCCAAATGCCTAGCCCCTACACGGGCCACAGGCCGGTGTTCATCAGGGTTTGGTAGCTAGCCAGCAGCAGGTCGTAGTGGTTGCGCTCCACGTTGGCCAGATAGCGGTACATGCCTTTGGCCGCAGGGGATTTCACCTGCTCGGCGGCGCGACGGTAAAGGTCGTAGCTGTTGCTTTCGGTGCCCAGGGCCGTCCAGAGGGCCTCCAGGTCGCTGGCGTTAGGGCCCACGGCCTTTTGGAAAGCCTCCGGGCTACTGGGGAAGATAGGCTGCAGGGCGGCCACCCGCTTAGCGGCCTGGGGGTAATCCACCCAGGGCCGGCCGGCGCTCAGGGCGTCGAACTGGCCCTTGAGCAGGCGATAGTGCTCTTCCTCGTCCTTAGCCAACTGGCGGAACAGCGCCTGGCCGGCCGGGCTTTGGGTGCGTTCCGCCGCCGCCAGGTAGAACTGGCGACCATCCTGTTCGATTTTCATCGCCTGCTGCAAGACCTGCAGGACGACCTTGACATCTTCTGGCATTTCTCCTCCTCGAATTTCCTCCATCGCCAATCGGCAATCGCCAATCGCCAATCGCCAATCGCCAATCGCCAATCGCCAATCGGCAATCGCCAATCGCCAATCGCCAATCGCCAATCGCCAATCGCCAATCGCCAATCGCAAATCGCCAATCGGCAATCGCCAATCGCAAATCGCCAATCGGCAATCGCCAATCCTCTTAGTACTCCTTGGCTGGCTCCTCGCCGCGCAGCACGCGCCGCGCCCCCTGCGCCAGGGCCAGCATCTCGTCCTCACCGGGGTAGAGGCGGAGGGGGGCGATGAACCCGACTCGCTGCGTAATCCAATCCACCAGCATTGGCGAATGCGCCAGACCACCGGTAAGCACGATGGCGTCTACATCGCCCGGGAGCACCGTGGCCATCCCGCCGATTTCCTTGGCGATCTGGTAGGCCATGGCCTGGTAGACCAGCCGGGCGTGCTCGTCGCCGGCGGCGATGCGCCGCTCCACCTCGGTGGCGTCGTTGGTGCCCAGGTGGGCCACCAGGCCGCCCTGCCCGGCGATCTTCTTGAAGAGCTGGTCGTAGGTGTAGCGACCAGAGTAGGCCAGGCGCAGCACGTCGCCCACGGGCAGGCCGCCGGCTCGCTCCGGGGCGAAAGGCCCGGTGCCGTCCAGGGCCTGGTTCACGTCCACCATGCGCCCCCGCCGATGCGCCGTCACGGAGATGCCCCCACCCAGGTGCACGATAATCAGGTTGAGCTGCTCGTAGGGCTGGCCCAGGTCGGCGGCGGCACGGCGGGCCACAGCCTTGATGTTCAGGGCATGGGACAGGCTGCGGCGCTCGATCTCCGGCAGTCCGGAGATGCGGGCGAGAGGCTCAAACTCGTCCACGACGACGGGGTCTACGGTGAAGGCAGGGAGGCCCAGGGGGGCGGCGATCTCCTGGGCGATGAGGCAGCCCAGGTTGCTGGCGTGTTCGCGCTCTTGGGGGTGGCGCAGGTCCTCCAGCATGGCCGCGTTGATACGATAGGTGCCACTCGGCACAGGCTTCATCAGGCCGCCACGGCCCACCACGGCGGACAGAGAGCGGGGGTCAATCTGCTGGCGGCGCAGGAAGTCCAGGACGGCGTCCCGGCGAAAGGCGTGTTGATCGGCGATATGTGGGAAAGAAGCCAACTCTGCGGCGGAGTGCCGCAGAGTCTCGCTGGCGAGGATGGTCTCATCCTCATAGACGGCCACCTTGGTGGAGGTGGAGCCGGGATTAATGACCAGGATACGATACACAAAAGACTCCCGTTAGGCTGCCACGTGTTTATATGGGCATTCAACCCTTCTTACTCTTGAAGCCCAGATATCTTCAATGGGCCGCTTTGTAAGATTCCCCATACTATGTCGAATGAACGAACAAGGGTATACTTCACCGGTGCTGGAAATTACGCACAGTTTTTCACTCTGTACACAATCCCCACATGTGAGGCTGTCAATACCCACAACTAAGCCTTTTTTGACCATAGCTAAAGCATAGTTCCTTATAGCACTCAAATCAATATAGTTTTCATAATCTTCCATGATAGGTTTATATGAAAGCAATAAAAGCATTGCGTGGTACTTGCGGGCAATGCTCTCTACGTATGACAAATGTGGAATGTAGTTCTTGGAAAGCACCAGGTTTATTCCTACTGGGATCATTTCCGTAAACTTAAGGCCGTAACGTTAGGTCAGTCACGGGGTTATCTTCTATGATCACATTTTGAAGGAGGTTTTGACCCCGTGGATACGCTTGCCCAACGCTACGAGGCTTTCACCCAAATCCTATCCGATGATGAATTGAAACGACTGGCTGCCGAGCATGGTGTGGTAGACCAGCGAGAG
>Ga0194125_10007713_pt1 | contig 15434 bp, 17 predicted proteins | sample TA2KigC250mmetaG_FD_148626 | JGI IMG/M metagenome (GOLD analysis project Ga0194125, IMG submission 148626) | Freshwater microbial communities from Lake Tanganyika, Tanzania - TA2015034 Kigoma Deep Cast 250m | ecosystem: Environmental > Aquatic > Freshwater > Lake | place: Tanzania: Lake... | reverse complement strand
ACCCTATCAGGGGGGGAGATTCAGAAAGCAGCCATTGCTCGGGCACTTGTTATAGAGCCTGATCTTTTGATTTTAGATGAACCAACGGCATCTTTGGATCAAGAATCCGTTTTAGGATTAAGTAAGCTTATAAAGAAGCTGTATCAAAAGAAAAACATATCCTTTTTGATTATTAGTCACCAAAGGTCGTTTTTGGATAGCCTTTGTCATGAGGTTTTTGAATTGAAAGAGGGTGATTTTTATAAATCATCTGATTTTAGGATTTCTTGACATAATCTCTTGTTTTGTCTTATGCTTAAATAAGAGATTAAATCTGGGAGACTTTAATGACGATAACTACTCTAACGCGTGTTACCTTATGTGATGCTTTGCGAAAACGGCAAGGATTAACACGAGATGAAAGTGCGACTTTTATTGAAGGTGTTTTAGAAGAAATCTCAAAAACCTTATCTAAAGACCAAGAAGTTAAAATACCCCTTTTCGGGGTCTTTTTTTCTAGAAAAAAGAATGAGCGGATAGGGCGTAATCCAAAAACCTTGGAGGAAGCGGTGATCTCTTCTCGGCGTGTTATTAGCTTTCGTCCCTCAAGGTTCTTAAAAAGTACTGTGAATGAAGGATGTCGTTCATAAAATTTTTCTTTTAGATCGTCCTTTAAAATTCTTATCTTGTTTTTTTTCAGTGGAATGCTTTATAGTCACTCCCAAGGCCGGAGCGTAGCGCAGCCTGGTAGCGCACTACACTGGGGGTGTAGGGGTCGTGGGTTCAAATCCCGCCGTTCCGACCATTAAAAGTTGGGAGAATTTTATGTCGACAGTTTGCTTAGGCTACATGACATTTCCAGATGAAAAGACAGCAGAAGCTATTTGTCAAAAGCTGCTGGAAGATAAACTGATTGCATGTGCCAATATCATTCCAAAGAGTTTTTCTTTGTACGAATGGGAAGGTAGCTTAAAAAAAGCATCAGAAGTGGTAACTTTTATTAAAACAACTACTACCTGTACTGATAAAATAACAGAATCTCTCAAAAACAATCACCCTCATATGTGTCCTTGTTTTTTAACATTCTCTGTTCAAGGGGGAACCCCTGATTTTCTTGATTGGGTAAGGGAATCGACGACGGTATTATAATACCATCATTAAGTTTATTGACAATCGGGGAAAAACACTCTATATTTCCTACTTATTAAAAAAAGGTTTTAAAGACAATGAAGACATATTCGTTAAAAGCGTCCGATATTAAAAAGGACTGGTATGTTATTGATGCGGAAGGCTTGGTTTTAGGTCGGCTTGCTTCGATTATTTCCATGCGCCTTCGGGGGAAGCATAAGCCCGATTACACGCCGCATTTAGATTGCGGGGATAATATTGTTGTAGTGAACGCAGAAAAAGTGCGTTTGACAGGCAAGAAGATGGAAGACAAAGTTTTTTATTGGCACACTGGCCATCCTGGTGGGATCAAAGAAAGAACAATGAAAGAGACTTTAATGGGCAAAAAGCCCGAGCTTTTGGTTATTGATGCTGTGCGTCGTATGATTACGCGTGGGCCTTTGGGGCGAAAGCAAATGACTAATCTTTATGTTTATGCGGGACCCAATCATCCCCATGAAGCCCAGAAACCAAACTCTTTGGATATTGCATCCATGAACCCTAAGAATAAGAGGATCTCATAATGGCAGAGACAAAAATGGATCTAAGTCATCTTAAAAAAGAAGTTGTTGTAAAACCAGCAGCAGCTCAGAAAAGCACGCAACCAGAAGCTCCTGGGAAGCCAAAAATTGACAAGCAGGGCCGTGCCTATGCAACAGGTCGCCGGAAGGATTCTGTGGCGCGTATTTGGATTAAGCCTGGAAAAGGGCATGTTGTAATTAACGACTCTCCGTTAGAAGAATATTTTGGGCGTCCAACGCTTCGAATGATTCTGAATCAGCCTTTTGTTGCTGCAGGGCGTACTGGAAGTTACGATGTCGTTTGCACTGTAAAAGGTGGCGGTCTTTCTGGACAAGCAGGTGCTATTCGTTTTGGAATTAGCCGTGCTCTTATCAATTTTGAACCAGAGCTTCGTAAGGTTCTAAAGGTTGGCGGATTCTTAACGCGTGATAGCCGTGAAGTGGAACGGAAAAAATATGGTCGTGCCAAAGCACGTCGAAGCTTCCAATTCTCGAAGCGTTAAAAGCAAAAGTTTTATTTCAAAAGGCTGCCAATTGGCAGCTTTTTTTATATCCAAAATTTCTAATAGGTATGATATGGTTAAAGAAAAACAGGAAAAATTATGGATTTTTTTGAAAACTATTTAACCTATTTCTATAGAAATTATCCGTATCTTTTTTGGATTGGGGGCCTGCTGCTGGCAGTTCCTGTCGTTTTTGTTCTTTTTCATAAAGTTTTTTTTCCCTATGAAAAAAAATGGTTTCGCGCTTATTCCAATAAATGGTTTATAGCAATTGAAAAGTCTCGTATTTTTCGAGTATTGCCCCATATTATGAGTGGTATTATTGCACTCTTTAGCGCACAAGGCCTCCCTAAAAGCCTTATAAAACAAATACTCTTTCATTGCTTGCATGCCTATATTGGAATCGCGATCACTATTTTTCTTTATCGTATTATTAAAGTCATAGAATACCTTATGACGTCAGACGATGATGCTTATAGTATTTCCCTCAAAGGATGTTCTCAGTTTATTTCTTTGGGAATTATTATTGCCGGGCTTACGGTTTCTGCCTGTCTCCTTTTAGGAAAATCTCCGACCGTTTTTTTGGGGAGCTTGGGAGCTGCAACAGCTATTTTAAGCGTGGTCTTCAAGGATACGCTGGTTTCTCTTGTGACTTCTATTCAAATTGCTCTTAACAAGCTCATTAAAAAAGAAGACTTTATTCGGGTAGAGAGTGCCAATATTGAAGGATATGTCTTGGACATAGGCCTTAGTTTTATTCGCATTCGACACTCTGATGAAACAATTACAATCCTTCCCACCCATAAATTGTTTGAAAATCCTGTTAGAAGTTGGAGCAATCTTGCGTTAGAAAAAACACGACAAATTAAAAAAGCGGTTTTAATTGATCAAACGACGATTTTTCCCCTGACGAATGGAAAACTTGAGGCCTATAGAAAAAACACACACTTAAAAGATTTAATAGATCCTAAAAAGTCTTATGAGAATAATTCAGAGCTTTTTAGAGATAGTGCGGAAGCGATGCTTAAAAAACATGAGAAAATTAGTAAAAAGAAACCGGTGATCTTAATGTTTCTGGACCCAACGTCCCATGGAATTCCTCTCGAGATCAGGGCTTTCACAACAGAATTTCTCTGGGAGCCGCACGAACGTATTCAAACGGAAATTCTGGAAAAAGTCCTGCTGCTGCTGTCTGTATGCGATTTAAAGGTTTACCAAGCAGACTGACTTCTTCTGACGACTTTTAAGAGTATTGCTTCTTGTAAGAGTAAGATGGTTTCGTATTGATCGTGACAAAAATCTTGTCTCGGCATTCAAAAAGCCAATCAATAAAATAGCGGGCAATCGGTGTTTTAAGGAATTCTTTGTTCGCTTTGACAAATACATCCATTTTCTCTCCCTTTGTTTTAGGGAAAAGATTTTCGACTTTTAGCTTTGAAAGTTTGATCATTTCTTCTGACGCAGCCATAATGCCCAGTCCTCGTTCGCATAAGAAGTCTAAGACACGAGCGCCTTGTATTTCGTATCCTTTCAGCGTGTTGTGGGGAAAAACTTGGGAGATGGGAACAGATGCAAAGAGCATACGCGGATCCTTTAAGTCTTTTCTTAACAAAACTCTATGATGAAACAAGTCATCCATTGTCTGTGGAGACCCAAAGCGTTCTATGTATTTCTTGCTTGCCCAGTATCGTTGAACAAACGAATGAAATGGGAAATAGGTGTATCCTTCTTCAATTTCTTGACAGCTTGTAATGCAAATTTCATTGGTGGCAGGGGTATAGTCTGCCCAATCGTCTTGCTGTTTAATCGAAACGTTTAATTGAGGGCTTTTGTTAACAAATTCAACAAAATAAGGACCCAAAACATATTCCATAATTGTTTGGGACGTTGTCAGGATAATTTGCCCTCCTGTTGTTTCAGATGACCAAGTCTTGTTTTCATCTTCAATAAGGTCTGCAGCGTTCGTAATTGTATTCATATAAGAGAGGATAAACTCAACGCCAGGGGCAATGGTTACTTCACCTGTTTTTTGTTTCCGCACAAAAAGAGCCCGATGAATTTTTTGTTCTACCCTGGAAATGCTTATATTAAGAGCATTCGGAGACACATCAAGCCTTTTGGCAGCTGAGGCTACATTGAGTGTTTTTTCGAGCATTGTAACAGCTCGAGCCTCATTAACAGAAAAATTTAATTTTTTCATTTTTCCTTATTGCTTTTGTGCTTTAGAGGGTATAGACATAAATATGTTGTTTTTATGATTGGGATGATATAGTAATATTTTAGATGGGTAAAGCAAATTTCTTTTTTTTAAGATTTTTAAACAAAATATCTTGCAAAAGAAAAAAAAGTTAGATATAACAACCTTTAATAAGAAAGAGAATAAAACAGATAAAAAATTTTGAAGATAAAAAAACCATCTATTGCAAAGAGGTGCAAGAAAATGGGAACCTGAAAAAACAAAAAAAGCGGATAGACCGCAAGATGTAAAGTAGGGAAAAAATAAAAGCGAGCTCTTGTGCGTGCCTCCAATTGTGTTCTCATTATAATAAACACACAAGAGCTCGGATCTCTGAGGTGCTTTTTTTTAGCACCAATGTTGATACGTTAGCATATGCTGAAAAAAAATCAAGAGAAAAATCTCCTTGATTTTTCTGACATTTTTTTGTCCAAATTTCCCTGATTTGACTGGGGTTTCCCTTACAAATTTTTCCATGATTTAATGATTAAATTAATTTTTTTCTTGAAAATTTTATGCCTTTCTTAAGTTTTTTTGGATAAACAATCTCCCATGGTGGTTAATTATTTTTTTTATGTACGGTTAAAAAATTTTAAAACCTGATGTCAAAAATTAGAGATTAGGCTGCTTTTTCTGGATTAGTGTATATAATCAATTATCATAGTATTCTTCTAGATTTTTAATATTTTCTTGACTATATCTCTATAAATTCAGGAGAATTGCAATGTATATTCTTAAAATAAATAAAGCCTTAATTATAAAATTTACTTTTTTCTTATTTTCTTGGATTCATTTTGTAGAAGCTGCTTCTGTAGAGTTTGATGAGACGTATAAAAGATTATTGTCAACCTTAAGAAAATCAGCCACAGAGGAAAGTCATACCGTTCGGATTACAGCAGATCATCCACGGGCTATCTTTTCCCTAAGTTTTGAGGACGAATCTACATTGAAAGTGTTTCAGGCAATTAAAGGGGTTGTTGGTGTAACTGTTGCGCCATTATTAGCACCTGTTTCTGAAGAATTAGCAGGATCTTTTTTTGATGGAGGTAGTAGGGGTCTTCCTTACACAATGTTGCTTTCGAAAGCCAATCGAAAAGAATTTGAATGGAGAGAGCCCAATTTAATACAAGGTATGTGTGAGACAGCTTCTGATGGAAGCTCTGGCTATTACTATCAGTGGGATCGCCATCAAATTGTAAGTTTGGGTCAGGTCGTAATAAATACAGACGATGAAGGAGATCTTGTTTGTTATGACTCGCGCAGAGATAAGTCAGTTGGCTACAGATTTCCTGTGACGACTGATTGCATCAATAATTGTTCCGAAGGAAAATGGAACATCGTAGATATCAAGCTTTCTTTGCATTCTTCAAAAGGGTGGTCGTTTAATCCAAGAATTCTAAACTCAACCTTTTCTTTTTTAGAAGCTGAAAAATTTTCTATAGGCGTTGACAGTGCTAAAAGACGGGCCTTAATAGAAAGCTGCAGAAGAAATGCTGCAGCCGCAAGAGGAGGCAAGCCTATTTCTTTTCGTATAGAAGAAATAGATCCATCGACCATGGTTTCAGGGGGTTCAGATAAGGGGATGAGGGTCAGGGCAAGTGCTGAGGAGGAGTCTATAGAGGCTGATTTAGACGACGAAGCTTAAAGGATTCTTCCTGATTGAACTTTTTTCTTGACGGAGGGGGGTAGAAATCTCTATAACTCAACCGTATATATAGTCTAGTATATTAAAATACAAAATAGAGTAGAAAATGTTTGCAATTGTACGTACTGGTGGAAAACAGTTAAAGGTTTCTGTTGACCAAAAAATTTCTGTTGAAAAACTGGATTCCCCTGTTGGAAAAGAAGTTGTTTTAGATCAAATATTAATGATTTCGGAGGGTGACAAGGTTTCCTTGGGTGCTCCCACTGTTGCGGGTGCCTTTGTTAAGGCGATTGTCGAAGGGCAGACGCGCACTGATAAGGTGATTGTGTTTAAGAAAAAACGCCGTCAAAATTATCGTCGTAAGAAGGGCCATAGGCAACATCAGACTGTTTTGCGGGTGATTGAAATTTCCGTTGGAGGAAAATCTTTCAAGTCCGAGGGGAAAGCGGCTCCTAAAAAAGAAGTAGCTCCTAAGAAAGAAGCAGTTTCAGCAAAGGCTGATAAAAAGCCTGCTGAGAAGGAAGCGTCTTCTAAGGCAAAAGCATCGTAAACTTTAGATAAAAGAAGAGGAAGAAACAAATGGCAACGAAAAAAGCCGGTGGTAGTTCTAGGAACGGTCGAGACTCAGAAGGACGCCGTTTAGGGGTTAAGAAATTTGGTGGACAAATGGTTGTTTCCGGCAACATTATCGTTCGCCAACGTGGAACAACGTATCATCCAGGAGCGGACGTTGGTATGGGGCGTGATCATACGCTTTTTGCAACGCGTGCTGGTCGTGTACAATTTGCCCATAAATCTGAAGGGCGTTGCTATGTGTCTGTCGTTTAACGACGATAGTTCTATAGTTTAGCGTGGAAGCCCAAGAATTTCTTGGGCTTTTTTATATAGGGAATGCCATGGTTACATACCTTGCACCATTTTCCAGATGGATCATTTAAAAATGAAAATTGCTATTATTCGGTTCTTATTGCGGATTTATTATTCCTTTATGCACATAATTGGTGGCAAAAGTGTTGGCGCACGGGCGATTGTTTTATCCGAAGATCTGGAAAAAATTCTTTTAGTCTATCATACGTATTGTCCTAATTGGCACTTGCCAGGGGGTGGTGTTAAAAAAGGAGAGCACCCTTTTGAGGCTGTGGTAAGAGAAGTTTATGAAGAAACTGGTGTCAAATGTTTGGGATCTCCGGAATTTTTTGGCGTGTACTATCAAAAATATACGGGCGTTGACGATTATCCATTTGTCTACGTTATTCAAAACTGGGTTCAAGAAAAAGATAATTATTCTCCTGAAATTAAGGAAATACGGTGGTTTTCTATTTTTGAATTGCCGGACGATATGGATCCAGGCAGTTTGCAGCGTATCCATGAATACTGTTTAGGGGGTGCTCCTACACGCGAGTGGGATCCTGACAAGGCGAGAAAAAATGAAATTTCTTGATCAAGCAAAGGTTTTTATCAAAGCGGGCGATGGCGGTTCTGGCTGCGTAGCCTTTCGTCGGGAAAAATTTATTGAATTTGGCGGTCCTGATGGTGGAGATGGTGGCAAAGGGGGAGATGTTATTATTGAGGCAGTTCCCAACCTTAACACTTTGATTGATTATCGCTATCAACAGCATTTCAAGGCGGAGCGTGGTCATAATGGCATGGGAAAGAATTGTGCAGGCCGTTTTGGGAAGGACCTTATAATGCGCGTTCCTGTCGGGACACAGGTTCTTGCAGATGATAAAGAAACCGTTCTTTTTGATCTTAAAAATGCTGGCGATCGTTTTGTGCTGGCCGCTGGAGGGAAGGGAGGTCTTGGCAATGTTCATTTTAAATCTTCTACCAATCAAGCGCCACGCCAATCAATACCAGCAGAGATGGGAGAAGAATTGTGGGTTTGGCTTCAGCTCAAGCTTATTGCGGATGTGGGCCTTGTAGGCATGCCAAATGCTGGAAAATCTACCTTTTTAAGCAGTGTTTCAAGGGCGCGTCCAAAAATCGCTGATTATCCCTTTACAACACTCCATCCTCAGTTAGGCGTTGTTTATCTTCATGACCAAGAGTATATTATAGCAGATATCCCTGGGCTTATTGAAGGGGCCCATATGGGAGCAGGTCTTGGAACCCGCTTTTTGGGTCACGTAGAACGGTGTCGTGTGTTGCTGCATTTAGTGGATGGAACCGCAGAAGATCCTGTCCGGAACTATGAAACTGTTTGTCAGGAAATTGAAAATTATGGCGGAGCTCTTGGGGAAAAAGATGTTGTCGTTGCCCTTAATAAGTGTGACGCCTTAACAGAAGATGAAATCACGGATAAAATAGCGGTACTTGAAAAAGTGAGTGGTCAGAAAGTTTATCCTATATCGGCTCAAAGTAAAAAAGGAATTCCAGTGGTTTTAGAGACTCTTTTAGACTATATTAATAAAAAGGAAGAATTATGACAAATATTGGTGGAATTGCAAAAGAACAACTTAAGTCGGTCATTGAACGTATCGAACGCCTTGAAGAAGACAAAGCACATTTAGCTGCTGATATTCGTGAAGTGTATGCGGAAGCGAAGGCTAATGGCTTTGATACTAAGACCCTTCGCCAGGTGATACGATTAAGGAAAATGGATGCAGACGATCGACAGGAGCAAGAATACATGCTAGACCTTTACTTAAATGCTTTAAGTATGGTGCGAGCAGCTTCTGTGGAAGAACCAGTGTCTTAAAGATTAAAGTAAAAAAAGGCACTGAATTTTGTTGTATATTTTTCACAAATTTATTATATTGGTTCGAAAATAATAAAATTATGTCAGATAAAGATAAAAAATCAGATTTAGATTCTTTTGGAGCGCGTCTTCGCGCCCTAAGAGGATATTCGCGGCTTTCTCGTTCGGAGATTTTCCGTCGCTTTGGAATTCCAGAGGCGACGTTAAAGTCTTGGGAGTTTAATCTTCAAAAAGATGTCAGCACAAAGGCAGTAAAGCGGATTCTTCATGTGTTTAACACGGTTGGAATTCCGTGTTCTCAAGAATGGTTGGTCTTTGGTGTTGGGGTGCCTCCTTTCTACAAAGAGGTTTCAACAAAGGGTCCTAATGTTCGAAAAGAATCCTTAGAAAAGCTTTATTTTGAGGAATGTCACCCAAAAGCCTTAACACACACTATTAAGAACGAACTCTTAATGCCCTATTTTGCTAAGGGCGACATTGTTGGGGCGCTTCCTGTCAGAGGGGGTGTTTATACCCCTAAGCTTGGGGATTTTTGTATAGCGGTCACATCAAGGAACGAACAATTTATTGGGCGTCTTGCTAATGGAACCCGGGAAGGAGAGTTTTCTATTGTGCAAGATCTTTCTCTCCAATCTCCGGACTCTATTATAGTTGATATCAATCTTTCAAAGCTCTACGAAATTGTTTGGACGCGCAAAACACAGAGATAACGGCTTATTCTCCCGTTCCTTCTTCGCTCTCTGATACGAGTTTTGCGTGGACAGCTTTGATAGCAGCTTCGATTTCTGCATCAGAGGACTCTATTGAGAGTGTTCGTACTGTAGTAGTATCACCTATTATAGCATAAGCAATTGCAGGGTCTGCACTGCTAGCTGTTTCTAGTATGTATCCAATTACAGCAAGTTCAGCAGCTTTTTCTAAATTTTTTTCAAAGGAATCCCATCCTTCTAAAAACAACTTTGAAACAATCGAAAAAATGATAGGATTCCTTCCAACCAGGGGAAAGGTCTTCCATTCGTCTTTTTGTTCTAATGATAGTCTCACAAGAGATTTAACATCTTTACCTACTGAAGAAAAATCAGCATCTCGAAAAGATCTATCCTCTATAATAGTCGCGATTTTACTTATGGCCTCTTGAGTGCTCTCGTTGCTCCAATCAATACCAGTAGCGGCTTGGCTATAGTAGGATAAAAGTAAATAAATAATAAAGAGAAAATATTTAATCGATTTTATCATGTTAAAAATACCTTATTTATCTGTTTTTACATGATAAATTTAAAGACACTTAAATATCAACAATGCAAACTATTTTTATATTATTTTTTCTTTATTGTATAAAAAGAGAAATTTTGTTGTATTGTTGCATCTATTTTTATTATAGCCCTGTTTTTGCATTAGCTGCAGTCAGGGGTATTTTTTTCCAAATTAATTTTTTAATCTTTATAAATCTGGTTCGGTTAGATCCTTGTTTTTAAGGATATAACAGGAAATCCAGCAGGGCTTTTGATAATTTCGAAGCGTGGGTCTAACGTCCAAGCAGTTCCTGTGGCTGCAGTTGTTTCTGAACTTGCTTCAGTATCTATAGTAGAAAAATTAAACAATATTGGAGGGAGCGCTTTTAAATCTAACTCTCTCTGAGCAGATAACTCTTTACGAGAATCATGAAACTGAACTGATCCCGTACTATCTATAGAACGTGTTGGGAAGCTTTTAAAGCTTGTAACAAGAAAGCGTAAATTAATTACTGTTCCATCGTCAAAAATTTTAGGACCACTTAAGGCGCTTAAGGTTCTTGCACACCACCAACAACAGTCTTGAAGGGTCGCTATATGAAAAATAACTTCAGCAATCCCTTGAGCTGTATCAGCACCCTTTACCATTAAGTGTCTCCTATAAAGGTTAGGTATGACAATTTTTTCAAAGTAACGTGCCATTACCTGCTCAGAATGTCCATAAATCTTACTGATTTCACCGTCTGATAGCATGCTCAAAAGTGGGGTGATATCATTTGATAATTCTACTTTCTCTTTTTTTTCAGCAATTTCTTCGATGAGGTGTTTTAGCTGCATTTCTAGCTCTAAAGCTCTTTGTTCGGTTGCCTTTGAAAGCGCATCTTTTATATTGAAAAGGAGTTGCTCTTCTAAAAAAGCCAAAGTGTCTAGGGGAAACATTCTTCTCGTTTTATTTAAAATAGAAATCACACTTGAACGTTTGTCATCAGGACTATCTGAAGGTGCATCAGAGTCGGAAAAAATTACAGGAAGAAATTTATCTTTAATTCCAATAGTAAATCCATCTTTTTCTTGCAAATCTAGATCTCCAATGACGTTAAAATTCTTACCTTTTTCTCTAAATGCAGGCCCTGAAGGAGAAAGGCAACAGGAGGCACCAGGGGATCTCGGTTTTGCAGGTGTAGGGGGACTTAAAAATCCAAAAGAGTCTTGCCCATCAGAAATTAGTAAAGAAAGATTCCCTGAGGTATCAATAATGCTGGTGCTATAGGCGCAAACATTTTTTGTCGAAGCCGTTTTGACACCGCCCGTCATATTCTGAGAAATAGCTTTTACGGTCTTTGAAAGTCGCCGCTCCACATGGGATAAATAAGGACCAATAAGCGTATCACCATACTGAAGATTATGAAAGCAATGATGTGTCGAAATGTTTGCTCTCATTGCTTCTTCAGAATAGTGAGGGTCGTGACCCTGTAATTTTAATTTCGGTAACAGGGAATCAAAAGCTTGTGGCATATCTTCTGTTGATGTATCGATCACAAGAAGTGCATGAGGGTCCTGGTCTTCAGCGTCTTTTTTCTCTATATCATTAAAAGTTGGGCTGGGTTCTTTTGATACTTTTGGGGCTGCATATCTTGTTTGTGGTTCATATCTCTGGCTGTCATCAGCAGGGCTTCTTTGAACATCTAAGGATGCTTCGGATCTATCTGCTGCGGTGCTTCCATCGGAGAAACCTCTTCTAAGTTGAGGGGTTTCTAGGAAAAGGCCAAGATCGCCAAGGTCTAAATTTCTAGATGTTGAAGGAGTTAGTGGTATAACTAATGAGTCATCTAAGCTATGGGTGCTTCCTTGTCTCCTAATAGGGCTCATTGGAGGAAAAAAATCAAACCCCATAGGAGAAGAAGGTGGCGACTTTTCTTCTTCACTTTCCTCAAATCCAAAAGCATTATCTATCGTTAAATGAACAAAAATCAAAAAAATCCAAGAAAACAAACGCATACTATAAACCTTTTCAGTAATTTTTACGGTCTAGGTTTATATAGAAAGGTTTTTTAAGATTTCAAGGTGTCGCTTTTAGAGATTTTGATACCATATAGGATCAGCAAGGATCCAATCAACGCCCCAAAGAATAGGATCAAGGCAATTGAAAGCCACGTGCCGTCATACGCTTTGCTAGCATAAGCAACCATGGCAGAGGAAAACAAAAGCCTAAATGCCATAATAAGAGACGAAGAAGCGCCGGCAAGGTCGGATCTAACCGTGAAGGCAATCGCAACCGTTGTTCCAAAGCAAAGAGCGATTCCCATAGCATGAATGCACATAAAGACAGTAATAGAATAAGGGTAAAAATAGTCATAAAACCCAAGCAACAAAAGGGCAAAAGCACTGAGTATTGCAATGCTCCCGCCCAAAATAATCGACGATTTCATTCCAAATAAATGGTTGAGTTTGCCTGTGAACATACTAATTAAGGCAAAGCTTATTAAAATAAACCCTTGATGGATAGCAAATTCCACAATGGGAAGGCCGAGCTGTGTTTGGTAAAAGAAGGAAGCTGTCCCAACAAAAGTTAGATAAACTCCGACTAAGATGCTTGGCCCAATTGTTAACAGCATAAATTCCCTATGGGTTAAAAGGCTCTTGTAGTCTTTAAGGATTTTTCTGAAGTCAAAAGGGATTTTTTCAGAAAGCGTTTCTGGGAGGAAGGCAATCATCATGATAAGCGTACTAATGCTTACTCCCGCAATTGTGATGAGGGGGGCGCGCCAGCCAAAGTATTGATTAATAAAGGCCCCTGCAAGAGGAGCCCCTGCCATAACAATCGTTAAAATAGCATTCATCATACCATGGAACCATGCCATTTTTTTGGGTGGATAGATGTCAGCAATCATGGCATATAAAATAACACAGCCAGAACTTGCGCCTAATCCTTGAATAAATCTGAACAATAAAAGCGCTTCGATAGAATTCATCAGAGCGCACCCTATGCCTCCAAGGACATAAATGCCACATCCAATCAAAAGCGTTGACCGCCTGCCAAAAGTATCGGATACGGGGCCATAAATAATTCCCCCCAAGCAAAATCCGAAAAAATTAAGGCTCAAAGTCATTTGTAGAAGAGCTTCTGTTGTATTGAGCGCTTTGACAATAAAAGGAAAACTAGGGACGGCGAGATCGATTTCAATACAGTACGTAATGAAGGATAGAATAATAAGAACCGGCGTATAGGCCGGGATATTGATATTCTTAAAAGACATGTTGATCTCTCAAATCTCTATAATTCGTGTCGCGGCATGCTCAATAAAATAACGGTCATGGCTTACAAATAAAAGTGTTCCTTGGAATTCTGTCAAGGCCTTTTGTAAAGCTTCCGTTGCGATAAGATCCAAATGGTTCGTTGGCTCGTCTAAAATCAAGACGTTTGGTCGATCCAGCATGACTTTTGCCAAAAGAAGCCTGGCACATTCGCCCCCACTTAAAACACCCACCAACTTCTTCACATCATCGCCACTAAAAAGCATGGCGCCTAAGGCATTTCGAACTTCTTGTTCTGATCGGTTGGGATTTGCATCCATCAACCATTGATACGCTGTTTTTGATCGGTCCAAAAGATCGTAGTGGTCCTGGGAAACATAGGCCAACTGCACACCGTGCCCCCAAGTGAACGTTCCAGAGGTGGCCTCCAATTGCTGCATGAGAATTTTCAGTAACGTTGATTTGCCTCGACCGTTTGCACCAATAAAGGCAACTTTTTCACCTCGATGAACAGCGACCGATAGATCTTTCAAAACATTTTTTTCGCCAAAATTTTTGCATAATTTCTTGGCCTCTAGAATGTGTTTTCCAGAGGGGCGTTCGCTAACAAAATGAAAGCGGGGCGCCACATAAGATGATTTTCTGATTTCGGGCAGTTCAATTTTTTCAATCATCTTTGCCTTTGACTGGGCTTGGCGGGCCTTGGATGCCTTGGCCTTGAAGCGATCGACGAACTTTTGCAAATGATCGATACGGGATTGTTGTTTTTTCAGTTCCTGAGCCTTTTGTTCCTGGAACAGGACCTTATTCTTTTTGAACAGTTCATAGCTTCCTGGATAAAGGGTTAATTCCCCGTAATCTACGTCAATCACGTGGGTTGCCATACGGTTTAAAAATCCTTGGTCGTGGGAAATAAAAATCAAAAGGCCGTTATAGGAATCCAGCAAATATTGTTCTAGCCAATCGATTGAGGGCATATCCAGATGGTTTGTCGGTTCATCAAGGAGCAAAATATCGGGATCATTGAAAAGAGCCTGTGCCAAAAGCACCCGCATTTTATATCCCCCCGATAATTCTTTGAGGGGACGATGGACTTGCGCTGGGGGAATCCCAAGGCCGATCAGGATTTTTTCGGCTTTTTCTTCGGCATCATAGCCATCATAATGAAGAATTGTTTCCTCACAGTCTCCGAAAACAATACAGTCTTCTTCTGATAATGTTTCTTGGGACAACAGTTGGTTTTTGGTTTGGAGTGCTTTCCATAGGTCGGGATTGCCGCGAATAGCAGCACTGACAACGGGTTCATCTTCGTAGACGAATTGGTCTTGTTTGAGCCATCCAATCCGTTCTCCACTTTTAAGGGAAATTTCCCCCTCTGTGGGCTCTGTTTCCCCAGAAATCAAATGAAGAAATGTTGACTTCCCAGCGCCATTAGGCCCAGTAATTGCATAACGATACCCTTTGTTAAGATTAAAATTGGCGTCATAAAAGAGAATACGAGAGCCGAAAGCCATGGATAAATTGTTAACTGAAAGCATTTAAACACCTATAAAAATTGTTAAAAAATAATAAAAAACTGAAATTTAGATACAATAAGCCCCTGGAAGCCTTTTTAGGCTGTGATGATAATAACAGGTGTTGTGCTTAGAAACTGATGCATAATCGTTATATAAAACCTCTGTTTCTATTTGTCAAATCTAATTTAAGCTGCCGGGGCTGCCGCTATTGCAATGGGTTGTGGGATAAGTTCAGGGGGTAAAGCAATTCCTAAGGACTGTGCATAGTTTGCGTCAGCTACTCTGTAGGCGTTTCTAAAGCCTTTAGGCATAGCAATGGGTTCATCTTGATGGAGAACGCCCCGCCAAAAAGCCTTAACGATAAGATTTCTTTCATCTCTTGGATCATTAATAGGGGCAAATAAAGTTGTACCAACCTGAACGGGTGTGCTGGTTAAAAGAGCCCGTGCTTCTTTAGCATCGAGTCCGGAAGACTGAAATATTGCCATTTTAGCGCGACGAATTAACATGCCAAATCGGGGCATTTTAGCATCCAAATCTAAAAACTCTGTTCCAATAGTTTTCATCAAAATTTGAGGTGTGATGGTTGCTTTGGGATTTTCTAAAATCATGCGGTCAACAGCAAACATAGCCGTATCAACGGCATAGCAAATTAGGTCGTTTTGTTCGTCTTTTGTAAGC
>Ga0194125_10007711_pt1 | contig 15437 bp, 13 predicted proteins | sample TA2KigC250mmetaG_FD_148626 | JGI IMG/M metagenome (GOLD analysis project Ga0194125, IMG submission 148626) | Freshwater microbial communities from Lake Tanganyika, Tanzania - TA2015034 Kigoma Deep Cast 250m | ecosystem: Environmental > Aquatic > Freshwater > Lake | place: Tanzania: Lake... | reverse complement strand
CTACCCATTGGCGCAGTTGCCCCTCATCAGTTGGGTCGAGAGCCAGGGCCGGCTGAACTCGTGGCACGAGTCCAGGATAACCGAATCCTGCGTATTTGTCTAGGTATTTGTTGGACAGCACATTAGACTACGAGCCCCGAGGGGGAACCTACGACCACTGCCTTGGCTTCAGTGTCCCGCCGCGGCGCCTCGGCCGTGTGCGGAGCGGTCTCCACCGACGCCAGCCTCGCCCCGCTTCCCCCGCCCCCGGTGGTTTGCCCCCTTGGCAGCGTACCGCTGACCTCAGCCTCCCCCTTGAGGCGACTCTCCCTACCGCAGCGGCTTGAGGATCTTCATGTCCGCGGGCAGCAGGAAGAGGTTGTCGCTGAGGCCCTGGTTGACGGCCACCGTGTCCGAGTACAACTCGAAGATCTTCTCCCCGGCGCGGTATCGCTGGATGGTGAAGGGCCACTGCACACCGTCGCCCACGTCGCGGTACTTGCCGTAGATGGACACTTCCTCGATGCGCTCGCGCGTCTTGGGGTCGCGCCGGTAGAACACCTGCCGCACCGGCAGTTTGGTGGACCGCTCGAATAGCACCGTTACCACGCGGTTGTCCGCGTCCACAATGTCCACTACCTCCGCCGGCTGGTTGTCGAAGATCTCGCTGCCCCGGTGCTCGAAGAGCTGGCCCGCCTCGCCCCAGCGCTGCCGCAGGATGTAGAAGATGTTGCTAACGGTCATCTCGCGGAAGCGGTTCACCGTCTCCGCGGGCAGGGGCCGCGCCCCCCGGAAGGTGATCTGGTAGCCCTGGCCCTCGGTGAACAGCACCGCGCCGCGGTCTTCCTCCTTCCCGAAGGACTGCCGCTCGCGCAGGTGCACCTGTCCCGGGTCCCGTCCGGCGGGAGGCGTCAGGTATCGCGTGTAGATGGTAGCCCTGGAAAGCCCGGAGAGCTCCTCCCGGAAGAACGAATACGCCCGCCCTCTCTCGGTGCGGTCCTGCATGGCGAGGAAGCGCTCGCCGCCCAGCGCCGCCAGCGCCTCTTCGACGATCCGCCTGCCCCGCTCCTGCTTGCTTTGTCCCAGCGCGGCGCACACGCACAAAACGGCCAGCAGGACAAGCCGAAAATGGGGACTGGCTACGGTGTCCCAAGCGTGGTTTGCGCGTGGACACCGCGGCCTGTCCCCATTCTGGGCAAGCACCACGTTCATCACAACTATTCGTACCGCAGCGCCACCACCGGGTCAAGCCGGGCCGCCTTGGCCGCGGGCCAGATGCCGAAGAACAGCCCCACGCTGACCGACACCACCACCCCCGCCGTCACCGCCCACATCGGCACCGTGGTCGGCAGATTGGGGAAGGCCAGGTGCGCCGCCAGTGAAACCATCCACCCGAACATCATCCCCAGCAGGCCGCCCAGCCCGGTCAGCACCACGGCCTCGGTCAGAAACTGTATGACGATGTCGCCGCGCCGCGCCCCCACCGCTTTTCTCACCCCGATCTCGCGGGTCCGCTCGGTGACCGACACCAGCATGATATTCATCACCCCGATGCCGCCCACCAGCAGCCCGATCGAGCTTAAGACAATCATCACCAGCGCGGTCACTGACAACAGGTTCCGGAACTGCTCCAGCATCTGCTCGGGGGTGGAGATGGCGAAGTTGTCGGGCTTGTTGTGCGGCACCCGCCGCTCGATGCGCAGAATGGCGCGGGTCTCGTCCATGGCCTGCGACAGCCGCCCCTCCTGGGCGATGATCACCAGCATGTGTTCCTTGGCGTTGGGGAACATCTTGCGCATGGTGAAGTAGGGCAGCAGGATGCGCCGGTCCTCCTCGCCGGGGAACGCCGACGCCGGGCGATGCATAGCCCCCACAATTTCGAATTGTTTGCCGTTGACCTCGATCAACTTGCCCACCGGGTCCACGTTGGGGAACCACATCTTCTGGATGTCCTCGCCGATCACCACCACGGGGAGCCGGTGCTCGTTGTCCGCCCCGGTAAGGAAGCGCCCATGCTTCATCGTGGTTCCGCCGAAGGCATAGGCCTCCTCGGTGCCGCCCAGCTCGAAGTTGTAGAGGTCGTCGCCTTTGTAGCGCACCCGGTCGAATCCGCCTCGCACGAAGATGTTGGGGCTGAGCAGGTAGGGGCTGACGTACTCCACCGAAGGGCAGCGCTCCTCGATGGCCCGCGCGTTCTCCAGGGTCAGGGGCTTGCGCAGGCGCTCCTCGCTCGATAGGTTCCCGAAGCGCGGCCCGAATTCGAACTTGAACGCCAGGATGGTGGTCGGCCCCATGCTGCGAAATACATTGCTCACCGCGCTGTCAAACCCCGTGATGATCGAGCCGACCGCGATCACTGTCCCCGTGCCAATAATCACCCCCAGCACCGTCAGAAAGCTGCGGAGTTTGTGCTCCCACACCGTGGACAGCGCCATGCGCGCACCCGCGCCGAAGTCGCCCCAGGTCATTTCTCCCACCTCAAGGCTTCAATGGGGTCCATCTTCGCGGCCGCCCGCGCCGGGTAAATGCCGAAGAACAGCCCCACCGTGGCCGACAGGCCCACCCCCAGCACCACCGCCGACATCGGCATCGCCGCCGGCACCGGCGTCATGTTGTTCACCGCCATAGTGATCACCCACGCCAGCAGCACGCCGATCAGCCCGCCCGCCGCCGCCAGCGTCGAGGATTCCACCAGAAACTGCCGCAGTATGTCGCTCCGCCGCGCCCCCACCGACTTGCGAATCCCGATCTCGTGGGTGCGCTCGGTCACCACCGCCATCATGATGTTCATGATCACGATCCCGCCCACCAGCATAAACACCGACACCACCGCAACGGCCGTCGCCGCGATCGCCCCGGTCAACTGGTCCCACCGCTCCACCAGCGCGTCCGAAGAGAAGATCCCGAAGTTGTCCTCCTGGCCGGGACGCAGATGCCGCCAGGAGCGCATCAGCGCGCGGATCTCGTCCTGGGCCTGGTAGAAGTGCATGCGGTCGATGGCCTTGGCCGCGAACCCCATCCCCAGGCGCGCTCCGTACATCTTGAAATAGGTCTGGATCGGGATCATGACAAAGGTGTCACGCGACATCCCGAAGACGCTCCCCATTTTCTTGGCCACGCCCACCACTTCGAAGGGACGGCCTTGCACGCTGATCACCTTGCCGAGGGGGTCCACGTTGGGAAAGAATCTCTCCTTGAGGTCGTCCCCGATCACGGCCACGGCCAGCCGCCGCCGGTCCTCGGCGTCGGTCAGAAACCTCCCCAGGGCCATCTGCACATTGGTGATGGCGCCGATGTTGGTGCTGGCCCCGGTCAGCCGGCAATCCTCGATGATCTCCTTGCCGTAGTGCACCCTCGCCCGCCGGCCCGTCTGCATGCCGATGGCGCTGACCATGGTGGCCTTGCTCTTGACGAACTCGAACTCCTCCTGGCGAAGCTGCGGGTTCCGCTTGAGCATCTCGATGAACTTCTTGGTGTCCACGTGCCCCATCATGACGAAGCGCTCGACGCGGAAGCCGTCCGCCCCCATGTCGGAGACCGTCTCGGCGATGTAGCGGTCCATGCCGTGGATCACCGACATGACCGCGATCAGCGTGGTGGTGGCCAGAATGATCCCCAGTAAAGTCAGGAAACTGCGAAGCTTGCTCGAACGCAGGGAACCCACCGCCACCGAGATGGCCTCGACAAATGACGCCGTAGACTTCACTATCTGTCACAGACGGGCCTGCCCCTTGTTTTGTTCCACTTAGTTCGCCCTCTTGTTTCCCCCTCCCCGTCGGCGTACACTGCTCAAGTAGATCCCCTCGGATTCTAGGAAAGGAGGCCCATGTCCACAGGACTCCTCACCGTGACTGGAACCCTCGCTCTGGACCAGTTCTGGCCCCAAGGCTCCTCGGACGCGGATACGGCAAAAATCGTCCTCGCCGAGGGCGCCGGCGCCTTCCAGTTTGAACCTTCTCCCGGCGCCGCAGCAGTCCCCACCAGTGCTTTCCGCGGCGCCAAGGTCCGCGGCAAGAGCGGCGCCAAGCCCGCCATCGACAAGCAGAACCGCATCACCGTCCGGCTGCAAGGCATTGACGCCCCCGAGCTGCACTACCGTCCCAGCCCCTTGCCCCGCTCTGCCCAGATCACCGAGGCCCAGCGGGCGGCCTTCAAGAAGCTCAACCTCGAGTACCGCCAGCACTTCGGCAAGCAGGCCGCCAAGGCCCTCGGCGACGCCCTCCGGGGCTTCGGCCAGGATTCCCTGCCCTGCACCGTCGTCACCGCCGTCGAGCACCCCAACGACGTCTTCGACACTTACGCCCGCTTCATCGGCGACATCCTGGTCCAGCTCAACGGCCAGCCCCTCAACATCAACCGCTGGCTGGTCGAGCAAGGCTGGGCCTTCCCCGCCTTCTACGACTCGATGACCGCGGAGGAAATCCGCGCCCTGCTCGCCGCCGCCAAGAAAGGTCGCACGTTCAAGAAACGCCTCTGGCCTCAGCTTGCTCAGAAGTTCGGCGCCTTCAACTTCAAGCTGCTGTCCAAGGACGCCGTCGCTCCCGAGGCCGACGCCGGTCCCGTCGCCATTCCCAAGCTCTTTCGCCGCCATTGTAGCTGGGCCTGCCGCAAGGCCGCCCAGATCCCGGTCGGCGGCTTCAAGACCTACCTGGCGGAGGACACCACCGACCTGTACCTCACCAAGCAGTTCCTCAAGTCCGGCCCCAAGAACCCGCACAAGCTGGCGGAGTACTTCTCGAGTGGCAAGTTCACGCTAGGCCCTGGAGACATGGTCTTCCACGAAGACCGCTCGACCCTGATCGGCCCCGACGGCCAACCGGTCACCGCCTGGTAGCCACGTCCGGTATTATTGGCACATGAACCGCTACGCAGCCTGCGCGGTGCTGTGCTTGTGCTCCGCCTTGTCCGCCCAGCCTCTGGCCGGGGTGATCGACATCCACATCCACCCCGACCCCGACAGCACGCCCCGCTCGATCGACGCCCTATCCCTGGCCAAGCTGGCCCGCGATCGCGGTCTGCGCGGCATCGTCGTGAAGAACCACTTCGAATCCACCGCCGGCCTGGCCTGGCTGGCCCGCCAGCACGCCCCCGGCATCGAGGTCTTCGGCGGCATCGCCCTCAATCTCCCCGTCGGCGGCCTCAACCCCGCCGCCATCGAGAACATGACACGCATGAAGGGCGGCTACGGCCGCATCGTCTGGATGCCCACCTTTGACGCCGAAAACCAGGTACGCGCCGGCAAGGACCCCCGGCCCTTCGTCTCGATCTCCCGCGCCGGCCGCCTGCTGGCCGAGACCTTGGCGGTGCTCGATGTCATCGCCCGCCACAAGCTGGCGCTGGCCACCGGCCACTCCTCGGCCCAGGAGAACCTCCTGCTGGTGCGCGAAGCCCGCGCGCGGGGCATCGACCGAATCGTGCTCACACATGCCAGTCTGCCGCCCGTGGCGATGTCCGTCGATCAGCTCAGGCAGGCTGCGGCGCAGGGCGCTTTCGTCGAGTTCTGCCACAACGCCCTGGTGGGGCCCAATCCCAGCGCCACTATTCAGGACTACGCCCGGATTATCCGCAGCGTCGGTCACGAGCATTGCATCGTATCGAGCGACCACGGGCGCGCCGGCCTCTCGCCCCCGCCCGACGGCCTGCTGACCTTCCTCCGGGCCCTGCGCCGGGAGGGGTTCACCCTGGCCGAAATCGACCGCATGGCAAAAGCCAATCCCGCCCGGCTCCTGGGTTTGGAATAATACCTGGGGAGGAACCCTCATGCGCCTAACCCGCCGCAACCTGCTCGTCACCACGGCCGCCACGGCGGCCGCACAGGAAGCCCCCCAAGCCACTCCATCGAAGCCCGCCGCCAAGCCGGCCACACAGCCCGGCTGGCCCGGCTCCTGCCGCACCTTCCGCGGCGAGGCCCTCCGCGAGATCGCGTTCCCGCTGGGCGGCATCGGCACCGGCACCGTCTCTCTGGGCGGACGCGGCGAGCTGCGCGACTGGGAGATCTTCAACCGCCCCAACAAGGGCGGCGTGCTCCCACTCACCTTCACCGCGCTGCGCCTGGCCGGCGGCGGGCTTGCCAAACCGGTCATCCGGGTACTCGAGCGCCGCCCGCATCCGCCCTTTACCGGTCAGTCCGGCGTGCCCCGCGAAACCGCTCTGGGCCTGCCCCGCTTCCGCGAGGCCGTCTTCACCGGCGCTTACCCGTTCGCGCACATCCGCTTCCAGCAACCCGGCTTCCCCGTGGATGTCGCGCTGGAGACCTTCAACCCCATGGTCCCCCTGGAGACCGACGACTCCGGGCTGCCCGTCGCCCTGTTCACCTACAGCCTCACTTCCCGCGCCACGGCCCCTCTGGAGGCGGCCCTGGCCTTCTCCATCATGAACGCCGCCGGCTACGACGGAACCACCCGCCTGCGCACCCGCCGCGCGGCCTGCTTCGGCCAGAACCTCAACGAGTTGCGCATAGACAAGGATGTCCGCGGCCTCTTCCTGAGCACGCAGAAGTACGCCCGCGATTCGGTCCGCTACGGCTCGATGGCCGTGCTGACCACCGCCGAGGACGTCACCGCGCGCCTGGAGTGGGAGCACGGCGCCTGGTGGGACGAATTCCAGAAGTGGTGGGACGAGTTCGCGGACCGTGGCCGCTTCTCCGGAGCGCCGTCAAAGCCCTCCGAGGAGGGCGCCACCGAGTACGCCACCCTGGCCGCGCACGTCCCCTTGAAGCCCGGCGAGACCAAGAACATCTTGTTTGTCCTGGCCTGGCACTTCCCCAGCACCGAGAACTACTGGAACCGCGAGAAGGAGCACTTCGGCAAGCCCTTACGCAACTGGTACGGCTCCCGCTTCTCCTCGGCCTGGGAGCCCGCCGCCTACGCCGCCCGCAACTTGAGCCGCCTGCGCCGCCGCTCGGAGCGCTATCGTGACCTCCTCCACGGCTCCACTCTGCCGCCCCCGGTCATCGACGCCGTCTCCAGCCAGGCTTCCATCCTCCGCACCAACACCCTCATGGTGATGGAGAACAAGCTCACCCTGGCCTTCGAGGGCTGCAACGACAACGCCGGGTGCTGCCCCATGAACTGCACCCACGTCTACAACTACGAGCAGACACTGGCCCACCTCTACCCAGATCTCGAACGCTCCATGCGCGAGACCGACTTCCTGGTCAACCTCCGCGACGACGGCAGCATGAGCTTCCGCACGCCCGTCCCCCTGCGCCAGGGCGGCAACCGCAACCTGCCCGCCGCCGACGGCCAGATGGGCTGCGTCATGAAGGTCTATCGTGAGTGGCGCCTGTCGGGCGACGACGCCTGGCTGCGCAAGCTCTGGCCGCAGGTCAAGCGCGCCCTCGAATACGCCTTCCTGCAATGGGACGCCGACCGCGACGGCGTGATGGAAGGCGAGCAGCACAACACTTACGACATCGAGTTCTACGGCCCCAACAGCATGATGGGCACCATGTACCTGGGCGCGCTGGCCGCCGGCGCGCGCATGGCCCGTTACCTCGGCGAGACCGCCGCGGCCGCCGCATACGAGAAGCTGCTCAGGCAGGGCAGCGCCAGCCTCGATCAGACCTTGTGGAACGGTGAGTACTACGTCCAGAAAACCGACCTCAAGCCGCCCAAGGCCGCCAAATACCAGTACGGTCCCGGATGCCTCTCGGATCAACTGCTCGGCCAGTGGTTCGCCGAAGTGGTCGATCTCGGCAAGCTGCTCCCCCACGAGCATATCCGCGCGACCCTGCAATCCATCATGCGTTACAACTTCCGCACCAGCTTCGAGGATTTCCCCAACACCCAGCGGCTGTACGCCATGAACGACGAAGCCGGCCTGCTGCTGTGTAGCTGGCCCAAGGGCGGCCGTCCCGCCCTGCCTATGGTCTACTCCGACGAGGTCTGGACGGGCATCGAGTACCAGGTCGCCGCCCACCTCATCTACGAGGGGATGGTCAAGGACGGTCTGGCCATCGTGAAGGCCGTGCGCGACCGCTACGACGGCGTGCGCCGCAATCCCTGGAACGAGATCGAGTGCGGCCACCACTACGCCCGCGCCATGTCGAGCTGGTCCTTGCTTACGGCGCTCTCCGGCTTCGCCTACTCCGCTCCGGAACGGTCCCTCCGCTTCCGCCCGCGCCAGCCGGGCGACCAGTTCCGTTGCCTCTTCTCGACCGGGACCTCCTGGGGCGGCTACTCGCAGATACGCGCGGTGGGCAAGCTCGAAGCCCGCATCGCCGTCGAGGGCGGCGCGCTGGACCTGGCCCTGCTCCGGCTGCAATACACTGGCGCCCGGCCCCGCCTCAGCGCGTCGTTCAAGGGAGTCGTCAAGCTGGAAGGCGACGAAGCCCTGGTCCGGCCGCTGACGCCGCTGCGCCTGAAGCCCGGCGACACCGTCCGCCTGACTCTCTCGGAGGCCTGACCCATGGATTCTCCCACACGCCGTGAATTCCTCGCGGCTGCCGCTGCTTCCGCCGCACGCCGCGATCGCTACGTCCTCTTCTCCCCTGGCCATATAGCCGGCCTGCGCCTCGCTAACCGCCTTGTGCGCACCGCCACCGCCGAGAACGCCTGGCGCGACGGCCGGATCACCGAGGAAGGTCTCCAGCTCTACCGCGATCTCGCCGCCGGCGGCGTGGGTCTCATCATTACCGGCTACATGGCCGTTATGGCGGAGGGCCGCTCCAGCGACCTGCAAACGCGCCTCTGGGAGGATAGCCATGTCCCCGCCGTCCGCGGCATCGCACGCGTAGTGCACGAGACCAGCAAGGCCTGCAAGGTCATCGCCCAGATCGCGCACACCGGGATGCAGGCCCAGGTCACCGAACCCGTGGGGCCGACTGAGACCGTGTGGCGCAAGGCCAAGACAAAGCCCCGCGCGCTGACCACTAAAGAGGTGGAAGCCATCGTCGCGGCTTTCGCCCAGACCATCCGCCGGGCCAAGGAGGCGGGCTTCGATGGCATCGAGCTGCACGGCGCGCACGGCTACCTGCTGTCGTCGTTCCTCTCGCCCTACACCAACACCCGCACCGACAAGTACGGTGGCTCTCTACAGAAGAGGGTTGCCATCGTCCGCGAAATCGTCGCCCAGGCGCGGCCGCTGGTGGGCTCCGGCTTCCCGATTATGATCCGCATCAACGCCGACGACCATGTCGCCGGCGGCATCGACATCAACAGCTTGCCGGAACTCGCGCAGGAGATGGAGAAGAGCGGCGTCCAGGCCGTGGATCTCAGCGGCAACAACGCGGCCCGCGAGAAGATCAGCGCTCCGGAGCAGGAATCCTACTACCTGAAGCACGCTCAGGCTGTGCGGCTGAAGATCCCCGTGATCTCGACTGGCGGAAACCGCTCCGTGGAGCGGCTCGAGCAGGCCGCCAAAACCGGCAAGCCGCAGTTCTTCGGCTTCGCGCGGCCCTTCATCCGCGAACCTGATCTGCCCCGCCGCTGGCGCGAGGGCCGCGGCGCCCCGGAGGCCGCCTGCATTTCTTGCAGCCGCTGCATGCGCGGCTTCGGCAAAGGCCTGCCCACCCGCTGCCGGGTCAACGAGGAGGTGTAGGTCGCGCTGCGGCTCCAGCGGTGCCGCGGGTTCATGGTATTCTTTGGGTGGGGAACGCAATGGTTGTCAGCGAATCCATCGTCCACAGCGACCCGGAGATTCTGGGCGGGACCCCCGTGTTCGTGGGCACGCGCGTGCCGCTCAAGAACCTGATCGAGTACCTCACCGCAGGCGACAGCTTGGACGATTTCCTCGACGACTTCCCCTCGGTGACTCGCGAGCACGCCATTGCCGCGCTCGAGATCGCTCGGGACATTCTGATCGCCGATGCGTGTCCTGCTCGATGAGTCGCTGACGCGACGGCGAAACGGGCCTCTGGCTCCCCCTACTTCTTGTGGCTGACCCGCTTGCAGGCCGTCAGCGCCCCGTCCGGGCTGATGGCGCTGGAGCCTTGCTCGATGTGCTGGATGCGGCCGTCCCGGTCGATGACAAAGGTCGTCCGCTGCGCCCGGCCCGTCGCGCCCAGCACCCCGTAAGCCTCTGACACCTTCCCGCCGGCATCGCTCAGCAGCGGGTAGGTCAGCTTCTGCTGCGCCGCCCACTCCTTCAGCTTCTCCAGCGGATCCGTGCTCGCCACCAACACCTGCGCGTCCAGTCCCTCGAAGTTCTGGATACCAGCCTGGTACCCTGCGACTTCCTTCGTTCAACCACCGGTGAACGCCGCCGGCACGAACCCCAGCACGACGCTCCTCTTGCCCTTGTACTGGGAGAGCTTGATCTCCTTGCCCGTCGTGGATGGCAGCGCGAACTCCGGCGCCACGTCCCCGACCTTCAACGGCCCTTGCGCCGCCAGCCCACAGGCCAGCGCAGCCGTCATCACAGCTTGGCTTGATTTGCCCATATCGCCCCTCTGCCTACCCTTTGATTGTCGCACACTCCCACTCCGCCAGCCCTCGGAGTCCCTCTTTGCCTTTTGCCCCCTCAGTTCCACACCACCTCCAGCCACACGTTGATCACGTGATGCTCCCCCGCGCGCGCCTCCGTCCGCACGTGCAGGTTATCCATCGTCCGGTCGTGGAGCCACCGCCCGGGAGCGAGCTCCGCCAGGCTCTTAGCCTCCCGAAACTCCGGACCGCCCACCTGCGCCACCCGCTTGCACGGCCCGGTGTGATGCACCACCCACTCGTAGTCCCGGTCCTTGAGCGACTCGATCTCCAGCCGCACCGTCTCGACCGCCGGCGAAGCGTGCAGTTGCGTGTAGTCGGACAGATCCTCCTCCAGCACGAAGAACTCCGCGGCCAGTTTGGGGAAATAGTGCAGCAACCAGGGCTCGCCCGCCGTCAGCGGCGCCACCGGGAGGATCGAGCCGTTGCGGCCAAACATCGGCAGCTCGTCCGCCGCTGCCTGGATCTCCGCTGTCTGCCGGCTCTTGTACACCCGATTCGTCCGCAGGTCCGTCCATATGCCCCTGGGAAAGTACACACTCCGCCGGCCGCCCGGCGCCAGCACCGGCGCCACCAGCAGTTCATCGCCCAGCAAAAACTGGTCCGTCCACTTCCAGGCCTCGGCGTCGGTGTGGAATTGCATGGCCACGGGCCGCACGATGGGGAAACCCCGCTCCCGCGCCTCCTGCGCGTAGACCACCAAGAACGGCGTCAGCATCTTCCGCGCATCTTCAATCCGCTTCAACGCCCTGCCGCTGTCCGGCGCCACCGCCCCGCGCGACATCCACGCCACCGGCGCAACGCTGGCCAACTGCGAGGCCCGCTCCCGCAGCTCCGCGTCCGCACCCAGGTACGGTCCCACATCGAAGGCCGACACCAGCGTCGCCGAAAACCCGGCGTGCAGCAGCGCGTTAACGCTGTCTTTCAGAGAGGCCCACGACGGCTCCTTCGGCTCACACAGCCGGCTCACACCCGCGGGCAGCTTGACCGCCGGCAGCAGGCCGAAGTCCCCACTGTGCCGGTCCGCACCCGGCGCTCCCAGCGCCACGTGCTCCTCCAGCACCTCCTTGGGACTCGGCCCGTAGTAGAAGTAGTACTCAAGTTCCGTGGCGCCCTTCATCTGGACGATCCGCCGGTTCGCCTGACGCAAGTCAAACACGCACTCTCCCGCGCCCCGGTAGTACTCCCCGTATCCCGCGGTGGAGTACAGGAACGGCGTCGCCGCGCGCACCACTTGGCCGCGCAAGTTCAAGTCCGCCGCCGTCCGGGTTCCCAACCCGTAGAGCCTCTCTGTGGGCTCCATGGTGGACTCGACCTCCACCGTCCCGCCCTCTTGGCGCGCGCTCATGCCGGCCAGCAGCGCCTCCCCGTCGTCATCCGTCACCCGGAGCTTCAGACTGGACTTATCCACCGTCACCACCAGGTATCCGGTGGTGTACTCCCACCGCTCGCCCAGGTCCTTCCTCTCGACCTCCACTCGGTCCGCCTTGATGGGCGGGCGCTTCTCCGGTCGTTTCCCCCACGTCCGCGTCAGCCGGAACGATGATCCGCTGATCCACTCCACCTCGCCCCAGCCGTCCGCCAGCCGGAAGCTGTGCACGTTGCCCGCCGGAAACGCCGCGTGAGCCGACGTCAACAGGCCCGCAACAACCGCTACGCGCCGCATGTCAGATCGCTACCAGTTCCTCTTGGATTTCCCCAGTCACCCGCGCCTCACCCTCGCCGACAAACACATCCACTTCCGAGCGGATGCCGAACTTCTCGAGGTATATTCCTGGCTCAACCGAGAAGCACGTCCACGGGATCACCCGCCGCTCGTCGTGCGTCTCCAGGTTGTCCATGTTGGCCCCCGCGCCGTGCACCTCGACCCCGATCGAGTGCCCCGTCCGGTGCGTGAAGTACTCTCCGTACCCCGCCGCCGTGATAACGCCGCGCGCTGCATCGTCCACCTCGAAGCCGCGCAGCTCACGCCCGCTCGAAGCCGCTTCCTGCACCAGACGCACCGCCCGGTCCCGCGCCTCCCGCACGACTCCGAAAACCCGCGCCACCTCCGGGGACGGCGCGCCTCCCACCACTCCCGTCCAGGTGCTGTCGTAGTAGACGCCCTCCCCACCGTCGAGCTTGGCCCACAGGTCGATCAGCACCAGGTCTCCGTGCCGGATCTCCCGGCTGCGCTCCCGCTCCGGCTCGTAGTGCGGGTTTGACGCGTTCTCGTTCACCGCCACAATCGGCCCGTGATCCGTGATCAGTCCCGCTTCTGCGAAGCGGCCCAGGAGGTACTCCTTCACTTCGAACTCGCCCACCCCCGCGCCGCTGCGCACCCGCTCGCCGATCAGCCAGAACGCCGTGCGCCGCGTCTCATCAACCCGCCGGCCAGCCTCCAGATGGCGCCTTAGATTCTCCTCCGACCACCGCGCCTCGAAATACTGGATCAGGTCCGCCCCGCTGGCTACCTCGACCCCCAGGCTCCGCACCAGTTCCACCGTTCCGGCATCCACCATCGCCACATACGGCACGGCGCACTGGGGCGAGTACTGCATCGCCACACGCCGGCAACCCGCCAGCATCTCGCGCAACCCTTCCACCTGCTGCGACCAGCTCGCATACGCCCGCTTCCGCCCCGGCAGCGCATCCAGCATCGCCGGCTCGATGCGGTGCACCAGGCCCCGCGGCTCGCCCTCCGCCGGCACAAGGTAATACCAGCGCCGCGTCGGCGTCCGCGGTGGTTCGAGCTTCAGCACCCGGTAGGCCAGCGGATCGCGATGGTGGTGATCGAAAAACAGCCAGCCGTCCAGCCCCTCCCTTCGGAGGTGCTCCTGCATCTCCGCCAGCTTCATGCTCCCTCCTCCGCGAAAAACGGCCGCCACTTCTCTTCCGCCGGAGGCGGCGTCAGCAGGCTCACCACCACCAGGCTGACCAGGGACACCGCCAGCGCCGGATACACCGCGTCCAGCCACTCGATCCTGGCTACGTTCCACCCCACCGTTATCGCCGTCCCCAGCGCGATCGACGCCACCGCGCCGTGCGCCGTGGTCCGCTTCCAGAAGAACACCGCCATCACCGCCGGCGTTACCGCCGCCCCGTACACCGTGTAGGCGTACAGTGCCGCCCGCAGTATCGACTCGAATTGCGCCGCTTGCAGCAGGGCGAAAATGCCCAGCACCACCACCACCAGCCGCGACACCACCAGCACCCGCCGCTCGCTGGCCTTCGGGTTGATGAACCGCTGGTAGATGTCGTGGATGATGTTGCTCGCCGGCGAGAACAGGTAGTTGTTGGCCGTCGAGATGATCTTCGCGAACACGCCACCCAGCAGCAGCGCCCCCAGCAGCGGCGGCAGCCCCAGCCGCGCCGTCACCGGGATGATCTCCCGCGGGTTGTCCGGCAGAAACTTCGCGCTGCCGATCACCGCGATCGTCACGATCAGCGTCTCCAGAATCAGCGCCCCCACAATCCAGCCCTTCACCGCCCAGCGCGCGTCCCGCTCGCTGCGCGCCGAGAAGAACTTCTGGTACATCCCCTGATTGCCGATCAGCAGCAGCATTGAGGGCAGCGTGAATCCCAGCGCCTGATCCAGCTTCAGGTGCCCCAGCACCTGGAAGTGGGTCGCCGGCAGGCTGCGCCGCACCTCGGCCCATCCACCCACATTGTGGAGCAGCACCGGAACCGCGACGATCACGATGACCGTGACCATCGCCCCGATCACCAGGTCCAGGTAGGCCACCGACGCCATCCCCGCCGCCGCCGTGAACACGATCACGAAGAACGCGATCAGGTACATGCCCGTCTGCCGCTCCAGCTCCGGGAAGATCAGGTGCAGGATGTCGCCGCCTCCCTTGATCTGGTAGCTGGTGATGACCGTGTACGCGATTACTATGGCCACCGTGCTGAGCACCCGCGCCGCGGTGTTGTAGCGCGCCTCCAGCAGATCCGGCACCGTGAACTGCGCGAACCGTCGCGCCCGTCCCGCGATCCGCGAGATCAGGATCAGGCCCAGCCACCCGCCCGCCGGCTGCCACAGCGCCGCGAACCCGTTCCGGCAGGCGTTCTCCCCGCCCGCGAACAGGCTCCCCGCCCCGATCCACGCCGATAGCAGCGTGAACACCAGCACCGGCCAGGGCAGTCTGCGGCCCGCCACCAGGAAATCCGTCTGGGTGCGGATCTTTATCGTGCGCCACAGCGTGACGCCCAGGAGTACCGCGATCACCAGCGCGACGACAGTGATGTAGATCATCTCAGGCCCGCCGCCAGCTCATCCCAGTAGGATAGGCATTCTTGCCTGTCCTTACTAGCACAGGCATTCATGCCTGTCCTCACACCCGCCTCCACCTCACCTCCGTCGGCAAACTCGCCGCGCCCGTTCCGCCTCGTGGATCCATAACCCGGAAGCTTAGCACGTCATCCAGCCAGTCCTGGCTGGAGCCGTCCCAGTGCTGCGTGGCCGCCGTCAGCGTGTACTCGTGCTGCCCTAGCAGGCACTCGAAGGCGAATTCCACCTCCACCCGCTCGCCCGCGCGGAACCTCCCCAGCGGCTTGCCTTCCAGCCGCGTATTCGTTCCGAATACGTCCACTCCCAGCCGGTTCCGGACCAGCATGCCCACCACCAGGTCCTGGACCTCCCGGGCGAACTCCGCCCGCACCCGCACCGCGACCCGTTCCCCGGTGAGCACCGTCTGGACCGGCTGCCCTTCGCCATTCAGCATCGCCACCGAAGTGATCCGGCTCGCGGCGTCTCCGTGCCGGAAGCTGCTCTCCAGCGCGCCCGTGGGCTGCTCCTCTGCCGCTTCGCGCCGCTGCCGCTCCAGCACCAGCCCCACGTAACGGTTCACCACGTCGTTGGGACTGCCTTCCGCCTCCACTCTCCCGTTCACCAGGAAGATGGCGTGGTCCGCCAGCCGCTTCACCAGCCCCAGGTCGTGCGACACGAACAGCACCGTCACCTTGCGCCGCTTCAGTTCCTCGAATTTCTGGATGCACCGGCTGGCGAAGATGGCGTCCCCCACCGCCAGCGCCTCATCCACTACCAGGACCTCC
>Ga0194125_10007709_pt1 | contig 15440 bp, 15 predicted proteins | sample TA2KigC250mmetaG_FD_148626 | JGI IMG/M metagenome (GOLD analysis project Ga0194125, IMG submission 148626) | Freshwater microbial communities from Lake Tanganyika, Tanzania - TA2015034 Kigoma Deep Cast 250m | ecosystem: Environmental > Aquatic > Freshwater > Lake | place: Tanzania: Lake... | reverse complement strand
CCACAATCTGGTATGATGGCTTCATGGCGGTTCCTCCTGAGTTTTAGTTGCCCAAACCGATTCTACCGAATCGGCGGGATGAACCGCCATCCCATTTTTAACTTTCAACTACGGACGGGACAGTCTCCATCCTTTATAGATACTGGTATCTTAAACGAAAGGGGCGAGAAACCCGCCCCTGCCGAAAACCAAAAACAGAAAACCGAAAACCGTTGTCCGCGCCTCACTCCAGCGAAGTCATCCCCTCCCGGATGGCGTATTTGGTAAGCTCGGCCACCGTATGCAGGTTGAGTTTGTGCATCACCTGGGAGCGGTGAGTCTCGATGGTCTTGACGCTCACGTGCAAATGATTGGCGATCTGGCTGGTGGACCTGCCTTCGGCCATAAGTTGGAGGACTTCCCGCTCCCGGGCGGTGAGTACGGAAAACACCGACTTCTCCCCCGGAGCGCCGGCAAAAAAATCCTGTATCACCAGATCAGTAATATCCGGACTCAGGTAGGTCTTATTGGCCATCACCACCCGGATGGAGCGGGCCAGTTCCTCGAAGGCGCAGTCCTTGAGGAGGTACCCCGAGGCCCCGGCCTTGAGCATATTGACCACGAACCGCCGGTCGGCGAACATGGAAAGCCCGATGACTTTGGTGCGGGGGGCTTCGGCCATGATCAGGCGGGTGGCGTCGATGCCATTGAGATCGGGCATGGCGATGTCCATGATGACCACGTCCGGCGCCAGCTCTTTCGCCAGGCGCACGGCGGCGCGGCCGTCTTGAGCCTCGGCCACCACTCGAATGTCCGTTTCCCTCTCCAACAAGGTGCGCAGTCCCTGGCGCACAATCTGATGGTCATCTGCCAGGATAATCTTAACTTCCATGCTGATTCCCCCTAATACCTGAGGGGCACCATCAGGGCCACCTGGGTGCCCTGCCCCAGCCCGGAGAGCATTTCCAATTGCCCTCCCAGATATTTCAAACGTTCTCGGATGCTGAATAAGCCAAACCCCTGGGGCCCGGGAAAGTCGTTTCCCGGGGAGGGGGCAAAGCCCACGCCGTCATCGCCCACGACCACCTTCAGGTTCTTGCCCTCTTTGGCCATGGAAATCTGGACCTGACGAGCCTTGGCGTGTTTCACCACATTAACCAACAATTCCCTCACCGCCTGGAACAAGAGGACCCGGATATCATCGTTTAAAGGCTGGGGGGGATAGCCGTCCCGGTTCACCTGGATGGGGATGCCGTATTGTTCGTGCATCAGGTCAGCCAGCCACTCCACCGCGGCCTCAAAGCCCAGATCGTAAAGGATGGGGGGGCTCAGCTCAAAAGTCAGGGATCGGGTGAATCGGATGGACTGTTCCAAAAGGCGGCGGATTTCGTCCAGGGGCGCGGCCAGGTGGGTGGAGGAAACAGACTCCCGCAACCCCCCCAGTTTTATCTGGATCAGGGCCAGGATCTGGCCCACCTGATCATGCAGTTCCGTAGCCAGGCGGCGTCTTTCATGTTCCCCGGTGAGGGACAAATCTGAGGCCATGGATCGCAGCTGCTCCTGATAGGAGCGGATTTCCTCTTCAGACTGTTTCTGCTCGGTGATATCTTCCACCATGCCGATGGCGAACCGGAGCTCTTTCCGATCGTCCCGGAAAGGCGACACGGTCAGACGGCCCCAGCCCATACGGCCGTTCTTGCGCACAAAGGCTTTTTCCATCTGGAAAGAGGCGCGCTTCCCTTCCACCATCTCCTGGAAATAATTCAGGCAGCGCTGGGCGTCTTCCTCCGGGGTGAACTCATAGAACGGCTTGTAATGGAGCTCTTCCCGGCTATAGCCCAACATCTTCTGGAGGGCGGGATTACTCTCCACGATGTAGCCGTCCAGGTCCACCAAGACCATACCGATGGTGGCGTCCTTGAAAATAGTGCGGAACCGGGCTTCGCTTTCCCGTAAGGCTTCCAGGTAATCCTGAACCACCAAATCTGAAAGTCCCTGGCTGATATAGGTTTTGTGGCATACCACTTCCCGGATGGCCCGGGCCAGTTCCTCGAACGCGCAATCCTTCAGGAGGTACCCCGCGGCTCCTGCTTTAAGAACATTGACCGCCAAGCGACGATCCGAGTGTATGGACATACCGACGATTTTGACGCTGGGAGACGCGGCAGCGACCTCCCGAATGACGTCCAGGCCGTTGACATCGGGCATGGCCAGGTCCATGATCACCACTTCCGGAGCCAGGTCCCGGGCCAGACGCATGGTGGTCTGCGCGTTTCCCGCTTCGGCCACCACTTCCAGGTCCGGTTCCTTGTCCAGCAAAGTGCGCAATCCATTGCGCATTATCTGATGATCGTCAGCCAACAGGATTCGAATACTCATATTACCATCCCTGGCATCATGGCCTTCCCCCATGGTAGGCCAGTTTTATAGCAGTAATTTTCACTGAAGTCAAATATTATTAATGTCTTTAAAGAGATAACTTAAATAAAGCCAAACAACTTAAAGTTATTTATATCTTTTGTTTACAAGTTTCAACTTCCGGCCACCGATGACTGCAAGTTTTGTGCGTGCGGCTATAATTTAATAAATCATATTTCATAAATTCTTCGTTTGGATGATGTTATTGTTTATTAGCCTGTTTCTCTTGTAAATTCCTAGCTGAAGCCGGTGAATGAGACGTAGTACCGACTTGCAGGGCCGTCCTGCCGGCTCCGAGTATGCCCCGGCGTTAACCATGGCCCTCTCAGGGCCGCTTTCGTCAACCAAAAATCGAAAATAATGACCATGATAACCCTGGCGCTCATCAGAATTTGAAAAGTGTACTTCTGGTAATCTGGATCACTGCGGGGCCCAGGATGACGATAAAGACGGCCGGGAAGATAAAGATTAACATGGGAATGAGGATCTTCACCGGCAGTTTGGCGGCTTTTTCTTCCGCTTTCTGCCCCCGCTGCACTCGAAGAAAGGCCGCATGGGTCCTGAATGCCTGGGCAATGCTAGCCCCCATCTTATCCGACTGGATCATCATGCCCACCAGGGACTTGATGTTCTGCACCCCGGTGCGTTCTCCCAGATTTTTCAAGGCCACATCCCGAGGGATGCCGGTGCGCAGTTCGGCATTGGTGATCTGCAGTTCAAAGAAAAGATCCTTGGAGATGGGCTTGATCTCTTCAGCCACCCGGTTGAGGGTGGCTTGCAACCCCAGTCCGGCTTCCATGCAGACGATGAGAAGGTCCAGGACGTCAGGCAAGGCTTTATCCATGCGGTCTTGGCGACGGTGGCGGATAAAGTTCAAGCCGACTTGAGGCAGATAAAATCCCACTCCGCCCAGAAGTAACAATAAACCCAGGGAGCCCAGGGTCCATTTTCCCGTCATGAGCACGGACAGGGCGTATGGCAGCGGCAGCAGCATGGCGCTCAGGGCCCGCAGCCCGAAGTACACCGCCGGACCTCTGGGATTGCGGAATCCCGCATGAATCAGGGAGGCGCGCACTTTGGAAACCTCTTCCTGATCCTTCACCGCCAGCCGTCCGAAGGATGACAGCCATTCCAGCACCTGCTTCAGGAAGGAGTTCTGTTTGGCTTCCCGGTGATACAAAGGCAGGCCGGCGGCGCCGCCGCTTTTCAGCCGGGCCCGTACCGCCCGCCGGTTCTCCAACCAAAGGAGCAACCCATAAGTCAGGGAAAACAGAGTGGCGAAAGTCGCAATCCCGATGAGCAGGAGGCTGGGCATCCTTTAATCCTTTATACTTTAATGGTCACCATTTTTTTCATCACCAACGCCCCCATGAAGATGCTGATGACTCCTACGGCCAGGAACTTCCGTCCCAAGGGGTCGGTGAGAAGCATCGTGACGTAATTGGGGTTCATCACCAACAGCACCAGAAAGGTCAAAAGCGGCAGTAATCCCAGGATCATGGCGGAAAAGCGCCCTTCCGCGGTGAGGGCCCTGACTTTGCCCTTCAGCTTTAGTCGGTCCCGGATGATCGCCCCGATATTTTCCAGGACTTCCGCCAGGTTGCCTCCGGTTTCCGATTGGATCAGCACCGCGGTGACGAAATAGCGCAAATCCTGGCTGGCCACCCGATCGCCCATACGCCGGAGCGCCTGGGTCAGGCTCAGGCCCAGACGCTGCTCTTCATAAGTGACGCGGAATTCCGTGCCCAGAGGTGGCGGAATCTCCTGGCTCACCAGTTCCATGGTGGTGCCCAGGGTATGTCCGGCCCTAAGGGATCGGGCCAGAAGGTCCATGGCGTCGGGCATGGCCTTCTCAAAGGCCCGGGTCTTGCGCTTCTGCTGCCACCGCACAAAACCGATGGGCAAAATTCCCAGGATTGCGGCAAAAATCAACCCCACGGTAAAACTGGCGAAGGTGGTTCCCATGAGAAACCCAATACATGCCAAAATGCCCACCATGCTTAAAAAGGTCCCGGGGTTGAGATAAATGTTGGCCTGAAGTAGCTGCCGCTGAAGGTTGTCCACCCGGCCCCAGCCCACCAGGCGCTCCAGGATGGACAGGATCGCGCTCTCCTTGGAATCCTGATAGGCTTTAAAAATCTGCGCCCGGACTTCCTGGTCCCTTTTGTTGCCCTTGAGGCGCTGGGTCAGGCGCCGCCGTTGCTGCGCCGGTTCAAAGGCCAGGTAGATGAGGGCGGAGACCAGGAAAAAGACTCCGGCAAAAACCCCGCCCAATCCTAAGAGGAAGGTTATTTCCAGGCCTCCGGTTTGCCAGATTCCCATGGCAGTCTCCTCAATGTATGGGCATGCGCTTGGGTGGGTTGAAGATCACATCGGGCACGGGAACCCCGAAGATTCGACAGCGATCGGCAAAGCGGGGACGCACCCCCGTGGCCACGAATCGCCCCAGGATATTCTCGTTTTCATCCACTCCTTGACGCTCAAACAGGAAAATGTCCTGGAGGCTGATAACCCCGCTCTCCATGCCGGTAACTTCCGTAAGGGCTACGACCCGGCGGCCCCCGTCGCTGTGGCGCACCAACTGGATGATGATGTCCACGGAGGAGCTGATCATCTGGCGCATGGCCTTTTCCTGGATGGCCACCCCCGAAAGCTGGATCATGGTCTCCAGCCGCAGCAGGGCTTCCCGGGACGCATTGGCGTGGATGGTGGCCATGGACCCTTCGTGGCCGGTATTCATGGCCTGGAGCATATCAATGACCTCCGGGCCGCGCACCTCGCCGACGATGATGCGGTCGGGGCGCATGCGCAGGCTGTTGCGCACCAGGTCCCGCTGGGTGATTTCGCCTTTGCCCTCCACGTTGGTAGGCCGGGTTTCCAGCCGGCAGACGTGCTCCTGCTGAAGTTGCAGTTCCGCCGAGTCCTCAATGGTAATGATCCGTTCATAGCCGGGAATGAACCCGGAGAGGATATTTAGCATAGTGGTTTTGCCGGCCCCGGTGCCCCCGGAGATGATGACGTTCAGCCGGGCTACGGCAATGGCCTTGAGCACCGTCCCCATTTCCTCGGTGAGGCTCCCCTTCTCCACCAGATCGTCCAGGGAGGGACGGCTCACGGAAAACCGCCGGATGGAGAGGATGGGCCCGTCCAGGGCCAAAGGCGGGATGATGGCGTTGACCCGGGAGCCGTCGGGCAGGCGGGCGTCCACCATGGGGATGGACTCGTCGATGCGCCGGCCTACATTTCCCACGATCTTCTGAATAATTTTTAATAAATGGTCATTATCCTGGAACCGGATGTCCGTATGCTCCAGCTTGCCGTAACGCTCCACGTACACCAGGTTGTATCGGTTCACCAAGATGTCGGAGATGGAAGGGTCGGACAGCAGGGGCTCCAGGGGACCCAGACCCAGGATCTCGAACTCCAATTCCTGAGCCAGACGGGTTTTTTCCGAAAGATTTAGGGGCTCTTCCTCTTCATGGAGCAGCAGATCCAGGGCTTGGCGGATCTCCCGGGCCATCTCCAGGTCGTCCAGGTCCTCCATCAGGGAGAGGTCCAGGCGCTCCAGGAGACGGTGGTGAACCCGTTTTTTGACCTCATAAAGCCTGACCTCCCGATTATCATCCCGTTTGGCCGAGGTCGTTTTCGATTTGGACTTAGGCTCCGGCGCGGGGGGACGGGCGCTGCCGGAAACGGAGCCCTCCCACTTCTTCTTATCACGCCGCTGTGATCCCAAAAAATTCATAGCCTCTTATCCCCATCTCCTTTACAAAAACTATCTAACAAGTTAACTTATTGATTTACATGCCATTTAAGCATAACCCTGAAACCTGAAACCTGCCTTACTTACTTCCGGGAAAACAGCCAGAAGCGCCGGGAAGCCGGAGACGAGGCTTTTCCGCCGTTTTCCGACACCATTCGCCGGGCCAGGTCCTGCAACTCTTGATAAAACCGGCAGCGGGGCGCGGCTTCCGCCAGAGACTTCCCCTGGTTCACCGCGGCCATCACCGCAGCATAGTCGCTGGGGAGAGCCAGGAAGACCGGCCGGTTCACCACCTGCTCCAGGTCTTTGAGGCTCAAGGTGGTACCCTTGTGGTGACGGTTCACTAGCACCTTCACCTTTTGGGGTTCCGGAAACCACTCCCGGAAGATGGGCCACAGCCGTTTTAAATTGCGCAGATCAGGAATGGTGAGCTCGGTGAGCAGCAACACCGTATCCGCTTCCCGGGCCACGTGGAAGAACAGCCCGTCCAGCCAATGGCCCAGGTCCACCACGATCCATTGATATAGACCCCTTAGTAGTTCCAGGACCTTTTCCAGGGCCTCCCACTCCAGGCTGTCCTGCTCCTTGAAGTCGGCGCAGCCGTGCAACACTGCGAGCTTGGGCCCACAAGGCTGCATGAGGCTCTGAATAAAGGATTTATCCAGGCTTCCCTGATTCTGGCAGATGTTGAAAATGGTATAGTTGGGCTCCTGGTCCAGGAAGTGGCCCACATCGGGAAAGGGCCGCCCCAGGTCCACCAGGGCCTGGCGTTCCCCCGTCAGGTCTCCCAGGGCTACCGCCAGGTTGACGGCCAAAGTGGTGGCCCCGGCCCCGCCTTTATGGCCGGCCACGGCCAGCACCCGCCCCCCCACGTTGGACGAAGGCACCCGGCTTCGGGCGGACCAGAGACGCGCCACCGCGGCCTCCAGTTCCTCCCGACTCAGAGGCAGGGAGAGGAATTCCCGGATGCCCACCTGCATGGCCTGGATGAGCAATTCAGGATCCCGGTGATGGCCGCACAGCAGTATCCCGGCGGCGGGCAGGCGGGCGGCCAGATTTTTAAGCCACTCCGGCAGGTAGGGGTCGCCGTTGAGGTTCACCAGCACCAGGTCCGGGGCCTCCTCTGGGTGCGGTTCCAAGAGGCCCTGGGGATCAGTGAGATGCTCCAGCAGCCGAAGCTGGGGTAGGCTCTCCACAACTTGCTGCACGTCGGAGTTGGGAACGCCATCCCCATACACCACGGAAATGTTCAAACTCTCTGGATGCACCTGCCGTCTCCTTTTATGGGTCAGGGATTATGGATTAGGAACATCCTTGTCTCTTAATTCCAACCGCCTGACCCCTTACTAATCCCTATCTATTCTCTATACCCTTATAACTCGACCTCGGAACGGTCCAGGCCTTTAATCATTTCCACGCCTTTGCGCCCTTTTTTAACGACAGGGGGGGGCGCTTCCTCCTTCTTAGGGGCTCTGAGGCTGAGGAGCTGGGAGATGGCCACCCCGCTGGTGACGTCCTCTTTCTGGTAACTACGATTTCTCAAGGCCAGGCGAATCTTACCCTCATACGCGACCAGGTTCAAAATCTCCGCCTGCTCCGGAGTCAACTCCAGGGTCACAGTATTGACCAACACCGGCTTGCGCTCGCCTTTTTGTTCCTCCCAGGTCTGCCCGATGCTCAGCACCGTCACGTTTTGCAGGATGGTCTTGGAAAAAAAGTCATCCGTTTTGGGGACCTTAAAATCCGCCAGCACATCCACCCGGTCTCCCGGATGGATAAAGCCGGCCACCCCGGTGACATCATCCACTCTCACGGTAAGCGCCCGTTTGTCCTCCCCCAACAGGCCGCTCAGTCCGGCCGCGGTGCCCTTGGGCGCCAGCTTGGTGAGGATAATGGGCTCCCCCTTCTCCATCCGGGTGGCCACCACCCGGTCTTCCACCTCTTTAAAGGAGCTCGCGGCATTGGCGGGAACCAGGTTCTTGGGAAAAATGACTTCCTTAACCATGCCGGCAGTGAGGGAGTTGCCGGGGGCGACGGCCTCCGCGGCCACGGCCACCTGGCCGGTGGGCACCACCGGAACCTGGGTTTTGGCCGCCACGTAACGTTGAACGGCAAAAGTGGCCAACAAACCGGCCGCCGCCGACAGCAAGATATAAGAAACACCTTTAGGAATCTTCATGGTTCCTTACCTGCATATTTTGAGGCGGAGCCGCTATGCCCCGCAAAAAATTTCCGCCTTATCCCCCAAGGTACAGGAGGGCCGCCATCCCCAGGGCTATGGCGACGCCGTAGGGGATGCCTTTGGTCTGCCGGTCCGGGGGAGTGGGGATCGTTAGCCGGTCATGGCGGCACAGGATGAAGTTAACCAGCCAGCTCCATCCCTGGCGGACTTTCTCTATTAGAAGTCCCCGCCACCACAGCACCACCAGAGCCATCACCCCTCCGGCGATGGCCATATAACAAAACAAGGCCACAGTCAGATTAGGCCCCAGCCACGCCCCCAAAGCGGCCAGGGCCTTAACGTCTCCTGCACCCATGCCTCCCCAATAATAAGGAAGGATTAGAAACGCCAAACCCAGAAACAGGCCCGCCAATCCTTGGACCAGGCCTGTTAACCCGTGAAAAATGAGGCTATATAGTAAACCGGCCAACGCCGTGGAAAGAGTGAGATAGTTGGGGATGCGATGGGTTTTGAGGTCCCCCCAGGCGATCCACAGGGTCAGCCCGAAAGGCAGAACCAGCCGCCCCTGGGAGCCGAGCCAGTGATGAACCTCGATCCATGACATCTGCCAAGCTGCGTCCATGCAGTTTCCCCCAGGTCCGGTCAGGCTTCCTTGCCATGCTCACACGGACCCTCATGATGGTTTTAGCGCCATCCCCCGGACCCTCAGGCAACTTCTTTGGCATAAAAAGAAATTACACTGATGAGCAAACCGAGCACCAGAGACGAGAAAAACAAGCTGGCTTCCATGACTTTCCTCCTGCCCCGGCGGGGGCGTGGCAACCATCCGGTTGCTTTCCTTGGGACTTCCCTGTCCGGTTAAATTTTCATCCCTGAAGCCGGGCCCGGCTGGCCGCCGGACCCGGGTGGTGGCGACGGTGGATTGCCAGACCCACCGCCGCAGTTTTTGCCCTATTCAGGACTGGTTAATCAATGGCGCTGGCCGCCTCGAAAGAACTAGTTAATGGCGTCGGCCGCCGCTTGAAACTTGGTGTTGACGGCGGTGCCCAGGTTGGTAACTGCGGTTATGATGACCACCGCAATGAGGGCCACCAGGAGGCCGTATTCCACCGCGCTGGCCCCGGTCTCATCTTTGAAGAACTTCTTGATCATTTCCATTTGATTTCCCTCCTTGGATTTTTATTTGGTTTTAGTTTTTCAGGCAATTGGGCACCGACCCCTGTCCCGGTGGATGTACTCAATACTAGTTAATGGCGTCGGCGGCTTCTTGGAACTTGGAGTTGACGGCGGTGCCCAGATTGGTAACCGCAGTAATGATGACCACCGCGATCAAGGCTACCAGCAGGCCATATTCCACCGCGCTGGCGCCAGTCTCATCCTTGAAGAACTTTTTGATCCTTTCCATTTTCTTTTCCTCCGATCTATTGCAGATATTTTTTAATTGCTTCCGTGAGGCTGATTGGCAGTATGCTCTAGCCCGAGGCCCCGGTAAATCGGGAGGCTCCTGATTTTGACCTGATTGATTCCTGATTTCTCTTGGGAGAAATGGTCGAATTTTTCCGGATGAACACCCTAACCCGAGGAGGGGAGAAAAAGAAGAATGGCAGGGGGGGAATTCCTGAGGGCCGTAAAATTAATTAATCATTTTAATAAGATTCACGTGCTCCCGAATTTTCTTAAAATTACCCGAGGCTGGCGGGAAAGTCGGAAAATTTAGGCCGGATTAGTCCGAGAGGCGACGGGAATAAACCTTTTTTTCCATTGGCCAAGACCCCGGCAATAGGCTTCGAATTTAAGACCTTCGCAACGATCAATCATTGATTTTAAAGATACTCTTTAAGGTCGTAAGGCTTTTAACCTGTTGATATCTTGATGAATTTAATAGCTCTGGCCGCAGGGGCCTGGCCGGCGCCACTATTTTTTTCTAGTGGGCGGGGTCTAAGGGGTCAGATTGAAGAAGGAGCCAGTGGATGGCCTTTGTCCCGCGGGCTGCATTCTGCGGCTCCACCATCATAGACGTGTTCCGGCAAATCCTGCCCCCTGGGCAAAGTTTATTGTCATTAAAGCCGAAAGATGTAATAATTTTTTTAATTGCACCAACTGATCGGAGTCACTCCCATGTGCATGAACGTCCGCCGGTCCTGCCGGTGCGGCCGGAATTCGGCTTACTTTCTTTGCCGGGACAATCTGCTGCCGCCGGAGGTTCTGGTAAACCTCTACTGCCCGGAATGCCGCGACCTGGGGGATTGGGACCAGGCCGCGGCGCTGGAGGACTGCGGCTGGATTCTGGAATATGACCTGGCCATGGCCCAGACTTTTCTGGATAAGCGCGGCATTTCCCATCGCGTCACCCCCGAATTCATCTTTGACCGAGGCTACCTCACCTGGCAGGGCTTTTCTCCGGGCGACCACGACGCCAACACCCGCCTGCACCAGCGCCTGGCGCCCTTGATTGAAAAAAACCTCAACCTCTACTTACAAAACTTGAAGTCGGAATGGTTGGCTCACGTGGCGGCGCTCAAGGCTGCGGGCTGGCGTAAGGCCCAAGCGGCTTAAAAGGAACAGCATCATATTCACCTAAAAGGAGAGGGAAAAATGCGAAAATCAGTTTGGTTAATCAGCGTGCTTCTGGGAATCTCTTTGCTGTTAGTGGCGCTGCCCGCCCTGGCGCAATGGGGCGCCATTCAAAGCGGCGTGGACGCGGCCAAAAGAGCCAAGGAGGCGGAAAAGAAGCCGGAACCGGCCAAATCGGACAAAGATGCGCCTCTGAATTTTGCCGATGATCCCAAAACCGGCCCGGTCTTCTCCAGCCCGCAGACCTTCAAAAACACGGAACGGAACTTTACTTATACCATCCCTGCGGGGTGGAAAAAAGTCTCAGGCGACCCCGCGGCAGGTAATGTGCAGTTCGGCAAGCCTGGCACCACCCGCTTCTTCCATGTTCACTACACCCAGATGGTCCCTAGCTTTCCGGCCAAATCTGCGGTTGACGCAGGTTTGAAGACCGGCAAAGAAGAAATTACCATCGGCAAGCTCCTGGCCGCCAAGCGGAAAGACCAGGGAGGGGCCGGCAAGAAGGGGATCATCGGCTGGGAGATCGTGGAGTCCCGCAAGGGCGGCGGAGGGAGTCACCAGCGCATCATCTGGCAGTGTTATGACGGGGACAATTACTACTATAACTTCGGCGTTGTATCCCACCCGGACCAGTTTGACGCGTCCAAGGCCGAACTCCAGGGGATTCTGGACTCCATCCGTTTTACTCGCTAAAGCGAGCCAGACCCGGGTTCCACCATTGCTTGGCGCCTCATAAACTTTAACACTAGGGGCGGGGTTATCCTGCCCCTAAAAGTTCCCAGAGGCTCGTTCTTTGTATGTCAATTAAACTGGCGGACATCGAAGCGGCCCAGGGCCGGGTGCAGGGGGTGGTTCTCCATACTCCCCTGGTCTATTCCCACACTTTAAGCCGGAAGAGCCGCCGGGAAGTTTTTCTCAAGCTGGAAAACCTCCAGACCACCGGGTCTTTCAAACTCCGGGGAGCCATGAACCGCCTCCGGCTTTTTAAAGACCGGGGCGAAGGCGACCGGGTGGTGGCCGCGTCCGCCGGCAACCACGGCCAGGGCGTGGCTTACGCCGCCGCGGCCCTGGGGATTCCCGCGGCCATCGTCATGCCCCGGGGCGCATCCATTTCCAAGCAGATGGCCTGCCAGGGCTATGGGGCGGAGGTTATCCTCCATGGGCAAGACCTGTCCCAGGCCCTGGAAAAGGCCCGGGAACTGGTGGCCGCGGGCTACACCTTTATCCACCCCTATGACGACCCGGAGATCATCGCCGGCCAGGGGACTTTAGGCCTGGAGATTTTGGAAGATTTGCCTGAAGTTGACACCGTGGTCCTGCCCATCGGCGGCGGCGGCCTGGCCGCGGGCGTCTCCCTGGCTTTAAAAGGCCGCAAGCCCCAGGTTCAGGTCTTGGGGGTGCAGACGGCCCAGGTGCCTTCCTTGCAGGCGGCTCTGGCCCAGGGTGGGCCTACTCCGGTGCCGGTCCGCCCCACATTGGCCGACGGCATCCAGGTGCCCCTTATCGGGCGCTGGCCATTCCTCCTTTTGAAAGAATTTTTAACTGACCTGGTATTGGTTTCCGAAAAAGAGATCGCCGAGGCTTTGCTATTTTTGCTGGAGGGGAAAAAAATACTGGCGGAAGGGGCCGGGGCCGCGGCTGCCGCGGGCTTTTTGGGGCCGCTGCAAGGCCGGGAATTGGGCATGAATGTCGTCCTGGTGGTCAGCGGCGGCAACATCGACATCCCGCTTCTGGAACGGGTGGTGCCCCGGGCTCTTCTGGAACGCCGCCGCCTGCTAAATTTAAGGGTGGCCCTGAGCGACCGCCCCGGTTCCCTGGGGCGCCTCACCACCCTGCTGGGGGAAGCTGGGGCCAACATCCTGCATCTCTTCCACGACCGCCTGGCCCGGGAACTGCCCCTGGATTTCACCCGGGTGGAAGTCAATTTGGAAACCCGGGGTCCGGACCATAGCGACGAGGTCCTCCGGGCTTTGAAAGAAGCCGGGTATGAGGTGGGGGAAAAAGTGTAAAAGACAGTTTTCAGTTTTCAGTGAAAAGGAATCATCGATTTGTTTCGACTCCGGGTTACATGATAAGGTTGTCCCATTTCAAGAGTAATTGGTATCCGCTTAATTATTACTGAAAACTGAAAACTGAAAACTGAAAACTATTTTTTTTTAGAGGACTCTATGGGCGTTTCCAAGCGTATTCAGGCCGCGCTGGCCGGGTCTTCCTGGATCCGGCGGATGTTCGAGGAAGGGGCGGAACTCAAGGCCCGGTTGGGGCCGGAGCAGGTATCCGACTTCACCCTGGGGAACCCGGACCTGGAGCCGCCGCCGGAGTTTAAGGAAGAACTTCGGGCGCTGGCCCAGGACCCCCGCCTCGGGCTCCACTCCTACATGCCCAACGCGGGACTGCCGGAGGTGCGGCAGGCCCTGGCCCGGCACCTGAGCCAGCTCCACCACCTGGATTTTCAAGCCGACGACGTGATCCTCACCTGCGGCGCCGCCGGCGCGCTCAACGTCATTCTGAAGGCCATCCTGGACCCCAAGGATGAAGTGGTGGTCTTCGCCCCCTATTTTCCTGAGTACCTGTTTTATGCCGATAATCATGGGGGCGTAGCTAAAGTGGTGGAGACCGACAAGTCTTTCCAGCTAGATTTGAACCGCCTGGAAGCAGCCCTGACTCCCCGGACCCGGGCGGTGCTGCTCAACTCTCCCAACAACCCCACGGGCCAGATTTATGGCGCCGAAACCTTAAAGGAGCTGGGCCGGCTTCTCACGCACCACTGGGAGCGCCACGGCCGCCCCGTTTATCTGGTGGGGGACGAGCCCTACCGCCGCATCGTGTTTAACGGCGTGAGCCTTCCCAGCCTCTTTGCCGCGTATTCCCATACCATCCTGGCCACCTCCTTTTCCAAGGACCTCTCCATTCCTGGAGAGCGCCTGGGTTATGCGGCAGTGAGTCCCCGGACTCCGGGCCGCGAGGAGGTGGTGGCCGGCATGATCCTGGCCAACCGCATCCTGGGCTTTGTCAATGCTCCCGCCCTGGCGCAGCGGGTAGTGGCCAAACTTACCGCGGTCTCCGTGGATGTCCGCCGCTATGCCCAGCGCCGCGACCTGATGGCCCGGGTGCTCACCGATGCCGGTTATAACTTTGTCATGCCCCGAGGCGCGTTTTACTTTTTCCCTCAAGCTCCCGGAGGCGACGACCTGTCTCTGGTGGCCCGGCTCAAAGAAGAAAATATCCTGGGGGTGCCTGGACGGGGGTTTGGCCGGGCCGGCTACTTCCGCCTGGCCTTTTGCGTGCCCGAAGCCAGCATCGAGAGGGCGGCGCCGGGATTTGCCCGAGTCCGGAAGGCATTGGGGTAGTTGCCAGTGACCAGTGACCAGTAGCCAGTGGACAGGTTTTAATTAGGTTACTTGTATTTTTGATTACTGGTTACTGATCACTGATTACTGATTACTGATCACTGGCTGTTGGTCATATCCATTTTTCACCACGGAACCCGAAAATGAAGCGCACCATCCGAACCAAGCCGGTGGCCCTCAAAGAAGTGCTCCAGGGACTGTTGCGGCCCGGCGACTGGGAGGCCCTAAAGCAGCGGCGGCTTATCCGCGGCGTTTGGGAGGCCGTGCTTCCGCCCCGGCTCCTGAGCCAGACCCGGTTGGTGGAAGTGCGCCGCCGGGAACTCTGGGTGGAGGTCACCACCCCCGCCTGGACCCAAGAATTGCAATTTCTCAAGCCCCGAGTCCTGGAGGAACTGGAAAAGTCCCTGGGGCGGGGAGTAATCAAGGATATCCGCTTTAGTTTGGGAAAAATTTAATTGATTGCGGCCGCCACTCCAAAGCCGTTAATTGACCGGTTGGACCCCTTTTAAATCCTCCCCCACCCCCCCTTCACAAACTTTTCTTTCTTATCATCCGGCAGCGCTGGCTTGCGGCCAGTGCAGACCCAGGCTGAAGGTTATACCAAGTTCAGTTTCAGATGCAACAAATTCTATGGCTAACTTATTGATAATACAATTTCTTTTAACCGAAAACTGAAAACCGAAAACCGAAAACGGTATTAAGGGGCACAGCACGCTGTGCCCCTTCGACCAGAAAAGGCAATCGGCAAAAACTTTTGGCAATCGCTATAGCCGGAGGTAGCGCCCCATCCTTTCAAACCCTGGCTTTGGACCTTGAATTTTCTGAAAAGTTCGCGCGAGCCCCGGTCTAAACTTTGAACTTTGAACTTTGAACCTTGATGGATTCGTAAAAAGTCGCTTATTGTTAATTATCTGAAATAATTTAAGATTATGGTATTTTTTTCTTGTCGGGCGTTGCTTTTTATGGCATAATTCGGTGAAAAATCAACGGGTTAATGGCAAAAAGATGATTCGTACACGCGATCCCCGACAAGCCTCATTAATTGATCCCTGGGGGGATTTAGGTCCTAAGCGCCGCCAGTTGTTGGAGAACTCCTGGGCCGGGTTGTTCCGCCAAGAAATCCTCTCGGAGCTGCCGGTCGAGCAACTGGCCCCCCGGTTCCGGGTGGATTTTG
>Ga0194125_10007702_pt1 | contig 15447 bp, 16 predicted proteins | sample TA2KigC250mmetaG_FD_148626 | JGI IMG/M metagenome (GOLD analysis project Ga0194125, IMG submission 148626) | Freshwater microbial communities from Lake Tanganyika, Tanzania - TA2015034 Kigoma Deep Cast 250m | ecosystem: Environmental > Aquatic > Freshwater > Lake | place: Tanzania: Lake... | reverse complement strand
ATGCATTATAATCATTGTCGCCCACATCAGGGCCTTTCCGGCTTAACTCCGATTGCGGTCTACCGGAAAGAGTACAGGTTATTTGCAACCTGTCGTATGTTAATGTAGTGTGTCTTTACCCTTAGTGACTGGATTGCGAGCAATGAGGAGTTCTTTGGCGACGCCCGGCTAAAAGATATCGACGATCCGGAAGAGTACTTCGCAAAAGCGAGAGTGGTGGCGAGTAAATGGATAGACAGGCTTGATTTGAGGCGAAACCGGCAGGCGGGGAAAGCATCAAGTATTGTGGAGGCTGCTCGGCCTATCCAACAGATACTGTTGGAAAACGACATTCCGCCAGGCCTAGTCATTATTGAGGCTCCGATGGGTGAGGGTAAGACGGAAGCGGCCTGGATTTTGGCAGAGAAATGGCGGGACAAAGGCTATCACGGTATGTATATGGCTCTACCTACCATGGCGACAAGCGATTCCTTACATAGCAGATACCGCGATGACTACCTCGCAAAACTGAATCCTGGGGCAAAAGTTGAGCTCGTGCACGGCATGGCGTGGCTGCGGGACGAGAAGGAACCGAAGACGCTGCCCCAAAGCGGCGAGCCAGGGGATGATCAGTTCTTTGCCGCCGCGTGGTTCAGGCCTACACGCCGAGCCATGCTCGCAGCCCACGGAGTGGGGACAGTGGATCAGGCAATGCTTGCGGGGATGAACGTCAAGTTCGGCTTCCTGCGTCTTTCCGGACTTGCCGATCGGGTCCTGGTTATCGACGAGGTACACGCCTACGATGCATATATGAGCGCCATTATCGCCCGACTGCTCCAGTGGTGCGCTTGTTTAAAGATTCCCGTGGTCATGCTCTCCGCCACACTGTCTGCAAAGCAGCGTGGAGAAATGATAGAGGCGTATGGGGCGGCAGGCGTCGAACCCAGCTCAAATACGCCGTATCCCCTCATCAGTGTCGCAGAGCCGAGGAAGAAAGTATGGACAATCATGCCCAACGCTTCATCGAACCGAACACTAAAGATTGAGACTCATGAAGGACTACTGGGTAGCGCCAAGAAGACGGCAGCGAAAGCTGTCGACCTAGTTAAGGATGGCGGATGCTGTTGCGTCATCTTGAACACAGTCAAGCAGGCCCAGGCGGTGTACGAGGAACTCAAGCTCCCCCCAAACGAGAAGCTTCTTTTCCATGCCCGTTTCGCTGCATCCGACCGTGAGAAGACGGCGCAAAGAGTCCTTGATCTATTCGGCAAGGGGCACTGGGATGGCGAGGGCGATGAACGCCGGTTTGTTCCTCCAATCCGTCCCAAGAAGTACGTTCTGGTTGCAACACAAGTTGTCGAACAGAGCCTTGACGTGGATTTTGACTACATGTTCAGCGAACTTGCGCCAATCGATCTTCTGCTTCAACGCAGCGGACGGATAAAGCGGCACTCCCGCGACGAGAACGGGAACCTCGTTGACGGTCCAGATCGACGTGGAGAGCCGGTACTCCATGTCCTTGTTCCGGCAACCGAAGGCAGCAAAACTCCCAAAATGGGTGCTTCAAAAATGGTTTATCAGACTTACCCGCTCCTGCGAACCCTGGAGGTTCTGAGCGGCAAGAATCAAGTCGATTTGCCCAAGGAGTTCCGTCCTCTCATTGAAGCCGTATACGGGGAGACCTCATCGACATGGGCCTTCGACGACCTGGAGATAGAGAAGCTGGTATGGAACGAGTTCCAGGCGGACCTGGGAGCTCAGGCAGGGCAGTATCTCCTCTGTGAACCGACGGCCGACGAATTCGACCCTGTCGGAGCGGATGAGGTGGGTGACGATAGCGATGACGGGAATGGATGGCGGGCTCGAACACGCTTGGGCTTGGAGGATGTGCTAGTAATCCCCGTAAACCCTGACGAGCTTCCGACCTTGACCAAGGGGGACGTGGACAGAGACAAGGTTAAGGAACTGTACCAGCGCAGCGTGAAGATTCCGCCTTACCCTCACTACTGGCCGCCAAGAACAGAGGATAAGAACGGAAAACCGGAGCTAGGCACGGGACGACTTCGAGGTGCTTGGCTTTTGCCAGTCAAAAAAGAAGACGGCGGGTGGTCGTGGTCAGGTGTAAGGGACGACAATAAACCCTATGTAATCAAATACGACCAAACTATCGGACTGACACATGGAGGTGAGAAATGAGCAATGCTCCATCCTACAACCTCCTTTCCGAGCGGTGGATTCCGGTCATTTGGCGCAACGATGCCGCCGGACTGAAGGAACCCAAAGTCGGTATTCAGGAAGCCTTGCACCGCAGCCATGAAATCAGGTGCATATCTCACACCTCGCCATTCATTGAGTTTGGCCTCTATCGACTACTGATCACTGTTACCCTGGACGCCTATATTGTAACGGGGAAGCGGCCGACGATCGGCAAGGTACGGGCCTTGCTGAGCGAGGGTCGGTTCGAAATGAAGATATTAGACTGTTATTTCGAAAGATACGGTGAAGGTTTCGATCTATGGAGCACCCACCTCCCGTTTCTCCAGTCCAAGGTTGGAAACGATGGCGGGAAGAAGCCCGACCTCAAGCCAATAGTAACGCTTTTTGCCGCGATCCCGAGCGGCACGAATGTGACTCATTGGCACCACTACAGGGAAGACGAGGACAAGGCAGCCCTCACAGAGGATATCGCTGCGCAATTGCTGACAACGGTTTCTCCCTTCAATTTCAAGGTCAAGCCGGGCGAGGCGCGTACTCTCGTGGGGGATCCTCCTCTATACGCGCTCGTGTTGGGGCAGAACCTCTTCGAGACAATCATTTTGAACCTTCCGGGGCGAAGCGGGAGGATAACAGCCAAACAGGAAAAGGACAATGGTCCGGCTTGGAGGACGCGCTTAGACCTCTTTCGGCTCCCAAAAACCCCAACTATCACCCAGGGTTTTACGTGGCCGGTCCGTACTATCACATTGGAGCGCGACGGTCCAACGGTCGCCAGGGCGATCAATCAAGCGGCTTATGGGAAGCCAACCGAAAAGGCGAAAGTTAAAGGAGGGAATCTCTATGACGCTAGGTATGGTTGGCGTGATCCGAATGCGGGTATCGAAACTACCTCGGACAGGGTAGCTCATATCAAAGCCAGACTGGGCGTCCCCATTTGGCGAGATGTAGTTCCTCTGTTCCTGCTTGCAGGCGAAGGCGAGGCCCTTCGCGCCGACAAACGACGCTCTCGTCCTGAGGTGATCTCCAACGCGCTTCGCGTTTTAGACACACCTCAATTCAGTGTTGCTGTATACGGTATGAGAAAAAAGGGTGGTGGCGGTGGCGATGTTAAAGTGGAGGAATGGTTCCGCTCGGTGCTCACGTTCCCGACCGAAGTGGCGTGTGACAGCCGCCTCTCCGCCCGGGCGATCGATGCGTTCAGGATTACGCAGAGGGTCGCCGATACCTTGCAGACAGCGTTACGGATGCTTCGCCCGACGTCAGAGGCAAAGAAGACCGCAAGAAGGACTATACATCGCACGGAAGCCGACTCCCTCAACCGTTTCTGGCAAAACTTGGAACTCCCTCTGGCCGGCACATACCTGGAGGCTCTTGGCGGTAGCAACCCAGCGGCTGAACGAGAACTGTGGAATGCCATTCGCATGGAAGCTCGCGCCGCATTCACACACGCGACGGGTCCTCAGCGGCGCACTGCCGATGGTCTTTTTCGCATTGCCAATGCAGCCAATTGGTTCGAGGGGGGACTGAACCGTCTTTTACCAAAACTGGGAAAGGAGAAGAAATTATGAGCAAAGAAGATCCATTTATTCGATACCTATACTCGCTCAGGTATGAGGATACCGGCACTCTCGCAGCCCTGCGACGGGCCTGCGGCCAGCGACTCGCCGAAAGCCGGAATTGTCAGTGGTTTGCCAGTGTCAGTAGGCGACCTGACGATTTCCTTACGGTAACCCTTGCTGCTCAATACTCAACGGCGCAAATCCAAAAAGGAAAGCATCATATCACCTATGAGCGCCGGGGATCCATTGGAGCGGCATGGGCAAGGTACTGCCACGAACGCGACCGGGAGCAAGACCCTGCGACCTTTTATCTCAGGCGGCAAGAAGCACTCGCCAAGGGCCAGGATCCGCCAAGGCCACCCAGCATACACGAACGATTCCGTACGCTCCTTGATGCCGAGCTGGAATTGGATGGAACTGGCGAACTCGCATACCGTCTGCGTGGACTTGTGCGTATGTTGGTCTCAGAAGACATACCTATCGATGTCATTCAGCTCGCCCATGACCTGCGTGGGTGGCGGGCAGAAAGCCGATATGTGCAGGAGTGTTGGGCCAACGCGTTCTATCGACCACGGTCCAAAGACAGTAGCAGTGTTGCAGAAACATTCGACGGACAGAAACAAAAAGAGGAACTCGAAATTCAAGATCAGGAGGAGGACGAACATGCTGATTGAAGTCCACACAATTCAGAATCATGCTCCAAGCAATCTCAATCGCGACGATTCCGGCAGTCCCAAAAGCGCAATTTTCGGCGGTTATCGCCGTGCTCGCATTTCGAGCCAGTGTCTCAAGCGGTGCTATCGAACGTCCAAGACGTTCCGGGACGAGGTCGATGGCCTGGGCATGCACACACGGTCGATGCCGGAGGAGATCAAAGCCAGGCTCCTGGCTTATGCTGATACACTTATGGCGCCCGATATGGCGCCCGAGCAGATCGAATTGCAGGCAAAGTTTAAGGAATGGGCCGAGAAATCCCAGGTGAAATTAGCCGTAATACTGGGCAAGGCAGGGAAGGAAACTGGCGGTGAAGAAAACGAAGAAGAGAACGAATCAGCAGTCCACGTGGCCGAGGAGGAATCGGGCGCGGAGGTTGGCGGAGCAGGCAAGAAAGAGAAATACCAAACTGCTCAAAGTATTTTCTGGCGCGAAGCGGAGTTGAAAGCTCTGTTTGATGCCTATCGCGTGCGGATTGAGTGGGATCGGGACGTACCTGACGCCATGCGAAAGGCGTTCGATAGCAAAGGCGAGGTCCAAGTGGAGAAGATGGTCGAGTCCATGAACAAAGTCACCGGCGGCTCGCTTGCTGTGGCCATTGAGCCAATCAGGAGACAGCACGAAGAAGAATCAAAACGTCTTGGCGAGAAGTTCAGAGCTCCAGATGGCGAGGCCGAAAAGGCAAAGAAAGACCGCGAAAAGAAGCTCAAGGATGCAAAGGCCAAGAACGATAAAAATGCGGCAAACGCGCTGGCACAACTCATCCTGGAGCGTTTTGACCCCAAAGCCATCCTTAGGGAAGCGGGTTTGCGACCTGATGGCATTCCTGTTGACATGGCACTCTTCGGTCGAATGATTGCAAGCCCTCTCATGCATAACGTAGAGGCCAGCAGTCAGTTCGCCCACGCCATAAGCACCCACGAATTTACCCGAGAATTCGATCTTTGGACCCGCGTCGACGACCGGCGCGACAAACGTCTCGATTGGTATCGTAATGCTTTTGGTGCGGAAGAGAAACTGGAAACTGGCACAGACGGTATGGGAGATGCCGAGTTCACCTCAGCCTGCTTCTACAGCTACTTCAACGTGGACTTTGATGCCCTTGTTGACAACCTGACCGGCAAAGCGATTAATCGTAGGCTGGCAGTCCCGGAGGAAGATCGGAAGAAAGCGAAGGAGAGGGCCTGCAACGTGGTGGTCGGCCTCCTCAAAGCGGCGATTTTCGAGCGACCCACCGGAAAGTTCAATTCCATGGCGACGCCTTCGCTTCCGACGCTCGTGCTGGTGGAGCTTCGTGATAGCCATGTGCCTGTCAGCTACGCTGATGCCTTTGCTAAGCCAGTCGATCCCAAGAACGAAGAGGAGCAGTCGGACACCGGCCAGGTGCAACACGTGGACCTGCCGATGGAATCGGCACGACGCTTGGTTGGGGAGGCAAATCGTATCACAAAGGCTCTCTGTCGTAGCGCGGTAAATCGGTTACTCTTTACCGGGGGCAGGAACATAGGTGCGTCGCTTAATAAACTCGACTTTGCGCCGGTTTGTTCTGTAGAGACCGTCCAAGCTCTTATCGCAGAACTTAGGACGCTTCTCGGGTGCCCACAGGAGAGGAAAGATGCCTGAGCCAATTCTGCTTCTTCGCTTGGAAGGCCCACTGCAAAGCTGGGGCCTGCGTGCACGTTGGTCGCGGAGGGACACGTGTCCGGAGCCGACAAAGTCCGCGATCATCGGCCTGCTCGGATGCGCAGCGGGGATTCTTCGACCTGATTGGCGCTCGGATGCTGAGCCCGACAGGAGTCTTGAACAGTGGGACAACGTCCTGAATTTCGGCGTCCGGATTGATCGGCCAGGAATGATTGAGACGGACTATCATACTGTCCAGGGGCGCTTCTGGCAGGCAAACGCCAAGATGAAGACAGCTTTGTCCGTGAGCGGAACGGAACCTGATGAAGCTGAGAAAGAGCCGCCGCATACTGAAATTACCTGGCGCGACTACCTGTATGATGCGGCTTTTCTTGTTGCTCTTGCTGTGAAGCCTGAACATCAACGCAATAACAGCGGTCTACTTGAAAGCCTCAAGAACCATTTGCAGCATCCCAAGTGGCCGCTCTATCTGGGCCGCAAAGCTTGCGTGCCATCCCGTCCGATCTTCGAGCGATTGACCGACGAGTATCAAAATTTGGAAACCGCCCTTCGGGCAGAGCCTTGGGCTGCCCCCCGGTCCCTTAAGGATCGTAAAGCGGTCCAAAAAGACAAGCATGGGCAAAAGCTTCTGGCATGGCTTGAATGTAGTGACGGCCAATATGAACATCAGGATGCGATGCGATTGAATCAACTCCGATTCTACGACTTCCGCAGATGCAAGCGCATCGAGATCGATGTCGGCTCGCTTCCCTGGAGGATATTATGAGTTTTCACCAATCCCAACCCGTCAGTCACCAACCGCTACGGTGGGTAACCGTGCCCATGAAACTATTACGGATTGTCCGTTGTGCTCATCGGTTGCGGCAATCTGCAGGACGTAACTTCTTTTATGGAGGTGATTATGTACCTGAGTAAGGTGTTAGTGAAAGGGCCTGCATGTCGCAACCCATATGAGATTCACCGGGCGCTCTGGAAAGTCTTCCCTGAAGACGCCGACGCGAAGCGTGACTTTCTTTTTCGCGTTGATCAATCGGATTACGCACATGCCGAGATTTTGATGCAATCAGACCGGAGACCCGAGATTCCCTCAGATAAAGTCCGTATACTGGCCTGCAAAGCATACCGGCCGGTTTTTGGACCCGGACATCGACTTCGCTTTCTCCTCGTCGCGAATCCGATAAAGATGATCAATGACGAAAGTGAACGGAAGAACGCACGAGGCGAGACAAAGAAATGCCGAGTACCTCTGCTCCATGAAGACGAACAGCGCGCCTGGATAGAACGTAAGCTTGGTAATGTAGCACTAATCGAAGCGTTGACAATTGATCCTGGATCACCCATCAGGTTCAGGAAGAGTAAGGAGGATAGAGTCGGAAGAATACAACCTGTGCTCTTCAAAGGTACATTGAAAGTCCAGATTCCAGAGGCCATGACCGCGTTAGTTAAAGCAGGCATTGGTCCGGCCAAGGCCTTCGGTTGTGGGCTCATTTCGTTGGCAAGAATGTAGGTAAGGATGCTTATCTTTTGTTCTCGCAAAACGGGGGTCGGCATTGGTCCGGCCAAGGGCTTCGGCTGCGGTCTTATGTTGGTGAGGAGGATATGACCAAACACAAGAAACCAGTTTCAACCCCTTCTGTCTTGCCTACTTATCCCGATCTGCTCAATGGCATCAGTGGACTCCTGCACGATGCCCGGATAGCGGCTGGTCGTGTAATTAACAATATTATAACAGCGACTTACTGGGAAGTCGGGAGGAGGATTGTCGAATACGAGCAGAAGGGCGCAGAGCGAGCCGAATATGGAGCCATGCTCCTGAAACGTCTGGCAGAAGACTTAACCAGGCGATTTGGCAGAGGGTTCAGCCTTTCCAACCTGAAGTTGATACGCAAGTTCTATCTCCTCTATCAGGATCGAGTAAAAAGCCAGACAGTGTCTGGCCTTTTTACCGTGGATAGGACCCCGATAAGCCAGACAGCGCCTAGCTTATTCAGGATTTCAGGAATCGCCGCAGATTTCAAGCTATCATGGTCACATTACGCAATTTTAACAGTGATTGAAGACAAACTGAAGCGCGATTTTTATGAAGAAGAAGCGGTACGCAGCGGGTGGTCCGTCCGACAACTTGAACACCAGATGGACGCCATGTTATTTGAACGCGTTGCCCTCTCCCGAAGAAAGGCCTCGCTACTGGGCAAGGCAGGACGCGGCGGGGAAGGTATTATTCCCGAAGAGGCCATTAAGGATCCCTATATTCTTGATTTCCTTGGAATTCCAGAACAGCATTCGGAGAAAGATCTTGAAAACGCACTGATTACCCGTCTGACGGAGTTCCTGCTGGAGATGGGGTATGGTTTCACCTTCGTAGCGCGCCAAAGACGCCTTCAGATCGGAAGTCAGTCTTTTTATCTCGACCTATTGCTTTACCATCGCCGGCTACGCTGTCTCGTTGCGATTGATCTGAAAATTGGCCATTTCACCCATGCAGATGCGGGGCAAATGAATATGTATCTGAACTATCTCAAAGAGAATGAGACTGCAGAAGATGAGATGCCTCCCATTGGACTGATCCTTTGCAGCGAAAAAGACGAAGCTGTGGCTCACTATGCACTTGGCGGTTTGACGAACAAGATCTTTGCTTCGCGATACAAACTGCAGCTTCCCGACCCAGAGATACTTATTCGAGAGATTAACGCCGAGCGGCTCCGGCTTGAACATGGGGAGAAACATGACTGAACCAATACTTCCACCCCTGAAACCTATTCCCATAAAAGATAGGATTTCGGTGGCCCACGTGGAAAAGGGCAACATCGATGTCCTTGATGGGGCGTTTGTCGTAGTCGATAAGAACGGAGTCCGTACTCATATTCCGGTGGGAGGACTGGTCTGTATCATGTTAGAACCCGGGACACGAGTTTCTCATGCTGCGGTGACGTTGGCTTCCCGAGTAGGCTGTCTCCTTATATGGGTTGGTGATAGCGGGGTGCGTCTCTACGCATCCGGTCAGCCCGGTGGAGCAAGAGCCGACAGGCTCCTCTACCAGGCAAAACTCGCTCTGGACGATGAAGCACGGCTCAAGGTTGTCCGCAAAATGTATGAGATGAGGTTTAAAGAGAAGCCTCCCGAGAAGCGGAGTATCGAACAGTTGCGGGGCATTGAGGCGGTGAGGGTTCGCAAGATGTATGAGCTTTTTGCTCGTCAGTACGGAGTTAAGTGGGTTTGTCGGAATTATGACTACGATGAATGGGAAAGCGGCGATGTTCCCAACCGTTGCCTCAGTTCTGCAACGGCTTGCCTGTATGGCATAACCGAAGCAGCCATTTTGGCCGCAGGATATGCACCTGCAGTGGGCTTCATCCATACCGGCAAGCCCCAGTCCTTTGTCTACGATATTGCCGATTTCTTTAAGTTCGAGACTGTGGTACCAGTGGCTTTTCGGATCGCATCAAAAAACCCAAAAGAGCCGGAGCGGGAGGTTCGCATAGCCTGCCGGGATACGTTCCGTCAGAGCCGTCTCCTTCACCGCATTATTCCGACTATTGAAGAGGTTTTGTCTGCCGGTGGCCTTCCATTTCCTAAAAGGCCTGAAGAATCAGTAGAACCGGCAATCCCAAACAAGGAGAGCATCGGCGATGCTGGTCATCGTGGTTGAGAATGTACCCCCAAGGCTGCGCGGGCGATTGGCCATCTGGCTTCTTGAAGTTCGGGCGGGTGTATACGTTGGTAATATCTCGCGAAGGGTGCGGGAGATGATCTGGGACACGGTGATAAAGGGAATAGGGGAAGGTAATGCTGTGATGGCGTGGAGCACGAACACGGAATCAGGGTTTGATTTTCTGACGTGGGGTGCTAATCGAAGAGAACCAGTTGAGATCGACGGTCTCAAGTTGGTGTCATTTTTACCGGAAACATACGAAGAAATGTCAACAGATTATGAGTGAAATTTTGAGTCGTTTTTTTGGTAGAAATATTGCTCTTTGAAAATTGAATATGAATTTGAGGGGTTACAATTAATGTGTTCCCCGCACACGCGGGGATGAACCGCTGCTTATAAAATGCTTGAGGCGAGGTTTCCAGTGTTCCCCGCACACGCGGGGATGAACCGCTTGATCATAAAGGCTTACGTGGGAAGTTAGAGGTCGCACCCCGTGCGGGTGCGTGGATTGAAACAGTCAGACGGCTAAACTTGCGATAAGCAAAAACAAATTAAGCCTCTCTTTAATCTTTCAACTTATTGACCAAGAATTTCAGTATTTCTTCGGCCATATCTATAACTCTTTTGGCCCCCTCTGGTGTGATTTCGGCATGAGGGTCATATCGAGCCCGATTTCTTAATTCAAGATACCGGTTTAGACTTCGGCAAAGTCCCTTAGGAACTTCACCACTTTGCACGTACAATTCTCCAAACCTGTTTACGACACCCCCATAAGAACCCGGAATATTATCTTTTTTTAGTAAAATGAGGGCCTTCGTACATAGTTCGGCAGAATTATAAGCCACGTCGATGGCTACACGGAAGTCTCCTTCTGAAAGATTTCTCCTAGTGCTATCCAGATACTGCTCAGAAAGAGAAAGATAATCCCCTGCCTCCTTCTTTAACCTTTCATCTTCACTCACGCTAAATACCTCCTGACCTCTCCGCAAGACTTCCTCTAAAAAAGTTGAATTTCTAAACCTCAGGGAATCGATACAGTAAACCAGGGGTTCAACACCCTGGTGAAATTTCAACCATGTTTGAAATGACGCTTCGGCAGAGGCATCCCTCACCTTGTCCAGACTGCCAGAGGCAATCACAAGGAGATCTATATCACTCTCCTCTTTGGCCTCTTCTTTAGCAACGCTACCAAAGAGGATTACCTTGATCACCTCTCCACCTATATCACTGGCAAGAAGTATTTTTGTGAAGTCTTTAGCTCCGTCCTTTTTCAATCGCATGATTATAGGTTCACTTTCCCAATCCGATGTGAGGGAGAACAGAGTTATTAATCGGCAGGTAGGCACCAAGGGGAGGGGAGATTTTTGTAAATCTGTTCGATACTTTAATTAGCTCTAAGGCAGTCGATTGTCTCCGTCCTACGCATGTCACGTGATTACCACCTTCCCTATGGTGTTTAATCAGCGAAGCAAAATCGCTTTCACCTACCAAAAAACCAATTCATCATTTGGACCCTCATTAAGCATGGCCCTCACTCCTTCCTGCAATGCCAGAAGTAGCTTCCTTTGCTTTCTGAATTAACCATTCTCCTATGGAGCGTGCAATATCGGCACGAACAACTACTCCAATTAAGCACTCACGGACATGAATTTCACCCTCTTTTCCTGTCTCCACCGGGGGGCGGCCAGGTTCAACTCTTACCCGTACCGATTCGACTTTTAATCTTTCAACAAATAGATCAAAAATTATTTCTCCCTGTGGGTTTACACCTCCCCATGCCCCAGTAACAGGGATCATTCTATAATCTGGTGCCTTTTTAAATTCGATTTTAATTTCTGGCATTTTTCCCCTCCTTTATTGGTAAAGATAATTTTAATTTGACACTATTTGTTAGCCTAACAAAAATATGTAACTCTTATCAATCTTTCTTTCTCTTAGAAAAGAAGTATTTATAAAGGCAAATTCCTCCATAGGCTACAATCGGCACAATGATTGCAATCGATATTAATATGAACCAAAATAACTCCATGTCAATTTTCAAGGTCTGACACCATAATCCTTACTCCATAATCCTTACTGATTCGGTTGAAATTCCTGCTCCAGTCAAAGCAATCGCATAATTTGATTTAACTAAATCCCTTGCTGCCCTTCCAATCAACTCATCCACATTTAACATATCTGCTCCATTTCCCTTATTTTAGAAGAATAAAGAAATCGTATCATTTTAGCGTTTTGCAAAAGGCTTCATAAAATCCCTCCACACCTCCCCTGCCTGCCGGCAGGCAGGCTTTGCCAAAGGGAGGAGAAATACTTCCCCCTTTGGAAAAGTCGAAAAGACCCGACCACGGGGGGGATTGAGGGGGATTTAGGATATGACGATATCTTGATCAGCCTCTTTTCCAAAAAACTAAAGCGTTACAAAAAGTCAAATCTTTCATTGATTTATTAACTTCTAATCTCAGCCAAGATATTAACGATTCTCGGCATTAAATATTCAGTCACATTGGCCGGGGCATTACAGCTTGTCCTAACAATTAACTTCCCGTCACAGATTTTATCAGAAGCCTCTTTAATCACTTTAGCCATTTCTGGATAACACCTCTCGCTTAAAGATGCTGTGCCATAGCTATCTTTATGAGTATCTAGGCCCATAATCCAGTAAATCAATTCTGGTCTGAATTTTTCTAACCGATGAGGAACTTCCTTTTTAATAATTTTAATTTCTTCCTCATCCGACGCACCGTGAGAAAAACAGATTTTCGTCTTACCTTTTATCCTTTCAACATAGTGCTCATTCGAGAACCAGTCATTACAAAGGCAGAAATGAAAAATTTCCTCATCAGCTCCAATTAAGTCTCTTGTTCCATCTGCATGATGGGTATCCGTATCCAATATGGCAAATCTCTTAGCTCCTAATTTTTCACGAGCGTAATTGATTGCAATAGCTGTATCATTAAAATAACATCCACCCCAGGCAGAATCATAATGGGCATGATGACCACCCACTCCAACAATGACTAAAGCATTATCTATTCTACCTCTCAAGGTTTCTTCTGTAGCTCCAACTATCCCTCCAATCGAATATAGTGAAACCCTCCACCATTGAGATTGTTTTACATAATGAATCCAAGACTGGCTATGGATTTTAGCAATTTCTTCTTCTGTTGCAGGCTTAGATTCGAAAAATATGACATTTGGCTCTAAGAAAAATTTTGCTTTTTTTAAACTTTCAAATCCTTCTTCGACACCCATTAACAAAGTTTTGTAAGCCTCTTTTCCACAAATCTCATGATAAAACACTCCAGTTCTTTTCATATTAGACCTTTCATGATAATTTACCCTTCCTATATTCCTTAGGTTAAAAAGTGCGGATGAAAATGTCAATAATATCTTTGGGGAAAGGGTTTAAAAAATTGGTTTATTTTGAATAATGAGAGATGACTTCATCTCAAATGGGTGATAAAATAATTTTCAACTATGACCCCTTGTATTTCAAAAAGAGATCCCAATCTCCTTCAGGAGGCTGGTCTCTCCACCGTTCTTTGTCAGACTTCCTTTGGTCATATCGGCCCCCATATCCCGGATAAAAGGAGATAATTTGCCAAATGGGCACTTAGATTCAAATAGTGTTCCACGAGGAGGTAGACGAGAGCTTTTTGACCCAGGTTCGATTGTGGGCCAATGAGGTTCTAAAATTAAAGCATTAAATCCTTTTACATGAAGAATATTTTGTCATTCCCGCGCAGGCGGGAATCCAGACTCCATCTCTGCGAAAGCAGGGAACCAATTAGGAATTGGATTCATATTTTCACAGGAAACCCTGGATTCCTGCTTCCGCAGGAATGACACCGATTATGACAAATTAAATATTGCTTTTAGATTAAAATAGCAGGGTCTCCATCTCCGCCTCCTCTGTGCATAACGATTTGGAAGACGATGGAGGAATTTCAAACCTTCTGTCAGAGAGAAAAGATTGGCATTGTGACGGGAGAAGAAATGGATTTCCTAACCACCCATGATGCATGGAGAGGTTATCCGAGAATTCATGAAGACTTTTCAAGAGTCCTTAGCAAGCAGCTTTTCAGTTGATCACTAAACCTGCGTTTGAAAACTGAAAAATTGAGGATAGGGAAAGATGACGGGAGGAAAATCCTAAATATAAGGTGAACTTACCCGGAGAGCGATCACCGGATATTATCGGACTTCTTTTCCTCTTCTCTGTAAATAATTATTTTTTTCTTCTCCGAGCCCGATCCTCCCATGCTCATGATCATATAAAACACTCCCGCCAGGAAGAAACCAATTAAGAGGAGGGAGAAAAATAGTTTCGGCCTCCGGTACATGAAGAAGAGGAGGCATAGCGCAATAATGATTACGATAACCAGATTGTTCTGAGCAAAGGAAACAAGGCTATTTATAAGTTCTGAAAGATCCATAATTCCTCCTTAATAAAAATATTTTACCATATTATTTCATTATTTCAAATTGCCTTTTCTCATTGTATCGGGAAGAGGTCTTTTTAGGTAAAGTAGGGGCGGATTTCACGGCAGAGTTCCTCAGGAATGATGTAGGATGTCGGTTCTGATTGAAGGACTTTAAAGGAGGTCCAGTCATTGGGGTAGTAGGGTTGAATGGGAGTTCTGGATATGATCCGGATGAGGAGTTGGTGAGTTGGCTCACCAGAAATAGAATATATAGAAAAATTGAAACTGTTGAGGTCTTTCTCATAATAATATTTCAAAGTGGAGACGATCCCTTTTGACAATGAGGTAATTTCTTCTTTATTAAGTGTGAGGACCGACCCATGACCTTCTACACTGCCACATACTTCGTTGAACCCAATGGGAGCAAAGGAGGCAAGCCAATGGACTTTGCCATTCTTAGCAATATATCTTTCCCCCAGATCTCTCTCAATCTGAATAAGATCATTCCAATAAATGCTTTCATTCGTTTGCTGATAGGAGGAACTGTTGTTCAATAATAATTCCATCTCATTTGTTGGGATGGGATCGCCAATAACTTGCAAATGGGGATGGAGGATCGTGCTTCCTGCAGGAAATAGATAATTTTGATTGATCTGCCAGTAACAGGCATTTGGATCAAAGGCCATCGTTCTTCGGATGATTTCGATGGCGACCGAAAGGCCCTCCTCATAAATTTCAGGAGTAAACTCATTGATATTGAGAAAATGTTCGGGGCAGAGGACAACTATACTGCCATAGGTCCCTATCGGGTTGAGATTTGGAAAACCGATAGCCTTCCCGACGAGGATTCTTCCTTCCGTGGCAATATCCTCTAAAAATTTGGGTGTTTTTAAGAAAACATTTTCTGGACAGAAAATACATCCCTTTGATTCCTCAGCCATTTGGGTGAAGGCAAATTTCCCCTTAGAGGGAAGGCTAAAAGTGATAATTCGACTATGCCGTTTTGTCAAGGGATCAATACGTTTCTCAGTTGGCACTGCAACTGTTTCAAATCCTTTAAGGGGAGAACGGAGATCGGATTGAAGGTGGTATCTCTCAAATTTGATTTCCATAAATTTATGCAGAAAATAAAATTTAATCGTCTAAGGGTTAGGTTTTTCGTCTTAAAATCTTTAACCCCCTTTAACTTTTGACGTTAGACGAAACGGGCTTCGTCTCCGACAAACGAAAGACAGTTTATTACCCCCTACTTGTTTTC